>Ga0315902_10008674_pt1 | contig 13742 bp, 13 predicted proteins | sample LakEriMetagenome_9_FD_203523 | JGI IMG/M metagenome (GOLD analysis project Ga0315902, IMG submission 203523) | Freshwater fungal communities from buoy surface, Lake Erie, Ohio, United States - Buoy 12 MA117 | ecosystem: Environmental > Aquatic > Freshwater > Lake > Lake biofilm | place: USA... | reverse complement strand
CCACCCGGGGGGTGTCCAACTCGATCATGGACTACAACGCGCTGAACACCCCGCTGCCCGGCGAAGCCGTGACGAGTTATCACATGACCACGCTGGGCGCCTACGACCACTGGGCCATCGAGTACGGCTACCGGCAGTTCCCCGCCGACCAGGAAAAGGCGGCACTCGCCCGCCTGGCCGGCCAGGCCGCGACCGACAAGAACCTCGCCTACGCGACCGACGAGGACGTCATCGCTGCGGCCGACCCGCTGGTCAATCAGCGCGACCTCGGCGACGACCCGCTGGCCTATGCCGAGCGCAACCTGAAGCTCGCCCGCGAGCTGCTGGACCGCACCCAGGCCCGGCCGCTGGCGGCCGATGACGACTTCACGATGTACCGCCGCAACCTCGAGCGCGGTCTGTCGCGTGTCGGCCAGACGGTGCCGCTGCTGGGCAAGTACGTCGGGGGCATCTACACCACGCGTGCACTGGCCGGCAGCAACCAGGACCTGCTGACGCCGGTGCCGGCGGCCAAGCAGCGCGCGGCACTCGATCTGCTGCTGGCCGATGTGTTTGCGAGCAAGAGCTTCCGCTTCGACCCGAAGTTCATGAGCCGGCTTGGCGTCGACCAGCCCGAGCGCACGTTCACGGCCTTCAGCGGCGGACGTCCGGGCAGCGACTTCAGCCTGCCGGGGGCGGTGCTCGCGATCCAGCGCAGCGCGCTCGACGGACTGATGTCCGACGGTGTCGCGCAGCGCCTGGCCGACGCCGAGACCAAGGTCGCCGACAGCAGCACGCTGATGAACTACGCCGAGGTGCAGGACCGTGTCGGCAAGGCCGTCTGGTCCGAGCTGAAGGCCAGCGGCGCGCAGCGCAACATCGACACGCTGCGGCGCAACCTGCAGCGCGAGCACCTGCGCCGGCTGGCCGGCAGCCTGGTGCGGGCCGGCAGCATGGCCGCCGCCGATGTGCGGTCGGTGCACCGCATGGTCGCGATCGAGCTCGAGGCCGACCTCAAGAAGGCCATGGCCGCGACCGGCCTGAATGCCATCACGCGTGCCCATCTGTCCGAGAGCCAGGCCATCCTGGCCGAGGCCTTGAAGGCGCCGCTGGTCAAGCAGGGCGTCTGAACCCCGTCGCCGGCATCGCCACCGAAGCCGACGCGGCCCGCCCGCGTCGGCTTTTGTACTTGCACGGCTTTCGTTCTTCACCGCTGTCGTTCAAGGCGCAGCGACTGGCGGCCTGGTGCCGCGAGAACCGTCCCGACCTGCACTGGGCCTGCCCGCAGCTGCCACCGTCCCCTCGCGAGGCCATTGCGCTGTGCGAGGGTCTGCTGGCGGAGGCGCCCATCGACACCTGGACGGTGCTGGGCAGCTCGATGGGAGGCTTCTACGCCACCGTGCTGCACCAGCGACACGGCCTGCCGGCGGTGCTGATCAACCCGGCCGTGGCCCCGGCCCGCGACCTGGCGGCGCACATCGGCGAGCAGCAGACCTGGCATCGACCCGAGGACCGGTTCTTCTTCCGCCCCGAGTACGTGGCCGAACTGCAGTCCATGACCCAGCCCGGCCTGCGCGACCCGGCCCGGGTGCTGGCGGTGCTGGCGACCGGCGACGAGGTGCTGTCGTTTGCCGAGATGGCCGAGCGCTACGCCGGGGCCCGGCAGCATGTCGTGCACGGCAGCGACCATGCACTGTCGGACTTCGAGCAGCACCTTCCCGTGGTGCTGGACTTCATCGGCTTGCATCGACCCTGACCCCCGCTCCCTAGAATCCCGCGCTTTGCACGCAAGGTCTTCATGTACGCCCTGTTCGACGACGCCGGCAAGTTCCTCGCCGGTCGCGTGATCGCCGAAGCCGAGGCGTCGCTCCAGGTGGAGCTCGATTCGGGCAAGCGCGTCAAGGTCAAGGCCGGCAACGTGATGCTGCGCTTTGCCAAGCCCGCGCCGGCCGAGCTGATGAAGCAGGCCCAGGCCGTCGCCGCCGAGATCGACCTCGACCTCGCCTGGCAGTTTGCGCCCGACGCTGACTTCGGCTTCGCCGACCTGGCGCGCGAGTACTTCAGCGCCAACGCCGGGCCCGAGCAGCAGGCCGGGGCCTTGCTGCGGCTGTTCGAAGCGCCGCACTACTTCCGCCGGCTGGGCAAGGGGCAGTTCCGCAAGGCGCCCGAGGACCTGGTCCAGGCCGCGCTCGCCGGCATCGAGAAGAAGAAGCAGATCGCCGCGCAGATCGACGCCTGGGCCGTCGAGCTGGTCGCCGGCACCTGCCCGCCGCCGGTGCGCGATCAGCTCTACCGCATCCTGTTCAAGCCCGACAAGAACGCGCCCGAGTACAAGGCCGTGGTCGAGGCCGCCAGGCGCAGCCACCGCGCGCCGCTGGACCTGCTCAAGCGCGCTGGCGCGATCGAGAGCCCGTACCAGTTCCACTGGCGGCGCTTCCTGTTCGAGGTGTTTCCCAAGGGCACGGGCTTTCCGGCCGGGCTCGTTGCACCGCCGGTCGACGACGGGCTTGCGCTCGCCGAGGGTGTGGCCGCCTTCTCGATCGACGACTCGGCGACGACCGAGATCGACGACGCGCTGTCGGTGCGCGGGCTGGGCAGCGGCAGCGTGAGCTTTGGTGTGCACATCGCGGCGCCGGGCCTGGCCTTTGCGCCGGACTCGCCGCTGGACAGGATCGCGCGCGAACGCCTGTCCACCGTCTACATGCCGGGTGGCAAGCTCACGATGCTGCCCGACGCCGTCGTCCAGGCCTACACGCTGACCGAAGGCCGCGACTGCCCGGCGGTGAGCCTGTACCTCACGATCGACGAGCACACGCTGGAAGTGACCGGCCACACGACGGTGCTCGAGCGGGTGCGGATTGCCGCCAACCTGCGCCACGACAAGCTCGACGCCGTCGTCACCGAAGCCAGCCTCAAGGGCGAGGCGCCGGCCGACTACGCGTTCGCCGCCGAGCTGGCGTTCTGCCACCGCCTGGCGCTGGCCTGCAAGGCGCGGCGCGAGGTGGTGCGGGGCAAGCCCGAGACCTTCAACCGGCCGGACTACAACTTCCGGCTTGCCGGGGCCGACGGCCTCCCGCCCGTGGCCGAGCCCGACGGCAGCGAGACGGTGACGATCTCGACGCGCCGACGCGGCGCACCGCTGGACCTGATCGTCGCCGAAGCGATGATCCTCGCCAACAGCACCTGGGGTGGCTGGCTGGCGCAGTTCGGCGTGCCCGGCATCTACCGCAGCCAGGCCAGCCTGGCGCCGGGCATCAAGGTGCGCATGGGCGTCAAGCCTCAGCCGCATGCCGGCATGGGGGTGGCCCAGTACACCTGGGCGACGAGCCCGCTGCGCCGCTATGTCGACCTGGTGAACCAGTGGCAGATCGTGGCCTGCGCCCGCCACGGCCGCACGGCGGCGCTGGCGGCACCGTTCAAGCCGCGCGACGCGATGCTGTTCTCGCTGATCTCGGCCTTTGATGGCGCCTACTCGGCCTACAACGACTTCCAGAACGCGATCGAGCGCTTCTGGACGCTGCGCTGGCTGGAGCAGAGCGGCACCACCGAACTCGTCGCGGCGACGATGAAGGACGGCCTGGTGCGCGCCGAGACGCTGCCGCTGGTGTTCCGCGTGCCGGGCACCGAGAGCCTGCCACGCGGCGTGCACGTGCGCTGCCGGGTCGCCGGCGTCGACCTGTTGACGCTGGACCTGCACGCCACACTGCTGGCGCGCCTGGACGAGGCCGCGGCCGATGCCGGCGACGCAGGAGAAGAAGACGACGACGAACAAGCCGCGCCCGGCGTGCTGGCGCTGGCGATCGACGTCGAAGATGCCGGCGCGCCGGAAGCCGCGCCGCAGGTCGCATCAGACGTGGTGCCGGCCGGGACCGACGCGGGCTGACCGTGCCGAGGCTGGACTGGCGCCGACTCGGCACCCTGCACTGGGCGCTGCTGTTTTCGGCCGCCGTGCATGGGGCGCTGCTGACGGTGCGCATCGTCGACCCGGAGGCCTTCAACCGCGTGTTCAAGGACACGCCGCTGGAGGTCATCCTCGTCAACGCCAAGGGCAACGAGGCACCGGCCCAGGCCCAGGCCATCGCCCAGGTCAACCTGGCGGGCGGCGGCGAGGCCGAAAAGGGCCGCGCGACGTCGCCGCTGCCGGCTGCCGCCGAGGTCCGGCTGGGCGAGTCGGCCGACGACGCACGCCGGCGCATCGACCGCCTTCAGGACGAACAGCAGCAGTTGCTGGCGCAGATCCGGCGCGAGATCGCGGCGCTGCCGCCGCCCGATCCGCAGCGCGAAGGGGGCACCCGCGAAGCGCGGGACACCGAGGACCGGCGGCGCCAGCTGCTGCGCCTGCTGGCCGAGATCGAAAAGCGCGTCAACGACCAGAACGCGCGGCCCAAGAAGCGTTACGTCAGCCCGGCCACGCGCGAGGCGGTCTATGCGATGTACTACGACGCGCTGCGTCGCCGCATCGAGGAACGCGGCACGCGGAACTTCCCCGAGCACCAGGGCCGCAAGCTGTACGGCGAACTGACGATGAACGTGACCGTCGACGCCTCCGGCAGCGTCGTCGATGCCGAGATCGTGCGCGCTTCCCGCTCGCGTCTGCTCGACGCCAAGGCGGTGGCCATCGTGCGCGCCGCGGCGCCCTTCGGTCCCTTCGACGCGACGATGCGGGCCCAGGCCGACCAGATCGTCGTCACCTCGCGTTTCCGCTTCACGCGCGAGGATGGCTTCGAGACGACGCTGAGCGGGCGCTGAGAACGGAGCCCAGGATGTCCGCAACCCCGCCCCGGCCCGCCGACCGCTACGCCGTGCTCGGCCACCCGGTGGCGCACAGCAAGAGCCCGGCGATCCAAGCCGCGTTTGCCGCCCAGACCGGCGCCCGGCTGACGTACGAACGCATCGAGTGTCCGCTGGCCGGTTTTGGCGACGCGGTGCGCGCGTTTGCCGCCTCCGGCGCGCGGGGCTGCAACGTCACGGTGCCGTTCAAGTTCGAGGCACTGGCCCTGGCCGGGAGCGCCAGCGACCGCGCCCGGTTGGCCGGCGCCGCCAACGTGCTGAGCTTCGACGGCCCCGATCCGCGCGACTGGCGGGCCGACAACAGCGACGGCATCGGCCTGGTGCGGGACATCGAGGCCAATGCCGGTGTGGCCGTTGCCGGCACGCGGGTGCTGCTGATCGGCGCCGGTGGCGCGGCGGCCGGCGTGCTGGGGCCGCTGATCCAGGCGCGGCCGGCGTCGCTGCTGCTCGTCAACCGCACGGCATCGAAGGCTGTCGAGCTGGCCCGCAGGCATGCCGCGCTGGCCGACGCTTGCGGCGTGGCGCTCGCGACCGGGGGGCTCGACGCGGCCGGTGCCGACGCTGCGACCCACGGTTTCGACCTCGTGCTCAACGCCAGCGCCAGCAGCCTGGCCGGAAACGAGCCCAGCCCGGTCGCAGCATTGGTGCTGCGCCCGGGAACGCTGGCGCTGGACCTGATGTACGGCGCGGCCGCCGAACCCTTCATGGCCTGGGCGCAGGCCCATGGCGCAACCCCGCGCGACGGCCTGGGCATGCTGGTCGAACAAGCGGCCGAGGCGTTCTGCATCTGGCGTGGCCAGCGGCCGCAGACCGCGCCCGTGCTCGCGGCACTGCGCGACGCATCCACCCGCACGACACCATGAAACTCCACGCCTTGCGCCTGTTGACCCTGCTGGGACTGTCGCTCGTCGCGCTGCAGCTGTTCTTTGCCCTGCGCATCCTGAGCATGGCCTGGATCGATCCGCAATCGACGAGCTTCCAGCGCAGCGAAGCCTGGCGGCTGCTCGTGAGCCACGGCCAGATCGCCTGGGCACAGGATTGGCGCGATGCCGGCGAACTCGGCCGCCAGATGCCGCGCGCGGTGATCGCCAGCGAGGACGCCGGCTTCGTCGAGCACGGCGGCATCGACTGGGAGTCGCTTGAAGAAGCCTGGCAGAAGAACCAGCGCGCCGAAGCCCGCGCCGAACGGGCGCAGCAGCGCAACCCCAACCGGCCGGTCAAGGCCAAGGTCGTCGGCGGCTCGACGATCACGCAGCAGCTCGCCAAGAACCTGCTGCTGTCGGGCGAACGCACGCTGCCGCGAAAGGCGCAGGAGGCGGTGCTGACGCTGCTGATCGAAGCCCTGCTGGACAAGCCGCGGATCCTCGAGATCTACCTCAACAACGTCGAGTGGGGCGAGGGCCTGTTCGGCGCCCAGGCCGCGGCACGCCACTACTTCCGCGTCGACGCGGCGCGGCTGTCGGCCGAGCAGGCGGCGCGCCTGGCGGTGATGCTGCCGGCGCCCAAGCGCTTCGAGAAGAACCCGGCTTCGACCTATGTGCTCGGCCGCGCCGCGACCATCGCCGCGCGGATGGGCGCGGTCGAGGTCCCGCAGTGAGATCCGGACATGGCTGAATCCGACATCACGGCGCAGATCGCCGCCACCGCCGCCGCCCTGGTGGTCGACGAAGGTCTGGACTACGCTGGCGCGCGGCAAAGGGCCGGGCGTGAACTCGCTCGGCGCGAAGGCATCGCGCTGAAGTCCCACCTGCTGCCCGACCACGAGGCGATCGAAGACGCGGTGCGCGAGCACATTGCGCTGTTCCATGCCGACGAGCAGCCGGCCGAGCTGGCCGCGCTGCGCGCCGTGGCGCGGCGCTGGATGCAGCGGATGGCGGCCTTTCGTCCGCATCTGGCCGGCGCGGTCTGGCGCGGCACCGCCACCGTGCGCAGCGCGGTCCACATCGACCTGTATGCCGACGACCCCAAGGCGGCCGAGATCGCACTGATCGACACCGGCCTGGACTTCGACACCGGCAGCCTGCCTCCACCACCGGGGAGCCGCGACGACATCGTCGTGCTCACCGTCGCCACCCCGAGCCGCGAGCTCGGCGACACCGTCACCGTGCACCTGCACGTGCACGACTACGACGGCCTGCGCGGCGCGCTGAAGACCGACTCCCGCGGGCGCAGCTGGCGCGGCGACCTGGCGGCGCTGGACCGTCTTCTTCAAGGCGAGGCAGCGCGATGACAGCCGGCCCACGTCGGCGTTGGCTGCGCCTGGCCGCAGCTGCGGGTGTCGGCGCGGCAGCGGGCGGCGCCGGCCTGTGGTGGCGCACCGCGACCGAGCAGCAGCTGCACGAGAGAACCGGCAACCTCTGGCTGAGCCGCTTCGAGACCCCCACCGGAAGCGAGCTGGCGATGCCCTCGCTGCGCGGCCGACCGCTGGTGCTGAACTTCTGGGGCACCTGGTGCCCGCCTTGTGTCAAGGAAATGCCCGAGCTCGACCGCTTTGCCCGGGAGTTCGGCCCCCGGGGCTGGTCGGTGGTCGGACTGGCCATCGACAACGCCAAGGCGGTGCGCGAGTTCCTGCAGCGCACGCCCGTGTCCTACCCCATCGGCATGGCCGGGTTTGCCGGAAGCGAACTGGCGCGCGCCCTGGGCAACACCCAGGGCGGCCTGCCGTTCACGGTCGTTTTCGGCGCCAGCGGCGACATCGTCGAGACCAAGATGGGCGAAACCCACTTCGGCGAGCTGGCGGCCTGGGCCCAACGAATCGGCACGTCCTGACCCATGAATCCTGACGTCGAGACCTCCGACTGGGCAACGCCGTTCGAGCAGGGCAACGGCAACCAGACGACGACCTGGGAGGCCTGCATCGCCTTCCATGCCCGGTTGGCGGAGGCCTTTCCGCAGCACTACCGGCTGGCCGAGATCGGCCGCAGCGACGCCGGCGCTCCGCTGCACGGCGGCGTGTTCAGCAGCGACGGCGTCTTCGAGCCCGCCGCGGCGCGGGCGGCCGGCCGCGCGGTGCTGTTCATCGACAACGGCATCCACCCCGGCGAGCCCGAGGGCATCGACGCGACGATGGCGCTGCTGCGCGACCTGTGCCGGGATGCCGCCGTGCGGCAGGCCCTGGGCCGCACGGTGCTGGTCTGCATCCCGGCCTACAACGTCGACGGCCTGCGCGAACGGGGCGACGCCAGCCGCGTCAACCAGCTCGGCCCCGAGGCCTACGGCTTTCGCGGCAACGCGCGCCACCTCGACCTGAACCGGGACTTCGTCAAGGGCGCCAGTCGCAACACTCGCGCCTTCTGGCGCTGGTTCGTGGCCTGGGACCCGGACGTCTTCATCGACACCCACACCTCCAACGGCGCCGACTACCCGCACACGATGACGCTGATCGCGACCCAGCCCGACAAGCTGGGCGGCGCGTGCGGGGCGTGGTTGCGCGACACGATGCTGCCCCGGCTGTACGCCGCGATGGCCGGGCGGGGCTTCCCGATGTGCCCCTATGTCAACCCGGTGGCGACGATCCCCGACGACGGCATCGCCGACTTCCCCGACACGCCGCGGTTCTCGACCGGCTGGGCAGCCCTGCACCACACGATCGGCTTCATGCCCGAGACGCACATGCTCAAGCCCTTTGCCGAGCGGCTGGCCAGCATGCGGGCGCTGATCGACGCCAGCATCGACATCGTCGCCGAGTGCGGGGCGCAGATCCGGACGCTCCGCGCCGCCGACCGTGCCGCGTTTTCAGCCGCCACCCGCGCGCCGCTGAGCTGGGCGCTGGACGAAACCCGGCACTCGATGTTCCTGTTCAGCGGCTACCGCGCCGAATGGCAGCCCAGCCGCATCGGCCGCTGGCAGCGACTGCGTTACGACCGCAGCGCCCCCTGGCAGCGCGAGATCCGCTGGTTCGACCGCCTGCGCCCGGTGGCCCAGGCGACGCTGCCACGGGGCTATCTGCTGCCACAGGCCTGGCCCGAAGTGGCCGAGCGCCTGCGCGAGCAGGGCGTGGCGATGCAGGCGTTGCCGGCCGACTGCCCACTGCGGGCCGAGGCCTGGCGCATCGAGTCGTTTGCCAAGCGGCCGTTGCCGTTTGAAGGCCAGCACCTGCACACCGATCTGCGACTCCGCATCGAGCCGCTGAGCGGGGTCGCGCGGGCCGGCGACTGGTGGATCCCGCTGGGCACCGGGCGCGACCGGTTGATCTTCGAGACCCTGGAGCCCGAAGGTGCCGACAGCTACTTCCGCTGGGGCTTCTTCGACGCCGTGCTCGACCGCAAGGAGGGTTTCAGCGACTACGTCTTTGAAGACGAGGCCGAGCGATTGCTGCAGGCCGAGCCCGAACTCGCCGCCGCTTTTGCCGCCTGGATCGCCGAGGATCCACTCCGGCTGGACGACGCCGAGGCCTCGCTGGGCTTCATCCACCAGCACTGCCGGCGCTGGGCCGAGCCCGCTTGGCGTCGCTACCCGGTGCTGCGCATCGTCGAGCCCCAGAAACTAGGGTTTGCCGCTATCTGAGCGCATTTCCATCAAATCCGGCGACGATCAGCGTACATTTCGCGCCCTGGCGGCCCATGCCGCAACGACTGGAAACACAAGCCGATGACTGTCCTGGTCCTCCACGGACCCAACCTGAACCTGCTCGGCAGCCGCGAACCCGAGGTTTACGGCCGGACCACGCTTGCCGAGATCGACGCAGAACTCGTCAAGATCGCGGCCGATGCTGGCGTGAAGCTGGCGCATTTCCAGAGCAACCATGAAGGGGCGCTGATCGACCGGGTCCAGGCCGCCCGGCTGGACGGCACCGCCTACATCGTGATCAACCCGGGCGGCCTCACCCACACCAGCGTGGCCCTGCGCGACGCCTTGCTGGCGGTGGCGATCCCGTTCATCGAAGTCCACCTGTCCAACGTCCACAAACGAGAGCCCTTCCGCAAGCACTCGTACTTTTCCGACCCGGCCGTCGGCGTGATCTGCGGCCTCGGCCCGGCCGGATACCGGCTGGCGCTGGACCACGCCTTGCGCGCCCTGCGCCCGGCCCGCGACGCCTGAGACACGCGCCGCGTCTTCCCCACCAGCGGCCTGCCTCGGCAGCCGCGCTTGACCCAGCACCCGCCATGGACCTCAGAAAACTCAAGACGCTGATCGACCTGGTCAGCGAATCCAACATCTCCGAACTCGAGATCACCGAGGCCGAAGGCAAGGTCCGGATCGTCAAGTCCGGCGGCGCTGCGCCGCTGGCCTACGCCGCGGCCGCCCCTGCCCTGGCGCCGGCGCCGGTCATGGCCGCACCTGCGGCTCCAGTGGCGGCAGCAGCCCCGGCGGCCGAGCCGGCACCGGTGGCCGAGCAGAAGCTGGTCAAGTCGCCGATGGTCGGCACCTTCTACCGCGCCGCGAGCCCGGGGGCCAAGGCGTTTGCCGATGTCGGCGACAGCATCAAGGCGGGCCAGGCGGTGTGCATCATCGAAGCGATGAAGATCATGAACGAGATCGAGTCCGACCTCGACGGCAAGGTGCTGCGGGTGCTGTGCGAAAACGGACAGGCGGTCGAGTTCGGCCAGCCGCTGTTCGTGCTCGAATAAGCCGCCGGCTCCCGCACCGTGTTCAAGAAGATCCTGATCGCAAATCGTGGGGAAATCGCCCTGCGGATCCAGCGGGCCTGTCGCGAGATGGGCATCAAGGCCGTCGTCGTCTATTCCGAGGCCGACCGCGAGGCCAAGTACGTCAAGCTCGCCGACGAGGCGGTCTGCATCGGCCCGGCGCCGTCGGCCCAGAGCTACCTCAACATGCCGGCGATCATCGCCACGGCCGAGGTCACCGACGCCGAGGCCATCCACCCCGGCTACGGCTTCCTGTCGGAAAACGCCGACTTCGCCGAACGTGTCGAGCGCAGCGGCTTCGTGTTCATCGGGCCGACGCCCGATGCGATCCGGACCATGGGCGACAAGGTCGCGGCCAAGCAGGCCATGATCAAGTCTGGCGTGCCCTGCGTCCCGGGCAGCGAAGGCGCCCTGCCCGAGGACCCGAAGGAGATCATTCGCCAGGCGCGAGCGATCGGATACCCGGTGATCATCAAGGCCGCCGGCGGTGGCGGCGGGCGTGGCATGCGCGTCGTGCACACCGAGGCGGCGCTGATCCACGCGGTGCAGACCACGCGGGCCGAAGCCGGCGCCGCTTTTGGCAACCCGGCCGTCTACATGGAGAAGTTCCTCGAGAACCCGCGCCACATCGAGATCCAGGTCCTGGCCGACAGCTTCAAGAACGCGGTCTGGCTGGGCGAGCGCGACTGCTCGATGCAGCGCCGCCACCAGAAGATCATCGAGGAGGCACCCGCACCCGGCATCCCGCGGCGGGTCATCGAGCGCATCGGCGACCGCTGCGCCGCGGCGTGCAAGAAGTTCGGCTACCGCGGCGCCGGCACCTTCGAGTTCCTGTTCGAGAACGGCGAGTTCTATTTCATCGAGATGAACACCCGGGTGCAGGTCGAACATCCGGTGACCGAGCTCGTCACCGGGATCGACATCGTGCAGATGCAGATCCGCATCGCGGCCGGCGAGAGGCTGCCGTTTTCGCAGCGCTCGATCCAGATGCGCGGCCACGCCATCGAGTGCCGCATCAACGCCGAGGATCCCTACAAGTTCGTGCCCAGCCCGGGCCGGGTGACGCTGTGGCACGCCCCGGGCGGCCCTGGCGTGCGGGTGGACAGCCATGTCTACACCAACTATTTCGTGCCCCCGAACTACGACTCGATGATCGGCAAGATCATCTGCCATGGCGACACCCGCGACCAGGCGCTGGCGCGCATGCGGATCGCCTTGTCCGAGACGGTGGTCGAAGGCATCCAGACCAACATCCCGCTGCACCGCGAGCTGATGGTGGACAGCAAGTTCATCGAGGGCGGAACCAGCATCCACTACCTCGAAGGCTGGCTCGGCCAGCACCGGCGCTGACCGCGCGATGGCCCTGGTCGAGTTGCTGCTGACGCTTCCGCAGGCCGCGGTGGAGGCGGTGTCGGACGACCTCGTCGAGACGCTGGAGGCACTGGCCGTGTCGGTCGAGGACGCCGACGCCGGCACCGAGGCCGAGAGCGCCCTGTTCGGCGAGCCCGACATGCCACCCCCGGCCGCCGGCTGGCAGCGCAGCCGCTTGAAGGCGCTGTTCGACGACGCCGAAGCCGCCGAGACCGCCGCCACCTGGCTGCTGGCCCACCACGCCGACAGCGGACTCGCGATCCAGGCCCTGGCCGAGGTGCCCGAGCAGGACTGGGTGCGCATCACGCAATCGCAGTTCGAGCCGGTGCCGGTGACGCCGCGCTTCTGGATCGTGCCGAGCTGGCATGCGGTGCCCGATGCCGCCGAGGTGTCGATCCGCCTCGACCCGGGGCTGGCCTTCGGCACCGGCACCCATCCGACCACGCGCATGTGCCTGCGCTGGCTGGCCACCCAAGCCGCCGCCCTGCCCTGCCCGGTGCTGGACTACGGCTGCGGCTCGGGCATCCTGGCCATTGCGGCGGCCAAGTTCGGCGCCACGCCGGTGGACGCGGTCGACATCGACCCGGCGGCGGTGACCGCGACGCGCGACAACGCGGCGGCCAATGCCGCTGCGCTGGCGACCGTCGGCCTGCCCGAGGCCATCGGTGCCCCCGCTGGGCGTTATGGGCTCGTCGTCGCCAACATCCTGGCAATGCCCCTGAAGCTGCTGGCGCCGCTGCTGTGCGGCCACCTCGCCCCGGGCGGCCGGCTGCTGCTGGCGGGACTGCTCGAGCGCCAGGCCGAGGACATCGCAGCCGCGTATGCCCCCTGGCAGCGCCTGGCCGTGCTCGACCGGGAAGACGGCTGGATCCTGATGGGCACACACCGTGCCGATGGCCGCGCGGCCGCCTGACCGCCTGACGACGCAGGCCCCGGCACGATGAGTTCGCTGGCCACCCGCTGCCCCGAATGCGGCACCGTGTTCCGCGTCGTGCCGGACCAGCTCAAGGTCTCGGACGGCTGGGTGCGCTGCGGCCGCTGCACCGCGGTGTTCAATGCGGTCGAGAACTTCGTCGACCTCGACGCCCGGTCGCCGGCGAGCCCGGCCGCGACCCCCACGCCACCGCCAGCGTCGCCGCTGGAACCTCTGGCCGCCACGCCTCGTGTCGAGCCCGCGCCCGAACCCGACCACGACCCTGCGCCGATCCTGAAGCCTGCGCAAACGGCCTTCGACCGCTTCGAGGATGAGCAGGCCGAGGCGCCCTTTGGCGAGATCGCTCGGCCGCCCGCGGTGCCGGCCGAATCAGCGGTCCGTGCATCCGACAACGAGCCACGCGCCGAGGCCGATGCCCGTACCGCGCCGCTGCCACGCTTCGTGCGGCAGGCCGACCGTGCGGCGCGCTGGCGCAGCCGGCCGCTGCGCCTGACCGTCACCGCACTGAGCGTGCTGCTTGCAGCGCTGCTCGGCGCCCAGGCCGTCTACACCTGGCGCGACACGATCGCCGCCCGGGCTCCGGCGCTGAAGCCGGCGCTTCTGGCCGCCTGCGGCGTGCTGCAGTGCACGATCGGACCGGCTCGCCGCATCGCCGACCTCGGCGTCGAGGCCAGCGGCCTGCTGCGCGTGGAAAAATCAAGCCTTTACAAGCTTTCGCTGACCCTGCGCAACCGTGCCGACATCGCCCTGGCCTTGCCGGCGCTGGACCTGAGCCTGACCGACGGCGAAGGCCGGCTCGTCGCACGGCGTGTGTTGTCGCCCACCGAACTCGGACTCGCCGCTGCCACCATCGCCGCCGGACAGGACCTGCCCATCCAGGCCGTGCTGCAACTCGGACGCGAGGCCCCGGCGGTGAGCGGCTACACCGTCGAACTGTTCTACCCCTGATCCCCTGCCCCGAACTGGACCCTCCATGCCCGCGCTGATCTGTGGCTCGCTCGCCTTCGACACCATCACCACCTTCCCGGGGCGCTTTGCCGAGCAGATCCTGCCCGAGCAGGTGCACATCCTGAACGTCA
>Ga0315902_10008673_pt1 | contig 13742 bp, 8 predicted proteins | sample LakEriMetagenome_9_FD_203523 | JGI IMG/M metagenome (GOLD analysis project Ga0315902, IMG submission 203523) | Freshwater fungal communities from buoy surface, Lake Erie, Ohio, United States - Buoy 12 MA117 | ecosystem: Environmental > Aquatic > Freshwater > Lake > Lake biofilm | place: USA... | reverse complement strand
CAAAAACCTTCCAGCCCAGTCTTTTGACCCTACCAGGAGAAACCGTTTACCATGAAATCCCGTTCTTTACTCGCAGGAATTGTCGCGATGGCTATCTTCAGCGCAGGCCCGATGGCAGAAAGCTCCTTCGCAAAACCCCCCGCCTTGGCCTTTACCATGAATTCTCTCGCAGGAGAGAAGGTCGACTTGACCAAGTACGAAGGGAAGGTGGTTCTGTTCGTCAATGTTGCCAGCAAGTGTGGCTACACCGGTCAATACGCAGGACTGCAAAAGCTGCACGAAAAGTATGGCGAGAAGGGTCTGGTGGTGATCGGTGTTCCATGCAATCAATTCGGCGGTCAGGAACCTGGCACCAGCGACGAAATCCAGAAGTTCTGCTCCAGCAAATACAACGTCACGTTTGACCTTCTCGAAAAAGTGAACGTCAAAGATGAGAGCAGCAAGAACATCATGGCCTGCGATCTTTTCAAGTACCTCACTTCCGTCGATGCCAAGCCAGCCGGCAAAGGACCGGTGAAGTGGAACTTCGAAAAGTTTCTCGTGGATCGCAAAGGGAACGTCGTTGGACGGTTCGGATCCGGAGCAACGCCAGAATCGGCTGAGATGACCTCGGCGATCGAGAAGGCGTTGGCAGGCCAGTAACCGGCCGATCGAGCCAGATGGGATCGAGCGAGATAAAATCGCGTGAGATGGAATTCAGGTGCTGCCCTCCGGCAGCACCTTTTTTTATTGGGTTATCGAATACTCCCCTGGTCGATCTCATCGATCATCCATCGAATCTTCGAGTCCCAGCTTTGCCGGTTTCCGCTTGTGTTTTTTTGGAAACGCCCGTCGCGATCGGCTGGAATTCGCCCGAGCACGTCGATTGCCATCTCCAACGTTCGCCGCATGTCTTGGGTCCGTCCGAGTTCCTGGTAGCATCGTGCCATTTGCACAAATGCCTCGAGCGATTCCGGTTCGTTGATGAATTGATTGGCCGCGTTGCGATATGCTTCCAGAGCACCGTTGAAGTTTCCTTCCTGGAACAGCAAGTCCGCTTCGCCGAAGTAGCTGTTGCACAGAAGGACTTCGGAATTCGGCACAGCCTTTTTTTCCTGATCGCTCGTCAATTCCCGTCGTAGCGATGCAAATGTGTTGCGGGAATTCACCAGCAACTCTGCTCGCTTGCTCTTCCATTCCGAGATCGATTCCTCGTTGACGAGTCGATTCCCCTGCAGCAACGCCTCCGGCCAATAGGAAGCCATCCGGTAGGCCTTCGCGGTCATGTAAAGCAATTGGTAACGCCTCGCATCTCCCTGAAATCTCCGGAGCCCTTCCTCCATGCTGGCGATGCTCCGCAGCAGTTGCTCGTAACTTTTCTCGAGATCCCCCTGCAAGGTTTCGGGTTGAACATTGTCCTCAACGGCCATTCCCAGGACTCGAACCTGAACGCGCTCACCCTGTCGAAACATGAGAGTCCCGAGTTCGATCAGCGATTCCTTCCAAACAGCGCTGTCGGGTCGCAAACGTCCTGAATAGAGATTGTCGAGGATCAGGGCCTCCGCCGCATCGAAGTTGCCTCGATTCCATTGGAGTTTCGCAGCCGTCAGCTTGGCATCAGGAACGAGTGGATTTTCCGGATCCATCAGGAGCAACCTGTCGATCGCACCCAAGGCCGCATTGACGTTGCCTGCGGCCGCGAAATTCTTCGCTTGCATCAGAAGGACTCGCGAATGATCTGATCGGGGGGACAGAGCCAGGTAGCGATCGATCAAGCGATTGCTGTCTGCGAAATTACCTGCCCGATGGAAATCCTCAATGCCCAGCCAAAGCCGTTCCATGTAATTGGGAGTCCGCATATCGATCTGGCTCAACCGCTCAATCGATCGCGCTGCCCGTCGATACAAACCCTCGATCTTTTTCGCCTCGTCCTCGTCCGGATCGGACGTTGCCGAATCGCTTGCAGGAGGATTCGATCGCTCTTGCTGCATCTTCCTCGCCCATCGATCGTGGATCACTGCCTCGAGCCGCAAACGATCCACTTCGGTGCACAGGTCGGGCAAGTTCTCGACGAACTGGGACGATTCCGCATAGACTCCTGTCTCGAAAAGCTGATTGGCAGACGCAAGCAACCGAAGCCGCATGCGATCCAGCGGCATCCATACATTCTCGTACCAAGTTGGATTGTTGAAATTTTTCTTCAATTGCTCCAGCGTTGCAATCGTCTCGGCATACATTTTCAGATCGATCAAAGCATCGATTTCTTCGATGCCGGCGATCATGAACTCAGGTTCAAAGGGGGAGGACAATCTCAAACTGCTCATCGCGCTGACCGCTTGTTTGAGCGCGCCTGAATCCCGGTAGATCATCCCTCGCTCAAAGGTCGTGCGACGGCGGATCTCGGTGGGCACGGTCTTCATGAACTCGATCTCTCGCAGGAGTTCCAGAGACCGTTCGCGTTTCTCGGACGGTGCCGAGATGGGATCGCTATCCCGCGCCTGCTGCCGCAGACAACGAGCCAGAATGAGATTCGCATTGCACCGCATCGGAGAGTCGATCGGGACGGCTCGCCACAAAGGCTCAATTCGATCGTACTCCTTGCGCTCCCCGAGAATCTCCATGCGCTTGACGGAAATGCGGTCGATATCGTTCTGCGTTTGAAGGGAAAGTGCCGCCCATCGCTCTAGCCTATCCCACGCCGCATCCGGATCGCGTTTCGCGCCATACAAATCGATGTCGATCAATCGCTCGACCGCGTCGCTCCTGCCCTTCGGCCATCGATCGAACGCCACCGAGAGCGGTGCGATCGCTTCATCCCACCGAAACAAATCGTACAGAGCCATCCCTAGAAGAAAGTTTCCCTGCCCCTCATAGCCCGGCGGGAATTTCATTTCACGGCTTTGCTGGAGATGCTCGACCGCTACTTCATTCTTCTCGGTCCGCGATGGACGATAGTAGAGCGCATCGGCTTCTTGCCGTGCTGCCGCACCGAGCAAAAAGTGGCGAGTCGACTTGTCCAAGCGTTTTTTGATTTTGGGCTCTTGGACAGTTCGCGCGAGCTTGGCAGCTGTCTCGAAATCGCCCCGTCGAACCAACCGCAGTCCCAACTCGAGTTGCTCCGACTCATTCGTTCCACCGCCGGCGAATATCCAAGCGAAGAGCACCGCCGTCGATATGCAAACCAAACCGCCTAGGATCGCCAGAAACCTGACTCTCGACACGCTTCACCTCGAGACCAAGCAGGAGCTAGATTCCGAACAGGACACAAGAAAAAGCAGAAAGAGGAGCCTGAAAAAGGAGCTCTCGCCACAGCGGATCCAAGACATACCTCAATGCAAAACATGCGAGCCATGCGACGAGGATCCGATCGGTCCAACGAGAAAAGACCGAAAGCCGCTGAATCGCTCGAATCCGCACGCGGCTCCCGCTCGTTGAATCCTCGCTCGTTCTATTCTCATCCGTTGATGCCTCTCCGGGAATCTCCGCAGTTTCGGTTGCGAGCACGCCCAGGTAGGGCACCCGTTCCCTTGCGAGCATCCTCATCCATGCCTCGCGTATCGCGTTTTCAGAGACGATTGGTTTGCGAACCGATCGACGGTTCCGTCCTGCCGACACCGCGAAGATGGACCCGATCGCAAAAAGAAGTACAACCGACGCGCGAGATCGATAGAACTCGCCACCCCGAACGCGAAACCGTGGAGTTCCAGTAACCGTGAAAATCTCCTGCGATCTTCCATCGGCGACAAGCGACTCGGATGACGCCAACTCCAAGGAACGCTTCGCTTCCTCAATGTCTCTGCAAAGAGACTCGAACATCTTCGACTGTTCCGCATCGGGCGAAGCGGATGAGCGAGATGCAAGTCGGAATGGAGAACTCGCCCCGCCTTCGGAAAATTCAACCCCGTTGCGGGAACAATCCAACCGGAATCGACTCATTGCATGCTCGGCTACCTGCAAACGCCACTTGGCGCGCGCAACCGATCGATCTGTCGGCGTGAATTCCGGTGCGTCCCCCCGCGAGTCTGCAATCAACTCTTTCAACTCCTGCTCCAATTCCATGGGCGTCGCGCGTCGAAGCAACCCGAGCCGCAATCGCACCTTGCCCGCGGCTACCTCTCCCTCCAGACTTCTCTCTCCCTCTAGACGGAAATCTCCAGAGATCTGTTCGCAAACCAGCCAATCAATCGAGGTGGACGTTCCTCGCGACCGCCCGCTCAGCTCGGTTAACCGAAGATGCTCCGCCGAGGAAACCAAGGCCGTGCACTCGCAAACCAAGGCGGGATGGTGAATGGGAAGAAGACTTGCCCCCCAAAGAAACACCCCCAGCCCAAGCAAGCTGCCAACTTGCAAGGCATGAATGAACCTCGGACTTGGAGATGCCTTCATTGCGATCAGCTGCTGCTAGGGGAGTATCGGATTTTCCGATTCTTCGGCTCTGGCCTTTCGTGGCCGTGAAACAATCTGCTGAAAGCCACCGAAACTCCTGCGTTTCTCCCCATCCCCGCATCAGGCTGGATGGATTGCTAGCATCGCTCACTGAAAAACCTGCCGAGAGCCGTTTCCGGCAAGTCCATGGTCAGTTCGCCCCCTCGGCATACAATGGATGCAGGGATGAGTTTGGCAATTTCAAAGCGAGTTCAAGAATGACCTCACCGACGGCCCAGGAACATCGACGCCAGTCGCCCAAATCGGTCGAGGTAGGGGTCATGACGGTCAGCGATACGCGATCGCTGGAAACCGACGAAGGGGGGCGTCTGATCGAATCCATGCTGGTCGCGGCAGGGCACTCGGTCGGCGCACGTCGCATTGTGCGGGATGAACGAGTCCTGATCGCTGCGACCGCCCGCGAACTGCTGGAAATGACAAACGTCCGGGCTCTCCTAGTGACCGGGGGAACCGGACTGGCCGCGCGCGACCAAACCACCGAGGCGATCGAATCCCTGTACGATGCGTTGATTCCCGGCTACGGTGAACTCTTCCGGATGCTGTCATTCCAAGAGATTGGACCTTCGGCGATGTTGAGCCGAGCCAGTGCCGGGCGGGTGAATGGAAAAGTGGTCGTTACCATGCCTGGCTCGCCAGCCGGGGTAAGGCTTGCGATGGAACGCCTGATCGTGCCAGAGTTAGCTCATTTCGTTTTTCACGCTGGGGGATAGGGTGCGATGAACTCGAATTGGTGGTTGGCGATCGTGGTCTTGGCCTTGGCCTCACCGCTGAGCAAGCAGAGTTCGGCGGACGAGGGCGATCGCGTACCGGAGGGTAAGGTGGTGGTCCGATACAATATTCCCTACGCGGAGGGGGCAGGTTTTTCGAGAATGGCGGATATCTACCAACCGATCTCGGAGGGGCGGTTTCCAGCCATCGTGATGATCCACGGAGGAGCGTGGTTTGCTGGCGACAAATCCTATGATGCTCTGCATGCTCGCAGATTTGCAGCTCAGGGATACGTCGTCATGGTGATCAACTACCGGTTGGCCCCTACCCACAAGCATCCCGCGCAAATCGATGACTGTTTTGAATCCATTCGATGGTTGGTTTCGAACGCCGAGACGTATCAGGTCGACGGTGACCGAATCGGCGTTTGGGGATATTCGGCAGGGGGGCATCTTGCAGCCTTGGTAGCAACCAATCCTCGGTCTGGTATTCCTCGGGTCAAAGCATGCGTCGCAGGAGGAGCTCCATGCGACCTGCGACTTATCCCGGATGACAGCGGACTGCTTCAGGGTTTTCTTGGCGGAACCCGGGCAGAAGTACCGGAGATCTACGAGGCGGCTTCACCGATACACCATGTCTCCGAGGATGATCCACCCATGCTTCTCTTCCACGGTGAAGCGGATCGATTGGTTCCGATTGCTTTTTCGCTCGGGATGCGGCAGCGATTGGAAGACAAGAGTGTTGCGTGCGAATTTCTTCCGCTCGAAAAAAAGTCCCACATCATGGCCTTCGTCGATCAGAAAGCGATTCAGCAATCCATCGAGTTTTTTGATCGACATCTCAAACCGTGAGTTGAGGAGTCGAGGGGGCACACATTGGGGCGCGAAGGCTAGCGGCTGGAATGCGCCATGGATTGGGCAGGTGTCGTTTCGACTTCCTTGCCCTCACTGACCGCGATCGCTAACCATCCATCGCACATCTCGAATTGCGAAACCACCAATCCTCGGCTCCTCGGGTCCTCGAGAAGACTCTGCGCCACCATCGGAATGTTGGCTCTCGCCGAGAATACTTTGGTGAAAATCGCCCTCAAGGGCAATCGATCGCGGGCCCCCATGCGGTGACCGTCAACGCTGACCCCCCCGTCTCGGAGCAATTCCGCTTGCAATCCTTGTACCGAGGGTGCATAGGATGAACGGATCATGAAGTTCTTGATGTGAATCCGCCCCGGCTGTTCCAGCGACGCAATTCTCAGTGTCAACGACATCTTGCCATCCTCGAATTCGATCGATATCGGGTTGGATGCGGCAAAGCGGATCGTTACATCCTGAGGAACGTCTTCCCCGAGCGACGGACGCGGCTGCTGCAGTAGATCCGCAAGGGAGTCCGACAACTGCTGAATCGACCAGTCGCGACTGGTGTCGATGGCGCGGCCCGCGAGGTTGTTGAAGATCGACTGATGGATTTGAACCGATAGCTGGCTGTCGCTCGGTGCCAATGGGCGCGGCGTGTGCGCTGAAAGATGGCATTCGTCCGCAAGCCGGTAGCGGGCGATCAAGCGATTGTCGGTCGACTGCATGTCCATCACCAGCGGACTTAACTGCAACGATTGCAGAGGCCCCAGGAATCGCGACTCCAGGCTTTGTCTCGCGGTGCTGATTTGCGTGTTGAGTTGTTTGTCGAATTCTTCGTCCGTCTGTTCGGCAATCAATCGTTGAGTGATCCGTTTTGCGATCGGCCGCGACTGCACAAACTCTCGGTGCGCGACATATCGAATCATGTCTCCGACGATCGGCAAAGAGTCCCAGTCGGTCGAGAATCGACGCAAGGAATCGGAGGACTCCACGCGAGCGGGAGTGCCGTTGATGCTCAATGACTGACCGTCCACGCGCAGTTCCCGATGCGTCTGGACTGTCGCGGAACTGGAATTGAAAAATGTTGCTCCATTGCGACTGCTCTGCGTGCTGCTTTCGATCTGTCCATCCAACTTGATCCGTAATCGCCATGCCTGGGGATCCGGGACGAGATCGAGAGCCAGGTCGGTCTGCGCACGGCTCGCCCCGTGAGTATCTGCACCGAGAATACGCTGCTTTACCGGGTGCGTTGTCACCTGCCCTCGAGGCATCAATCGATTCAGAAATGCCTCGGAAACACTCATCCGAACATTGGCGTTTCGATAATGCGTGTTGATCGCCCAAGCAACATCGCCAATTTCCGGATGCTCCGAGAAACGCAGGGACTCTACCGCATCGGCGATGTCTGCCGAGCAGCGATGGACGGGATAACTTTCGATGGTTTCGATATCCAGAACCAGTTTTCGATAATCCACCGGCTTGACCGTCATGGGATGGACTTGGTCCGCCAAACGATGTATCGGGGCGGATCGAAGTAACTTGAATTGCTCCGGTGTCACACGCGTGTTGGTAACGCGATGCAGGAAGTTCCTGGCGATCGCAATCTGTTCATCCTTGGAGCTGATTCGCCCTTTGGCCAAGTCCTCGATGCGATCGAGCATCAAGTATGCGTTCCATCCGGCGGAATCCTCGGTCGAAACCAACACGCGCTTGGCTTCCTGCAAACGCGAGGCCATCAGCGCTGAGTCGATTGTGTACTTGCGCGGCGCGACATACTCTTTGCTCTTCAAAATGCATCGTTGGATCGAACTCCAAACCGCATGCCGTCGTTCCATCGCATAGGAAATCCTTGCCAAGCTACGAGCCGTCTCGCCATCCTTTCCATGGATCCGCGCCAACTCATGCCCTCGCGATGCCAACTTGCCCAGCGACTCGAGCAACCCATCTCCCGACAAACTTCCAAGGGCAAGCGATTGCAACTCGATCAGGATCTTGTCCGTCTCAGCCAGCCACTCCCTCACGTCGTTATCCGTTGTGCCGACCGGTGAGCTTTGAGCCGCGTCAATCGCCGTCTCCAAGGCGAGAGGGCGAGGCCAATTGCGTCCCCACAGATCCGGGGCCTTGCGATCGCCGGAAATACGTACGACCACCGGGTTCGTTGAGGAAACCGTACTGGCCTCAATCGATTCGCTGATCTCGGTCTCCTCAGCGACCACAGCGATCGACGGGGCTGGATCAAGGAATGGATCCGAAAACTCGAGAGAAACCGGCGCCAGCAGTCTCGTGCCCGCGGGAGGCTCAATCATCTCCAGTTGGGTCGGCGCTTCTGACTTGTAGGACAACCAGACAGACCGATCGATCAAGTCTGCGGACACCTCCGACTGGATCGGCAAAGGCTCTGCCGTAATCTTGACCGCTTTCCCCGGCTGCGTTCTTACCGACAGCGTCGTCGTGCGCGCCGCGCGGTAGTAGCCGGGACGTTTCCAATCCGAAACGTATTCGCCCAAAAAAAACAATAATGCCAGCGTGAGACCGATAGCAATCGCGTAACGAATGCCTCTCACACCCGACCCGGAACGATTGGTCATCCTTGATTCCCCAACTCCATGGGACTCCCCGACACGTATTCCTTCTTCGACCGACTCCTACCCTGCGATCGAAACAAGCTTCCCCTAAAACGACTTTTCTTACCCCAGGTGCCCCCCAAAAATGCGGATTAGGGAAAATGCAACGGCTCTAGGGAAAGCTAGCACTGCCAAACGGGAAGTTGGAGTATCATGACGGTCTCCCGTTTTCACCCGTCCCAGGTCCATTTCCAAATCATGATCTCCACTCAAATCCCAACCATTTCCATCTGGGCTTCCACTCTCCTAGGATTGCTTATGCTGCAGGACGAATCCTCCGCCCAATCCGCGTCCGCCAAGAACTCGCAGCCTCGACCTATGCAGCTCGAGGATCTCTTCCGGTACGATCGGCTCGCCGATCCTCAACTCCATCCGAAGGGAAGCTCGCTGGTCTATCAAGTGACTCGCTTCAGCGATCCCGCCAAAAACACCAAGGCGACCCAATTGTGGCTGGCCCCTGTCAACGGAGGAGAGGCTCGCCAGTTGACGTACTCGGGCAAATCGGACACTCACCCGCGTTGGTCTCCTGATGGCACACGGATTCTTTTCGAGTCCAATCGAGACGGCACGTCGCAGCTCTATATCCTCGACTTGCAATCTGGCGGCGAGCCTCGGCGATTGACCAACATTGCTACGGGCGCTGGAAACGGCACTTGGTCCCCCGATGGGAAACGCATCGCCTTCGTCTCCACCGTGAACGCTGCCTTTAGCCAACTGCCGTTCGAAGAATCGAACGCAAAAAATCGGGTGGAGAGCGAGGCTGCCGAAGCCAATCCGGTCAAAGCCAAAACGTTCACGAGGCTTTTTTACCGCCATTGGGACTCGTATGTCGAAGACAAACGGCAGCATATCTTCCTCATTGATGCCGACGGCCAGAACTGCCGCGACGTGACCCCAGGGGATCGAGATGCTTATCCCACCAGCACGACCTTCAGCGCCAGCCAGGATTTTTGTTTCACTCCCGACGGCAAATCCCTGATCATTACTGCGGTCCCAGAAACCGGCGAATCCTGGACGACCAATTACGAACTGTGCCGCATCGCGATCGATCAACCATCGACGCAGTGGAAGTCATTGACAACGTCCAATTCCGCAGCCGACGGCTTGCCGAGATTCAGCCCCTCGGGCAAACGTTTTGCTTACCGGGCCCAAGCCAAACCGGGCTATGAAGCAGACAAATGGAATCTGCTCGTGGTGGATTGCAAACCCGATGGATCGTGGTCCGGCACACCTGTGTCCCTCACCGATGGGCTCGATCGCTCGCTCGGTGACTTCGTTTGGATCGACGACAACACCCTCGTCTTTACCACGGAGGAGCAGGGAGCCAGCGCCGTCTACCAAGTCGCTGTAGGAGGCGAGCCTGCCAAGGTCGCAATCGATTTTGGCGACGGGCGTTTTGGACAATTGACCGCGCTGCACAACCACAACAGCACGCTCGCCGTCGCGCGGGCGACGATGAATCGACCTGCAGAGATCTTTACCGTATCCCTGAGTCCTCCGATGGTCGCCAAACCAGCGACGAACCACAACGACTCGCTCGCAAAGGAAATCGTTGAAGTGCGACCCGAAAGCGTTCAGGTACCGGTCGAAGGTTCCGTCCCCATGCAGATGTGGATCCTCAAGCCCCCGGGATTTGATCCCTCGAAAAAGTGGCCGGTCGCCTACCTGATTCACGGCGGTCCTCAAGGAGCTTGGGAGGATGGCTGGAGCTTCCGTTGGAATCCGCAGTTGTGGGCTGCTCAAGGGTACGTCGTCGTGCTTCCCAATCCGCGCGGCTCCACGGGATTCGGACAAGCCTTCTGCGATGAGATCAGCGGCGACTGGGGGGGCAAGTGTTACCGCGACCTCGTCGCAGGCTTGGCCGCAGTCAAGAAGCTACCTTACGTCGATACGCAGCGAATCGGATCCGCTGGAGCGAGCTTCGGTGGCTACATGCAAGACTGGTTCGCGGTCAACGATATCGCCAAAGATCTTCGCTGTCTGATCTCGCACTGCAGCGTCTACAACTTCGAAAGCATGTGGGGGACCACCGACGAACTATGGTTCGATGAATACGAGCATGGTGGGCTTCCCTGGGAGATTCCGGGCAAGTATCGCGAATTCAGTCCCCACACCTTGGCTGGCAATCTCGGCAAATACAAAACGCCGATGCTCGTGATCCACAACGATCTCGACTTCCGCTGCCCGATCGGCCAGGGACATGAGCTGTTTCAAGCCCTGCAGCGCCAAGGAGTGCCCAGCCGATTCATCAATTTCCCGGACGAAGGGCACTGGGTCTCGAAAGCTCACAACAGCATGCACTGGCATCGCGAAGTCTTTGCATGGATGACCAAGTACTGCCCGCCAGGAGGGAAGTAAGCAGTGGCGGGCTCGCTGGCAGTTCCAATGAAAACGTCGAATCGGCTGACGCTCTACATCCTCATCGCTATGATTGCGGGCGCTCTCCTGGGGTATGTCGTTCATGTCAACGCGACGCAGGAATTTATCGCGGGGTTCTCGAAGACCATCAAGCTGCTGACCACGATTTTCATCCGGCTCGTCCAGATGATCATCTCCCCACTCGTCTTCTCCACCTTGGTGGTAGGGATTGCAAAGCTCGGAGATGTGGCGTCGGTTGGCAGGGTGGGAGGCAAAGCCATGTTGTGGTTTATCGCCGCTTCATTCACGAGCCTGTTGTTGGGCATGATCCTGGTGAACTACTTTCAGCCGGGTGCTGGCTTCAACGCGATTCAAGGCGATGCCGTCGAAGCGGCAAAATTAACTGCCAACACCGAGCAGTTCAATCTACAAAAGTTTGTGGAGCATATTGTGCCCCGCAGCGTCGTCGAGGCGATGGCGACCAACGAGATTCTGCAGTTGGTGGTCTTCAGCATCTTCTTCGGTGTCGCAACTGCGGCCATGGGGGACAAGGCCAAGGTGATCGTCGAAGGTCTCGACGCCCTGTCCCACGTGATCCTCAAGATGGTCGGGTATGTGATGAACTTCGCACCCCTGGGTGTCTTCGGGGCGATTGCTGCGGTGATCGCCGCCAAGGGTTTGGACGTCTTTTGGTTCTACGGCAAGTACTTGTTCTGCTTCTTGATGGGGATTGCGGCGTTGTGGTTGATATTGCTCGCGGTGGGTTATCTCATCTTGGGCAAGCGGCTGTTCGAATTGTTGCGGCATATCATGTCGCCGCTGATCATCGCCTTCAGTACGACCAGCAGCGAAGCGGTCTTTCCCAAACTGACCGAGGAACTGGAGCGATTTGGTTGCAAGGATAAAATCGTTTCCTTCATTTTGCCCCTCGGTTACTCGTTTAATCTCGACGGCAGCATGATGTACATGACCTTTGCAAGCATCGCCCTGGCGCAGGCCAACAACATCGAGCTGGATCTGGGGACGCAGTTGACGATGTTGGTGGTGCTGATGCTGACCAGCAAGGGAATCGCCGGCGTGCCTCGGGCTTCCTTGGTCGTCGTAACCGCCACGTGCGCGATGTTCAAAATCCCGCCCGAGGCGATCGCCTTGATCCTGCCGATCGACCATTTCTGCGATATGTTTCGCACGGCGACGAATGTCTTGGGCAATACATTGGCCACCGCGGTGGTCAGCAAATGGGAAAACGAACTGGGGCCCGCGCAAACTGCGGAAGAAACCTGATCGAATCCCAAACCCGTCAGCACGCCCAGAGGCTTCGCTCACGGCCTGAGAGGCTCTGCGATGGGCGCGCCAACTGGATAGTACGTTTCCTCCCCGATCTTCATCCCTGCTAATTACCAAACGATCCGATTCCTGCACGAATCGCCTTGAGTCTCTCTCGCATCTCCATCACCTTGCCCGAGTTCTGGTCATAGCGATTGTTGTGTTGCCCCAGGTCGGTCGTCAGATCGTACAACTCGCCTGGTTGTTCGTCCTTCGTGTAGCCGTTGTCGGCGTCAAACCATTCGGGGACCTTGCTCACTCCCCCACTCTTGGCATCAATCAGCACCCAATTCTCGGAGCGCAACGCGTAACCGTTCGGATTGGTATTGTGCACCAAGTCTTTTCTCGCAGTCGGCCCGGTGCCGAAGATGAGAGCCCGCTGATCGATGCTGTCTTCGGCCTCTCCTGTCGGAATCTCTGATCCGACGATGCCTGCGATGGTTGCAAACCAATCGATCTGGCTGATCAAACCGTCGCTGACCTGCCCAACAGGGACTTTGCCTGGCCAACGGATGATTGTGGGGACCCGATGCCCACCTTCCCATAGATCTCGTTTGAGGCCGCGCAGCGGCCCCATGCTGCGATGGCCATGACGTCGAATCCGTTCGTACGCATAGGTCTCCGGGCCGTTGTCCGAACTAAAAATCACGAGCGTTCGCTCGCGGTGTCCCCCTGCATCCAAGGCCGCTAGTACCTTCCCAACAGCAGCATCGGTTTGAGCCACGAAATCGCCATATCCACCGGCCTGGGACGTACCGCGAAACTCGTCCGATGGAACAATCGGCGCGTGGGGCGAAGTGAATGGAAAGTACAAAAAGAACGGTTGATCGGCGGTTTGACTTCCAATCCACGCGACTGCCTGGTCGGTCAGTCGAGGCATCACCGCGTAAAAATCCCAGTCAGCCACGGCAGGGCCAGGCCGTGTCTCGAAGTTCCCTTCGGCGGTCTTCAACTTGGTTTGGAGCGATTCCGTTGGCGGAGCGAGCAACCGGTCGTTCTCAAACCAGGTGTAAGGTGGAAAGTTGGGGACATCGTCGCCGAAGTAGTCATCAAAGCCATGATCGAGCGGCCCGCCGGGAATGGGTCGACTCCAATCAAACGCATCGGCCGGATAGCCCTCCTTCGGATCTGGCTTCTGGTTAGGGTCGCGTTGAATGGATTTCCAATCCCAACCCAAATGCCATTTGCCGATGCAAGCGGTGCGATAGCCTCGAGTTCGAAGCAGTTCTGCCAGTGTGGTTCGTTCCGAATCCAAAACCGGAGGATCAAAGGAATTGACGATTCCATGAAATTTGCGCCAGTGGTAGCGTCCCAGCAGCATGGCGTAGCGACTCGGTGTGCAGACACCGGATGAACTGTGGGCATCGGTGAATCGCATTCCCTCAGACGCGAGACGATTCAGGTTCGGCGTCGGAATTTTGGACTCTGGATTCTGGCAAGCCAGATCGCC
>Ga0315902_10008672_pt1 | contig 13743 bp, 10 predicted proteins | sample LakEriMetagenome_9_FD_203523 | JGI IMG/M metagenome (GOLD analysis project Ga0315902, IMG submission 203523) | Freshwater fungal communities from buoy surface, Lake Erie, Ohio, United States - Buoy 12 MA117 | ecosystem: Environmental > Aquatic > Freshwater > Lake > Lake biofilm | place: USA... | reverse complement strand
TCTTGTCAAAAATCGTCCTTCTTTTGATCCGCTTATAGTGCATGTGAGTGGGGCTGAAAGGTTACGGGAATTTGCGGAGGAAATTCCTGCGGTTGCAGAAAGGCTCACAGAAGCCTTCTGGCCCGGTCCATTGACCATTCTGCTTAAGCGGAAGAACATTATTCCGGATTTGGTAACCTCCGGCCTGGAGCGGGCAGGTTTCCGGTGCCCTGCACATCCACTTACCCTGGAACTTTTACGCAATCTCCCCTTTCCTCTGGCCGCGCCAAGTGCAAATCCATTCGGATATATCAGTCCAACAACTGCAGGCCATGTAGAGGAACAACTTGGCAGTAAAATTGAATACATCCTGGATGGCGGCCCATGTACCGTGGGCATAGAATCCACCATCATCGGATTTGAAAATGATCAGCCTGTGTTATACCGGCACGGGGGAATTGGTATAGAGGCGCTTGAGAAATTTGTGGGAAAAATCCGGTTACAATTGTCATCGGGAGGAGGTCCTTCTGCACCCGGACAATTGATCAGTCATTATGCGCCACGCAAAAAACTGATCCTTGGGAATCTGAGTTTGCTTATTGAGCAGTTTAAAAATGAAAAATACGGTGTACTCTCTTTCAGAGCGGATTACGGCGTAAAATTTCAGCGGGTATTGTCATCCGGCGGTGATACTTCCGAGGCAGCCCGAAATCTTTTTAGATTCATGAGAGAACTTGACGCTTCTCCTGTGGATTTTATCCTTGCTGAGACTGCACCTGAAGAAGGACTGGGCAGCGCAATCAATGACCGCCTGACAAGAGCCTCGGCCTGAATCAGGAAAAACCGAGTTTGCTCCGCACCCGGGAAAGTACAGCGTGTGCTACTGCTCTCGCTTTTTCTTCACCATACTTAAGCTTCTGCTCCAGCGCATCTGCATTTGAAATATAATGAGCATAGGCTTCACGTTCTTTTGAAAATTTAGAAACTATGAGCTCAAATAATTCCTGCTTTGCCTGCCCGTAACCATAATTACCTGCCTCATATTTCCTTCGCATTTCCGCAACCTCAGCTTCGCTTCCAAGTAACCGGTAAATCGCAAAAACATTATCCGTATCCGGATTTTTTGAAGCTTCCACCGGAGTGCTGTCAGTTTTGATGGACATAATCTGTTTTCTCAAATCCTTATCGGGAAGAAAGATGTCAATGATATTCCCATACGATTTGCTCATTTTCAGACCATCGGTTCCCGGGATGGTCATAACCTGCTCCTCAATCCGGGCCTCAGGAAGGACAAAGGTCTCACCATAAGTATTATTAAAGGCCGAGGCTATGTCTCTGCACATTTCAAGATGCTGTTTCTGATCCTTACCAACAGGAACGATATTGGCATCATACAAAATAATGTCGGCGGTCATCAGCACCGGGTAGGTGAAAAGCCCTGCATTCACATCTGAAAGGCGCTCTGATTTATCCTTAAAGCTATGAGCATTGGCAAGCATCGGGAACGGCGTAAGACAATTCAGATACCAGGTCAGTTCACATACCTCAGGAATTCTGCTTTGCCTGTAGAGGCAATTTTTTTCAATATCAAAACCAAATGCCAGCCATGCTGCAGCAACTGCATTGGTATTGGATTGGCGCGTAGCTGAATCTTTGATAGTTGTCAGCGAGTGCAAGTCCGCAATAAAGAAGAAAGAGTCATTTCCTGCGATCTGTGAGAGACGGATGGCCGGAATGATAGCGCCAAGCAGATTGCCCAGATGAGGCTTTCCGCTGCTCTGAATTCCGGTTAGTATTCTGGCCATTAGAAGTTTAAGATTTAGTTAAGCCGCAAATAAAACGGGTGACCCGAAATTAGGCTAATTTTACAGGGGATTTTATGAAACAGGTGCTGATCTTTTTTTGCTTTTGGGTGGCCGATGTGTCCGGTCAGGTACAAAGTACTATTTCATTTCGTAAAGATTCCCATGACTTCGGAGTAATCCAGGAAAGTGGTGGAAGCGTTTCTCACACATTTATTTTCAGAAATAACACAACGCAGTCTGTGGAAATAAAAGGCGTTGAAAGCAGTTGTGGCTGTACAGTAACAAAGTGGACAGACCACCTTGTAAAGCCGGGAAAAGAAGGGCAAATAGAAGCATTGTTTGATCCGGCAGGCAGGCCCGGTTTTTTCAGAAAATCAATTCAGGTCACCTTTCTTCCGGATTCTGTGACCACCACACTTCAAATCAGTGGTCAGGTCATGGAAAAGAGTAAAACCACCAAAGAAATTTTTGATTACCGCGATGGTCAGCTGAAGACCAGATCATCAGGGTTCAATCTTGGTAAAGTTTATATTAATCAGGAATCTCCGGCGCGGAATTTCATTTTGTATAACGAAGGTCCTGCTGCTTTGAAAATTGCCGATGCTCTTTACCCTGAACATCTCTTTGTGAAGTTCCCTAAAGAAATTAAGCCCGGAGAAAGCGGTGTTTTGTCAATAAAATATAATCCCTCAAAGAAAACCGGCTTTGGCCTTCATACCGATCAGCTCGAACTTATGACCAGCGACGCCGGCAATCCTGTAAAACATTTTTCAGTGATTGCCACCATTGAAGAATTTTTCCCTGTAATGACACCGGAATTACTGGAGCGTGCACCCCGAATGGACCTGTCAATCTCTGAAATCAAGTTTCAAACTTTAAAGCAGGAAATGATTCTTGAGAAAGAGGTAACCTTCAGAAATACAGGAAAAACTCCTTTAAAAATCAGATCATTAGTTCCGAATTGCAGCTGCTTATCTGCATCTGCTGATTCCGGTGAGGTTTTGCCCGGGAATTCGGGGAAGATCAATATCAGATTTAACCCGGCAGGCAGACCCGGAAGGCAGATCAAGTCTGTTGTTATTTACAGCAATGATCCTCAGCATCCTGTTCAGAAGGTTACTCTGAACGGACTGGTTGCAGATTAAGAAAAAAACTAAAGTCTGAAGTCGTGCAGGATGATGTCATCAAGTCCTGACTGGTCAAACGGATTTTCCATTTGCTCCTGAATATTATAAAGTGTGATCAATAGAAGTGAGGACAAAAAGCAGATGATATAAACAAGCCAAGCGTCTTCAAAACCGATGTGATGAAGCAGAACAGGAGCATTCACGAATGAGTAGAGATAAATAAAAACAATACAATACATCCGCAGGCCCTGAACTGTTTTATGCCTTGACATGGAGATCAGGTAGGAAGCCCCGCGGTAGGTATCCTTCATATACCGGATAACGCGCTGGGTAATGGATTCAGAGATTTGACCTTTATTGGAACGGATAAAAACAAACACCTCATCCATTTCACTGTTGATTTCCTTAATTGAGAGCTTAGGGTTTGCAAGCCATCCCAGGAGGTGATCTCCCACTTTCTGGAGCATTTTACGGGCTTCCTCTTTTTGCTTTGAAGGCAATTTCTTTTCAAACTGCAAGCAGTGATGAACGGTTACGAGCGATGACTTGAAGAGGCTCAAAAACTCGAGGGCACGTTCTCTTCTCCTGAAGGCCGCCTGGATGGAAAAGCTCAGGGGAAAAGTAATTGCCAGATTCAGAAGTAAAAGATCATAGTTATAGTCTATTTCAAAAAGAACCGCGGCATAACAGCTTCCGGTTGATACCAGCAAAACCAAAAGCGTCTGTAAATTAAGGAGTTTGGCAAAGCGTAAAAATGACATTGCAATAGGGTTTAGAACAGATTAGGGTTCACAAATTAAGGATTTTCAGGAGATTCTGTGTTTTTACGGTTCAAACAAAATGTTTACCGGACTGTCAGGCCCCAGACCAAGAAGCCGGCTGCCATTTCCGCGGTAAATTCCAACCTCCAGCAGGTTCAGACTGTTGAAAAGGGCAAAACAATCGCCCGGTTCGGACTGATGATAATAGGTCTGGATACGATCTGCCCTTTCGCGGCCAAATCTTATTGAAAAGGAGCGTCCGGCACAGACCTGGTCAAAAGCCTCCCTTGAAATGTTGGTGATCAGATTACCCTGGCCGTCGATGTGCAAGACATATCCCAGGATAGATTGTGGAGTGACTTTAAGAAGCCTTTGTGTAAGGCGACGGGGTCCGGGCAAAAGCCTTCCAAGATCAGCCAGTGCAACACCGCCGGCAAGTTTTGCAGCTGCAGGGGCTAAAATATCGCGCTCCGGAAAGGTTGACCGAATTGTCACAGGTGTATTCAGGCTTACAGTATTTGTCACTGGTTTATCACTCAGCAGCGTAAAAATTCCATTATCCGGACCTACAAAAAAATGATCCTCAAGTGCAGCTGCTATGTAGCCCTCCTCTGAAGCCGCTACGGCATCAACACCGATCAGGTGAACAGTGCCTTTGGGAAAATCCCTGAATACCGAGCGCAGAACAAATGCAGCCCTGGAGATATCGCCTTCATCAATACTGTGCGAAATATCCTCAATCCTTAAGCCCGGGTTAACTGACAGTATTTTTGCTCTGATGGAAGCAACATAATGATCCCTTTCGCCTGAATCGGTAAGCAGTGTGACTATGGCCATGGGCAGTTTGAGATCGGAATCATTAAATTTGAACAAAATTAATAAAGAACAACCATCCTTCATCTTAAACAAGGCCTGACCATTCACGGAGCCCATGATTGAAAAAACCATAACACTTGAAGACATTGCCCTTACAGATTTTCTGGGGGTTGAAAACCGGAACATCAATGTTGTGTCAGGGGCTTTTCCAAAGAGCAGGATCATTTCAAGAGGAAATGAGATTCAGATTAAGGGTGAAGCGGAGGAAGTAATTCGTATCGGTGACATCCTGGAAACGCTGATTGGTCACTTCCATAATTACGGGAACCTCAGTGAAGACCATGTAAAGGGATATCTTGATAAGGAGCAGGCGGATCAGACCAGTCAGCCTCACCCTGAGGGTGTGATCGTGTTTGGAACCCGTGGAAATCCGATTCGTCCAAAAACACCTAACCAGCGGCGACTCGTTGAAGCCATTAACAAAAATGATCTTGTATTTGCCCTTGGTCCTGCCGGAACAGGTAAAACTTACATATCAGTGGCCATGGCGGTTCGTGCGCTGAAAAATAAAGAAGTCAGAAAGATCATCATTACAAGACCTGCAGTAGAAGCAGGCGAGAATCTGGGATTTCTTCCCGGCGACCTGAAAGAAAAAATTGATCCCTACCTCCGGCCGATTTATGATGCGCTCAATGATATGATCCCCTTCGAGCGACTGCGATTGTTCATGGAAAGGGAAACAATAGAGATCGCACCGCTTGCCTACATGCGGGGCAGGACACTCAACGACGCCTTTATTTTGCTGGACGAAGCCCAGAACACTACACCCATGCAAATGAAAATGTTTCTCACCCGCATGGGACCTGAATCTAAAATGATCGTTACCGGAGATGGTTCACAAATAGACCTACCTCCAAACCAGCGCTCCGGTCTGAAGGAGGCGCTCAGTTATCTGAAGGATGTTACCGGTATTGGAATTGTTGAACTCGGAGCACGGGATGTTGTCAGACACAAACTTGTAAAAGACATTATTGAAGCCTACCGACTGAAAGGTAATCTTCCTGAAAAATCTGAAGAGCCGGAAACCGGGAATAAGGAATCAGATTCCTGAAACTAATATTTTAAGTTTTTCAATCGCTTCCAGATTCAGGACATACCGGACCTGACGGCGGTCGTCATCCTTGCGTTTTTGAATGATCAGGTTTTCTTCGGTTCTGGATAACCTCCGGTATTTTTCATTGATTCCTTTAATAGAATCACTCCTTTGTTTCTTCTGAACTTCAATTGTCTTTTTGGAGGTACCCAGCAATTCATTTACATCATCCGGTAATAACTCGTTATTTCCGGATTTTTGAATACCTCTGAGTATGTCAAGTTCATATCTGGTAAAAATTGATTCAGCCTGCAGCATCGTTTCCGGAATAGCTTTCGATTTTTTCCTCCGGATAAAAAGCAAAACAGTTATAAACATTCCTGAGCCAAAAACTAACAACCCGGCCAGAAGGATATTCCATTCTAAAAATTTACTTTGCTCAGATTCACTCCACAATGCTGCTACGGATCCTGAAAATTCATCAGAAGATAATTTTTGTTTCAGAAGCGTTCCATCAGTTTTTAAAATTTTCAAAGTATCTCTGCTGTACCAGGTTAAAAATCTGTCTCTGTACCCTGACGAATCGGAGAAGCTTGATGTTATAAAATCTGAAATCCGGTTGTCTGCCGGACTAATCCTGTTGTTTTCATAGTCAAGGAGATATAGTCTTTTTCCCGAAGCATCCTTTTTAACAACCAGCTCACCTGAAGGATGCCAGGCAATCCTTACTGACCTGTCAATGACTTCAACGCCTTCAGAAGTAGGAAAGCCTGCCGCAAACCAACGGCGGTTTTTAAGATCCAGCACATACAGGTTCCTGCCTGAAGTTTCGCTAACAGGCTCCTGATTACCGGCCTGCAATTCTATACTATACCCGATTTTAAAAATTTTAGCTTCTTTAGAATTCAGCCAGATACCCGGTGCCGATCCGGTCTCAACAGCAATATCCTCATTAATGTTCTGAAGGATCCAGTCTGATGAACCCGGTTCAAATTTTAATAATAATCCGTTGTAATGACCAAACCCAAAACCACCAATGGAGTAGAGGCTGTCATTAAGACAGAATTTGAAAGAACTGAAGTTGTGACCGTCATAAACTGATTTATCCAATCGCCATATATCCGGTTTTTCGGATTCTGAGGTTATGGTATACAGACGATTCGTACCATCGGGTAAAACAAACAGTTGATTTCCGCATTTAATAAAATGATCCGGCCTGTCCCCACTATTGTCAGGCTGCTCAAGGTCCTGAGGCCAAAAGAGTGCCGGAGCCCCAAAAGGATTGTAGCTATAAATCTCTCCATTGTAGACGGGGTCATTTAATAGCACCCTGACCACATTGGGGTTCAATGCATTTTGTCCATAGACCAGGGAAATGGAAAAAAAACCGACCAGAAAAAAGTTTCCAGACTTCAGGAGCATTGGAGGAAGTAAGCCGAACAAAAAATAATCAAGGACACAAAATGTCTAAAAAGCACCCTGAAACAATTAAAATTCAGGTGAAATTAGGTTATCCCCTATTTCTCATTCTGGGTTTATGAGGATAACGGATAGTTTATCCTAATAATGGATAAGATATCCGTAGGAGAAGAAATTTGATGAATAATCTGAACCCGGAGTAAAGCGTGCTAATAGTTGCAGCAGCATATCATTTAATGAAAAAAAAACCTTCCCAATAGGTCCATTAACTCATGTTTAGGTGAAAAATAACCTTTCACCTAATGACACCTAATAAATTCATGGCATTCGGTCGGACCGGAAAAACGGAGTAATATATTTGACCATCTCAAAAGTGAGCGGTCATTTTTGACTGCCCTTTAGAAAATCAAAATTGGTTTGGTAATGCACCAGGTTAAATCCTGTTGCGGAGGCAGGGATCAGAAATTATCTGAACCCTTGCGACAGTTTGCTCAGTCAGCCTGGCCATTTCCGGCCAGGCTGCAGCAACTGTGACCGCTCCCACAAACAAGGTTGTCTGCTTTCAGCTATTACCCGTAATTTACCTTGTCCTTTTAATCAGATAATCGGGGCGTTATGAAAAACCTGGCATTAATCATTATGGCATGTGGCTTGTCACTTCAGGTGCAGGCACAACAAAAAACATATTGTAATCCCATCAATCTGGATTACGGCTATACCCCTATACCTAATTTTTCCACCTGGGGCAGGCACCGGGCGACAGCAGATCCTGTGATTGTAAATTATAAAGGAGATTTTTTTCTGTTCAGTACCAATCAGTGGGGTTACTGGTGGAGCAAGGATCTGAGCGACTGGACTTTTGTGAGCAGAAAATTCCTGAGACCGTGGCACAATGTGTATGATGAACTATGTGCTCCGGGAGTAGGAATTCTGGGCGACACGCTGCTGGTTTTTGGATCGACCTATTCCAAAAATTTTACACTCTGGATGAGTACAGATCCCAGGAAAGATTCATGGACGCCTTTGGTAGATTCCCTTGAAATCGGCGGGTGGGATCCTGCATTTTTTACTGATGATGACGGCAGATTTTATATGTACAATGGAAGCAGCAACCGCTGGCCGCTGTACGGAATTGAACTGAACAGGAAGACCTTCAAACCAATAGGCACAAGAAAAGAACTGTACTTTCTTGAAAGCTGGAGATACGGATGGCACCGTTTCGGAGAAAATATGGATGATACTTTTCTGGATGGCTTTATTGAAGGTGCATGGATGACAAAACACAACGGTAAATATTTTTTTCAGTACGCAGCACCGGGAACTGAGTTCAGCGGGTATGCCGATGGCGTTGCAGTTGGTAATAGTCCGCTTGGTTTTTTTCAGAATCAGTCAGATCCACTGAGTCTGAAGATGGGCGGGTTTGCCAGAGGCGCCGGGCATGGTGCAACTTTTCAGGATAACCTGAAGAGCTGGTGGCACATCTCAACCATTGCAATCGGTGTAAAAAATAATTTTGAAAGAAGACTCGGTCTGTGGCCGGCAGGATTTGATAAAGATGATGTGATGTATTGTAATACCGCTTTTGGAGATTACCCCCATTATCTGCCCTTAGCAGGAGAAGAGCAGAATGGACGCTTCACGGGATGGATGTTACTGAACTTTAAAAAGCCGGTCACTGTTTCAAGTACACTTGGAGGCTACATGCCCAACAACGCCGTCGACGAAAGCATCAAAACATACTGGAGCGCTGCAACCGGAAATCCCGGTGAATGGATTATGTCCGACCTCGGCGCACTATCAACCGTACATGCCATCCAGATCAATTATGCAGATCAGGATGTCACCTTTCTTGGAAAAACAGAAGGAGCGTATCATCAGTACAAGTTGTTCCACTCTGCAGATGGACAGAAATGGAAAGTTCTGATCGACAAGTCAGCCAATAAAAAAGATGTTCCCCACGATTATATTGAACTCGACATGCCTGTTCAAACCAGGTACATTAAAATGGAAAATCTTCATATGCCGTCGGGTAAGTTTGCACTAAGCGGCCTCCGGGTTTTTGGAAAAGGTAATGGAAAAGTACCGGATGCGGTGAAAGACTTTATTGTCCTTCGGACTGAAAAAGACAAACGAAGTGCCTGGATTAAGTGGAGTCCTGTTGATTTGGCAACAGGCTATAATCTCTATCTTGGAACAGATCCCGAAAAATTATATACCTCCATAATGGTCTGCGAAGGCAATGACTTTTATTACAAGGGCATGGATCTTAAAAGGACCTATTATTACCGCATTGAAGCATTTAACGAAAACGGCATTTCAGAATCTTCAAAAATTATAAAAGTTGATTAAATCGGTATGGCCTGAAGACAAAATAAGCTCCGGGCTTCGTTATTGACATGTATTTATAAGCGCATGCTTTGTATATTCGCAGGTTTTATAACATGTCAGGCAAAAAATCATTTTTACCCTTGATTCACGCGGGCAATGGCCTGATATACATCAAACAAGCCAAATTGGCGTCCATCTTTATTTTGCTGCTAACAATCGTTTCGGCATGCAGTAAAGAAGCACCGCACATCATCACCATCGTAGATATTGGTAACAATCCGAGACCTGAAATCGGAAGGCAGATTGAAAAAATCAGGCAGTTTAACCCAAGGATAATCGGCATGGACTTTCATCTGGTGCCTGACAGTACGTGGAAGGACAGCACGATCGTTAATGCCCTTAATAAGTCAGTAAATACAGTGCAGGTAGTAACGCTGCACAATTATTTTGAGGTATTTGATGCCTGGGACAGCCTTGAATATTCTCACCCTAAATTTAAGGTCAGTGACAGAGGCTTTGCCAACCTCGTATCCCAGGACTCAGTTTTTGTACCAGAGCTACCTCTTAAACAAATGTTTCGCACCGAACCGGTTTATGCCTTCAGTTATGTGGTGGCAAAAAATTCATATGGCGTCAAACCAAGATTCAGTGATTCACTGGATTATTTTCTGAGGTTCAAAACCGACAGCCTTGGATTAAATTATAATCTGATTTCGGCTGAAGATTTTTCAAAGGGAAATTACTCCGCTGAATACTTTAAGGATAAAATCGTTTTGCTCGGATATATGGGCGAAAGCGAAGATTACCATTATGCTGATCCTGACAAAAAAAGAAAAGTGAAAGGTGTGGAGATTCATGCCGCCTTGATCGGGCAGATGATCAATCGTAAATAAAATTTAATTTTCTCTGCGTAAAACCGTCAGCGGCGGAGCATCCATAACCGATCTTGAATTCCACCAGCCAATAAGCACTGTCATACCTGTTAATAACAGTATCATAGATCCAAGTGACAGGTAATCGGGAGCAAATTTTACTTCAAGGAAAAATGTGCAGAGTGCCCAGCCTCCCGCCAGAGACAGAATCATTCCCGTAAGCGAAGCAAATAAACCAAGCCAGGCATATTCCAGAAGCGTAATGGAAACAATCAGTTTTGATCCGGCTCCAATGGTACGCAGTAAAACATATTCAGTCATTCTTGCATACCTGCTGTTCAGAACTGCTCCAGCAAGCACAATTAATCCTGTAAGGATGCTGAACATTGCAAGAAACCGAACAACCAGTTCAACCTTTTCAAAAATAGAATTGACGGTACTTAAGATGAGCCGCAAATCAATAAGTGAAACATTTGGGAAATCTTCAAGGAGCCGGCGCTGAAATCCGGTTGCTGTCTGCTCATCAGGTATGCGGGTTGCAGCCACCCAAATCTGGGGAGCATCCTGAATAACTCCGCCCGGGAACACAAAAATAAAATTCGGAGGATCTTTTGGCCAATCCACCTTACGGACGCCGCTGATAACAGCACGGACAGGTAATCCCTGAACATCAAACAACAAGGAATCACCGATCTTCACACGCAGAGTTTCCTGAAAGCTGTCGGATATGGTCACAAACACTGAATCTTTCTTACCATGTTCCATATGCTGGATTTTTCCACTCAGCAATTCTTCACCTGATTTGAGACTATCGCGCCAGGTAACGCGGTATTCACGCGTCAGGGCCCACTCAGGAATACGAACAGTGGAGTCACGGCGAAGTTCATCTACGGTGCGATTTTTTACAGCTGCAAGTCTGCAGGTTACAATCGGTACCAGTTGATTTACCGGCATGCTATTGCTCTTAATCAGTTCTTCCACCCCGGCACGCTGAGAGCTCTGAATATCAAACAATATGGTATTTGAACGACTGCCGGCTCCTGTAAACTCTACCTGACCGAGCAGTGAGCCTTGCACCACATTCAGAGTTGATAAAACAAATGTTCCAAGGCCTATGGTGACCATCAGCAACCTGGTCTGATTTCCGGGACGATATAATCCTGAAAGTGCGTATCTGAAAGCAAAAGAGGCACGCGAAGGGAAAAATTTTCTTACCAACCACAGCAAACCTTCGGCCGTCAACCACAACACCATCAGCGCAAGGGCCAGACCCACGGCAAATCCCAGTCCTTTCCACCAGCTACCTGTTTGTCGAACAGCAACAAGCAACGGAAAGGCAAGAGCCAGCAACCACAGAAGCAAACGGGATTTTGAAAAGGAACGAACATTACCTGTTTCTGATCTTAACACCGCAAGAGGCGGAACAAATCTGACCGAAATAAGCGGCAAAGCAGCAAAAAGTACAGAGACGAGCGTGCCGGTCAGCAATCCCTGCAAAGCAGACTTCCAGCCTAAAGAAAACTGAACATCACCCGGAATAAAATCAGCGAATAATTGTGGAACAGCCTGTTGAAGTAAAATTCCGATTCCTGTTCCTGCAATAGTTGCAATCAATCCGACAAACAAAATTTGAGTCAGGTAGATAAAAAACGCCTGCCAGCCACCGGCACCCAGACAACGGAGTACAGCTACCTGAGCTTTCTTTTCCTTAGCATAAATACTTACAGAACTCGCCACTCCAAGACATCCAAGAATAAGCGCCACAAATCCGAGCATTGAAAAAAACCGGTAAACCGACCTGAATGCCTCTCCAAGATTTTCTTTTCTGCTTTCAACAGTCTCGGTAGAGAATTCAAATTTTTTTGCGGCTGTTTTAAGTTGCTGTTCAAGTTCTGCAGCTTTTATGTTTTCAGTCTCTTTAAAATACCTGTGATAGCCGATCCTGCTTCCAAACTGAACCAGGCCGGTAGAATCCAGATCCGCATAACCGATATATACTGAGGGCGTGAAAGTCTGTAGTATTCCGCTTCCTCCGGGAAATTTTCGGACATAGCCGGCCACGCGAAAAGATTTCTTTCCGAGTTTAATAGTGTCTCCTTTGCTGATCTCGTATTGAACGGCCAGCGGCTCATCCAGCAATGCTTCTCCCCCGTTCTGTATAGAGTTCCATGTATCGTCCGGTACTGTTTCTACTTCACCGTAATATGGGAACCCTTTTTCAATGGCGTTAAGCTTAATTAATCTGGACTGACCCGACCTTTGAAAAAGTACCATGGAGGCCATGTCAGCAGATCGTGACTGCGGCACCTGAATAGAGTCAAAAAGTTGCAGGGCTGCAGGATCAAATTTTCTGCCGGAGTTGGCTGCCAGATCTGAGCCGAGTAATTCCCGTGCATTTCGATCCAGGTCATTTTGCAAGGCCTCATTTAAAGCGCCTATAGCTACCATTGCCGCCACGCCGGTGATGAGTGCGGAGGCAAACAGCAGTAACCGGGAATAATTTTTACGGGCATCCCGCAAAGCCATTTTGAAAATCCATTCAAGATTCCCAAAGACCGGGTGCGGCCGTTTCAACCTGACAGTGTATTGAAACTTCATGCCTCTGTTACAGATTCGGAAATTATCTTTCCTCCCTTCATTTCAATAATGCGACCGGTCATCCGGGCCAGCTCAAGGTTGTGGGTTACGACTACCAGCGTGGTCCCGCGCTCACGGTTCATGGTAAAAAGTAATTCCGTGATTTGTTCTGCATTGGCTTCATCCAGATTACCCGTAGGTTCATCTGCAAAAACGATGGCAGGGTCCGTGACGAAGGCTCTGGCAACAGCTACGCGCTGCTGCTCCCCTCCGCTTAATTGTGATGGATAGTGGTCCATCCTGTCCCTGAGGCCGACCCGTTCAAGCAATGCCTCTGCACGCTGTCTTGCATCCGGCAACTTTCTGAGCTCCGCCGGAATCATGACATTTTCAAGTGCTGTCAGTGCCGGCAACAACTGAAAATTCTGAAAAATAAATCCAACTGACTGATTGCGCATCCATGCACGGTCATCCTCATCCATCGCATGTATGGGCAAACCCATCAGTGTGATATCTCCGGATGTTGGCAGATCAAGTCCTGCACATAAACCCAGTAATGTTGTTTTTCCGCTACCGGAGGGCCCGACCACTGAGACTGACTCTCCTTTACTGACAGAAAATGAAACATTGTCCAGTACAGTAAGACTTTTACTTCCGGAAACATAACTTCTTGTCAGTCCCACGGCTTGGAGTACAATTTCAGACATAGATTTTTTCAGGTGGCAAAGATACAATCAAACTGCTCCAAGCAGACTTTCTGCTTCGGCAACCGAAGTAACGGGATAACGGCATGTTTGGTTTCGGCAGATATAGACCGTCGTTGCTGATGAGTCGACTGAACGGCCCTGAAACAGCGGAAGTGATTGCTGAGCAGGGGAAATCTTTTGGGCTGCCCCCGTAAATAAGGTAAAAGGCCTGAACTTATTTCCAAGCGCCAGCCTGAATGCCAATGCATCTTTTCCCAGG
>Ga0315902_10008671_pt1 | contig 13744 bp, 11 predicted proteins | sample LakEriMetagenome_9_FD_203523 | JGI IMG/M metagenome (GOLD analysis project Ga0315902, IMG submission 203523) | Freshwater fungal communities from buoy surface, Lake Erie, Ohio, United States - Buoy 12 MA117 | ecosystem: Environmental > Aquatic > Freshwater > Lake > Lake biofilm | place: USA... | reverse complement strand
AAAAATACCATTTATTGTTTACTGTTTTGATGTTCCTGATGGTTCAGGTGGCTCAAGCCCAAATTACCCTTAACCTTGCTTTAAACAAAAGGCCACAGCCCTGGTTGTCTGATTGGGTAAACCCGGTGAACGGCCAGATGATTATCACTTATATGGTGCGACCAACGTTGAATGATCCTTCTGTAAAATTAAAAACGACCCTTCTTGATGAGAGGGGAAACATAATAGGTATCTCGGATATTAATTCTGCCAGAATATACACCCTAAGAGCAGGAGTAAACCAGTTCAGCATTGCCGATGCACTTCAACTACAAAATTTAGCGTTACAGGGAAATTTTCAAAATCTCCTTCAACGCACCGGACGTTTAACCGCGGGTCAATATCAACTGATGGTTGAAGTAATGAATACTAAAGGCGATGTTATTCGAGCAAAACAAACCCAAATATTTTTTATAACTTCTTACCAGTTGCCTATTTTAATGCAGCCCGCCAAAGGAAGCACTCTGGATGCCCGCCTGGCTCAAAACATAATTATGTTTCGCTGGTCAAACTTAATTCCATCCTCCGCGGAGTTTTTCCAATTTCGGGTACAGGTGTTTGAAATTCTGCCCGGTCAAACACCCATGCAGGCTTTTAGGGGTAATCGTCCTTTATTAGATGAACCAGCCATCAAAGGTTCTACACAATACATCTGGCGACCTAATCTGCCTATGCTGGATTCTACGGCCAACAAACAGTTTATCTGGACAGTACAAACGCTCGATGCAAACGGGTTGCCCATTCCTGGAATGGATATGAACATTCAAGGAAGAAGTGAGCCGGCTATATTCAGTATCGTGAACCAAATGGGAATGATGGGTAAAAAGATGGAAAATGTGGACTCAATAAAATAAGAATGAAACGAATAATCTGTATAAGCTTACTGGTTTGTTTGGTTCCTCGACTTTTCGCCCAGATTAGTCAGGAAAAAAAGCTGTCAACCTTGGTTTTCCATAGTTTTTATAACGATTTTAAGACTACTCAGTTAATGAAAACCACCTCGGTACTGAATGTACTTGACAAAGGGCAATGGAGTAATATTGGCAGCATGCAAATGGGGTTTGGTTTCAATTACCTGAAAGGAATCAGTAAGAAAATGGATGCGATTATTACCATCGATGGCAGTTCAACGGACTATCTTTTTAAGGATGGCAGCAATAACGGCAGTAGTAAATTTTTATTGGACGCCAATGCCGCATTTAATTTAAAACTGTTTACTGATACTCATAAACTTGTGCCATATTTTTCATTCGGAGCTGGACTTTCATCTTATAATCGCAAAACTGGGTTCTATATTCCTTCAGGAGTAGGGATACAGTTCAATCTATTTAACGAGGCCTATATTCTTACTAATATTCAGCACAGACTTGCCTTAACATCGACTGTAAATGATCATTTTTATTACTCAATTGGTATTGGCACTAATATCGGCAAAAAGAAAATAAAAGTTGTGAGTGTAGTAGAAGTAGCCGTATTGCCCGAACCTGTGATGGAAGAAATAATAATAATTATACCGCCCAGGGACATTGATATTATTGCAAAGGACGAATTTACAGGGCAACCCTTACCCTATGTGGAAGTAGTTTTAAACGGTCCCGTAGGCAAAAGGCTGAGCGGTTCAACTGATGCAAATGGTAGGGTTACTTTCAACAAAATGATACCCGGAGATTACACAGTGAGTGGTTTTCTTAATAATATAAAAACATCTGTGCAAAATATCGATAAAAACAAATTTGAGACAAATGATAATCAAATCAAAATAACAATCACTCACAATGATCCAAGATATACACTGTCGGGTCTTGTCATTAATAAAACGAAAAATATTCCCGAAGGAGGGGTAGATGTAAGTGTCACCAACGAAACTAAGAAAAGTGTCATTACGAGACAAAGTAATGCAGAAGATGGCATTTTTAATGCACAATTAGAAGCAGGGAGCGACTTTACGCTTGTTGGTAAAAAAGCAGATTATATTTCTAATATTGAAAGAATCAGTACAAAAGGATTGAATAGGAGTGCAACATTGTATGTAAAACTGGAATTAGGCATTGAAGAAGCAAAAGTCGGGCAAAGTATTGTGCTGAATAATATTTATTTTGAAGTTGGTAAAGCAAATATCGATACTGCTTTTTCAACTGATTTGGATAAATTAATCCAATTCCTTAAGGATAATCCTGAAACTAGGCTTGAGATACAAGGTCATACCGACAATACCGGAAGTCTGAACCTGAATAACAATCTAAGCCAGTCCAGGGCAAATAGTGTGGTTGATTATCTGACAAAAAATGGCATCGACAGAAATCAGCTCATTGCTAAAGGTTACGGGCCATCATTACCAGTAGCAGATAATGCGACCGCTGATGGCAGAACAAAAAACAGAAGAGTTGTTATGAAAGTATTACAATAGACTTGATTAATAAAATACCTTTTTGTGAAACAAAAACAAACATTCGGTATCATAGCATGATGCATCTTTGAAATGACTAGCATTAAGATACTCCCCATCCTTAAGACAGTCTTACATCAATGTCAAGATATAATTTCGAACATCACATGAAACCTATAATTACATATTGACCTCTTTCCAAAAGGTCAATATGTAATTACAGGTGTTAGTTTAAATATTATTTTTCCTTTAATTAACTATCTCAAATCTCACTATCCTTTATGAGAGGAAATATCTCCATTGATTTTCTTAAGGGATAAAACGGAAGTGTGGTCATCAATTGATTTGCTTTTTCTTCATTGATATCTTTAAATATCAAAACTGCCCCATTTTTAGTAGGCCTTAAATATAATTGTTCTAAAACTCCATCTTTTTTCCATTGAGATACCACCTCACGCTCCTGTCGTAATATTTCTTGAAAATTGGCTGGCAAGTTTTCCATGTCCAAGGTGAGAATAACTAGTATTCTGTTCATACGTTTAATAATTTTGTCCTAAGTTCTGGAAATCGATAAAAGGCTACCAAAAATAATAAAGTTTCAATGATAAATGGGGCAATAATGGATTGACCATGTTCCAAATGTGTTGCAATAGCTCCGCCCATATAGGCTACAAGTAAAAATGTCCCTAAAATGCCGGTTCTGGGAATCACAAAAAGAATTAAGCTAAGAAGTTCAACAATACCCAATAGGGTATTTGTTTTTGCATCTAAACCAAAACTTGCGGCCATTTTTAAGGCTTCATCATTGGGAAATAATTTGCCAGAAGCACTCCCAATAAAAATAAGGGACACCAAACCAGTTAGTATCCAGTAAATGATGTTGCTCGATTTTTTACTCATCATATTAGTTGTTTAAAAATGGATAATCAATATAACCCTGATCATTACCCCCATACATGGTGGCTCTGTCTGCCTGATTCAGTTCGGCATCGATTTCAAATCGCTTTGGCAAATCAGGATTTGATAAGAATAAGGTTCCATAAGATATGAGGCTTGCCAATCCTTTTTGTAATGTTTCTTCGCCAGTTTCACGGGTATATCCGCAATTGGCAATAATAGGATGTTTTGAAATTTTTCCAAAGGTTTCCAATGCATCCACCGGGTATTGAGGAAATTTATCAGCAGGAAAAGGTACTTTCATAAGGTGAACATAAGCCAAAGGCATCTCATTCAGATGCTCAATCAGCGATGTGAATTGTTCAATGGGCTGTGTATGAGTTATGTTATTATAAATACTGGTAGGTGATAACCGAATAGCCGCTTTATCTTCACCAATGGCCGCTACAATCTCCTGCATCACTTCCTGTACAAAACGATTTCTATTATTTATACTTCCTCCATATTCATCGGTTCGATGATTAGAGCTATCAGCCAAAAACTGATTGGGTAAATATCCAAATGCAGCATGTAGTTCCACTCCATCAAATCCAGCTTCCATGGCATTAATGGCAGCTTGTTTGTAGTCTTGAATAATCAGGTTAATGTCTTCAATGGTTAATGGGCGAGGTGTTTCATAATCTTTCATTCCCTCCATAGTAAAATGCTGTTGACCTTGAATGCCAATAGCGGAAGGAGCAACAGGTAATTCGCCATTTTTTACCAGGGAATGACCTACACGACCCGTATGCCAAAGCTGTGCAAAGATGACGCCATCATTTTCATGCACCACTTGTGTCACTGTCTTCCAGGCATTTATATGTTCCTGAGTATATATTCCTGGAGTCAAAGGGCTACCGGTAGCTTGTTTACAAATATTAATGGCTTCACTGATAATTAGTCCAGCGCTTACCCTTTGCTTATAGTAGAGGACAGTTGATGGTCCGACAACACCCTCCATATTTGCACGCGAACGGGTCATTGGAGCCATAGCCATCCTGTTCTTTAGCTTATAATCACCTAATTTGATAGGTTCTAATAATTTCATGTTTTTTGTTTTTAAATTCATTTGCAAATGTAAACTTAATACTTTACTTTTGAAAGTAGTTACACTTATGTATAGTAGTACCCTGTGGTAAAGTAATGCTTTAAATCAATATGTTATGGAAAATAATAATGGGAACAAATCTCAAAAAACTTGTGGTATTAAAGATGTACTAGATATTATAGGTGGTAAATGGGCTATGCCAATCATTTATAATTTATCGAAGGGCAAATTGCGATTCATGGAAATTGAACGCACCGTTACAGGAATAAACACCAGAATGTTGGTGAAAGAATTAAAGAATCTGGAAGCTAATGGCATAGTTACCAGAACGGTTTTTGCTACGGTGCCTCCGACCGTTGAATATGAACTTACCAACAAAGGTGAAAAATTATTGCCAAGTATCAAATCCCTACATGAATGGGGACAGGAATACGCTGAAGTGGAAATGAATGAATAACTAATCATTGTACTTATTTTTTACGTACATTTGTAAAAAGAATTTATCATGAGTACTGCACCTAAAGAACAAGCACGATTTAATGCAAGGCTCTCCAGAGAGCAAAAACAATTGTTTGAGAAGGCGGCTTCTATTGGTGGTTACAGAAGTTTGACTGACTTTGTGATTTTGACAATACAAGAAAAAGCGAAAGAAATAGTAAGAGAAAAAGAACAGATAATATCTTCTGAAAGGGATAGTCAGATTTTCTTTGATGCCATTACAAATCCTAATATACCATCGGAAACACTGAAAAATGCTTTAGAGGACTATAATGTCTTTACCTCAAAAGTTAAAAAGTGATTGAATTTTTAGATAAAAAGCACCGTCGTGAAAATTTCGATGGTGGCAAAGCGCTTTTAAACAATTATTTAAAAACACAAGCTTGGCAGGATATTAACCGAAAATTATCTACCTGTTTTGTCCTGGTAGATCCCCAAACAAATGACATTCAAGGATATTATACCCTTTCGCATAATAGCATTACTATTAATTGTTTTCCTGAACATATTCAGAAGAAACTTCCGAAATCATATACTTCAATTCCCACCACTTTACTTGGAAGATTGGCGATGGACAAAAAACATCAAGGAAAAGGGATTGGAAAAATTTTGTTAATCGATGCGTTGAAAAGAAGCTATGAAATTTCCCAAAAAATAGGATCATTTGCTGTGGTGGTTGACCCAATGGATGAAGAGTCAGAAAATTTTTACAAAAAATATGACTTTTTAACGCTGCCTGATAGTGGAAAAATGTTTATTACCATAAAAACACTTAAAGTACTTTTTGGATAAAAAACCTGGAAATAGATAGTTTATACTGGCCTATTTTCAGGTTAATAAATTCCTTTATATTATTTAAAAATGTTATTACCATGGATTCGACACCGATGATTTCGAGAACTTTTGAAAATTTTGAATGGACCGATTTTTGTGATCCAAATAAAGAAGATCTTAGAGAAATAGCAGAAAAATACCAGTTGGATTTTCATCAGATTAAAGATAGCCTCGAACCTGGGCATCTGCCTAAATTTGAAAAAGAGTCAAATTATCAATTTTTAATCTTAAGAGCTTTCACCTCCAGTATGGGGCAAGGGGCTACGACTATCACAGAGTTTTCAAGTAAAATTGCCTTTTTTTATAATGAAAAAAAATTGATTACCATCCATAGGATTAAGTTTGATTTTATTGATTCTTTTAATGCAAATTTTGCACAAGTTGAAGATCTTCTGTTATTCCTCATTCATAAAATGCTTAATACCTACCAACCACCACTTGACGAATTAGATAAAAAGATTGAGGAATTCGAAAACACCATTTTCCTGAAAAATGATGCAAAGGTTTCTATGGAGGATCTTTATTATTTGAAAATGCAAACGCGTATCACAAAAAAATTACTGGTTATTTTCCAACATGTGATGAATCAGCTGGAAGTTGGCAAAAAGAATAAATCAGCTGTTCAGGATTTTAAAGACAGACTTTTTCAGTTAATCCTTAAATATGATGAGGTTTTGGAAAATGCCAATAATCTTCTCAATACCTATCATTCTGTAAATTCAAAAAAAACCAACGATACCATTAAGTTGCTCACTGTATTTTCAGCATTTTTCCTCCCCCTTACCTTTATTGTCGGTATTTATGGGATGAATTTTGAAAATATGCCTGAACTAACCTGGGAATATGGCTATTTTTTTACTTTAGGATTAATGAGTTTCATTTCGATTTTTATCTTCGTATGGTTTAAAAGAAAAAGGATTATCTGATTAAGGGCGGTTGTTTTATGATATAAGCTGGTTAAAAACCTAATAAAAAAATTCTTTTGCAAGAAAATTTAGTAATTTTCATTAAAAACCCGAATGTCTTTTTCAACACCTTCAAATCCCGTGAATGATACGCATCTCTGGCAGCAAATGAAACAGGGAAGTGAATTGGCTTTAGGTAAGTTGATTAAGAAATATTTTAATTTATTGCAAAATTATGGTTTCAAGTTTGTGAAAGATGAGGCGTTTGTTAAGGATTGTGTACAAGATGTCTTTATTGCCATTTGGACGCATAGAGAAACTATTATGTCTCCCCAAAGTATCCATGCGTATTTGTTAAGTTCCGTAAGAAGGAAGGTGTTGCGTGAAAAAGTGCGGCAACGATTAGACCAAAAGCAAAACGCCAATCCTGTAGAAAAAGAGGCTGATTTATTAGATTTTTCACATGAATGGCTTTTGATTGAACAAGAAAGTCTTAATGAAATGACCCAGAAAGTAAGCGAATTACTAAATGAACTGCCAAAAAGACAAAGAGAAGTTTTGTATTTAAGATTCTATCAAAATTTGGAAAGGGCTGAAATTGCAGATATAATGGGCATCAATGAACAATCAGTTTCTAATCATTTACAGGCCGCATTTAAGAATTTTAAAGACAATTGGCGGCAGATTATCATTTGTATTGGCTTATTCTTAAAATTTTCTTTTTAAAACAAGTATCTGATAATAAATAATGCTATCTGTTGAACGAGTGTTTGAATGATAGTGTTTAATGTTTTGCTTTTTAATAAATGACTTTTACCGACAAATAGAATGAATACTACTGATTATACCAAATTTGATTTTGAAGACTTTGCCCAAGATGAATATTTTCGTAAATGGGTGATAGACAGAGATGTACAAGCTGAAAATTTTTGGACTACCTGGCTGTTTGAAAATCCAATGTTTGTTGATAAAGTTCAATTGGCTAAAGCATTTTTATATGCTCTTGAAGAAAAGGATACGAGTTTGGATAAAGCTTCTCTTGAAATGATAACAGACGAAGTAGCTGGGCAATCCATCCAATTAAAGCCATTTTGGCAAAGAACTTTTTGGCGGGTTGCGGCGACTATCCTTTTTTTCCTGGCATTGGGTTGGTGGTATCAGGTATCTTCTAATTTTACAGTGCCTAAAAAACAATTGGAAACTGCTCCGGTATTTTCAAATTCAAATAACGATTTTATTGAAAAACGCAATTTAGACACCATTATCCAAAAAATAATTTTAGCTGATGGTACCACGGTAACTTTATATCCCTTTAGTATTTTAAGATACCCAAAAGAATTTGAGTCAACTAAAAGAGAAGTTTATTTAGCAGGCAAAGCATTTTTCGACGTGGTAAAAAATGTTAAAAAACCATTTTGGGTTTATACAGACCATATATCCACACAAGTTTTAGGTACGAGTTTTTTAGTTAACTCTATGAAAAATAAAAATGTTTCTGTTGAGGTTAAAACGGGAAAAGTATCTGTATATACAAGAAAAGACCAGGAGCGGGCAAAACAAAATTTATATAAGGAATCTGTCGGGGTTGTGTTAACCCCAAACCAAAAGGTAGATTATTCTACGCAGGAAGAACGCCTGCTAAAATCTATTGTAGAACAGCCTGTGGCGCTTATCAATTTGCCACTCAAAGATTTTATTTTTGATGAAAAGCCTGTTTCAGACGCTTTTTCCTTATTGGAGAGAATGTATGGCATTACTGTAATTTTTGATAACAAGGCAATGGAAAATTGTTATTTGACCGCTAATCTTTCAGATGAATCGTTATTCAAAAAATTGGATCTCATTTGTAAGATTACCCATTCAACGTATGAGAAAACAGACGCTCAAATAATTATTCACAGTGAAGGCTGTTTGAAATAATGAGAAAACCAACTTGTTTTTTGGAACATTCTTTAAAATAAATTTTTTTATAAAAATTTGCTCTTAAACGAGTATCTGAAATAATGTTTTGCTATCAGTAAGGAAAGTCAATTTTAATATTAACTAAACACCTTACAATAGTATGAAAACGAAAACAGATTTTCTTTTCAAAGTGATGAAAATTACATTTACCCAAATTTTGGTTTTAATTGCCACAGCTGGAATCATTCAGGCTAATAGTCTTAATGGGCAAGGGGTTTTAGACGAAAAACTTTCTATTAAACTAACTAACGAAAACCTTAAAACAGTCCTTGTTACCATAGAACAGAGGACAAAGGCTAGGTTTATTTACAATCACCGCGAAATTCAGACTAATCATAAAGTAACGGTTGAAGCAAATAATCAACGTTTGGCCGATGTTTTATCAAATGTCCTTAAACCATTAGGTATTGATTATGAAGCAGATGCACAACAAATAATTCTTAGCCGTTTGAGAAGTGCGATCTCCCCTGGTTTTTCCATGCTGGAACGACAAAAAGACAATAATACCTCCATAATTCGACGACCTATCTTTACTATTTCCGGTACAATTACCGACGAAAGTAATGAACCTCTTATCGGGGCAACCATCCTGTTAGAGGGTACTTCTAAGGGTGTTTCCACTGATATTGATGGAAAGTTTGTGTTGCAAATTGAGGATAATGAAGTTAATGGAAATTTAATCATCAGCTTTATAGGCTATCAAACACAAAATATTCCAATAGAAGGAAGGAATACAATTAATATTCAACTAAAGGAAGGTAGAGAACTGGAAGAAGTGGTCGTAACCGCCCTAGGTGTTAAAAAGCAGACTAAAAGTTTGGGTTATGCCACAGCGACAGTGGGCGGGGAAGATGTCTCGGTAAATAGAAGCGTCAATTTTATGAATGCTTTACAGGGTAAAATTGCTGGTGTAAATATTACATCCCTTGGATCGGGTGCGGCTGGAACCAGTAAAATTCGTATTAGAGGCCAGTCTTCATTTGGAGGTAATAACTCTCCTTTAATAGTTGTAAATGGAGTGCCTATTGACAATACCAATAATGGTGCAAGGGGTGATGTGGCAGAAAGAGGCTCAAATAGAACTTCCGATGGTGGGGATGGTCTAAGTAGTATCAATCCGGATGATATTGAAAATATGACGGTCTTAAAAGGTGCGGCAGCTTCTGCTTTATATGGTTCTCGTGCAAAAGACGGGGTCATAATGATTACCACTAAATCGGGGGCAAAAGGTCAGGGAGTATCCATAACCTATAATGCCAATTATACCAATGAAAAACCTTTAGATTATACCGATTATCAATATGAATATGGTCAGGGTGAGAATGGTGTCCGACCTACCACTGCATTTCCAACGTCGGGTCAGTGGAGTTTTGGAGAAAAATTTCAACCCGGAATGACGCATACCTTATTTAATAATCTTACCGTGCCCTATGAACCTCAAAGGGGAATTATTAACCAATTTTATAGGGTTGGAAGCACCTTGACAAATACGTTAACTATTTCTTCAGGTGGTCAGAATGGCGGTTTTAGTCTTTCAGGATCCCAATTAGGAAATACGGCTATTTTAGAGGGTTCCGGTTATAATCGCAAAACAGTAAACCTGGGTTTCAATCAAACTTTTGCAAAAAATCTAATTATCTCTGGTAATATTAATTATTCCAATGAAAACCGGATTAACCCACCAAATATAGCAGAACAAGATTTCAGTCCCGTTATCATCTTTAGCATGGCCAACTCCATGCCACTGGCATTATTGAAAGAAAATGCAGAAGATGCAAATGGAAATGAAACGGTCTGGTCTCGTTTTACCAATAGGACAAATCCTTATTTCGCCCTTAAAAGATTTGATAGAATTTCCAATGATCGTGTTTTTGGAAACATAACAGGTAGATATAATGTAACAGATTGGTTATATGTTCAGGCACGTGTTGGGCAGGATTATTATGCTCGTGAACAGGAATACAATTTACCTACAGGAACACAACGTCAGGTGGCAGCGCCTGCAGGTTTCGTAAATGGCCAATATGTGCAGGATTCAAGAACAGTTAGGGAGCTAAATGCTGACTTTTTGGTGGGAGCAAATAAGACTTTTGGTAAAGTAGGCTTAAATGTTTCTGCAGGGGGGAATCAGATGTATCGCAAAATTAGCCGGCTTAATGTACTCGTACAAGATTTTTTTGTAAGAGATCTGTATTCATTAAGTAATGGTCGCGCAAAAGATCCTATTTATGATTTTTCTGAACGTCAGGTGAATTCCTTATATGGGTCGGCAGAATTATCTTATAATGATATTTTATTCATAAATGGAACGACAAGAAATGATTGGTTTTCCACCCTTTCTCCTGAAAATCGTAGCATTCTTTATCCTTCTGTGACTGCGAGTTTTGTTTTATCTCAGGCGCTAAGAGATAAATTGCCTTCTTGGTTGAGTTTTGCAAAAATACGGGCTGCTTATGCTGAAGTGGGTAGTGATACCGATGTTCAGCCTTATTCTAATAATTTATTCTATAATATTAATACTCAATTATTTGGAACCTCACCACTTGGTAGTATTGCAGGCTCCATTGTACCCAACGCTAATTTGCGCCCAATGAGGGTTTCTGAAAAGGAAGCTGGGGTGGAATTAAAATTATTTGATTATCGCCTGGGGATTGATATTTCTTATTATGATAAACTATCCTCTGACCAGATCTTACGTAAACAAGCATCTAATGCAGGTGGATTTTTAACGGAATTAGTTAATGTTGGTAAAAGTAGAAATCAAGGGGTTGAATTGTTAATTGATGTGGATGCTGTAAATACAACTCATTTTAAATGGAATTCCGTAGTCAACTTTGCTTATAATAAGTCAGAGGTATTGGATTTAGGAGGTTTAAGTGAAATTACCGTTGGAACGGGTGAATTTACCGGTGAATTACGTCAGGTTGTCGGCCAGCCACTGGGTCAATTATATGGTTTCGGTTATCTCAGGGACGCTTCAGGTAAACAAGTTTTTGACGCCGGAAATGGACGTCCTTTGCGTACTGCCACTCAAATTGCCTTTGGAAGTGCCGTACCCGTTTATGTGGGTGGTTTTACAAATATTTTCAACTATAAAGGTTTTGACCTATCTGTCTTAATTGATTTTAAATTAGGTCATAAAATGATTTCAGGAACCAATTTTAATGCCTGGAGACATGGTTTGCACAAAGGTACCCTAGTGGGAAGAGCCGAGAATTTTGTTATCGGGGACGGGGTGAACAGCAAAGGGGAAGTCAATACCGTCAAGTCGGGCGTTCAAGCCTTTTATGAAACCGTAAGAGCATCTAATATTGCGGAGGAATTTGTCGCCAATGCCGGACTTTGGCAATTGCGCCAAATCACCTTCGGTTACAATTTTAGTAAATTGGTTAAAAATATCAAGTTTGTGAAAGGAGCCAAATTAAGTATCGTTGCAAATAATATAGCCGTATTGAAAAAATGGGTCGATAATATTCACCCTGAACAATTTGGTTTCCCTTCAGATAACCTGGTTGGTTTAGAAGCAACCGGTTTGCCAGTTACCCGTAATATCGGAATTAATTTGAACGTGAAATTTTAACCAACTTATTTGCTTTTTTAAAAAATAAACTGTCGAAAACAAAAGAAAATGAAAAATATAACACCCTATTTTCTCATCCTGGTTTGCTACCTTTTTGCCACTTCATGTGACAAAGGTTTTGATGAAATGAATATCAATCCTACGGCTTTAACCAAGATTGATCCTGCGTTACAGCTAAATTCAGCTATTGTAAATAGTGCACCCGTTTATAATAATCTGAATTATGAGACAACTATCGTAAAACAGATGATTACACCCTTCACAGGTTCTGGCGCAGGGGCTAATTTTAATCAAGATAATCGAAGCCTTTCTTCCTCAAACTGGGACCGGTATTATCAATCGGTTATAAAAGGTTTGGTGGACGGCCTTTCACAGGCTCAGGATGTTCCCGCACGTTCAAATTTATATAATATGATTCGTATTTGGAAAGCTCATGCTTTCATGGTTTTAACAGATACGTACGGAGATATTCCCTATTCGGAAGCGGGTCAAAATTTTTTGAAAGGTATTTCTGCACCCATTTATGAGACTCAGGAAGCCATTTACACAGATATTTTAAATGAATTGGAAAAAGCCTCTATTGCCTTAGATGCAGCAAAACCGAGAGTTACGAATGACGTCTTATACGCTGGTGATATTACCAAATGGCGCAGATTAGGTAACTCACTTTTGCTTCGTGCTGCTATGCGTTTGTCTAAGGTGAATCCTGCCAGGGCTTCTGAATTTGTAAAAAAAGCAGTTTCTGGTGGATTAATGACCTCTAATAGTGATAACGCAATATTAGTGCACAATGCCAATTATGCCAATCCTGTCGGCGCTCAACTCAATGGTGGACAATCAGCCTTCTTTTATCTCTCTGATGATTTTGTAAAATACTTAAGAGCCAATAAAGATCCTCGTTTAGCAGCTATAGCGGTTCGATATGTCGGGGCCACGAGTGGAGCTCAACAGGTGGAAACAAGAGCCAACAGGGATACTTCAGTTCAAATTGGTGCACCTCAGGGTTATGATAATACGACGATAGCTCCTATTGCCAAAGCTAGTGGATTACAAAGTTTGTGGGATTACAGCCAGCTTGACCGTACCCGTATGGCAGGTCTAAATGCGCCAAGCTTCATAATTACCCATGCACAAACACAGTTGTTATTGGCTGAGGCCGCTTTTAGAGGCTGGACTACTGGAGATGCTAAAACATTTTATGCCAATGGTATCAGGGCTAATATGGAGCAATATGCTAGTTATGGAACTAGTTCTGCGATACCAGCAGCGGCAATCTCTGCTTTTACAGCGGCAAATACCTTGACAGCTGGAAAGGAGCTGGAACTGATAAATACCCAATATTGGGTTGCTTCCTTTCTAAACGGACCAGAAGCATGGGCTAATTTCCGTCGAAGTGATTTTCCGGTTTTAACACCAAATAACTTCCCTGGTAAAGACCTGAAGACAGAACCTTTTATCCGCCGTTTAACCTATACAGATGCTGAATTAAATGTCAATAAAAAGAATGTGGAGGCAGCTATAGCTAAACAAGGACCCAATGTGATGGATACCAGAGT
>Ga0315902_10008670_pt1 | contig 13746 bp, 6 predicted proteins | sample LakEriMetagenome_9_FD_203523 | JGI IMG/M metagenome (GOLD analysis project Ga0315902, IMG submission 203523) | Freshwater fungal communities from buoy surface, Lake Erie, Ohio, United States - Buoy 12 MA117 | ecosystem: Environmental > Aquatic > Freshwater > Lake > Lake biofilm | place: USA... | reverse complement strand
TGAGAACATTGGGACGCCAGCGTTTGCGATGGGCGGCTGAGTGGGCCGCCCGCACGAGGGTGGGCCACCGGACGACGCGGGGGAAGAGGTCGCCACGGCGTCGCATGGGTCACGATGCGGTCGGGGGAGTTGGGGAGGGGGGCGTGGCGGAGTGGGCGCGGCGGGCGGCATGCCGGCGCCAGCCACCAATCTGCCGGGCGACGCCATCGAATTTCAGCCACGCGTCGTGGTGGGAAGAGGCAGCGAGCAGGCCGAGGTCGCAGGCGAGGCGGAGGATCAGGCGGGCCTGCTCGACGCGGGTGGCGGCGGCCTGGAGCAGGGGGAGCTTGAGGTGTGTGACCTTGGCCTCGACGAGGAGGTCGAGCAGTTCCCAGAGCTTGTTTTCGAGGCGCGCCCCCAAGCCGTGGCGGTGCGAGCGGGGGAACCGGGCGACGCGGGCACTGACCCAGAGCAACAGGTCGTAGGTGGCCTGGATCACGGCCAGTTCGGGGACCGCGGTCATGGGGCGAAAGTGAGAGAGGCCCCGGCAGAACGTTCGGCGAACCTACCAGGCCTGCCGGGGCCGGGGAATGATTTGGCCCGGGAAGAATCCCGGGCACAGGATGCCTGTCTGGGCTCTGCTGGGCCGTCGAACCGGGGTTCGACTTCTGTCAACTCGAGGCAGGCAGGAGTTGCTTCGCGCCGCGCAGTTTCCAGAGCACTCGCCAGCCGGACACCGCAGTTGTTGTTGGTGTTCGCGGGAGGCCTGTGGTTGCGGTAAGCGGACCGGCAGTTGTTGGCGTTGTTGTTGAACGCCCCGCCACGCAGCACACGGGACACAATCGACAGGACACCCAAGAGGAGGGTAAGCAAGTCGACGGAGGAAGGCAACGCCCTGGGGAAAACCCGGAATGCGAACGCGCTCGACCGGCGAACGAAGCCACGCAGAAGGATGGGGTGAAGACGAAATCTCGATGAAACCAAATCGCAGGTTGGGAAAAAATTCGACGGCTGCGCCGTGGCGGACAGACGGACGGAAAGAAGGACGGAAGGAAAAGAAGAGAGGGAAAAAGGGGGAAGAGGGCTCAAAGTTATTCAGCCCTCGCCAGCCGGACACCGCAGTAGTTGTAGGTGATCGCGGGAGGCCTGAGGTCGCGGTAAGCGGACCGGCAGTCGTTGGCGTTGTAGTTGAACGCCCCGCCACGCAGCACACGGGACACAATCGGATTTTTGGTTATCTGGTCTTCGAGGTGGCAGCGATAGGCGGGGCGGTAGATATCGAGGCACCATTCCCAGACATTCCCGAGCATATCTTGCAGTCCGACCCCAGTCGGATCGACCTCGCGGGCCTGGGTCTTGGGGTTGGCATGGGTTGGCGATGGAGAGGTGGTACGGCGCTCCCGATATTCGCCATTGAAGAACTCGGCGATCGGCTCGTCGCCCCACCAGTAGTTCCACTCGGGTTTGGTGTCGAATTTGGCCGCGTACTCCCACTCGCATTCGAACGGCAGGCGACACGATTTCCCCTGCCAATGACACCATTCCGCGAACGCCCAGGCATCAAACCACGACACGTAAATGGCGGGCTGGGCCCAATCACTGCTGAATTGCTTGTATTCCCGCGCCCAGACCGAAGCGGCATCGCCATGGCTCGGGGCGTAGAGCCGGAACCAGGCGTTGGAGGCGGGCTGTCGACTGAGTTGAAATTCAGCGACTGGCTGTTCCGCCTGCTCGGGGGTCTCATCCGTCGGAGTTCGCGCAGCCTCGATCGCTTCCAGGCCAGATTCGAGTAATCCCCGAATATTAGCGACTAATCGAGCCCGCTCTGCCTGGGCCGCCTTGTTCGAATGAAAACTGTACTTTTCGGCCACGAATTGTTCAGCCGCCTCCGCCCGCTCTCCGGGCGCGGTCTTGCGGTACAGGTCGGTCAGCTCTGCGAATATAGGAGCGTCGCTCTTCGCCTTTCCCGGCACGCTCCCCATTCGAAAACTGGTGGTGGCCGGGAGGTGTAAAAAGCTGTCGCGGAGAGCTACTGCGGCGGCTTGGCGAATTGGCCCCTCGTCGCCGTTGAGGATCCCCTGGAATTGACCGTGGAAATTTTGCCGCAAGGCAATGGCCGACGGCTCGTGCGCGGCACAGCATTCCTGCAAGCCCCACCAGCTGCGGTACAGCAATTCCGACGACCGGCGGCCCTGATATTCCCAGTCCCTGGGAGGGGCCTGTGGGTTCACACACCGCGCCGGTTCATAGAGTGGCGAAATGGCCCGCACCCAACTGGCAGTCACCCGCCCACGCACCATTCCCCCTGTCGAAACCGAGCGCTCCTCAGCCGGCATCTCGCACAGAAACTCCCACAGCGGAAACAGGTCTTCTGTGGCCGGCTGGTCGGCGACGGGAAGCCGCTCGCGCAGCCAGTCGAGGTCGGCCTGCTGCTGCACCGAGCTTCGCTCCACCGCCGCCCCCACCCCCTTGCCAAATGCGTCGGTCGCCAGGTGATAGGCACACAAGAATTCCTGCAACGATCGATTGCGGAACTGAATCTCCGTCAGCTCCGGGGTGTTGCTGTCGACAAACCCCTGCTCCAGGAACTCGTTTAATGCGGGCAGGGCGCGAAAGTCCTGCGGCAATCGCGACTCGGCCCGCGACTTGTACCGTGTTTTCAACTTCTCCTTGAAGTCTCGGAAGTCGAGCCCGGCGGGCACTTTGTCGAAGTTCGGAACCATACGTCCCGAGGTGGACCGTGACGAGTCGCTCGACTCCGGGACCAACTGAGACGTCATCTCCCAGGCAATGGCACCCAGCAAAGTCCACGCATCGTCAATCGATTCTTCGTACGGTTCGCTTGGAATCGCCACTCCCTCGAGCCCCAGACTGCGGGCCGCCGGGGCTCCTTTGCTCATTCCCTCCCGGATCATGTAATCGATGGCCCGGAGATAGACGTGACTGGCGGATTTGAGGCTGGTCAATTCGGCCTCGGCAATCTTGGTGCCGATGTAATACAGCACCCGCGGGACTTCCAGCAGCAAGTAGGCCTGCTCGGGAATGGCCTCGTAACGCTTAATGCCGAGAAAGGCCTCTTGCTGCTCCTTTGTCAGTCGTTCGCGGCGTATGAACAGCCACTCCTGGCTGTCAAAGAGGACCGACCAGTGGCGTTGCAGCGCATAGGGCCGGCCGCCAATGACGACGGGACAGTTGGCAAAATCGGTCGCCAAGCACAGCGTCTTCAACCCCTCGATGGCGGCCGGTGACGCCTGATCGAGTCCATCGCACAGCAGCACCAAACGCCCGGCCCGCCGGCATTGCTCGTAAAGCTGTTCGCACTGCGACGCGGTCGCGACGTCGGCCCCGCAGTTGCTCTCAAGCTGCTTGTGCACCATCCGGCGGACCTCCGCGCGCAAGTCGCCGCGACTGAGGGCCTCCCACTCCGTGGTGGACAACGCGAGGGGCAACAGGCCCCCGGGACACAACCCCAGGCGGTAAGCAAGCCATTCGAGCGAGGTGGTTTTCCCCAGCCCGGCGTCGGTGGTGATGACCATGCGCTTCCCCCGGCGCGGGCGGCTTTCCACCACCTGCCGGAGGCGCGAACCATCGCTCGCTGAAGCCGCATCGCCATTTTTCTCGGCAGGTTCTCCAGTGGCCGTGCCTGCCGCAGATTCTTTTGGCGCCGCACTGGAGGGCCAGCTTCCAGAGAGAATGGCGACGACATCCGCGTCGGTGACGGACTCCCAGGGGTTAGGGGAATCGACGGAGTTGGGCGGTTCGCCGGGGGTGGGGGGAGGGACCGGCACCGGGGAGCCCCCTGGCCGGGGGGCGCGGAACTGAGCCGCGCTGAGGTAGCGCCTGGGGTGCTGGAAGTCGGTGAGGAGGCTCCACGCCTGATCGGCGATAAACGGGGTTTCCGCAGTTCTCATGGCGGGAAAGGGAGAGGAGGGGCGGGGGGGAAACGCGGGCAGCGAGGGTCAGGGTGAAGAGACGTCTGAGGGGGGCCAGGGGCGGAGATCAACGGATGCCTTGCCGCTGTCGCCTGTCCAGCGGCTCAACCAATCCGACCGCAGCCGATCGCGGTGCCGGGTGAGGACCCGATTGGTCAGCAACAACCGATCGAGCGCCTCCCCCACGGTGGAGACAAAGCCGACGTCAATGCCGGTGTAGTCGCGCTTGTCCTTGTGGGCGGCCTCACGGGCGTCGATGAATTCCTGGACCCACTGTTGTCCATCCTTGGCAGCCTGGACTTTCCAAGCCGCCTGCGGTCCGAAGAGCAGCCAGTGCAGGTCGTGGTCAGCCGCCTGTTCGAGTTTCTTCAGCGAGCCACCCACAACACCGAGTGGGATCGTGCGCGGGTCCCAGGCAGGTGGGTTGGCGGCGCCGGGGGGGGACCAGTCAAGGAGGGCGGTGAGGGTGATCTGGAGATCGAGCGGGGTGGTCTCGCTGGGAAGGGGGGGGCGATCACCATAGGGGTCCGCGGTGGCAGCGAGCAATGTGCACAGGGCGGCGGCCTCAGCGGAGCGGCCGTGCAGCTGACGGGGATGGTTGGCGGTGTTGTTCTTGACCTGGCCCGGAGTCGAGACAATCCGCCAGCGACCGTGCCAATGTGGGGCGAGGCGGGAAGCCGCCCAGGCACGTTCCATGGAGAGGAGGATGTCTTCCTCGGGGCGATTGTCACGGAGGCTGGTGAGGCCGAAAGCGGGGAAGTCGGGAACAAACACGCCACCGGCTTTGGATGAGACGGGAAGCAGGTCGACTTCGAGACGAAACAGCCCGGCGGGAGAAATGACACTGGCCGAGGCGGAATGGAAATCGGGGAGGGTGAGGTGGCACCAGTCGGCTAGTAACCAGCCGATGACAGCCGCGGTGCGGGGGTCGCACTGATGATTCGCCAGCCACTCCTTGACCGCTTGTGCGACGCCGGGTCCCTCAGGGAACAGAGAGAAGTTGCCGGCAACCGCTGAGGCATCGGGCCAATACGCATCCAGGACCTGGCTGGCGGAAGTGAGATGCCGGGGGAGGTCAATTGCCTTGGGGTTGGTGGCGATCTGGAGCAACGCCCGGAACGCTTTCAGGAGGCACGCGGCGGAACGGGTGTGGGTGTTACCTTCCGGCCTGACAGCCTGCGAGTGTAGGCAAGCCTCCACGGATTGGAGTGCGATTGCGGGGTGAAAGTTTTTCTCACTCGCGGAGATCAATCGCGACAACAGGGATCGGTTGCCGCACAGGTCGGTGCAGGACCAGGGATCAGCCTCCAGTTCATGATTCAGGTTTTTGAACAGAGTCTCAGGGGGCATGGTTGAGCCGGCGGGATTTGGGAGAGCGTGGGAGCTGCCTGCGGGGATCAGTGGGGGAGTGAGGAGTCAAGACTGGCTGTCAGCTGGCGCAACTCCTCAAGGAGGGGCAGTTTGTGGGAGATCAATTTTTCGTAACGCTGGATCTCGGTGAGGGGAATGGCCTTGAGTCGCTGCTGGTTGGGCGTTGCGAGCAGCGACGCGCGATACGGCCCGCGGAATTCACGAGGGAGCTGGTTGTGTGGCGACTCTTTCCAGTCGAGCAGGTTAATTTTTCCGCTGAACTGGTCCGAGTCGGGGAGTTTCTGAATTCGCATCAGTCGATGAGCCACGACCCGCTCTTCCTGACCTGCAGCGTCAATGGCCTCGACCAGCACCGCACCGGCGGGGAAGTCCCCCTTGTCATACTCTTTGGCTGAGAAAGTCGCGATCAGGACGTCCTCATTGGGGGTGACTGTCAGTTCGGTTTCAGACGGGGTGGGGGAGTCATCGGGACCGAAGGCCACGGTATTTGCGCTGGCGCCGGCTGCATTGCGAATGGAGAGAAACGAGGTGGCGCGGCGGGGGTTCCTGTCGACCTGGCGAGGAGCGGGAACGACCACGGGCACCAAGATCTCGTCGATGCGTTTCGCGAGGGCTGGGGCCCGGCGTGAAGCCGATTTTTGAAAGAGCATGGTGGCTTCTTCGTCTTTTGTTTTGCGAAGCCGCTCAAGCACCGGGTCATGCAGGGCCTCGTCGTCCAGCGGCAGCAGGGAGACCGCCTGACCGCGGTTGTTGGCGGGAAAGGCCCCGAAGGCGATTCGCAGCAAGGCGTCGGTGGTCAGCGTGTCCTCGAAGAAATTGGCCAGATACAAAGCTGTGCGCAGGGCCGGGCAGTGGCTCGGTTTGCTCTGAGCCACCACAGCCTGTATGGCGGGGATGACCTTGTTGGCAATGACCTCCGGGGGAGATGCGGTCATGCGGTTCAACAAGGCGACCTCGGGATGCTCGCTCTGACGTTCTCCCATGACCGAGAGGACGCGCGCCGGGTCTTCGGTCGTGTCCAGGATGAGCTTGATCCAATCTTCCCGGGTCAAGCTATCGGTTGCGGATTTGGGGCTCATGAGCGTGCTGCCATTGGGAGCGGGGGAATCTACAGTTCTTGAACCGTGGTTTCGGTCGTAAACGCCAGTATTGGAAGCAATGCTTCCGGGCGCCGAATTGCATCGAGGAATCGATCAGGGTCAGGGAAGCCGGTCCAATCGGTCATTCCATGGGTGGTGATGTGGGAGGGAGGGGGGCGGAAATAAGGATAATCGGCCCCGTCGGCGATTGTAGGCCGAACAAACTCCAGATCGGCATTCCAGTCGAATTCCAGGAGTAGCAGGCGACCATCGGAGCCGGCTTTGGAATCGTCGAGGCCCAGGCAATGGAGCAGGAAGTATTTTCGATCGCCTGCGGGCCTCTGACCAATGAAGTCGAAAGGATTGTCCGAGTCGGGACTCCAGGTCACCCAGACGGGATTCCCGGAAAGTCGCTTGCCCAGCAGGCTCGCGGGGACCTGATTTGTGTCCAGAAAGCTGTCAAGTAGCGCTGTGAGGTCACCAAGTTTCTCAAATGGGGATTCGGGAATGCCACCATACTTTGAGAAGAGACGCCTCAGCAGCGTTTCCCGCGCTACCACGCAGGCGAATCGACGCTTCACGGCATGACTGGTGACGGGCCCACCGCAGAGTTGATTTTTGCGACAGGCTTGAACATAGTCCGATCGCATTTGGTCGATGGGCACGTTGAGCCCAGCTTGGAGTGCTGCGACGAGGAGGTTTAAACGCGTTGCGTCAGGATCCTGGTGATTCAAAAACCGTTCAAGGTAGACCACATTCTCGACGATTCGTTGCCAGCCTGGGTCGTTCCCAGACAGTTGATTTAGAGTACTGACCGGGCTGGAGCCATTCCCCCCGTGATGCCGTTGCACATACGCCTCGAACACCGCGCCATAAGGCCGGGGTGAGGCACCGGGGGGCGACAGGGGAGTGGTGGGGGGAATCACGGACATCCAGGAATCTTTCAAACGTTGATTCGAACAGGTTCAAGTTTTGTCAACAACCGGACCCACGTCTTAAAGGAGGTGAAATTGAGCGCAACCGGGTATGCGGCCTGTGGTCAAGCGATTCGAGTTTCAGCGAGGGCATCATACGGAAGCTCTCGAGCCGCAGACAACAGGTGGATTCCGTGCTGGCGGATGACAGGTTGGCGTGGGGGCTGTTCGCGACCGGGCTTTCCTCGGCGAAATGCCTGGCTTCGCCCAGTGCTTCGCCCCCTCGGCGCACCGGCTCGTGGAGACGGACGGGATTGTTCCGGCGGTACGCACCGCAACTCAGCGCGGTTTCGTGCTCATCGAACCCGAGGTTTCGCACCAGTCGGTCGCCCCCACGGTGTTCACCGCCCGCACCTTGAATCGGTACCAGGTTTTCGCCTTGAGGTTGTTCACCCGGAATTGCCGGATGTTGGGGCCGGTCGAGCCGCAGCCTCTCCAGCTGTTGGGGCTGTTTTCACTCAGTTGGAATTCATAACCCTCTTCGCCCTCTCCGCCGTCCCAGGTCAGGTCCACCGTGTTGACCCCAATGTTGATGGCCCGCAGATTTGTAATCGGCGTCGGCTTCCGGTTGGTGGTCGTGATTTGCAGCGGGGTTAAGGGAGGCGACCAGCTGGTGGGGCTGACTGAGTAGACCATGAACCAGTACCGCGTGCCCGGCCTGAGGTTGGTCACCGTGTGCTCGGTGGCCTGGAACGGGAGCTCGGCGATGCTGGTGAAATTCGACCCGTCCGTGCTCATGCGGATGAGATTCTTTACGGCGGTCGTGGCCGCGTTCTGCCAGGTGAGGGTCACCTTGATGTTGCCGAGGCTCTTGAAACCGACGTTGACGGGAGACGCCGGGGGGGCGGGAGGAGTCTGGCCGGAGACCGTGACAGCGGTCGAGTCTCCCGAACTGTTGCGCGCCGTCACGCGGAACGTGTAGCTGCGATCGGGAGAGAGCCCGGTCACCTCCATGCCGCTGGACCCGGCCCCCAGCTGGCCGACAACCGACCAGCCGCCACCGCCATCGCGGCTGAGATCGACCTGGAAGGCGGTCGCCCACCCATCGGCGGGATTCCACGCGAGGGTGATCGAGCTGGGGGTGGCGGCGGTGACCCGCAGGCTGCCGACCGGGGCCGGCGCGGGGACGGCGGTCTTGCCCGAGGCGATGTTCGAATCGGGCGAGTTGCCCGTCGCGTTGTACGCCACGACCTTGACCCAGTACGAGGTGTTGGCGTGCAGCCCGTCGATGACCCCGCAGCGCAAACTCCCCGCCAGGCGGGCCGCCTCGCTCCAGTTCTTCTGGTCGGTGCTGCGGTAGATGATGAACTCCTTCACATAGACTCCGGCATGGGCCCACTCGACGGCGAGTGACGTGCTGCTCTTGGTGTGTGCGCAGACTCCCGTGGCAGCGTCGGGAAGTGGAAGCGGGGTCGTGGCATCGATCTCGTTCGAGGGGGGCGAGCTTGCGGACTGACTTCGCGCCAAGACCCGGAACCAGTATTGAGTCTCGGGTGTGAGACCGGTGTCGGTCACCCTGGTCACCCCGGCGTCCGTAGTCCGTGCGAATTGCCACGATTCCCGCCCATCATCGCTGCGGTACAGGTCGAAGCCCTGTTCATTATCACTCTGGTCGACCCATTCCAGCCCCACGGCTGTCGGCGCGACCGACGTGACCTGCAGCCTCTCGGGGGAGCGGGGGGTGGTCGACAGCGTGCGTCCGCGGGCCTCCACAGGGGGCGAATCGCCTGCCGCATTGAAGACGGTGAGGCGGAACTGGTAAGGGGTATCGGCCTGCAGCGACTCGACGCGGTAGGAGTTGAACGAGGTTCCCTGCGGAAGCGGCAGGGAGATCCAGGTGCGTCCGTCGCTGGTGCTCGACTGCAGGCGAAACCCGACCGCGGTGCGGTTGTTGTCGGACCACACCAGCAGGAGCGAGTTGCTGGTTTCGCCAGTGACTTGCAGCGCGAGTGGCGGGTTGGGACGGGTGGCGAACGACGCGGTGGGGTTATTGGCGGAGGTCCCCCCGGCATTGAATGCGAGCAGTTGCAGGTCGTAGCGGGTGTCGAGCGCCAGGGGCGACAGCGGGCACGAGCGGGCCGACCCCGGCAGTTCGAGCACCGTGGGGGGAGCGGTCGCTCCCGTCACGTTCCAGGCGAGGCGATAGCCATCGACCGGCCCGCCGGCGGGGCCCGGCTGCCACTCGACCAGGGCCGAGGTGGGAACCGTGGGACTGGGTGTCCCCTTCAGGTCCGTGGGGGAGGAGGGGAGGCACGGAAGCGTGGTCCCGCTGGCGGGGGCCGACCAGTCGGAATTGCCACCGGGGTTGATGGCCCGCACGCGGAAGGTGTAGGGCCGACCACAGGCCAGCGACCCGACACTGAAGCGGGTGACGTTGAGTTCGGTGCTGCCCAGCGGCAGGAAGTTGGCCCCGCCATCGCTGCTGAATTCAATCTCGAACCGGGTTTCGTTGAGACTGTTGTCGCTCCAGGCCAACTGCAGCGAGGTGCGGCTGGGGCCGGTGACCGTCAATTGCGACGGGGCGGCGGGGGGGCGGGGGAGGGTGCGGACCTGCACCTCATTGCTGGGGCCCGAACCTCCGCTGCCGTTGACCGCCTCGATCCGGAACAGGTAGGGGGTGTCGGGAGCGAGGCCTGTGACCTGGGTGCGGGTCACATCTTGAGGAAGGCGTTGCAGGATGGTCCAGGTTCGGCCCTGGTCGTCACTGCGGGCGAGTTCGAACCCGGTCTCGGTGGCCCCGTCGTCGGTCCAGGTCAGATCGACCGTGAGGATGCCGACGGGGCCGAGCGCCAGGACCGGACGCGGGGGGACGGGGCCGAGGGTGCGGAACTGCACGCTGCCCGAGGGGACCGAACGCCCCCACGCGTTGCGGGCCACCACGCGGCAGGCGTAGTCGGTTCCCGTCAGCAGTCCGGCGAGGGGCAGCCGCGTGGTGTTGACGGGGACCGAGCGATAGGGCTGCCAGCTGCTTCCGGCGGGAGCGGAGATTTCCACCTCGAATGTCTCTTCGTCGGGGCTGCGGTCGCTCCAGGCGAGGTTGGCGGAGGTCTGCGTGATCTCGGAGCAGGTCAGATCGGACGGGGCGGCGGGGGGCTCGCCCGTCGTCCGCATGACCAGCGATTCGGAAAAGCCTGAAGCCCCCGCCGCGTTGCGGGCCTGCACCCGGAACCAATACTCGGTCAGCGGTTGCAGGCCCGTCACCTGCAGCCGGGGGGTGTTGGCGGGAGTGACTCCCTGCTCGCTCCAGGCGCGCCCATCGCGGCTGGATTCCACGCGGAAGTCGACCTCATTGGTGCTGTTGTCGAACCACGCCAGCTCGAGCGTTCGGGAACCGGGGGTGACCACACGGGGCTTGCCCGGGACGGCGGGAGGCTCGGGCGCGGTCAGGACGCTGAGGGGGGACGTGAAGGGGGAGGCGCCGGCGGCGTTGAGCGCCCGCAGCTTGAAGACGTAGCGGGTCGCAGGAGTCAGCCTGGTGACGGTCTCCCTCTGGGTGTTGGGGGGGATCATCTTGAAGAGGGAGTAGTTGGCCCCATCGTCGAGGCTGTACACGAGTTCGAACTGGGTCTCGTTGTCGCTGGCATCGACCCAGGCCAGTTCGGCCTGGCGAGCCTGGATCTGCACCGCAGTGAAGCCAGTCGGGGGGGCGGGTGGCGGCGCGTTCGTCCGGACCGGACAGGGCGGGGTGGGGTCTGAGGAGCCGACGGCGTTGCGGGCGATCACGCGGAACTGATAATCGGTCGCCGGAGTCAGACCGCGAGCCTGGAAGCGGACCACGTTGGCGGCGGTGACGCCGACGGTCGACCACACGAGCCCCTGTTGGTCGCTGACCTGGATCAGGAACTCGGATTCGTTCTGCGAGACGTCGGTCCAGCACAGGTCGATGGTGGTGGCCGTGACGTGTTCGGCCCGCAGATCGCGGGGACGGATGGGACGGGTCTCCGGGGTGGTGGCCGAGGCGACGTTGGACCACGACGATTCTCCCGCGGCGTTGGTGGCGCGGATGCGGAAGGCGTAGGTGGTGCCCGAGTTGATCCAGATGATGCCACACTGGCGATAGTTGCCCGGAACACTCACCTTGAATTGCCAGGTCAGCCCCTGGTCTTCGCTGATATCGACCAGCAGGGAGGTGGCACTGGTGTCTTCAAGCACCCAGGCAAGATCGATGCGCTCGGGTTCGACAGCCACGGCCTGCAGCCGCTGCGGCGTGGCGGGAGGGGCGAGCGGGGTGACGAAGTCGAGTGGCCCGGCGAAAGGGGAGCCTCCCCACGAGTTGCGGGCCTGCAACTTGAGCAGGTAGCGCTGGTTCGACTTCAGGGCCGAGAGGTCGCCCCGGGTCGAGTTGGCGGGGAACGTGGTGAGGTGCGAGTAGTTGAGTCCCTGGTCGAGGCTGGCGAAAAGGGCGAAGTCGACCTCGTCGGTGCTGGTGTCGACCCAGGCCAGGCTCGCTGACGTGGCGGTCCGGCTCTTCAGTTCGAACTGGGTGGGGGGGGAGGGGGCTTCACCGGGCGTCTGCACACAGAGCGCGGGGGTGAAGTCGGAATCGCCGTCGGCGTTGCGGGCCTTCACCTGGAAGCAGTAGCGGGTGAGGGGCAGCAGGTCACAGACGGTCAGGCGGGTGCTGTCCCTGGCGGCGAGGCCGACGGGCACGAACGGACCATCGCTGGTGCTGCAGAGCACGACGAACTCTTGCTCGTTGTGCGAACAGTCATTCCACAGCAGGTCCAGCATGCGGGCCCGCAGATTTTCGATGCGGAGTTTCTCGGGGCGATTGGGGGGCAGCCCGCGCGTCTGGACCGAGACGGGGGCCGAGTCGGCTGACGCGCCATGGCGGTTGCGGGCCCGCACGCGAAACTGGTAGTCGGTCATCGGGGTCAGGCCAGTTGCCTTGAACGTGGTCACGTTGGCCGCGGCCAGCCCAACCGACTCCCAGGGCGTGCTCCCGCTGATCAGCCGCTGGATCACGAATTCCTGCTCGTTGGCGCTGTTGTCGCGCCAGGCGAGTTCGACGGACGTGGCGGTGAGCGTGTCGGCAAGCACCCGGAGTTCGTCTGGGGGGGCAGGAGGAAACCCCAGCGTCTCCACCTCGAGCGTCGTCGAGGGGGCCGACAGCCCGGCGTTGTTGCGGGCCAGCACGCGGACGACGAAGCGGGTCTCGGGGGTCAGCCCGCTGACGGCCTGGCGGACCACGTTGGGACCGGTCTCGCCGACTTTCTGCCAGCTGCCCCCCAGGTCGCGACTCAGCTCAACCACAAAGCCCAGCTCGTTCGGGCTCTGGTCACTCCAGGTCAGGTCGAAACCGCTGGTGGTGATATTTCGCGCCGACAGGTTTGTGGGCGTGGCGGGGGGGCGGGGTGGGGCAACAAGCGTGTTGAGGGGACACCCATTCGAGGCGGCCGAGCCGATATTGTTGCGGGCGACGACGCGAACCTGGTAGCCCGTGCCGGGAAGCAGGGTGGAGAGGGTGACGGTGGTGGCGTTGGCGGCGGTTTCCGCCTGCCGGACCCAGGTTTTGCCCCCGTTGGTGCTCGACTCGATGGCGAACAGGTGCTCGTTGTCGCTGGCATCGGTCCACTGCAGCACCGCTCCGGTCGGGGTCGCCGAGACGACCCGCAGGTTGGTGGGGGCGGCGGGGGCGACCTGGGGGGTGCTGACCGGCACCGGGAGCAAGGTCCACGCCGATTCCCGATTGGTCGGAGCGTGCACCGCCTGGATTCGGAAGAGATAAGTCTGCCCCGGAATCAGCCCGGTGGCCGCATGCATGCGCACGAGGGGCAGCCGGGCCTGCTCAATCCAGGTGGTCCCACGATCCAGGCTTCTCATGAGCCGGAATCCGGTGATTCCCGCCAGGGGGTGGCTCCACGTCAAAACAATCTGACGGGGTTGAACGGAAGCGGTCGCCAGATTCTTCGGGGGGACAAGAATCGACATCGCAGCACACTCCCTTCCTCATGGTTGCAGATACACACCCGAGAGGAAGGCTCAGTAAACGCGGTAAACCTCTCGCGGCAACCAAAGGATGACCGCGCCGGTGGCTGTCTGTCAATTGAAAGGGGCGCCATAGGACCGGGCAGGCAGCGGCCTCGGGGAAAGCGACCCGACGGACAGAGACTTTCTGAAGCGTCGGCAAGCACGCCGCTGGGGCCGGGTCTGCTTCGCCACCTCCGGCGAGGGACAGCTGGTCGTGGCATCGACCGGCCGCTCAACCGGGCGGTTCGCTGCTCCGCCACCTACTCACTTGGCCGCGCGCACAGCTGCAGCAGTTCGCCGATGGTTCGGTGGGATTCGATTGGGTGCCGGAGGGAGACGTTGGGCTCGATGCGGTAGTGGTTCTGGCGGCCGACGCGGGTTCTTTCCAGGATGCCCGCCGATTCCAGTTCGGCCAGGATCGACTGCACCGCCCGTTCTGTA
>Ga0315902_10008669_pt1 | contig 13746 bp, 11 predicted proteins | sample LakEriMetagenome_9_FD_203523 | JGI IMG/M metagenome (GOLD analysis project Ga0315902, IMG submission 203523) | Freshwater fungal communities from buoy surface, Lake Erie, Ohio, United States - Buoy 12 MA117 | ecosystem: Environmental > Aquatic > Freshwater > Lake > Lake biofilm | place: USA... | reverse complement strand
CCGAGGCGCTGTCGCACGTCTTCGGCTACACCATCGTCAACGACGTGACCGCGCGCGACGTGCAGATGCGCCACCAGCAGTGGGACCTGGGCAAGAGCTTCGACACCTTCTGCCCCATGGGGCCGTGGATCGTCACCGCCGACGAACTCGACGGCACCGACACCCGGGTGCGCTGCTGGGTCAACGGCGACCTGCGCCAGGATGCGCGCACACCCGACCTGATCTTTGACCTGCCCACGCTGATCGAGACCTGCTCGCGCGGCATCACCCTGCTGCCGGGCGACATCATCGCCACGGGCACGCCAGCGGGCGTGGGCATGGGCCTGAACCCGCCTTCGTGGCTGAAGCACGGCGATGTGGTGCGCATCGACATCGACGGCATCGGCACGCTGAGCAACCGCTTCGTTGACGCCTGAAGGCACCCCGCCGTTTCCAAGGCGCAGACCGTTTGAGTGAAGGAGAACACCCCATGCAACGCCGCACCCTGATCGCCGCTGCTACTGCAGCCACGCTTGCCGCCAGCCTGGCTGCCGGTCCGGCCCTCGCCCAGGGCGCTTGGCCCGAAGGCAAGACGATCACCATGATCGTGCCCTTCCCGCCCGGCGGCGTGGCCGACACCGTGGCCCGCCCGGTGGCCGAGGCGCTGGCGCGCGAGCTCAAGGCCACCGTCGTGGTGGAGAACAAGGCCGGAGCCGGCGGCGCCCTGGGCATCGCCGCGGCCTCGCGTGCGCCGGCCGACGGGCTCACGCTGGTGATGAGCCTGTCGTCCATCTCCATCCTGCCCGAGGCCGACCTGCTGTTCGGCAGGAAGCCGGCCTTCACGCTCAACCAGTTCAAGCCCATCGCCCGCTTCACCGCCGACCCCACCGTGCTGGTGGTGCGTGCGGAGGCCCCTTGGAAGACGCTGGCCGAATTCGTGGCCGACTCGAAGAAGAAGGCCGGCGGCTACAACTACGGCAGCTCGGGCAACTACGGCACCATGCACGTGCCCATGGAGATGCTCAAGGCCAGCGCCGGCTTCCCGGCCACGCACGTGCCCTTCACGGGCGCGGGGCCGGCGGTGCTGGCGCTGTTGGGCGGACAGATCGACGCCGTGGCCAGCGGCCCGTCCACCGTGGCGCAGCACATCAAGGCCGGCAAGCTGCGCGCACTCGGCCACTGGGGCGACAAGCCCCTGGCCTCGCTGCCCGAGGTGCCCAGCCTCACGCAACTGGGCCAGCCGGTGAAGTTCGCGCAGTGGTCCGGCCTGTTCGTGCCGGCCGGCACGCCCGATGCCGTGGTCCAGCGACTGCGCGACGCCGCCCGCAAGGCCGCGGCCGACCCTGCGGTGATCGCCACCATCGGCAAGGCCGGCAGCCCCATCGAGTACCTGGACGCGCCGGACTTCCAGGCCTACTGGGATGCCGACGCGAAGGTCATGGCCGAGGCGGTCAAGCGCATCGGCAAGGTGGAATGAAACCCACCATCGCGCTGTTCACGGGCGACCCCGCCGGCATCGGCCCGGAACTGGTCGACAAGCTCCTGGCCGACCCTGGCACCCTGGCCAAGGCCGAGATCATCCTCATCGGCCAGCGCGGCCAGGTGCAGGTGCCAGACGGCGTGCGCTGGCACGACTGGGCGGGTGCGGACGCCCCGGCCTTCACGCGGGCCCAGGCCACGGCCGACAACGGCCGCTACATGTTGCAGGGGCTGGAGGCGGGGGTGCGTCTGGCGCAGTCGGGCGCGGCCGACGCCTTCTGCTTCGCGCCGTTGAACAAGAGCGCGCTGCGCGCCGGCGGCATGCACCAGGAAGATGAGCTGCGTTGGTTCTCGGAGCTGCTGGCCTTTGACGGCATCTGCGGCGAGCTCAACGTGCTGGAAAACCTGTGGACGGCGCGCGTCACCTCGCACGTGGCGCTCAAGGAGGTGAGCACGCTGCTGGCACCGCGCAAGGTGGCCGACGCCATCGGCATGATCCACCGCGCGCTGCAGGCCTCGGGCAAGCCCAGCCCGCGAATTGCGGTGTGCGGCCTGAACCCGCACAACGGCGACAACGGCAACTATGGCGACGAGGAAGGCCGCATCATCGAGCCGGGCGTGCGCCTGGCCGCAGAGCGCGGCTTCCCCGCCGATGGCCCCTTCCCGGCAGACACCGCCTTCGTGCGTGCCATCCGCACCGAGGGCGGCTACGACGGCGTGGTCACCATGTACCACGACCAGGGCCAGATCGCGATGAAGCTGATGGGCTTCGAGCGCGGCGTCACCGTGCACGGCGGCCTGCCGATTCCCATCACCACGCCGGCCCACGGCACGGCCTACGACATCGCCGGGGCCGGCAAGGCCAACCCCGGTGCGATGCTCAATGCCTTCGACCTGGCCTGCCGCATGGGCATGAGCCGCCGGCAGGTAAGCTGACTGCAAAGAGGAGACCGCAGATGCAACGCAAGACCTTCACCACTGCCCTGACCGCGATGACCGCTCTGGCCGTTGCCGCACTGGCCGCGCCTTTGCCGGCACTGGCCCAGACCGCCTATCCCTCCAAGCCGGTGAAGCTCATGGTCGGCGCGGGCCCCGGGGGCGGGACCGACATCATCGCCAGGCTGCTGGCCGAGAAGTTCGCCGACGGCCTGAAGGGCACCTTCGTGGTCGAGAACAAGCCCGGTGCGTCCAACACCATCGCCGCGGACATCACGGCCAAGGCGCCGGCCGACGGGCACACGCTGCTGGTGGCCACCAACACCGGGCAGGCGATTGCGCCGCACCTGTTGAAGCTGGCCTTCGACCCGCTGAAGGACCTGGTGCCCCTCGGCTTGATCGTCACCGTGCCCAATGTGCTGGTGGTGGGCGCGCAGGTACCGGTGAACAACGTGGCCGACCTGGTCAAGGCGATGAAGGCCAAGCCGGGCGACTTCAAGTACGCCTCCTCGGGGGTGGGCAGCACGCAGCACATCGCCGGCGAAGCCTTCGACGTGGCCGCGGCCACCAAGAGCCAGCACATCCCCTACAAGGGCAGCAGCCAGGCCCACCTGGACATCATCGGCGGCAGCGTGCAGATCATGTTCGACACCACCTCCTCGGCCATGGCGCAGATCAAGGCAGGCAAGTTCAAGGCTCTGGCGGTCACCACGCCGGCCCGATCGCCCCAGCTGCCCGATGTGCCCACGCTGGCCGAGGCGGGCGTGAAGGGGGCCGACATGAGCACCTGGTATGCGCTGTACGTGACGGCGGGCACACCGGCGGACGTGGTCGCCCGGCTGCAGGCCGAGCTGGCCCGCGTGCTGAGGCTCCCCGACGTGGACGCGCGCCTCAAGGGCCTGGGCGGCGAGCCGTCGACGATGACCCCGGCGCAGTTCGCCGACCTCAACCGCCAGGAGTTCGAGCGCTTCGGCAAGCTGATCCGCGACGCCGGCATCAAGCTGCAGTGATGCCCCCCGCGGCGCCGCCGCTCATCGCCATGGGTCGCGTGCGCTGCGAGGTGGGGCCCATCACGTCGCTCGGGCCGGCACCCACGGGGGAGCGCCGCTACGTGCCGCTGCTCGGCGGCACGGTGGAGGGCCCCGAGCTGCAGGGCCACATCGTCGAAGGCGGCGTGGACTGGCAGATCGGCCGCTCCGACGGCGTGCTGGAGATCGCTGCGCACTACGTGATCCGCACTCCCGACGGCGCGCTGATCGAGGTGCGGAGCAAGGGTCTGCGCCACGGCCCGCCGGAGGTCATGGCGCGCATGGCGGCCGGCGAACCGGTGCCGCCTGAGGCCTACTTCTTCCGCACCTTCATGCGCTTTGCCACCGGAGCGCCTGCCTGGGCCCACCTGAACAAGGTGATGGCCCTGGCCCGCGGCCAGCGCGAGCCGCAGGCGGTGGTGCTGGATGTGTACCGGGTGAGCTGAAGGCAGCTCAGCGAAGCACCATCCGCACGAAGTGCTCGGTGGCCGCGCGCAGGTGGTCGCGGCGTTCGGCCTCGGTAGGCACGCAGTGCTCCAGCGGGCCGTCCAGCGCCAGGCAGGCCAGGCCGTGCACGTGGGCCCAGTGCAGGCTGGCCAGGGCTTCGTCAAAGGTACCGTCGTGCACGGTGCGCACCAGGCGCTGCAACTCGGCGCGTGCGCGCTCGGCGGCCTCGCGCGCCTGAGGGAAGCGCGCGGCCTGGCACATCTCGGGCCGGAACATCAGCCGGAACACGGCCGGGTTCTCCAGCGCGAAGCCCAGGTAGGCCTCGGCGGCGGCCCGCAGCTGCGCGCGCTTGCCCTGGGCGCCCTCGGGAGCAGCCAGGTCGTTGGCGCGCGCCATGCGGGCGGCGAGTTCCTCGAAGCCCTGGGTGACGAGCTGCGCGACGATGGACTCCTTGTCCGGGAAGTGGTGGTAGGGGGCCTGATGCGTCACACCCGATCGACGCGCCACCTCGCGCATGCTCAGTGCCGCGGGGCCGCCCTCGGCGAGCAGCTCGCGGCTGGCCTGCAGCACGCGCTCGCGCAGCGCCGGTGGGTCCGGCAGCGGGCGGGCGGTGAGGGTGGCGACGGTGGGGGCGGCGGGGGCGGACATCGAAGCCCACACTCTGGCGCAGTCACTTGACAGTGTCAAGTCGGCCTCCTACGATCGCCCGCTTTTGGCTAGACAGCGTCAAGCGATGACCCGTCACGTCTCCCTGCCCGCTCGTTTCCTTGTGCCTGCCGTCGGTGTGCTGCTGCTGGCAGCCTGCAGCCGCCCCCCTGCGCCGGTGGAACCGGTGCGCGCGGTGCGCGTGGAGGTGGTGGGCACCGCAGTCCGCTCCAGCGGCCAGGAGTACGCGGCCGAGGTGCGGGCCCGGGTGGAGTCGCGCCTGGCCTTTCGCGCGGGCGGCAAGCTCGTGGAGCGAAAGGTCGACGCCGGCCAGGCCGTGCGCGCCGGGCAGGTGCTGGCCCGTCTCGACCCGCAGGACCTCCAGCTCGGCCAGGACAGCGCGCGCGCCGCGCTGGCCTCCGCGCGCGCCCAGCTGGAGGTGGCCGAGAGCGAGTACCGGCGCTTCGTGACGCTGCGCGAGCAGGGCTTCATCAGCGGCGCGGAGCTTGAGCGGCGCGAAGCGGGCGTGAAGAGCGCGCGCTCGGCTGCCGAGCAGGCCGAGGCGCAGTTGCGCGTGCAGTCCAACCAGTCGGGCTACGCCGCACTCACGGCTGACGTGAGCGGGGTGGTCACGGCGGTGGAGGCCGAGCCGGGCATGGTGCTGGCCGCGGGCACGCCCGTGCTGCGCCTGGCGCACGACGGCCCGCGCGAGGCCTGGTTTGCCGTGCCCGAAGACCGCGCCGAGGCCCTGCGCGCGCTGCAGGGACGCAGCGGTCAGCTGCAGGTGCGCCTGTGGGGCGACGACACCCGCAACTGGCCGGCCACGGTGCGCGAGATCGCCGCCGCCGCCGACCCCGTGACGCGCACCTTTCTCGTGAAGGCCGATCTCGGCGGCGCGCCCGTGCGCCTGGGCCAAACGGCCACCGTCACGGTGTCAGGCCCGCAGACGGCCCCGCCAGCAGGTCGCCCGGCGGCAGCCAAGGCGAACCCCGCCGCCCCTGCGGCCAAGGCTGCCTCTGGCGCGCCTGCCAGCCCGGGCGCGGGCGCCTTCACCCTGCCGCTGGCGGCCGTCTTCGAGCAGCGCGGCGCCTCCACGGTGTGGGTGCTGGACCGCACCCAGATGGTGGTGCAGCCGCGCACGGTGACCGTGGCCGGCGCCGACGGCAACCGCATCGTGGTCGTGGCCGGGCTGCAGCCCGGCGAGACCGTGGTCACCGCAGGCGTGCACGCGCTGGCCCCGGGGCAGAAGGTGACGCTCTACGTCGAGCCCGGCACCGCCGCAAAAGCTGCTCAGAAGGCCCCCCAGTGAGCGACGCGAGCCCCTCCCCCACCGCCACGCGCACGCCCTCGCGCTTCAACATCTCGCGCTGGGCGCTGGAGCACCCGGCGCTGACGCGCTACCTGATGGTCGTGCTGCTGGTGCTGGGCTCGGCGGCCTACTTCCAGCTCGGCCAGGACGAGGACCCGCCCTTCACCTTCCGCGCCATGGTGGTGCAGGCCTACTGGCCCGGCGCGAGCGCGCAGCAGATGGCCGAGCAGGTGACCGACCGCATCGAGCGCCTGGCCCAGGAGGTGCCCTACTCCGACGTCATCCGCAGCTACACCAAGCCCGGCGAGTCGGTGACCATCCTGCAGCTCAAGGACAGCTCGCCGCCCAAGGACGTCTCGGGGGTCTGGTACCAGGTGCGCAAGCGCCTGAACGATGGCCGGGGCACGCTGCCCCAGGGCGTCATCGGACCCTTCTTCAACGACGACTTCGGCGACGTCTACGGCTCCATCGTCGCGCTGTCGGCCGACGGCTTCTCCGACGAGGAGTTGCGCGTCTTCGCCGAGGACGTGCGCTCGCGCCTGCTGCGCGTGCCCGACGTGGCCAAGGTGGAGCTCTTCGGCGTGCAGCCGGAGAAGGTCTTCATCGAGATCTCGCACAAGCGCCTGGCGCAGCTCGGCCTGGACATGGGCCAGGTGCTGGGCCAGCTCGCCGCGCAGAACGCCGTGGAAGGCGCGGGCGTCCTCGACGCCGGCTCGCAGAACCTGCAGGTGCGCGTGCCCGGTGCCTTCGGCTCCATCGAAGAGCTGCGCCGCATGCCCATCCGCGGCGTGAACCCCGCCACCGGCGCGGCCAGCCTCATCCAGCTCGGGCAGATCGCCGAGGTGCGCCGCGGCGTGGTCGATCCTCCGCAGGTGCTCGTGCGACACCAGGGCAAGCCCGTGGTGGCCGTGGGCGTGTCGATGGCCCGCGGCGGGGACATCATCGAACTGGGCAAGCGGCTGCGCGCCGAGCTCGGCGCGATCCGCCAGACGCTGCCCGCGGGCATCACGCTGGAGCAGGTGCAGGACCAGCCGCAGGCCGTCTCGCGCTCGGTGGGCGAGTTCGTGCGCGTGCTGCTGGAGGCCATCGCGGTGGTGCTGGCCGTGAGCTTCATCAGCCTGGGGCTGCATACCAAGCCGCTGCGCATCGACATCTGGCCCGGCATGGTGGTGGCGCTGACCATCCCGCTGGTGCTGGCCATCACCTTCGTGACGATGTACTACTGGGGCGTGGGCCTGCACAAGATCTCGCTGGGCTCGCTGATCATCGCCCTGGGCCTGCTGGTGGACGACGCCATCATTGCGGTGGAGATGATGGTGCGCAAGCTCGAGGAAGGCTACGACAAGGTCTACGCGGCCACCTACGCCTACGACGCCACCTCCATGCCCATGCTCACCGGCACGCTCATCACGGCCGCGGGCTTCCTGCCCATCGGGCTGGCGAAGTCGGTCACCGGCGAGTACACGTTTGCGATCTTCGCCGTCACCTCCGCGGCGCTCGTCATCTCCTGGATCGTCTCGGTGTACTTCGTGCCGTGGATGGGAGCCGCCCTGCTGCACAACCGCCCGCGCGCAGACGGCGAGGCCCACGAGCTCTTCGACACGCCCTTCTACAGCCGCTTCAGGCGCATGGTGGACGCCTGCGTGCGCCACCGCTGGATCACCATCGCCGCCACCGTGGCCATCTTCGGGGCGGGGCTGGCCGGCATGGGCCGCGTGCAGCAGCAGTTCTTCCCCGACTCCAGCCGTCCGGAGATCCTCGTGGACCTGTGGCTGCCCGAGGGCTCGACCGTGCGCGAGAGCGAGGCGCTGGCGCGCCGCTTCGAGGCGCGCCTGATGACGGAGGCAGGAATCGACACCGTCACCACCTGGGTGGGCTCGGGCGTGCCGCGCTTCTACCTGCCGCTGGACAACATCTTCCCGCAGGGCAACGTCTCTCAGGCGATCCTTCTACCCAAGGACCTGAAGGCGCGCGAAGAGCTGCGACAGCGCCTGCCGGCGCTGCTGGCCACCGAGTTCCCCGAGGCGCGCGGCCGCGTGAAGCTGCTGCCCAACGGGCCACCGGTGCCCTACCCGGTGCAGTTCCGTGTGGTCGGGCCCGAGGCTGCCGGGGTGCGCGCCTGGGCGGAGGAGGCCAAGGAGGTGCTGCGCGGCCACGCCGGCATGCGCGGCGTGAACGACAACTGGAACGAGCGCGTGAAGGTGCTGCGCCTGGAGGTGGACCAGGACAAGGCGCGCGCCCTGGGCGTGACGAGCCAGGCCATCGCGCAGGCCTCGCGCACGCTCTTGTCGGGCGTGACAGTGGGCCAGTACCGCGAGGGCGACAAGCTGGTGGACATCGTGCTGCGCCAGCCGCGCGGCGAGCGCGACGCCATCGCCGACCTGGGCAGCGCCTACCTGCCCACGTCCTCGGGGCGGCCGATCCCGCTGGCGCAAGTGGCGCGCGTGCGCCTGGACTGGGAGCCCGGCGTGATGTGGCGCGAGGGCCGGCAGTACGCCGTGACGGTGCAGGGCGATGTGGCCGAAGGCCTGCAAGGGCCCACGGTGACGAAGCAGTTGTGGCCGGCGCTGCAGGCCCTGAAAGCGAAGATGCCCACCGGCTATGACATCGAGATCGCCGGCGCCCAGGCCGAGAGCCAGAAGGGCCAGGGCTCCATCGCCGCAGGCGTGCCGGTGATGCTGTTCATCATCTTCACGCTGCTCATGCTGCAGTTGCACAGCTTCTCGCGCGCGATGCTGGTCTTCCTCACCGGCCCGATGGGTGTGGCCGGCGTGGCCGCAGCGCTGCTCATCTTCGACCGCCCCTTCGGCTTCGTGGCGCTGCTGGGCGTGATCGCGCTCATGGGCATGATCATGCGCAACTCGGTGATCCTCATCGACCAGATCGAGCAGGACCGCGCGCGCGGCGTGGCGGATTGGACCGCCATCGTCGAGGCCGCGGTGCGACGCTTCCGTCCCATCGTGCTGACGGCGGCGGCAGCGGTGCTGGCGATGATCCCGCTCACGCGCAGCGTCTTCTGGGGCCCCATGGCCGTGGCCATCATGGGCGGCCTGATCGTGGCCACCGCGCTGACGCTGCTGTCGCTGCCGGCGATGTACGCGGCGTGGTTCAGGGTGAAGGAAGCGCCGCCCGCGCCGCGGAGTACGACCGCATCGACGTGAAGCCCCAGCGCCAAGCCCACCGCAGCCCGCTCCTCCACTCCGCGCTGAGGCCTGCGCCGTGCAGGCGGTGCTGGACGCGAACGTCCTGGTGTCGGGACTGGCTTTTCCGAGCGGCCCGCCAGGGCGCCTGGTCTGCGCCTGGCGTGCGGGGGCGTTCGGCCTGGTGGCTTCGGAGTTCGTGTTGGACGAACTGGCCCGCATCCTCCCGGCCTTGTCCCACGCTCCTGGCCTCGGGTGCCGACTTTCTCGTGACGGGCGACAAGGATCTCCCGGTGCTGGCCGCGACCTGGTCCATCTTGTCCCCGGCCGACTTTTGTGCACGCTTCAACCCTTGAAGAACCATCGCCGTCGTCCTGGCAGTGTGGTCACGGGCACGTTGAGGGCGATGAGCGTGATGATCGGGATGGCGGTGGGGACCGTGGCCGGTCTGGTGGCAGGCCCGACCTTCCATGCCGAACTGATCTTTCCGTACGCCGCGGCGGCACTGGAAGCCGATCTCTACCGCGGCGCGACAGGACTGGATCCACAGCCGCCACCGATGGGCCGTGCTTGCGAGACGGGTGAGGCCTGGTCGCACTAAGCCCGGCTGAGCCCGGATCTGATGGAGCGGGGCTTGAGGCGACCGCGCAAGTGCACCGCATCCACCGAAGGCACAGCGAGGCTGTGAGGTCGTGTCCCAGCGCATGGTGTAAGTCCACAGCCCGGAGAGAGCTGAGATACGCGCTACTCAGCGGGCTACTGCCGACAGCCGAGTGGGAACAGTATCGCTGAGGGTCTGCAGGCCCTCAAGCTGCATGTAGCGCCGGTTCAGGCTCCACTCGTCGTTCTGCTCGAGCATCATGGCGCCGACCAGGCGCACGATCGACGCGTCGTTAGGGAAGATGCCTACGACGTTGGTTCGCCGCTTGATCTCGGCATTCAGCCGCTCCAGAGGATTGGTGCTGTAGATCTGGCTCCAGTGCGCCCTGGGGAAGGTCATGAACGCGAGCACATCGTTCTCGGCTTCGTCCATTAGCGCACCGAGCTTGGGGAACTTGCCCCGCAGCTGATCGGCGACGGAGCGCCACTGCTCCCGTGCCGCCTCGGCCGAGTCCTGCACGAACACCGTGCCGATGGCGGCGCTGACCATGCGACGCTGGGTCTTGCCGGCATGCGCCAGGGCGTTGCGCATGAAGTGCACCCGGCAGCGCTGCCAGGTGGCCTTCAGGACCTTGGCCGCCGCGGCCTTGATGCCCTCGTGGCTGTCGCTGATGACGAGCTTGACGCCTCGCAGTCCACGCCGGTTCAGGCTGCGCAGGAATTCCGTCCAGAAGGGTTCAGCCTCCGAGGCGCCAACCTTCAGGCCCAGCACTTCGCGCTGGCCCTCGGTATTGACGCCTACAGCCACTATTACCGCCACGCTCACGATGCGGCCGGCCTCGCGCGTCTTGACGTAGGTGGCGTCGATCCATAGGTAGGGCCAGTCACCCTCGATCTGGCGATTCAGGAAGGCGCCCACGCGCTCGTCGAGTTCGCCGCACAGCCGGCTGACCTGGCTCTTGGAGACGCCGCTCATGCCCAGGGCCTTGACCAGGTCGTCCACGGAGCGGGTGGAGATGCCCTGGACATAAGCTTCCTGGATCACGGCGGTGAGGGCCTTCTCAGCCGTGCGCCGTGGCTCCAGGAACTCGGGGAAGTAGCTGCCTTGGCGCAGCTTGGGGATCTTGAGCTCGACGCTGCCGGCGCGGGTGTCCCAGGTTCGATCTCGGTAGCCATTGCGGCTGTTCAGCCGCTCGGGGTTCTTCTCGTCGTAGCCGGCGCCACAGCGCCCCTCGACATCGAGCTCCATCAGGCGCTGGGCCATGAACTGCACCATCTGGCGCAGCACGTCGATGTCGGCTCCCTTCTCGGCGAGTTCGGTCAGTGCCATAGTGGCGGTGGTCATCGTGGAATCTCCTTCGGACAGGTTGGTGGGTCGCACCTCAACCATATCCGGGTCCACGATGGCCACCCCACCTGGGATGGCCGCCGCCGCGCGGCACGTCGCTACGGGTTACGCCCTACGGGCTCCACCCTTCGCGACCTGCCACGCACTGAAGGACTTACACCACTTCCGGGGACATCAACCCCGCGGGGCCGACCGGTTGTGAAAATGCAGCCTGGGACATGAGATTCACCGCACGACAAGGCGCGACTTCATGGCATCTGCGGAGGGACTGAAGAAGACGGTGAAGGCTCGCAGGCGGGAAAGTCCTGCCTGCGGAAATGCGCGAAGTCGATAGTACCCGCGCCCCTGCGCTGCCCAGAATACCGGCATGCTCGAGCCCCTTGCCTCCCCCCCGACCGGTGCCTTGCAGCCGCCACGCCCCGTGCGCGTGGACGTGCTGCTGATGAACACCGATCGCTCGGCCCTCGCCCAGCGGCACCCTGACGACGTCCAGAAAGTCATCACTGCCCTGCAGGCCGTGCGACCACAATGGGCCTACCGCGCCTGGGCCGCGCGAGACGGCGAACTGCCGCCCGATCCGCTGGCCGCCGACGCCTGGGTGCTCACCGGCAGCGTGGCTTCGGTGACGCAGCCCGCCCCCTGGATGGAGCGCACCGCTGACGCCTTGCGCCAGCGGCACGCCGCCGGGCGGGCCATGGTGGGCCTGTGCTTCGGCCATCAGCTGATCGCCCAGGCCCTGGGCGGCGCGGTGGGCCGCAACGCGGGCGGCTTCCGGCTGGGCGTGGCCGATACGGCGATCGCAGCCCAAGAACTGTGGATGGACCCTCCCCTGCCCCGCCTCTCGCTCTTTGCTGCGCACGAAGATCAGGTGCAGCAGCCACCGCCTGGGGCCCGTGTGCTGGGCGGCAACGCCTTTTGCCCGGTGGGCGCCTACGCCATCGGCCAGCATGTGCTGTGCACCCAGTACCACCCCGAGCTCACCCGGGAGTTCATGCGCGATCTGCTAAAGAGCTTTGGCCACAAGTTCGACTCGCAGGTGGTGGCTCAGGCCATCACCGAGATCGAGCAGCCGGTGGACGCCGCGCCGTTCATGAGATGGGTGGCGCGGTTTGTCGAAAGCTCCCTGCAGGCCGAGGAGACCTCATGACCCTTTGGACCCCCGCCGACGACGGCCACGCCGACTTGTCCAGCCACGACAGCTTCGTGCAGGGCGCACCGCACGCCACCTTCGCCCGCATGCGGCGCGACGACCCCATGGCCTGGTGCGACTACGCCGGCGGCCAGGGCTTCTGGAGCGTCACCCGCCACGCCGACATCCTGACGCTCAACCGCGACCACGCCACGCTGTCCTCGGCCCATGGCATCCGCATGGAGGACCAGACCGAGGAGGAGGTGCTGGCCCGTCGCACCTTCCAGGAGACCGACCCACCCGAGCACTTGCGCACCCGCCTGCTGCTGGCCAAGGCCTTCAGCAAGCCCATGATCGCGCTGTTCGAGCAGCAGATCCGCGCGCTCAGCCGCGAGATCCTGGACCAGGCCCTGGCCGAGCCCGAGTTCGACGCCGTGCAGCGCATCGCCCGGCAACTGCCCATGCGCGTGCTGGGCCGCATCATCGGCACGCCCGAGGAAGATCTGGAATGGCTGGTGGAAAAGGGCGATGCGCTGATCGCCAACACCGATGCCGAGTTCACCGACCACGTGCTGGACCAGGCCGACACCGAGGCCTACCGGCTGATGCCCTTTCGCTCCCCCGCGGGCGCCGAGCTCTATGCCTATGCCCAACGCCTGATGGACCGCAAGCGCGCCGACGGCGACACCTCGGGCGTGCTGCACCTCATCACCCAGCCCGATGCCGAAGGCCACGTGATCAGCGACACCGAGTTCCGAAACTTCTTCTGCCTGCTGGTGGCTGCGGGCAACGACACCACGCGCTACTCGATTGCCGCCGGGCTGCACGCCCTGGCGCACCGGCCAGCACTGCTGCAGCAGATGCAGCAGCCGCCCGAGGGCCTGTGGGAGTCAGCCCCGGACGAGATCATCCGCTGGGCCTCGCCGGCCATGTACTTCCGCCGCACGGCGATGCGCGACTTCGAGTTCCACGGCAAACACATCAAACGTGGCGACAAGGTGTTGCTGTGGTTCGTGTCCGGCAACCGCGACGAGGCCGCCTTCGACCGCCCCTTCGAAGTGGACCTGATGCGCCGGAACAACCGCCACCTGGCCTTTGGACAGGGTGGCGCACACGTGTGCCTGGGCATGTGGCTGGCCAAGCTGGAGGTGCGCGTGCTGATGGAAGAACTGGCGGCGCGCGTGGCCCACATCGAGCCCGCCGGACCGCACGCCTACCTGCGCAGCAACTTCGTGGGCGGCATCAAGCGCTTGCCGGTGCGGGTACGCCTGCGCTGAGCGCCTTTAGCCAACCGCTGCCGCCCCCGCCTTCACACCCGATCTTGCCCTGGAGTCCGCCATGCCCCGAGAAGCCCTGTCTGCCGAACGCCTGCGCGTCCTCTTCTGCGACCACCTCAACATCGCCCGTGGCAAGTACGTGCCGCTCAAGGCGCGCGATGGCGCCGCGCGCTTTTGCCGCGGCACCTTCGGCGTCACCTACGACAAGGACCTGATCCCCGCCCCCGGGGCCGAGGTGCTGGGCGGTCTGCCCGACATGGAGGCCGTCTGGCAGGCCGCCGACATCCGGCCTGGCTGGGAAGCGGCCACCCGCGTGGTGATGAGCGACCTGCACGCCAACGACGGCACCCCCTTGCCGATGTGCGGCCGCTCGGCCCTCAAGCGCGCCGTGGCCGACTGGAACGCGCTGGGCTACGACCCCATGGTGGG
>Ga0315902_10008665_pt1 | contig 13750 bp, 16 predicted proteins | sample LakEriMetagenome_9_FD_203523 | JGI IMG/M metagenome (GOLD analysis project Ga0315902, IMG submission 203523) | Freshwater fungal communities from buoy surface, Lake Erie, Ohio, United States - Buoy 12 MA117 | ecosystem: Environmental > Aquatic > Freshwater > Lake > Lake biofilm | place: USA... | reverse complement strand
TATAATACAAAACAAAACAAAACAATTTAAAACAAATCATCTAATATAACGCAATCAATGTCGCAGCTCGTCTACGTATTAACCAATGGATACACTGAGTCTAAAGTGCGCCAATATAATTATGCATGCATGTTTCACTCCTTGGAAGAGACCAAGCGCTATGCAAACATTATGGGAATTCATTTGAAATACGACTTCTATGCAATAGAAATACCTAAAGGCGCGACCAATGCAAACCTCATTGTAGAGCAGACCGTGCAGTATGAGATGACGATTAAATATGTGGCCGACCACGATACATTTAAAAGCATTATCCAGAAGTATTATCCTAGTCCAAATCCGCATCAACGAACATATGAGCACACAGTGGATGGTCTAGTTATATCGCAACATTTTGGCGACCGCGCACTTAAACAACATAACTACATATACATTGGCAATGTCCCCTTTATGGATTGAGCAAAATTAATCAAAGTCAATCAAATCATTTACAGTTTTATTAGGGCAGGAACTAGGCAACGCCTCTTTTTTTTCTAGTAACTGCTGGGTCAAGTAATCAATGGTGCGCATTTTTGCGTGCGCCTCCTTTTCCAGTTGCGCGATGATGAGGCGCTGGTTTTGTATCGTCTCTTGCATCTTGATGTTTTCCGCGTAATAGTTCGCTTTATTGAGGTTGATGGCGGCGAGCCATTTTTGGTGCGTTTTAGTTTTGGTATGCGCGGTGAATGTCGCGGCAGTGTCGTATAATTTATCTTTTCTGGAGCAACACGGGCATAGAAGGCCTTTTTTGATGAGATAGAACGCGGGCGTTTTATCAACATAATTGCCCAATTCATCGGTGTTGGGAGTATAAATGTCGGGTTCTACAACGAGGTCCATCAACGAAAAATGCGTTTAATAATAATAATATAGGCTTGTGTTTATGTCTATATTATTAATGTTTAATTTATGGATTTTATTGGTGTTACTAGTGTTCACTAAGGTCATTATCGTCTAAATATATTTTTTTATATTTTCTGGAAACATTTACACATGAGCTTGAAATCAGTGCGGATACAACCGTGAAACCCATAATGCGGAGGTCGTAAATTATTGCACACGGAAACGAGGCCCACGCAAAAAATCCAAATATATCGCCAATGTCAGAATATGTATGCGATGCAATTAAATTCGTTTTATCCAAAGGCCAATATTTTTTCGCAAGTATGCCACAAATATTATGATCAATCCGATTATCCATGGCCGGAGATTTATTGATTTTACATAGTTTGGTGGTCGGATTATAAAGTCTGCAATTTGAGCAATTGAATGTCTTGATAGGAGCGGATGAAAACATTCTTTTAAACATGATTAGGTTATTAGGTTGTTTGTTAGAGTTATTACAGTAATGTCATGTAATATCTTTAAACCCTTTAAGAATTAAAAATGCCCCATTTTAATTCTCCAAGGGTCAGATACCAGTAACGATTTTGTAAACTTGTTGAATGAGACGCCCTTTAGGGCGTCATTTAACAAGTTTACAAAATATTCGCTGGTATAAACCATTTCTTCCTTTATTTAAAACATAAAAGATTAAGGAAGAAAACTCTTTAGACCTTATCGTTTGCGCGTGCGCCTGCTGCTCTTAGCCAAAGATGACCTAGCAAACTTTTCAATGTCACGCCGGCTCGCAAGAATTTTGTCAATAATGTCAGTAAAATAGTAGCGGAACTTAGGGCGCAACTTATCCAACTCATCAATGCCAATCCATTTAATCTCGTCTTTTTCAAAGATGGTGCTGTTCTTGATGACATTGGGGTCAAGTCGGCGCTGCAAGAACTTTTGGTTGTTGTTATAAAATAAAGGAAGAAATTCATTGTATTCCATAGGGAAGATATGCATCCGATATGTTCCGTGACCAGGAGTGGTGTTGTCAATATTAAACGTGCCGTATTTAGTCAGCAGGCGTTTAATATCCTTGCTGTCGCCGAGAAAACCGGTCACCTCTTCGCCGGCCTCCCTGATAGCCGTATTCATGAAGTTCTCTTTGGTCTCCGTGCCGCCGCCAAAGTCGGAGTAACCGGGAGTGTCCGCGTATTTGTTCTCTCGTCCAAATAAAAACATAATCTTGCCCTTATGCACGGTAACTGGTAAAATGCCTGCGCCCATATAATGTGCAAAGATTATTTTCACCCGACAACCCCTAAAACCTCGCCCAAAAATTCTACTGTATAGCTCCCTTAATCAAGTCCACCATTTTACAGCCTCCCTCGTAGGACGGCTCAATCCGGTGTGTGAAGTCGACCGACTTGGTAAGCGACTGGTCTACACGGACTACGCGAATTCGTTTTGCCACGTTTTCAAAGGAGGCGTCCATTTTTTCATTCCAATGGGCGATTAACGGTTTTAGCGCCGGTTCTGCAGTGGGATAATACAAGTTAAGGAGCAAAATATTGGCATTGGGCAGTTTTAGGGTAATCGCATTGATGAGCTTCTTATACTGTTCAAAAATTTGGTTCACATTATTGCCTTCACTTGCGTGTTCATCATCATCATCGTCGTTATCAATATTAAACGCCTTATACTGCAGATGGATGGCCACAAGCTCTAAAATATTGTTGCCGCCGGCAGAAACGCATATATAAGTGTCGCGATTGTTGTAATCCGGGCTTATTTTGTGTAGCTGGCTATAGACGTCGCTGATTAACGCCCCATCTTGCGCATAAAGGCGAACATTATGGTTCGTGGTTGTTTTAAATATGTCGGCGACGCTTTCATTTGGGTCTACATAGAGAGTGTTATCTAGCATGCTGTCCCCTAATAAAAATATGGTGGTCTTACTTGTTTTTTTTTCTTCCTTTTGTTTCATAGTTTCAATAATAGAAAGAGAACGACGAGAAGAAGAAGGAGAAGAAGGAGGGGGCGGATAAGATGCAATGTGGACCACTGCACCAACTATAGTAACCGTCGCAAAGCATAACAGGGCTAAAATGGACGTGATATGCGGGACATATGCAATGGGCATTTTTACAATATAAGACAATGGTTTAAAAAAACGGGAAAACGGTGACATATATGTATATAATTGCGAATTATTATATTATTTTTAAACAAAATTAATATTATGAGCAAGACAACAAACGCAAATATAACCGCCAAAATGAATGCGAATGCAGCGGCGGCGAATGCAAATAAAAAGCCCGTGGCTCATAAAACCTTTGACCTTGAAATTAATAATTACACGATTGGCGAGCTAATTGCGTTTTTCAAGTTAAAGCCCAACTACACGCTCGCGGATTTAGACAAAAATGAGCGAGAAATGTCTACCAGCATTCTTACTGATAGCCAAGCGCGGCCGGCAGAATATAAATATGATGTAATCACCTTCATAAAGACCGCTAAAAATATTTTGGTCGCAAAACTTGGAGTAACCGAGACAACTGACTTAAAAGCGCCAGCCGCCGCGCCCGCAGCATCGAACGGCCCCACACCTAGCGAGCCTGTGCCCACCATTAGTCCCGGCAATATTATCAACCCTTACTCCTCGCGCCCTGTAATGCAAGTTCAAAATATTCCTGTGAAATCCATTAACCCATACAACACGAATAAAATAATTACCAATTATGTGTTTAACTCGCTATATAGAGATGATTTTTTCTTCTCCAGCGGCGAGCGATGCACCTATACATTGCCTAAGAAGTTGACCAATGTCACCGCCATCAGCTTGTCCGCGCTGCAATTCCCCAACACAATGTTTTCATTTTCCGCGATGAGAGGGACAAACCAACTTTATATATTTGAATACAATGAAATAGATGGGTCCGGTAATCCAATTTTAGACCCAGACGGCAACCCACTCGGAAGCGAAGCCGTCGTAACAGTTGCCGATGGCACTTATTCCACCAGCAATTATCCAGCAGTATTAGAAAAGGCCATTAACGAACAAGTCGTCGGCATATATTACAATCCAGACCCAGATGGGTTAAACCGGTTTCGCGTCAGCATAAGCCCGTATACGAATTTTTTGACCATTACGAATACTACTTATAATTTCTTACTGAACATTACATTACGCGATAACCCGCCAGCTTGCAGACAGATGCCTAAAATTGGGGCGGAGGACCCAAAGTATAACATATCGCCGCAAACCTTAATTGACACCATGGGATATCAAATCGGGTTTAGACAAATCACCTATGATGGGTTAAGCAGTTATACGACCGAGGCGCAGTTCAACCCTACTTACAGCCAGTATATTTATTTCACATTGAACGATTATGTGAATAACCAAAGTAGCAATACATATGGCATTCTACCAGGTAATATATTGGACGCCAATATTTTAGGTGTAATTCCAGTGATGGGCGCGCCGTTTGCCAATTCATTCGATAACAATGCAAACTTTATCAACAAAGTGAGACAATATAACGGTCCAGTAAACATTTCAAAAATTCAAGTGCAGCTGTTAAGCCCGGTAGGACAAGTGTTGAACTTGCATTTCGCAGAGTTCACCTTTGTTCTACAAGTGGAGAGCTTGTATGATAACAGTGTCAAGTAACCCATTATATTGCGTTGCATTAAACAAATCATACATAAAAAATATATAAATACATAAAAAATGCACATATTGTGCATTTGTTATATGATATAATATAATAACTAGCTCTTACCTGGTAATCTGGTCTTCCTCTTCGCCTTTCTCCAGCATGTCCGCAATCGTGGTTCGCTTCGCGGTTTGGACCAGATTGATGTAGTTCTCAATCGTAAACGTTCCCTCGTCATCCGCCTCCGCCTCTCCTGCTGCTTCTGCTGATTCTGCGGCCTTTGACTGAGAAATGCTGTCAAAGTTCTCCATAATGAACTTGAACACGTGCACTTCTTTTTGCTGGCCAATTCTGTAGCATCTGGCTATCGCCTGGTCTTCAATCGCCGGGTTCCAATGCGGGCTGGCGAAATATATCTCGCTATAGTTAGCCTGGAGGTTGAGCCCCTCGCATCCGGTTTGTATCTGTAAAATAATCACGTCGGCAGGTTCAGTCAGAATATTAATAGAGCGACTATTGCGGCCGTCATAAGTGAGCACTCGCGAAATACCGCCCGCGGACAACCGCGTAGCAATCTCGTCAATCTCTTTGATGTAATGGCAAAACACCAGCTTGCCCGCGCCATTGTCTTTGCGCGAAATAATGGCGTCCACCACAGCGCAAATCTTGCTATTCGCCATGATTGCCGCCATGTGCGAGGCATTGAGCGCAACATCGCCATTGTCGTGCATCTTGCGAAAATGCGGCGCCATCAGTGACGGCATCACGCAGGACTGCCTCGCCCGAATGAGCATGGATAGCCGTTCCTGACCAGAGAACGCGGTTTCAATGTCCGACATTTTGCTACTGGCCGTCACTTTGCTAAAGTGGAACGACCGGTGAATGTCCATCGCAATCCGTTGCTCGGTTTGGTTTGACCACGGCACATTCACAGTAGTGATGGTCAAAGGCGGCAACGCAATGCCCACTTGGATTTTGGTGCGTTTCAAGACATAGGTGTTGAGGAACTGCGCTTTGAAATCCGGGCTTTTAAAGTTGTTGGCAGAGATGGGAATGCCAATGACGGCGCACAGGCTGAACAAGTCGCTCGCTTTGTTTTGAATGGGCGTGCCGGTTACTATCCAGGTGATGTCGGTGGTTAACGCGGCGCAACCGGCATGGCGAGTGGTCTGCGAGTTGCGCAGATGGTGTCCTTCATCATAAATAACCCGGTCCCATTTGGTAGTATGCAGCGGCGAGTTGTCCTCTAACGCGCAAATGGTGACCACGTTATAGGTGGTGATGACAATCGGCGCGGCACGGAGGACGTCTTTGGTGATTTTTTTGCGGTTGTCGTGGTAAATGAGCGCTTTTTGGCCGGTCATTTGCAAAATGGTGGCGGCCCATTGTTTGACAAGAGCGACAGGCAGAACAATGAGCGTGCGGCGCAACGGGTTAGAGTGCATGATGCCAATCATCAAGATGGTTTTCCCGAGACCCATCTCGTCGGCAATGATGCCGCCTTTTATTGAGTTTTGGTCCAGCTCACGGTCTAGGCACCACTTGGCGCCATCTAGCTGGAACTGTTTTTTGTCTAACTTGCATCTTTCAATGAGGGAATTGAACTTGTCCATTGAATAAGGTGGTTGAAGCGCAGAGTTTTAATTAAAGGGTTGAAAGCACTGATAGTGATATGTAAGCAAATCGCTTGCTTATGGGTCCAAGGAAAAGTTTTCAATTTTATTTTTAAATCAGTCATAACTAGATTAACTAATCTTTATTCGTCTATTTGATGCACAAGGTCATCGCTTTTACACCAATTATAATTAGACGGGGCATGATGGTATACAGTAGATGTAGGCCGATATTTACTTTTGAGCTCTTCTATGTGTATTTTACTACTTCGGGAAAACGCCGGCAAGAGAACCCATCGCGAAGGAATGGACAAATCAATGCCGCTATTCACGGAAGACTCCAGTATTTCGTCCACCTCGGTGTCAGAACAATGTATTTCATTTTGTATGTATTCTTGCACGGATTTATACTCATAACTGGTAAGGTTTAACTTTTTTAGCTTGCGTTTAAAATGGTTTTTACGGTTCTGTGCTAATATTTGTTCTCGTTTATATTTGTTGTAACGGGTGAGCGCGTCAGGGTCCCAATGGCTAGTAATAAAATCCACAATATGCATCACATATGCATACATATATATATGCATATATGATATATATGTGTATAACTATATTGAATAATATTTTAAGTGAAAAACTAGTAAACGCAATAATGACTACAAATAAAAAAAAATTGAAATGCTTTTTGCCATTTATGAAGTGTTGAACATATTATAATAGCTATCATAAGCCTTCAAACCGTCTTCACAAAGCCTTAATAAAAAGCCTTCAACTCTGTAACAATGAATAACCGCGCAAAAGTCAATGCCAAAGTTGCATCTGCCAAAGTCAATATGTACTGCAAAGTATGTGCCGACGCAGGAAAACCCCGGGAGGTCGTCTCTAGCCACAACGTAAGAGACGCGACCGGAGCGAATAGTTGCCCGACACTTGCTGAACAACAGTGCAAGTATTGCAAAAAACCCGGACACACTGTGAAATTCTGCAAAGAGCTAGAAAACAAAAACAGGGTCCGGTCGCAAAATCAGTCTCAATGCGAAAAACCGGTTGTGTCTACACAATCTGTTTTAAAACCCGCGGCTACTCCTGTAGCCGTAAAGAACGCGTTCGCGGCATTGTATAGCGACAGCGAAAGCGGTGAGGAAACCGACGATGCAGAGCACGACAGCACCCGCGTCTGTTGTGTCAAGGAGAACGTTAAGGAACACAATTTCCCGCCTCTCAAAGGGTGGAAGAATGTGACCTCCCTCCTCCCATTTGCAAACGGCCTCACTCTCAATTTCGCCGCAGCCTTGCAAACCCCGGCTACGAATAAGACCAAGCCAGATAATGCCACACCATCCGCTCCAGTGAAAGCTGTCGCTCCAGTGAAAGCCCGCGAAATTCAACCCATCGTGTTGAAAGGCAAATGGGCCGACGAAGAGTCCAGCGACGACGAAGACGAAGACATCAAGCCACATGTTCCAAAAGCTCAAGCTCAAGCCCCTGCCCAAATCCAGACCACCTGTGCATGGTAAGCGCCTGGTAAGTATTAACTAACCCACAATCACAACATCACACAACCTATCGCCTACTGCTTATTGCCTGCTACTTATCGCTTATCGCTTATCGCCTACTTACTGCCCTGCCCACATCACACCCTTTTTTTCTTTATTTTTTCTTTTTTACAAAAAAGAAAAAAACTACACCCTAAATTCTATCTAGCTACTTATTATATTTAATTGCTGCGTTAAACTACTACTTACTCTATTTTATTATTGTTTATCATATTGGCGATGACGTGTTTTAACCGGTCAATGTCATCATTTTTATCGGCCATTTCCAAGTGCAATTGCGACACTTGTGCGCTCAGGCCCGCGATTAATGCGTCTTTAGTTACAACATTTTCGTTCTTATGGTCCGCCACATTAATGACAAACAAGAGAGTGGCGAACAACATCATGGCGCAAATAATCGCGAATACGGCGACAACCTGGATTTGGAAATAAGTCAATTGAATGGTGGCCGCACTTTTAATAACGTCGGTCACATGCTGCATACAGATGACCATATTGTTCTTAATAACAGATGACACTGTGCTAACGTGCAGACCAAATAAATAGGCAAGAATGTGCAGGTCAATATAAACGAGGGCCACATTCGCGATAAAGCGCGCCATTCTGGATACAAGGGAAGACGACGAGGAAGACATGATTGATAAAGATTTGGTTAAAAGGGTTGCTTTAATGCTTTGAATGTTTTGTGCAGACCATTATTATAAAATAAAAGTTTTCAATTTTTTATTTTGCGATATTCTTTTGGTTTCTGTCTTTTATAAACCACTCCACCGTGGCCCTTATGCCATTGCGAATATTTGTGAATTGAAAGTCTGGGCACAAGTCCATCAGCTTTTCATTAGACACCGTTTTCTTATATTGCCCGTCACTGAAGGACGGGTCAAATGTAAGCCGTGAACCATAGTCAAAGCATTCTGCGACCATAGTCGCGACCTCTTTAATACTGATTTCTTCCTTTTCAGGAACAGACATTATAATATTATCGCCATTAAACCGCGTCAATACATTCATTATCAAGTGTGCCAAGTCTTGAGAAAAGATAAACTGCCGCAATGGCGACCCGGTGCCTCTCACTACAAAGTCTTCGCCTCGCTCTTTCGCCAAGCAACACTTGTGGATGAGTGCGGGCAACACGTGTCCGTTCTCCAAGTCAAAGTTGTCATTGGGGCCATAGATGTTGGTGGGAATGATGCAGATAAAATTGTCGCCATAGTTTTCTCGGTAGGCGCGGCAATGGACTTCCATCATGCGTTTCGCGTAGGCATATGCGTCGTTAGAGGGGTGGGGAGGACCTTGATGTAGCGCCTGCTCGTCAATGGGATAAGTCACGGCATCAGGAAAAATACATGTGGACAAGCAGGCGATGAGCTTTTTCACTTTATATTGGTGGCAGCATTTGACGACATTGAAGTTGAGGGCCAGGTTGCTTTCAAGCATGTCTACCTTGTGGTTCATATTTTTGTAGAGCCCGCCGACATTGGCGGCCAAATGGATGACGTAGTCGGGGCAATAGTAGGCGAACATCTGCTGCGTTTGTTTCAAGTCAGTGAGGTCATATTGGCGCGAAGACACAAAGGTGCAGTCATAGTCTTGGGTACGGATGACAGTCTTGAGAGCGCTGCCGACGAGACCGGTGCCGCCGGTGACTAATAATTTAGGGATGGTTAAGGGAACAAAGGAAGAAACTGGGGATAGCATGGCTAGTAATGTATTTATAACATTATATTTAAGTATTTATTTACATTACTTTTTTTGTAACATTATTGTTTATCTATTGATATCTATAATTATTTTATTGCGATATGAGTAACGTAAATCAAAATAGAGTAATTCATCAAAATCATTTTATTACAAAAGGAAGAAGCAGTCAACTTAAATGTTGTTGATGAGGAGAGCAAGGAAGACATTAAGAAGGGCATTTATAAGAATAAGAGCCAGAGCAAGAAAAACAATGAGGCATAAGAAATAAATTTTAAATTACTTTAGCGCGTTTATTTTTAATATCTTGATATATATATATAATATGAGCTCATCAAATACACCCGACATCCAAACCTCACCTGACATTCAAACCTCATCCCCCTCAACTTCTAGTTACGGTAGCGCAGAATACACTAATGACAATAAATCTAACCAATTAAACGAATATACATCGGACGGAAGTCGTGACTATGGCGATTTTGAGGGCTCCGGCGGAGCGCGCAGAAAATCAAGGAAATCCAGGAAGTCAAGAAAGTCCAGGAAATCCAGGAAGTCCAGGAAGTCAAGAAAGGGAAGAAAGTCTAGGAGAAGGTAAACGATAATAATAATAAAATGCATTCAACTAATCTATTGCTGAATGCATTTACTAATTACTAAATGGGCAATTCCATTTTTCCCGTATTTTAGTATGACAAGGACTATGGGACAAAAGACAAACACAGTGCAAAGGAGTGAGAATGCAGTAGAAACATTATTCAGTTATAGTTACAATGACTTTATCGAGTTAAACACAATCCGCGCGGTATTCCAGAAAAAGGAAGAACTAGACTGGGCTTATGCGAACAGAATGCAGTTATCTCGGTTGACGGCAGAAGACTTGTATGAGAAGTCGCCGTTTTTAGACTATGCGGACGACATTAATAATCCGTTGCATATCCGGTTTGCTTCCATAAGGCCCAGCAAACTGAAAGGCGGTATGAGGAACCGAAAGAAATGAAAAAAAGGTCCCCCGAAGGGGCTCCTTAATTTAAACGTTAGTGCAAGGTTACAAGATAGATAATAACCGTTTATTTATTTTTATTTGTTGATTTTTTTAATGTTTTTGTTGTTTTGTGATTGAGTGCGTACCTGAATAACTTACCTTTATAAACGAGGGTTTATAACTGCTTACTTGTTGTAGCAGATTTCGTCGCTGTATTTGACGCGGGCTTCCGTGGGCGAGGGAACTCTGTGAGACACCGCGTTCTGTCTGTAGATGTTGGGGGCCATGTCCATGAGGTGCGCGTCTTGAATGATGAGCGGAGGAGGTGTGGACTGCAAGTCAACCATTACGGCGTCATCAGCGTTGCCTTGTTTATCCATTGCGTCTAGAGAGCTGTTCGACAAGAACACGGTCTGACTTCTCACAAGGCGCGGAGGACTGGATGGTAGCTGAATGTTGTCCATCGTGAGCTCAGCGAGCTTGTGAGAGTACTTGACTGGCTCCACGCAGTGTTCCACGGTGTCCCAATCGAGGAGGTCTACCGTTTCCATAGCGGCGCTAGGAGAGGACGTTGCACTGCGAATGACGATGTGCTTGTCATTCTCGTTGACCCTGGGTTCAAGACACGTGTCTTCGCCATCGTCGTCATCCTCGTTTAACGCGCGTTGAAACGCGTGATGAAGCTGGGAGATTTGTGCGTTTTGGAAGCTGCACAGGTTAAACAGGTGTTTAATCTGCACGGTCTGCTCGTCGATGAGCGCCTTCTGTTGCTCAAGCTTGAGGCTCTGCTCGTAGATGCATTCCTTTTGTTTCTCCATCTCTTGGGTCTGGTCCTCCATCTTCGCGAACAGTTCGTCGGTGTATTGTGCGAGTTGATGGATGTTGACCTTGGTTCGCGCAAGAGGAGTTTTGTTAGGGAGTAAGAGCCAGTGCTCGCACTCGCGGGGAATTTGGGTTCTACCCAAGTGCGCCAAGTAGAACTTGTGAGAACCTTTCTCGACGAGTTCTTTGTGCGCAATATCGGTATACCAGTGCCCGATTTTGACGAATGCGCAATACTTGGGAGCAGCGTCTGGGGTGTAGGACTTGACCTTGACAAAGTCCACGTATTCCACGTAAGCGAGGTTAGCTTGGTCAAACAAGAACCTCACATCCGCCTCCGTATAGGATGCGCCGATACGGGGGATGTATAAGTCCATTAAGGTTTGCTCCTTGAGAGCGGGGGCGACTGCGACGGCAGGGTATGCGTTAGCGTTAGCGTTGGTAGAAGACATTGTTGTTATTGAGTTGCTTTGTTAGAGACTGTTAGAGGTTGTTAGAGCTTTTATAGCGTTTTTAATATGTTCGTGATGAGCTAATGTGCAAAAAAGCATTTCAATTTTTTACTTTTCGGGTTCATTTCTTATTTAGCAAATGAACCAAATGTGGCATAACAATTAGGTCGCCTCTTGGCATAGGCAAGAAATAAGACAAGCAAATAAACTATGCAATTATAAACAGTGGCAACATTAATCAATGCATAATAAAAAAATTGAATAGATTAAAGGGCAATTTAAAAAGTTGAACATTCAAATAATAACGTATAATAACGTATAATAACGTATAACAGCACAATAAATAACGAGACTAATATAAAAGAATACAATGCCTTGCAAATTTTGTAGAGACCATTCGCACGCGTTGAATAATTGCAGCTCGCCGAGATTGCAGGAGTTCGGCGAATATATGACAGCACTTCTTGCCAACCACACATATGATTTTGTCAGTCAGATGCGTGAGTTATATCGTTTCACTGCGTCGCAACTAGCGGGGTTATGCCAATACTTGAATGTGCGCAATACCGGTTCAAAAGCAGTGATGATAACGGCTATCATTGCGCGTTTGTTTACTAGGAATGTGAATAGCTATCGCAATAACATAGAGCAAGAGAAAATCGCGGATTTGTTATTTTGCGTGGAGTATAGTTACTTAATAAATCCATTATCAAGAGTTGGTATGGTGGACCTAAATATGGGGTTGTATACTTATGTGTGCGACAAGTTGTTGCAGATGATGGATTTGCACATAAATGCGCGCTACGGCGTGGTTCGTGAAGAGGCAGACAATTCATGGACAATGCGTGAAAAAGTGTTGGTCGCTCCTAGAGTGGAACTAAATTCTAATCAAAATCGGTTGGAGAGAGTGCGTTTGAACCAGGCCTCCTTTATGGTAAGGGCGCAAGTGTCCAACAAGTTGTCCATCAAGATAGAAGAGCGCGCAGAGGAAGACAAGGTGGAAGAATGCGGAATATGTTATGATATGAAGACGGTTGTAACATTGAATTGCGAGCATACCTTTTGCAGAGAATGTTTATATCAAACGGCATTATCAAGAAAAGGTGCGCACATTTGTTGCGCATTTTGCAGAGCGCAGATAGAGACGATTAGTATGAAAAACTCGAAGGCGGAATTTGAGAGCGCAATGAATGCAACATAAATGTAGTGGTAGGTAGTGGTAGTGGTATTAGCACTTGTAGTAGTAGTAATAGATTAGTAAATAATCTTTTTTATTATGTGGTATAATTTTGTATAAAAACATTTGAAACTAAAAAATTGAAATGCTTTCTTATGAGATTAAGAATGCACACTCATAATATAATATTGAATATTACAATCGCAACTAAAACTAAACTGCCAACTTAATAACCATGTCACAATCGCAAGAAGTAATGGAGTGCTCTATTTGTTTGGACTGCATTGACGGCAGTAAGAACCAAGTGATAACGGAGTGCGGTCATTGTTTTCACGCGAGCTGTTTAATGAAAAATGTTTCGCACAATGGATTTGGATGTCCTTATTGTCGCGCAACGATGGCAGAAGCTCAACCGAATGGGGATGACGAGAGCGATTACTCAGAGTATACGGATATAGAGGAAGACATGTATGACGATTATTCGTTGAGAGGAATGAGGTGGATGTTTCAGCGAGCAGAGGGCGAGGAGCTAGATGACGACGCGGATGATGAGATTGAAGGTGACACGCCGGTATTACAAGTGCCAGAAGAAAGAGAAGAAGGAGAGGTGGAGGAAGACAGTGATGATGAGGAGGAGGATGTGCCAACGGCGGAGTTTATCGCATACAAGTTGGAGCGAAGTCGTGTGACGATGGAGATGTTGGTTAAGGCGATGCTGGCGCTAGACCATGACGAGTATGCGGACAACCGCGAATATAACGAGATGGAGAGCAACATATTTGGAAGATTGCGCACAATAATTTCCAACTACAGACCACAGGACCAGGCGGAAATGGAGCGCAATATAGAGGCAAGAAGAGTGCGCGAGTTGGCTCAACAACAACAGCAGCAGCCGGTCAATCAGCTCGGGGTCTTTGGACGAGCAGT
>Ga0315902_10008662_pt1 | contig 13754 bp, 12 predicted proteins | sample LakEriMetagenome_9_FD_203523 | JGI IMG/M metagenome (GOLD analysis project Ga0315902, IMG submission 203523) | Freshwater fungal communities from buoy surface, Lake Erie, Ohio, United States - Buoy 12 MA117 | ecosystem: Environmental > Aquatic > Freshwater > Lake > Lake biofilm | place: USA... | reverse complement strand
ACATCGGAGAACCGAACAATCGATACTGACTTCGTGAAACAGGTGGGAGAAGAAGCTGACATGCCTTTTGCCGTTGGTGGCGGTATCCGTACTCTTGACGACATCCGAAGGATCATTGCGGCCGGTGCGGAAAAGGTAGTACTTGGAACGGCAGCGGTGACCGATCCGGAAATTGTGAAGCGTGCCAGTGAAGCATTTGGTTCGTCTACTATTTCGGTCTGTATCGACGTGAAGAAAAAGTTTCTGGGAGGATCTGTTGTCTGGACCCACGGCGGGAAGAAGAGCAGTTCACTTTCTCCTGTAGCCTTCGCAAAAGAAATGGAGGCGAACGGAGCAGGGGAGCTCATCATCCAGTCGATCGAAAAAGACGGCAGCATGACCGGTTACGATATCGATCTCATTCGCAGTATTTCAGAAGCAGTGACCATTCCGGTTGTTGCTCTCGGCGGTGCCGGTACCTTGGATGATCTTCGTTCAGCTTGGAAACAAGGTTATGCCAACGGTCTGGCAGCCGGCAGTTTATTTGTTTACCAGAGTGCAAGAAGGGGAGTGTTGATCAATTATCCGGAGAAGGGGACGATGGTAGAGTGAGTGTGAGTGCATTGTTGTGAGTGCAGAGCGAATTGATGATACATCACGTCTTTGTTCTTTGATGCTTGCTCTATTTCTTAAAGACTCTTCACAATCTCCGCCAACTTCTCCACCTGGATCTTGCGAGAGTAGTTCTCCACTCCAACGGAATGGCAGGCGATCTTTCCGGTAGATTCGAATTCTTTCCAAAGGTCATTCAAAACCTCCATGAGATGTTCTGAATCCTTGACGATAATGCCGGAGTTGGTTTCTTTTAATATTTCAATTTGAGGTTGAATATCTGTTTCCAGAGTTTTGAAGTAGAAGGAATCCTTTAATATCAAGGCTTCGTCGTCCTTGGTGAAGCAAAGGATAATTTTTCTTTTTAATCCTAAATAGTCATAGATCTTTGTTCCGGTAAATTGATAATAGTTGAATAGAATCAAAACATTATTCTTCGAGAGTTCTTTAAGAAGATCATCATTAGGCAATTTCCTGATGATTTGAACATTTTCTATTAATCCATGGAATTCCTCTTCAAGGAGGTTTTTAATCTCTTCCGAATTATTGATACCGTAAAGCTTTAATTCAAAAGGCTTTGTTGGGTTTTCTTCCTTAAACTTTTGAAATCCTTTCATCAAGGATTTAACTGGATGCCATTTATAGATTGTACCAACGAATGAAAAAGATAAAATTTTGCTTTTCTGCTCGATTTTGTTTGCTTCTATCATTAAATTAGGATCAAACCCGTTGGGCAAGATTAAAATTTCTTTATCAGGAAAAAGTTGACCTATTTTTAATTTGAACAATTCATCAACTGTAATAATCTTTGAAGCACTTCTAACTGTTTTTTGTTCAAACAAGAGGTCCCATTTTCTTTGAATGACACCTTTTTTAGTACTAAAATTTTGACTCCAGGGATCGCGATAATCTGCAATCCATGGAATGCCGTACCAATCACTGAGCTGGGAAGCATAACTGAAAAGAATAAAAGGATCACCACTTGCAATGATCGCATCCACTTTGTTCTCTCTCAAATAATTTTGAGCTGCTATAAAGATCTCCGATTTTGGCCCGATTGGAAAGATAAATTGTGCAAATTCGTAATAGCCTGAAATTATTTTTCTCAACAATCGAAACCGGTTCTCACCATACTTCAATAGGATTCGATTTGATAGATTCGGGTTGTATGGTGTCCTGATAATCGTACCATTCTCAACCTTTTCGATGATCTGCTCAACAGACACTCCGGGCGCAACGTAATCCAGATGGTTCCCATATTTGTTATCCCATTGGCGAGTAATAACAATGGGTTCAATGCCAAATTCTCTCAAATACTTAAACCAATTATACGGTCTCAAACCACCTACGGAAACATAGGGTGGAAAATCGTAGGCAAGAATGAGAATTTTTTTCATGCGCTACTAAGATAGCTAAACTTGACAGATGTAAGTTTCTTATCAATCAGTATCCAGGTCAGTTAGATGGGTCATAAATTGAAATTAGAATTAACTTTAGTTCCTTGTTTTTTGATTATGAAGAATAAAGTGGTCTTATTCACATCAGAATATCCGTTTGGAAATGGTGAAACTTTTCTGGAAACAGAGATCCAATATTTATCGAAAGGTTTCGATGAAGTAGTGATCCTGTCATCCAGCAAAAACCCAGATCAAACTCGTGAAATTCCCAATAATTGTTCGGCAACAAGATTTGATCTTGAACTTTCGATTACCACCAAATTGCTATCCTTGAAAGGAATCTTCAATCCCATTTTCTGGAAAGAACTATCGGTTATCAGAAAGGTTTATAAGTTGAAAGTTACGAAAGGCATTTTTTTTACTATGCTTGTTTCCCTTTACAGGGCAGAAAAAGTAAGTGAATTAGTTCAAAAAATTCTTGTTAGACAGCATCCAGCAGACAAGCTTTATTTTTACAGCTATTGGTGTGATGATGTTGCATTGGGACTTGCCATGGCACAGAAAAAAATCCCCAGGATCAAAACCTTATGCAGGATCCATCGATGGGATGTTTATTTTGAAGAAAGCAAGGTGGGATATCTTCCGTATCGTCATTACATAACCGGTAATATAGGTAAGATCTATTCTATTTCTGAAGATGGGATCAATTATGTGGATCGTGTCTGGAAGACCGGTCGTCCTGATAAATTTGTTCTTTCACGCCTGGGTATCAACAATGTATATACCCTGAAAAATGTTTCAAGAGATTATTTTCTTATAGTTAGTTGCTCAAATCTTATACCGGTAAAGAGGGTTCATTTGATCGCTGAAGCGCTTTCAATGATCCAGGACAAAAAGATACATTGGGTTCATTTTGGTGATGGTCCTGAGAGAAGAAAAATTGAAGATATCATCTTGAAATTCCCGGTTAACATCACTGCCGAGCTAAAAGGTAGAATACCTAATCAGGATATATATTCGTATTATGATGAATACCGTCCTGATCTTTTCATTAATGTAAGCTCATCTGAGGGAGTACCTGTTTCAATCATGGAAGCGATGAGTTTCGGGATACCGGTTATCGCAACGGATGTAGGAGGGAACAGGGAGATTGTGAACGAGGAAAATGGATTCCTTATTCTGGAAAATGGAATCATCAACAAGATTATATCAGTAGTTGAAGAGGTAGTGCTGATGGATAAAGTTCAAATAGAAACACTAAAAGCTTCATGTTTAAAAAGTTGGGAGATTGCCTATAATGCCGATTTAAATTTTAATCAATTTGTCAATCTGATTAAAGGAGATTAGTTTTTTCTAACCAACAAAATACATGTCACACTGAAAGGTTTAAAAATGTTCTTCAAATCATTCACCGTGATTTTCCATTGATGGTATTTATAGAAAGGCAGACAAGCTCTGAATACCAACGTACCAAACAGAGTTGGAGTCGATTTCAACATTTCGAAGTAGTTTTTGTGAAACACAAGCTGTCCATTCAGGTCTACTCTTCTTCGCGCTTGTAGCACTTCACCTTCAACAAGAATAAATTCAGGGAAAAGTTTTACCAGCTCGTCAACATTTGGACGATACAGTGTATCGATCGGGTCTAAATGATAGGGATACTGGTAGGGAACCGTTAACATCAAAAAACCTTGGTCAGGAATAATTTCATTCAACGCATTTACGAGTAAAGATCTATCTTCCAGGTGTTCTAATAAATTACAGCAAAGCACGCCGTCGAATGCTGAGTTCTTCAGTTTTTCGATAAATCCAGGATCTGTAAAATCTCCTTGCAGATCAACGCCTTCATCAATTGTTATGTCGCTATGAATAACATGGATTCCCTCATTCTTCAGCGGCTGAAAAATAAATTCGTTCATGTGAGGTTGAAGTACCGTCCTCGAGTGCAAGGTAGAACTACCTAAATTCAAGATTTGCTGACCCTTATGCAATGTTTTGGTCAAGTTATCACCGATCCATTGAGCTTCTTCGTAAAGCATTTTATTTTTTTAAAAGTTGGGAAAGATAATGATCATATTTTTCTACTTGCGAATGATATGTACCTGAACTCATGACATGTTGATTGGCATTTATTTCAAGTTCAGTCTTCAATTTTTCATTCTCGAGTAAAAGAATTACTGCTTCTGCAGTTTTCTCTGGGTCATTTTCAGGTACAACCAGTCCAGTTATTCCATTTTTAACGGCTTCTGGAAGCCCACCATTGTCAGAAACTACGGCTGTTTTTCCGCACAAGGCAGCTTCGAGTACTGCAATACCAAACCCTTCATAATCACCATTATCATTAATGCTCATCATGGAATAGATATCACATGCATTTAACCAATATACCAATTCTTGTTGATCAACAACTCCTGGGAAAAGAATATGTTCTTGTAGGTTGAGTTCTCTTGCGAGATTATATAATTCTTTTAGTTGATACGGTAGTCCTATAGCAACATAAAAAATGTCAGGAAATTGTTCAATTATTCTGGGAAGCGCTCTGATCATTATTTTCTGACCTTTTCTTTCTGAGAGAGCACCAGTTGCGAGAATTATTCTTTTGTTTTGAAGTCCTTTTTTTAGCTTGAATTCTTTTATTAGTTCTTGGCCCAAAGGTTTAAAAACAGATTCATTAGCTGCATTGTGAATTACAGCGATTTCTCTGGGTTTAATTCCAATTGACTCTATTATTCCTTTTGAAAAGTGACTAATTGAAATAAGGAGGCTGGATTGGCCATAGGCTTTCTTATTCCATTTGAAATCGTTTCTAGAAGTCTTTTGTGTAAACTCAGTTCCATGACCTATTGTGACAAGTGGAATTCCCAATAATCGCGATATTATGGCAGCATACCAGGTAGTATGTCTTCCCGATCCAATAATCAAATCAGGCTTATATTTTCTAGTAATCTTGCAGCATAACCAGACTTTTTTTAAAAATGAAATTTTAGTTGGTGCGTCTGGTAAATGTTGAATAGCGTAGCCCTCTTTTTTTGAATACGCTTTTATTTCTTCCTCACTGCAGTATATGTAATATTCGGAAAGCACAAAGAAATCCCATCCTAATGGTCTTAATGTATCGACTAAAAAATGAGAATGAGTTAAAATCCCTCCACCTTCTGCTGGAGGGTAGTCTGTTGTGAAAAGAAGTATTTTCCCTTTAGTCATTTACTCAATTCAGGAATGAATAATCCGACTTGATCTAATTTATCCTTTTTAATTAAAAGCAAATTGTGAAATTCAGATTGCTCAATTTTACCAATAAATTTGGGTGGATTCTCTTCATCTATAGAGAAGCATAAATAATCTATTTCTTTTAACAATTGCTGTACACGTTCTGCAATTAAAGGGTTTAAGATCTCGATTAAAAATGTTGGATGATTTTTCTTTATTAGTTCAATCATACCTTCAATAGCCTCTGGTTCATGCATTTCTACATCTAGTTTGATCACGTCAATTTTTTGATTTTTCATGTCAAAAAATGAATCCAGACGCACAGTTTCTACATCGTAAGAAATTCTATTTGGAAATGTAGCTAGCATTTCTGCATTTAAGGAAGCACTGTACTGTGAATCTGTTGGGAGGTCGTAAAATTGAGCGACAGAATCCGCATTGGAAACTGCTTTTTCGACTAATTGAATTTTCAGATTTGGATTTAGTTCTAAATTTTGTTTGAAGATCTCGCTTGTTCTCTTGACAGGTTCAAATGCATACACGTTCGCTTTGTTATTCACGGTCGCTGCAACTAAGGAATATACACCGGTATTCGCCCCTATATCCAGAACAGTGTTCGCATGTTTCACTAATTCGATCCATAGTTTCATGGAAATCTTTTCCCAACCATTCTCAATCCCAAGCCAAAATATGTCATTTTCTATTGTACTAAATCCAGGATTGAAGAGTTTAAAAGATTTTTTCTCTATTTGAATTTCCATTACTCCTTTGTAACGTAAATCTTGATATAGTTTCCTTTGGATTTCAGGGAAAGCCCTGATTATTTTGGAATGAAACAACTTGAAAGGTAAGACTTTCCAAATAGTCACAATCGTCAAAAAAATAAAATGTTTCATAATAATTTATATTCCCTAGGAATCCGACATGTTAAAAGATAATATAGCGTAAAGATACGATGCTTAAGTTGATCATTAAATCGATCCTTTGAAATAGACTTTGAAACCCAATAAATTGCTTGTGGATACTTTTTATTGAACATGAAATATTTTCCAACATTGAAGGTGTAATTGCTAATTATTTTTTTCTTAACACTTTTTCTAATTCCTTTTGTAGAAGATATTATTGATTCAATCGTTTTAAGTTGATTCTTCGCAACATTAGTTCGTTTCAAATTCACAGATCTGTCATCATGTTCTACGGCCACAGTTTGATAACTGTTAACAGGAACAAAAGGAACATTACATGCTAGTCGTAACCACAATTCAATATCTTCACCAATTCGTAATGAAGGGTTAAATTTTTGGTTTTCTAGTAATGTTGCCGGAATGCATACTTGTAAAGGACCAATAGGATTTAAGAGAAGAAATTCAAAAATTGAATATTCTGGATTTTGAACTGGAATTGGGGTTGAAGTTAAGATTCCACCATTTGCGAATTTTAGACCATCATAAAGAATGCTTTTAGTATCTATGATGGATTCTAAAGATTCCCGATAGAAATGTAATTTCTCCGGCAAATAATAATCGTCACTATCCAAAAAACAGATGTAATCGCCTGTGGCTTGATCAATACCATTGTTACGCGCAGCACTTCTTTCCTGATTTTCCTGATAGATGTACCTTACACGTGGATCATTATAACTCAGGACTATTTCATATGTATTGTCTGTACTCCCATCATCAACAATGATCATCTCCCAATCTTCAAATGTTTGTGTAAGCACACTTTCGATCGCTTTTGGTAAGAAATGTGCTCGATTATAAGTGGGCAATATGATGGAGAAAAATGGCATGATCAGTTAAATTTTTCAGGGGCAATAGTTTTTCCTTTCTTACTTAAAAAGGCATGCCAGCATGCCAAGGCATAATAGTAATTCATGTCCTTCTTTGATCTGAGTACACCTTTAAGGATCGTTTTAAGATTTGCAATTGTCCCATTTAAATAGGACAAAGATTCCACTTTTTTCATCCCCAAATGTTCTATTGAAAAGCGCAAAGCATTCCTTCGGCGGTAATAAGCCGGAACTTTTTTTAAGTTCTCAGAAAATTTGAAGCTTCCCTGATTGTGGTGATGCACGATCGAACCGGTCACGGCAAAGGATGAGATCCCGTTCTTTCGCATGCGATAACAATAGTCGGTTTCTTCGCCGTACATGAAATAGTCGGTGTATAAGAAGCCGAACTCATCAATGACCGCCCTAGGGATCAACATAGAAGAACCTTCTACACTTTCCACCTCATATAGATCACCATGTTTTAAACGTAAATCTTTATAGGATCGATTTTTCCAAGAATTGTAGGTGAGTGTTTTATTTGAATTTGTAGTCAATTCTGCGCCTCCAAAATCGACGAGATCTTCTTTTCCTGGAATGAGGGATACAGATCCCAAGATAGCATTATGTTTAGTTTTGTATGCATTGACGAGCTCAGTTAATGCCAATGGATCAACTTCCAGATCAGAATTCAGGATCCAAAATAGGTCTGCATTTTGGTTCTTTACCTCCTGATAATTTTGAAAGTGACCATCTGCGTAGCCATTGTTAGCCTGTGATCGGTAAATTTTTAATTCAGGCAATGAATTTTTTAGTTGATCGTATGAATCGTTTAAAGACGCATTGTCGCGAATGATGATTCGATAGTTTGTATACTGAAGCTTACGGAGGGATTGAACACAATGAATAGTGTCTTCGTAATTATTCCAGTTCAAAAGTGAAATGATAACAAATGGTTCGTCTCTATGATGATCACGTTGAATCATTTACCCTGAATAGATTTCTTTAAAATGCCAAATGATTCCCTCAATGAATAACGGTTCACAATCAAATGTAGGATTATTTTAAACACTTCCCTTTTCTTGAACAGATGAATGTTTGCATAAAAGAAAGCAAGAGCTGAATATCTGACTTTGGTTTCAGGTTGGTTCAATTCATAAAAACGGTGTAGATCCTTTGGTAATGGTGTAGTTTCCTTCAGATTTATAGCTTCCCCTTCAATGATTTGATAAAAACGCTTTACCCAAGATGAACCAGTGTGTGTTTCTTTCACCCCTTTGGATACTTCCGTTTTTTTAATATTGACATTCCCAACACATATACTGTGCAGGTGTTCTAAATAACTTTCTTCCGTTAGATCAAGATTGATTTTTCCTCCGAAAGAAGCATCAGTATATAAGTCAAAGAGAAAAATAGTATCATAACAAACCAACGGATATGCGCCATAATAACAGGTCTCAAGCAAGGCAGTGTATGAACCTATAGGCATCGGGTCGATGGCTATATCCGCAATACGCTGTAAGTCAGAAGGATCTTTTTGAATCCCCATAAAATGAAGACGATCATGCTCGATTGCATCCAGTTCAGGGCAAAAATCCATTTTACTGACTCCAACTATGAAAACTATTAAGTTTGGATTCTGGGCAAGTGCTTTCGAAATCGTCCGAAAAAAATGATGTTTTTTATTCTTATAGAATTTTTCAGGATTACCTATTGCTAAGCCGATAATATCATTTTCTTTAACACCGTATTTTTCTCTAATTGAGATTAGATCTGAAGGTTGATTATCATTTTTAATTATCGGTAGTGGTAAAATAGATGATCGCTTCATAAATCGTTCATGTACTGAAATTCGATTTGCCTCTTCACGAATATTAATGATCGTATCCGAAACATCACAGCCGTATGAAAAAAGATGATCCGCATGATTGAAGAAGAATACTTCCAGTTCTTTCGGTTTATCTTGAAAGGCAATACTTGGTAAAAAATCATGAGGATGAATATGCATCATGACTTTTGCAGCATTTTCAAAAACAAAGCATCGAAAGGAGTTTATTTGTTCTTCAAGACTGGTTCTTTCTAGAAAGTGAATGTGGCCACCTTTTGACTGTATCAGATCAAGAAGTGATTGTCTGGGTTCAACATCACCCTGATCAGTTACAATGAGATGGTGAATGTAATTATCGTCCAACTTAACCAGATTTTCTAAAAATCGGGTGTGGCCACCTGTTATGTACGTGGTAGTAAAAATGTGAACAATATTGTTCGTTTGGATTGCTCCCAACTTTGGCTCGTCAAGTTTTAAACTATTTGAATAGGATTTGAAAAAACCTTCAATTTTCTTTTCTCGAAAAGTCCCACAGTAGTTTTTTGAAGCCAACATTCCACAGTAATTTGCCAACGCAATTTTTGCTTTAGTTGATTTGACTTGTTGAATTAAGCTTACGAGAAATGTAAATAGCTTCGCTGTCATAATTTACTTGAAATCATTGCAGGCCTGAATGATATAAGTTATCTCCTCGTCACTTAAAATCGGACTAATCGGTAGGCTTAGTACTTCTTCATGAATTTGTTCAGTAATGGGCAGATTCAAATGGTTGAACTCCCGATAGGCTATCTGTTTATGGGGTGGAATAGGGTAATGGATCAACGTCTGAATTCCTTTGTCCAACAAGTATTGTTTCAATGAATTTCTATCCTTAGTTCGAATGACAAATAGGTGCCAGACATGTTCGTATGGATCTTCAGGATTTTTCGGCAGAATGATCGACTCATTTGAAATTTCATTGATATACCTGCTTGCGATCTGCCTCCTTCTGGAATTTTCGTCATCAAGGTATTGCAGCTTTACGTTTAAAACAGCTGCTTGAATCTCATCCAGTCTACTGTTTAAACCCTTGTAATTGTTGATGTATTTTTGATTGGATCCATAATTACCAATTGCTTTCATTACTGCTGCTAATTCATCGTCAATAGTTGATATGGCTCCACCGTCTCCAATCGCCCCTAAGTTCTTGCCTGGATAAAAACTAAAGCCAGTGGCATCACAATAAGATCCAGTCCTTTTACCTTTCCACAAAGCTCCTATCGCCTGTGCATTGTCCTCAATAATTTTTAGGTTATACTTTTCTTTTAATGCTAGGATTCTTTCATCAAAACACACTCTGCCATACAAATTCACTAAGAGAATCCCCCTGGTTTTTTCGGTGAATTTTGATTCAACCAAATCGAAATCCAGATTGTAAGTTTCTTCACTTGGCTCCTCAAACACCGGAACAAGTTGATTGTCTGTGATCGCTAGTATCGAGGCGATGTAGGTGTTAGCAGGAACAATGATCTCATCACCATGCTTCATGATCCCCAATTCGATATATGCTCTGAATATTATTCTTAAAGCGTCAAGTCCATTGGCAACCCCAATGACATTCTGAACACCTAAGTAATTCTTTAAATTGTTTTCAAATGATTCAACTTCTGAGCCCAAAACGTACCATCCGCTGCGATATACGTCTAGTAACTTTTTTTCAATTTCTTCTTGGTGAAGAAGGTTTATCTTTTGGAGGTCTAAGAACTGTATCATGTCGTAAGCAATGATTTTTTCAATTCAGCAGGGTTGCCGGCATAAAGAACATTTGGGGGAACATCTGTCACGACCACAGAACCAGCTGCAATGATACTATTGTCTCCAATTGTGACTCCTTTTAAAATCGTGCAACCCCATCCAATCCATACATTATTTCCAATGGTTACAGCCTTTTTATTCACCTCACTGTGATCGACCTTATAACCATTCACCTCCTTTTTTCTTATAGCTGGATCTACCGGGTGAAAATCCGTATCAGCAATAAAAGTACAAGAAGCAATTTGACAATTTTTACCGATAACTACCTTTTCATATGCCGTAATGGATACCCCATTAAGCATTGTATTATCACCAATTTCAATGATTCCGGTTAAACCACATACCAGCGTGCAGTTGAATGTCAATGCTGTATTTGAGTTTTTAGCATCTGAATTTAAAACTACCTTTTTTCCAATAATTACTTTGCTGTTTGCGGGAACTTTCAAAATCGGAAGTTTTCCCAATATCCGGATACTTCCGTCTGCAACCAGATTATTCCTGTATTTCAATTTCAACAAAAATGTTTTAAATTTTTGTTGAAACGTGATTTGGCGTTGATTTACAATTTCTTCACTCATTTGAATGTGAATTGAGTTGAAATAAAGTTACGTCAGTTAGTATTAGATCAGGTTGGTAACTTGCTAATTTTTCTTGGTTCAGAAATCCCGAAAGGACGGCAGCCGTATTAATTCCTAATTTTTTACCGGCCTCAATGTCCTTTCCGGTATCACCAATCAACCAATCTTCCAGTGAAACCAAAACATTTTTAAGGATCAACGAATGCTTATCCGATTTTTGTTCCGTGACCAAAATATTTTCAAAGATATGGTTCCAACCAAAATTAGCCAGTTGTTTGTAAACCATATCTTTTGATTGGCGGGCCGTAACAAGATGTAGACGGTGTTCAGCTGTCAATGATAATAAAAGATCAGTCACACCCATAATCGGTTCATCCAGGTTTAACCATTCCTCTTTTTCAATTTCGTTCATCCAAAGCGATTCAAATGCGCTATAATCTTCAGATGTATAATTAAATTGAGTTGTTAAGATACTTTTATGACTAATACCATTTCGTTTGAGTTCCCAATATTCATCAAAAGTTAGATCGCTTGAAGCTACAAGGAACTGAAATAGCATATAAAGTCTTTTACGCGATTCGATTATTGTGCCATCCAGATCAAAGAAGATATTCATGCTAATTGTTGAGATGTTTCATGTATAAATACTCTTTTCTCAAACCTTCCTCGATGTTTGTCTCACTTGTGAGTAGATAATTCATCAATTTTGAATTGTCGAAAACCAGATTTCTTCCTTTGAAATCAGTCTCTGTTTTTTCAATCATCACATCTGAATTTGCCAAGTACTTGATTTTCTCAACGAGCCTTAAGGTTGTAATTGGTTGGCTTCCGACAATATTTATTACACCCAGATTTTCCTCGTAGGTAATTGAATTCACTATTGCTTCGGCAACATCTTCCACATAAATGTAGCTGCGTAATTCTCCTCCTGTTCCCCAGATTTTAAGTGGTTGATTTGATATTACCTTTCTAAACGCTTCAGGGATCAATTTAGCATATGATTCTTCTCCGGGACCATAAACATGTCCAATTCTTAAAAGTTGAACAGTTTTTTCATTTTGTATACCCCAATGCTGTATCATTTTCTCACTATACAATTTGGACTGGGCATACATTGAGATCGGGTTTTCTATCGACTTTTCTGTAATGATCGAATCCGTGTTGTATACATCTATTGCACTTAAATAAATTAACTTTTTCAGATTGGGCAATTTAGCATTCAATAACGCTTCTGTATTTCGGATATTTAAGTTGCTTAGGTGGATATTGTTCATCTCTTCGCTGTTCTTTGGTGTAAAAGAACCAGCATGAATAAGGGTTTCAATCTTTTCCAATCCATGTTGTAAGAAGATGTCTTCCTTAAAATTAAAATTGTTATGAAGGACGCAAACAACATCTTCGATCGGCCTTGAAGTTAAAACCACAACATTCTCATTGCCGTATTTTTCAACTAAAATCTTTAGAAGATGTGAACCAATGAAACCAGATGCTCCTGTCAGTAGAATCATTTACCAATTTTTAATTTGACTGCGTATTTCATCATCGGTCATCATCTTTGGCTGAGTATCCATTCCACGCATCCAATTAAGACCATTAGGTAAAGGATTGATTTTTGTTTTTAAAGATGGGAACTCATTGTACAGGGCGATATCCTTAAAGATAGCGGGCATGTTCAATCCAGCCTCGGTAAAGAAGAGGACTGTTGTAAAAAAACGAGAAATATTGATTTCAGTTGGATTCGGAACACCATTTTTATCATAAGCCATATCCACCCCAAATATGCCATGTGGTTTATCCGATACGGCTCTAATGGCATCTAAAGCAATTCTATCGACCAGGTCATTGGAAAAGGTTTTTCCTACTTTAGTCACACCTGTGACACCTGAAACACTTCGGTTACCATGTGTCCAGCCTTTGCGAATTCGGGTTTGTGCAACGACGAGTTCTCCTTCATGCCAAATGGACAGCCAGGTAACCGTATCCGGAGTCAGCATTTCAGCGGCGATAAAATTATTCCAGCCGTTAAAACGTTCGATCCACAATTTTGCAAATTCATAATTATTCGATGGTAAAGACCCTTTACCTCCGCCTCCTATATCAGATGACCGAAGCCAAATAGCACCTTTTTCATCTCCCAATTCAGAAAATGCCCGTTTTAAATCATCTTCATTTTGGATCAATTGGTTCTCAGGAACTTTTACGCCGGCGTTTTTAAATTTTAGATAGGATTTATACTTGTGGACACACGTATCGATCACCTCATGACTTGGCATAAACGTTTTCGTTCCCAATGCCTCAATTTTATCGACAAATTTCGAAGCATGAAAAATTTCCAGATCATTTTGAAAATGAATAAGATCCGGTTTTTCATTTTGAATCAAGGTCAGTAATGATTCTTCATAATCAGGAGAATTGGCATAAGGGATAAAGAATTTTTCATCAGCATTTGATAAAACCAAATCCGTTGGCTCACTGCCCATTCCGACTATTCGTTCATTCTTCCTGGACTTGATCAATGAGTTAATAACCCCCTCTGACGGGGCCCCTCCTGCACCGGCTATTAGTATTTTTTTCATAACTCTGTG
>Ga0315902_10008655_pt1 | contig 13757 bp, 11 predicted proteins | sample LakEriMetagenome_9_FD_203523 | JGI IMG/M metagenome (GOLD analysis project Ga0315902, IMG submission 203523) | Freshwater fungal communities from buoy surface, Lake Erie, Ohio, United States - Buoy 12 MA117 | ecosystem: Environmental > Aquatic > Freshwater > Lake > Lake biofilm | place: USA... | reverse complement strand
ACGCGTCGAGGTGGGCGAACGCCGTCGCCGGGGCGGGGTCGGTCGGGTCGTCAGCCGGTACGTACACCGCCTGCACCGAGGTGATGGCCCCGCTCGTGGTCGAGGTGATCCGCTCCTGCAGTTCCCCGAGTTCGGTTCCGAGGGTGGGCTGGTAACCCACGGCACTGGGCATGCGCCCCAGCAGAGCCGAGACCTCAGAACCCGCCTGCGAGAACCGGAAGATGTTGTCAACGAACAGCAGGGTGTCCGATCCCGTGGCATCCCGGAACCACTCGGCCATCGTCAGCGCGGTCAGTGCGACACGCAGACGGGCTCCAGGCGGTTCGTTCATCTGGCCGAACACCATGGTGGTCTGCTCGATGACGCTGCGACCGGTCTGTCCGATCTTGGTGTGCTGCATTTCGAGCCAGAGGTCGTTCCCTTCGCGGGTCCGCTCGCCCACCCCGGCGAACACCGAGTAACCACCGTGGGCACTGGCGATACGGGCGATGAGTTCGGTCAGGATCACGGTCTTGCCCAGACCGGCCCCGCCGAACAGACCCGCCTTGCCACCACGGACGAACGGAGTCAGCAGGTCGATCACCTTGATGCCCGTTTCGAACACCTCGGTCTTGGCACTCAGCTTGCCCAGTTCGGGGGCGTGACGGTGAATGGGCCAGCGGTCTTCCGCCTGAACCTCACCCCGACCGTCGATCGGATCGCCCGTCACGTTGAACACACGGCCCAGCGTCCCCTTGCCGACGGGGACCGAAACCGGAGCTCCGGTATCGACCACATCCATCCCACGGATCAAGCCGTCGGTGGAACCCAGGGCCACGCAGCGGACACGTCCCCCACCCAGGTGCTGCTGCACCTCACCGGTGAGGTGAATCTCCACCCCCTTCTGCTTCGAATCAATCTTGACCGCGTTGTAAATCTCGGGAAGCTTGTTCTCGGGAAATTCGCAGTCAAAGGTCGAACCGATGACCTGGGTGATCTTGCCGATATTCTTGGAGCCGGTAGCCGTGACCATGTGTCTGTTCCGGATGCTCGGGAGACCCGTGGGGGTCGTGAAAGTCTGCGTGGTGGGCGAAATCTGAAGCGGGATGTGCGGGGGGACAGGGACGACCGGGTTACTTGATCGCCTCGGCCCCGCCAATGATCTCGCTCAGTTCGCTGGTGATTTGGGCCTGACGGGCCCGGTTGTACTGCCGGCTGAGCGAACTGATCATTTCGCCGGCGTTCTCGGTGGCCCCCTTCATGGCGACCATCCGGAAGATCTGTTCGGACACGGCTCCGTCCAGGAAGCACTTGAAGAGCCGCGCCTTGAACGCCGCCGGCAGAATCTCTTCGAGAATCTCCCGGGGATTGGGGAGGAACTCGTAATCAACAGCCGCCTCAGCGGTTCCGTCTTTGACCTGGGGCTTGGCCAGGGGGAGGAGGGAGTCGAGAGTGGCGATCTGCCGCGCCGCCGACACGAACCGCACGTAGGCCACATCGACAAAATCGATGGACCGGGACGTGTATTGAGCGATGTAGCGGGAGGCGATTTGGTCCACTTCGTCGAAGCGGGGCTTGTCCTCAAATCCAGTGAACGACTGGCCGTAGTCGACCTTCTGGAACTTCAGGAAATTGATCCCGCGTTTCCCCGAAACCTCGATCCGCAGGTTTTGACCGGCCGCCTTGGCGTCGCGGATCCGCTGCATGGCGACCTTCAGCACCCCCGCGTTGAACCCGCCGCACAACCCCCGGTTCGAAGTGAGGATCAACAGGATCCCGTTCTTCTGCTCGGTGCGACCTTCCAGCAGGGGATGCACAAAATCGGTGGCCGACGACGCCAGGTCCGACGCCAACTCGGCGATCTTGTTGGTGTACGCCGACGCCTGGGTGGCGCGGTCCATCGCCTTCTTGAACCGCGCGGTGGCGATCAATTCCATGGTCCGCGTGATCTTGCGGATGTTCTTGACCGCCTTCAGGCGTTTCAGTACGGCACGTGCTTTGGCCATGACTTTGCCGGCAGGGCTGCGAGGGAAGCGGAAACAGAAAACTCAGGCGGACAGCTACTTCGAACTCTCGGCGAACCGCTTGCGGAACTCATCCAACGCCGCCCGCAGGGCCTTCTCGGTGTCGTCGCTGATGTTCTTCGACTCGATGATGGCGTTGCGGACTTCCGACTTCTCTTCCCGCATGAATCGCAGCAGTTCCCGCTCGGCCTCGGCCACCCGGTTGACCGGGACGGCGTCGAAGTAGCCCTGGGTCCCGGCGAAGATGCTGGTCACCTGGTCGGCGAAGTGCAGCGGCTGGAACTGGGGCTGCTTGAGCAGTTCGACCATGCGGTAGCCGCGGTCCAGCCGGGCCTGCGTTTCCTTGTCGAGCTCGGTTCCCAGCTGGGCGAACGCCTCGAGTTCGCGGAACGCGGCGAGGTCGAGTCGCAGACCACCGGCCACCTTCTTGTTCTTCATGGCCTTCGTCTGGGCGTTGCCACCGACGCGGGAGACCGAGATCCCCACGTTGACGGCGGGCCGCACACCGGCGAAGAACAGGTCGGGCTCGAGATAGATCTGGCCATCGGTGATGGAGATCACGTTCGTCGGAATGTAGGCCGACACGTCTCCCTGCAGGGTCTCAATCACCGGCAGGGCGGTCATCGAGCCGCCGCCCAGCTCGTCGCTCAGCTTGACCGAGCGTTCGAGCAACCGGCTGTGGCAGTAGAAGACGTCACCGGGATACGCCTCACGTCCGGGAGGCCGCCTCATCAGCAGCGACAACTGACGATACGCGGTCGCCTGCTTCGAGAGATCATCGTAGACCACCAGGGTGTGCTTCCCCTGGTACATGAAGTGTTCGCAGATCGCGGCCCCGGCGTAGGGGGCGATGTACTGCAGTGGAGCGGGGGCGCTCGCAGGGGCGCTGATCACGACGGTGTAGTCCATCGCGCCATTGGCCCGCAGTGCCTCGACCACGCTGGCGACCGACGTCGACCGCTGGCCGCACGCCACGTACACGCAGATGACGTCCTGCCCCTTCTGGTTGATGATCGTATCCAGGCAGATGGCGGTCTTGCCGGTCTTGCGGTCGCCAATGATCAGCTCGCGCTGGCCGCGACCGACGGGGGTCATCGAGTCAATGGCCTTGATGCCGGTCTGCAGAGGCTCGGTCACCGGCTGGCGGCCGGCGATACCCGGAGCGATCGCTTCCAACGGCCGGCTCTGGGCGGTGACGATCGGTCCCTTGCCGTCGAGCGGATTGCCCAACGGATCGATCACCCGGCCGACCAACGCCTCGCCCACCGGAACCGACAGCAGGGCTCCGGTCGTGCGGACCTCGTCCCCCTCGGCGATCGTGAGGTAATCCCCCAGGATGATCACACCGACGGAGTTTTCTTCGAGGTTGAAGACCTGGCCGCGGGTTCCGTTGGGGAACTCGACCATCTCGCCCGACATGGCGCCGGCCAGACCGTAGACCCGCGCGATGCCGTCGCCAACCTCAAGGACGCGGCCGACTTCGCTGGTCTCGATCTGTCCGCGAAAGTCTTCAATCTCCTTCTGGATGACTGAAGCGATCTCGTCCGCTTTGAATTTCATGTGTGCTCCTCTGCTCCACGCGCTGCTGCATCTGCCGCAATCGCGAACGCAATGAACCGTCGTAGACCGTATCCCCCACCCGAATCCGCAGACCGCCAACCAGCGATTCGTCGACCAACCACTCGACAATGGGGGTGAAATCGAGGGATTTCGAAAGACTCTCCTGCACCAGTTTGTGCAACGCGGGTGTGGCGGGAATCGCCGACACAACCTGCACCCGCCGTCGCCCTGCACGCAACTCCGACTGCAATCCCACCTGGCGACAAATGGGACCAAGGATGTCAAGACGGCCATGCCGGGCGAGAACTTTGAGAAAGTTCACCAACACCGCAGAACCCCGATCTCCCAACACCCGTTCAATCAACGACAACTTGTCATCCCGGCTCACCGCCGCCGAGTTCAGCAACCGCTGGAACTCGGCATTCCGGGGCAACACGTCCTGAACGAAGCTCTCCAGTTCGGAAATCAGTTCGGACTGCTGCTCTTTTCCAACCGCATCCAGAAGTGCGTCCGCGTAGACCCTTGCGATCGAATCGACCGAAGGATCCTCCATTACGCTGGGAATCCGCACTGCGGGTTGCTGCTGTTGTGTCATGGAAGTGCCAACCGAAAAAACGTGCCTCAAACTCTCATCACACCGGGACAGCCAAACCCGCATCTGGTGACCGATCCTGACGGATCGGAACCGCAAGTTCGCAGCCGCAGGCAAGACCGCCCACTAGGCTTTCCGCGAGGAAAACTCCTGCAGAGCCTCCCGGATCAGACGTTCATGATCAGCATCCGTCAGAGAACGCCCGACGACTTTCTGGGTGGCCTGCGAGACCGAACGCGACATGTGATCGAACAGTTCGTCCAAAGCCGCATCCCGGGCCCGCTGGATGTCCAGCACGGCACGGTTCCGACTGGCCTCGGCCTCACGCTGGGCCGTGGTGATGATGTCAGTTTTCGTCACCTCGGCATCCCGGCGGGCCTCGGCCAGGATCTCACGAACCTGATCCTGAACCCGATCCAGTTTGTGCTGATGGTCATCCAGCAGCTTTTGGGCCTTGAGCCGGGCGGTCTCGGCATCCGACAGGGCTGCCTGAATCTTGGATTCACGCTTGTCTAGACCTTCAATCAACGGCTTCCAGGCGAGCTTTTTCAGCACGAACAGGAAAACGCCGAAGGTGATCAAGGTGAAGATCGCAAGGTCAACATCCTCCTTGTGGGCCGTCATCGGGCCCTCAACAGGATGATCATGCCCCTCGACATGATCCTGCTCGGCCGCCACAGGAGCGTCCTCCGCAGAGACCACGCTGACGACCGCAAACACCACCGACACACAGGTCAATGTCAACACACCGGTTCTCGCCAGAGAACGGCACCAATTGATGAAATGACTCATGGAAGGAAGCATCCGCGCAGAGGACAACGAGACAGAACAACACCCGGGCCAAACACCCGCAACATCTCTTGCAACAAGGCAAGAGTCGTCATCAACCCTTGACGATCAAAACGATCAGGGCGAAGAAGGTCGCACCTTCCAGGAGGGCGGCGGCGAAAATCATCGCGCCACGGATGTCACCAGCCGCCTCGGGCTGGCGGGCAATGCTCTCCAGCGCTGCCGACCCGATTTTGGCAAAGCCATAGGCGGCCCCCACGATCGTCAAGGCAGCACCAAAAGCTGCCGTGCCGGGGAACACACCCCAGCCAGCCGCATCTCCATCAGCAGCAAAGGCGGGGGTCGCCACAAACACCAGGCTGAGCACCAGAGCCAGCATGCGAAGCGTACGATTCACGGAACTCTCCTCTCTCTTTTTCGACGGTGACAAAACAGACAGATCATTTTCGCGACGGACGCGCAGATCACTCACAGACACATTGGCCTGGGAAACCAGCGACCCTGTCGAGTCGCTGGCAGCCGGACGGCCACTCTAGTGCGGATGCTTGGCAGCCGCAATGAACAATGTCGACAGGTAGGCAAACACGTACGACTGCAGGAACGCGACAAACAGTTCCAGCAAGCCGATACCGACCTGCCCGAGAATGCTGGCAGGGGCCACCAGGTACACAAGCTTGCTGGCTCCGATCTGGGCAATGAAGCCCAGGATCACTGCAATCACGGTATGACCCGCCATGATGTTGGCAAACAATCGAACCGCGAGCACACCATGCTTGATGATCAGGCCGATGAACTCAATGACCCACATCAGCGGTTTCAGAAGGATCGCCAGTGCCGGCGGCAAATCCATCGCCGGAATCAATGACTTCCAGAAGCCAACAAAACCGCTGGCCTCCGTCCCTGCCATGATCACCATGGCAAACGTGAAGAGCGCCAGCACACCAGTCACCCAGATGTTTCCAGTCGGGGATCCCATCCAGGGGACAGCTCCCAGCAGGTTGCAAAACAGCACAAAGAAGAAGACCGACCAAATGAAAGGGAGGTACTTGTCGGCGGGATGACTCATCGCAAGCGCCGCCACTGGTGCGGCACCATGACCGCCATGCCCCCCGGAGGAATGACCATGCGAAGGCGTCGGGCTGTGGGAGTTGGCCCCGTGCCCAGCGTGCCCGTGCCCAGCATGCCCGTGTTCAGCATGCCCGTGTTCAGCATGCCCGTGTTCAGAATGACCATGTTCGTCGTGGCCATGCCCATGATCGTCCCCGATGGTGGGGCGAACGACCTCATCCCGAAGGAACACCAGGATCGCCTCAAAGAAGTTCCAGAACCGACCTCGCAGGGGTTCTCCACTCGCCACCCGCCGGGCCAGCCCCCGGAAAATCAGCAGGGCCAACACCAGCACAATCACCTCAATCACCATGAACTTGGTGATCGTGAAAAGCTTGCCAAACGGCTGGGGAATGTGCAGGTGACCGCTTCCGTCCGGAGTCAGAAACCTCGGGATCTCGAAATAGGTGAAATCCCGCACGTGATGAAAGACGTCATCGTGTCCAGAGGCCATTGCGCTGCGTCTTCTCTCTTCGGAACAAAATCCATCCCAGTGAAGACAGGGACTGAAACCCCGTCACCCTGATCCATTCAACACACGCCACACTCGCCCTGGCAATCGAATTCCGCGTTCCCAGTGGTCGCAACACACTCCACGCCTGGGACAACTCAGTCAACCAAGTCATCCGAAACAAATGCTGCAGGACCGGTCGGATCCAGGGTTTGCAACTCCAGGGTTTGCGACGAACGCACACCCTTCAGACTCACCGGACCCATCATCAACCAGGTTTCACACGCCAGAGTCGCCGAGTAAAACACGACTGCGACCAACAGGACTGCGTCTGCGGGTACGTCCCACATCGCCCGCGTCACCACGACACCCAGAAAGCAGCAACCCACACGGATCACCATGCCCAACAGCACCAACGGCAACTGCAAGGATGAAGAAAGTCCGCTGTTCCAGAGAACGAATAGCAGACAACCCGGCAGGAGGCAACAAAGAGCCGCAGTGAATGCGACTGCCACCCCCGACTCCCCCAGTCGCCACACCGCGATGGGTGCCACGACAAGGAACACTGCCAGACAAACGGCCAGCAGCAGGCTCATCTGCCCCAACGCACTCCTGGGCCTTCCGAAAAGTCCCAAGGTCCACACCTCTTCAGCAGATCCCGGGAACACACCTTCACACACAGAGTGCCACACAACACTCCCTGTCTCAATCCAACGACCAACTCTTCCAGACTCACTCCTGCAAACCGGGCGGGAACAGACAACGTCCCAACCGGAAGAAAAACCCTTCAAATGCCCCTGCCTCACGCCCTCCCCGATCTCGCCACTTCACGATTCGCTCTCGATCCCAAACTCCTCAACCTCTGGACCGCGACCACCGTTGGCCGACCGCCTTTTGAGCTCAGGCCTTTCGGGCTCAGACAAAGCCACCCGACGAGGAATGGAACTCCCCGCTGGTCTTGAACCACTGCGATTCGAACGTTTCGAGGCGTTGGAATCGGAGACTCCTGGAAGCTTGAGGAGACGGGAGAATCCCATTCCCAAACCGAGAACCGCCCCGAGAATCAAGCACCAGGGACTCAGTTTCCACCAGGAATCGACCAACCACCCTCCGACCGCGGGCAAGACCATTAGAAGGGCAATCGCCATCACCTCGGAATAGCCCAACATCCATTGGACCATCCGGCGGGGAGAATCACCTCCAGATCGCCCCATGGTTTCCACCGGAGTGGGAGTCTGTGACCGAAGTTCGAAGATCGCTCACGGTACAAGTGAGACCAACCCGATGTCAAAACCTGAGCTTTTGAATCGAGGAAATTCCCAAAGGTGGTGCACCAGCGAAGGAAAAATCGATGGGAAACTGCGCCAAAACTGTTGGAATCCCCAGACCTCTGCTTCTTCCTCCCTCCATGCAACCCTCTCCAGCTCTCCCGGTGCACCTCAGATCCGACAGTCTTCCTACCGGTCTGTGGCACAGTATTCTGAGCCCTTCCACCAACTGAACCCCTGCGCCGCAGATTTGCACCCTCCACCAGCTTTTGCTATCAAACATCACGCGGGGAGGACCCACGCAACTCCTTGCAAAGCAAGTTCTTAAAAACGGGAACCAATTCCCGCCCGGCACAAACAATTCGGCCGTGGTGATCAAAAGGGCGGACAGAAGAAGACTGCCGTCCAGTAGCCGCAGCCTCCACCTCGGGGACGACCACTCGATGCCCAACGCTCCACTGTCATCGCTGTCCCGCGAGGCGCTTGAAAAATTGGCTCGTCAGCGCAGGGTCACCGGGGCGGCCAGTTTGACCAAGGCACAACTCCTCAAGGCCCTGCAATCCCCCCCCAGCTCTCGCTCTCGGGCGACGACTCCCGCCAAAACCAAGGCCCCCCCCAAACCGGCCCTCGCCGGCAACCGGGGAAAAAAACCAGTGGCAAGGGTGTCGAAACGGTCCCCCGCACGACTCCCCGCCCCGACCCCGGGAACGAAGAAAACAACCCCGGTGGCAGCACGCGTGCCGGCGACTCCCCGCAAGACGGTCAACCGACCAAAGACCGCCGATCAGGGAACACCGGTTCGCCCCCTTGCCGAACCGTCCCGCAAGGAGATTTCCCTGGGCCACCTGTCTGGCCCCCAGGGACAAAACTCGCTGGTCGCCACCCCCTGCGATGCCCACTGGATCAGGGTCACCTGGCACCTCTCACGCGACAGTGTCGCCCGGGCCCAGTCGCGACTCGGAACCGAGTGGCATCGGGCGACCCCCGTGCTGCGGATCTCACGCGTCACCACCAGCGACCAGGCGGCCGGCAGTGAAACGTTCTCGAAGGATGTGGTGATCGATGCCCACGGCAACACCCACTACCTCTCTGTTCCCCAGCCCGGCAGGGCCTTTCGAGTCCAGATTGGATACCTCGGAAAACTCGGGACATTTTTCGCGATGGCGAAATCCAACGTCTGCCACATGCCCAAACCCGGCCCCGCCCAGGTTGCTGGCGAGCAGATGAAGTCCAATGCACCAGAAGGGGGAGAACTGCTCTCCGATCCCGCCGCCGGGGACGATGACAGTCCGGTTCGGCCACTGGGCTTTTCCGCACTCACCCACTTCGGTCCCACCGCCTCCCAGAAACGACTGACCGGCGAATTCCAGTTCAAGCTGGCGACCGAACTCGTGGTCCATGGCAGTACCCGCCCCGGGTCGCAGGTCACGGTGCAGGGGGATCATGTTGAGCTGCGCGATGATGGGTCCTTCACATTCCGCATCCCCCAGCCCGAAGGCCGGCAAGTGCTCGCCTTCACCGCCATGGATCCGCGTGGGAATGAACGCCGGATGATCGTGATGGCGATGGAACGCAATACCAAGGAACTGGAACGACAGTACTTCGATGGGGGACACGTCGAAGGGGCCGAAGACTGATCCCGGCGACGAAGCGCCCTTACTCGAGGGGCATCCGTTGACGAGGCTGCCAAATCCTGCCCCGCCTCCTCGTCGCCAAGCCCCAAGGTGTCACGGGCCGACCCCAGCCCAACCGGCGGGGGCGAATCTGGGGTCCTTTGCCCCCGATTGCCCAACAAAAAAGCCCACTCGTGTCGGGGCGACACGAGTGGGCTTTCGCTTTCCACGGGTTCCCGGGAAGAAATCAGCTCTTCAACAGGTCGGCAATCGCTGTCCGCTCTTCACGCAGCTCATTGACGGTGACGTTGATTTTCTCCCGGGCGAACTCATTGTGCTGGATGCCCTGCACGATCTTCCACGCCTTGCCATCGGTCGTCAGCGGGAAACTGCTGATCAGACCGGGCTCAACACCGTAGCTGCCATCGCTGCAAACAGCCGCACTGAACCACTTGTTGGCCGAGGTGGGAAAGTGGATGCTCTTGAGATTGTCGAGGACCGCGTTGGCCGCCGAGGCCGCACTCGAAGCACCGCGAGCCTTGATGACCGCCGCACCGCGCTGCTGAACCGTGGCAATAAAGTCATTCTTCAGCCAGTTCTCGTCACCGATCACTTCGGTCACCGGCTTGCCGTCGATCTTCGCCTGGTAGAAGTCGGGATACTGGGTGGCACTGTGGTTTCCCCAGATCGCCAGGTGCGAGACCGACGACACGGGACGCCCCGACTTCAGGGCCAATTGCGAAACGGCCCGATTCTCGTCCAGTCGGGTCATTGCATAGAAGCGGTTCGAGGGGACGCCCGGGGCGTTGTTCATGGCGATCAATGCGTTGGTGTTGCACGGATTGCCGACGACGAGAACCTTCACATCGCTCGCGGCCGCCGCGGCAATCGCCCGGCCGGTGCTGGTGAAGATCGGGCCGTTGACGCGGATCAGGTCTGCCCGCTCCATCCCCTGCTTGCGGGGCACACTTCCCACGCAGACGACGTAGTTGCAGTCCTTGAAACCATTCTCCAACTGGTCGCTGGAGGCCTTCACAACCCCGGCCAGCGTCGGAAATGCACAGTCGTCCAGCTCCATGTGCACCCCGTCCAGGGCTCCCATCGCAGGCGGAACCTCGACAAGGTGCAGGATGACAGGCTGGTTCGGGCCGAAAACCTCACCCGAAGCAATGCGGAAAATCAGGCTGTAGCCAATCTGACCGGCAGCACCGGTGACAGCCACGCGAAGCGGGGTAGCCATTGTGGAGAGTCCTGGGATGGGGAAGACAAAGTTCTCCCTGATGTAACGAACAGCGTTCGACCCCGCAACCAACCGGGTCGCAACGGTCCCGCGCGAAACGTCTGTGCGTTCCTTGAGGGAGATTCGCAAAGGATTTTCAAAATCGGTGGAAAACCGCGCAAACAGGAAAAATAGAGAAAACAGGCAGGATACGAGAAAAAATGCGGCCACATAATCGCTACAGCTTGTCGAAGTGGTTTTCCGGAGACGTCCTGGGGGAGGTCAAACAGTGGAACGAGAGAAAGTTTTCCGCCTCCCGTTCCCCTCGTCTCGAAGTGCGACATTGACACATTTTTCGGCCAGAATTACAAATCCTCTGCACCGCCATGCGAGCGACCATCGGTTTCTCTAAGTGACGAATTGTGCTGAACTTGTGGATTGTTCCTGATTGGTGTGAAACGGGCTCCAGTGCGGTTCTTTTCCCTGACGCTTCTGCCGACCCTGCTCGCCACCGTGTGTGGCTGTCAGGGCTGCACGCGATCACCGGGACTCCCACCGACGGTGTCCATTCAGGCTCCGTTCGTGCCACCGGCCCAATTGCCAGAACCACAGGCACCGGCGGCGGCCGTCGCTCACCGGGGGCAGAATCCCTGGAAACCGGATGTTGCGGGGCGTCCCTGGAAATACATCGTCCTGCACCACACGGCGACAACGTCGGGCAGCGTCGACAGCATTCATGCCGAGCACCAGAAGAAGAAAGACAAGAACGGCAACGCCTGGCTCGGAATTGGCTATCACTTCGTGATTGGCAACGGTCGCGGCATGGCCGACGGAGCGATTGAACCGACCTTCCGCTGGCGCACCCAGATTCAGGGAGCCCATGCTGGAAGTTCGGATCCGGAATACAACCAACTGGGAATCGGCATCTGCCTCGTGGGGAATTTCGAGAATGAGCCTCCCACCGCTGCCCAGCAGAAAAGCACCCAGTTGCTCGTCCAAACCCTGCGTCAGGAATATTTCATTCCGATTGACCAGGTCGTACCGCACAAGGAGATCCGGGCCTCGGCCACTGCCTGTCCCGGAAAATTGTTCCCACTGAGGGAAATTGCCCAGGATCAGCCGTCCATCCTGTTGGGAGTGGATCCCGATGGAGTGCCGGTGGAATCCTTGGCGGGTTCTCTGGAGAGGACTTTGAGATGACATCACGCTGGTCCATCGAGATGGTCACCGGTCCCACCCGGTCATCGGCCACCGAGAACACTCTCGAGACGGGTGCGGAAGCAGTGCCTGTCGCCGAATCGCCGGTCACCCTGGTGGCTCCGCGTCCCACACCCACGGTCGAAGTGGAGGGGATCTTTGTCCCGGAAGGGTACGAGCCCGGTTACGCCTATCCGCTGCTGGTCTGGCTGTCGACGGTTCCGCTTTCGCCGTTCGATTTCGACCGCCGGATGCGTTCGCTCAGCGACCGGAACTACCTGGGAGTCTGTATTCCGGTTTCCCAGCAACACGACGTGGCCGACGTGGCCTCCCTGGTGGAGTCCGTTGTCGGTGCCATGCGTCGTGAGTACCACGTTCACAGCGAGCGAATCATCGTGGTGGGGATGGGCGACGCGGCCCCCCTCGCCCTGGAGGTGGCGCTGCGACAGCCCCGCTGGTTTGGCGGTGTCATCGCCCTGGGCCCCGCTCCCAAGTCACGCTGCCTGCTCGCCGAAGCGGAACACCTGCGCGGCTTTCGCGTGTTTCTGGGGGGGGCTCCCGGTGACGAGTGGTCGTCTCTCAAGCAGACGGAACGACTGCTGTGGACAGCTGGCATGTCTGTGAAACTCTGGCAATGGACAGAGGGTTCACGCATCCCGTCCAGTCTCTGGCGCCAGGTCAATCACTGGCTGATGGCCGGGATCGAAAACGAAGCGACCGTCTGGGTCTGAAACCGGTCCCCAGCATCCCCGCTGTCGGTGGGGAACCGCTTTGAATGCGCATGCTCAGATCGAGGTTTGACAGCGCAATGGGGAGATTCGATCCCCAGTCATCGGGACCCATCCTCCGGGCAGTTTGTTGACGCCCCCCTCGCAGGGCCCTGGTGCTGTTGTCGCCGATTGTCGCGACATCGGCGGCACTCGCTTGACGAGGCAATATCGACAACAGACCGGGATGCCGTTGGCAACACGCGACAGAGTCCGCTTGACAGGGCGTTTGGCGCGGATTGTGTGCCCGCACGGTCTCCGAATCAAAGCCCAGAGTTTCATTCGACACGAGCGTCGCTGCACTGGGCATGACCTGACGCCATCCCGTGGGCTGGAGACCGAGCGGCGCTGCTGCGGCTGTCTCCCACCCAGACCAACAGTTTCTCGTTCGGAGTCACCGCGAATCTGCGGCGAGCGCGATTCGAACAGCGGGAACGGATTGATCCCGAAGTCACCCCCACGCCCCAAAAACGAAACCCCCGGTCAGGAATACAGTTCCTGACCGGGGGTTTTTGATGTCGTTGACCTGTTCTTCGCAATTCCGAAGAACGGCGTGGAAGCGACGACCTACTGGTTGTTCCGCCCGCCAGGACGACTCGTGCCACCGGGTCCGCTGGAGGGGAAACCACCGCCACCACCAGGTCCCCCCATGCCTCCCATGCCTCCACCCATCGGCCCCATGCCTCCCTGGCCACTCATCGGGAATCCACCGCCGCTGGCCCCACCGGACTTGAGCGAGTTGCGTCCCTTCTTTTTCTTCTTGTCGTCCTTGTCGTCATCGCTGCCACCAAACAGTCCTCCCGAGCCCGAGGCGGCCGGCTTTTCTTTCAAATCGGCAAACTTGTCATTCCATTCCTTCACCCGCTTGCGGGCAGCAGACATCTCCGCCGTCGTACCGCCATCAATCGGCTGAAGCTTTCCAAGTCGATTCACAGTCACTGCCTGATCGAGTTGGGACTGCAGTGAATTCGCCAATTTCTGATCCCCTTCCAGCCCGAGGTCGGCAAGCATTCCCGGATCCAGCTTGGGAGCCGGAATGGCGTCCAGCAGAAGATCACGGCTGGCAAAGTTGATCTTGTCCTTGGCAAAAGTCCCCGCTCCCAGGTTCGGGAACTCCAATTCCTTCTCTCCACCGACATATTGCCCCAACTTCAGAGGCAGAGTGGACTCGACAAACGAGCCAACATCGGT
>Ga0315902_10008653_pt1 | contig 13758 bp, 15 predicted proteins | sample LakEriMetagenome_9_FD_203523 | JGI IMG/M metagenome (GOLD analysis project Ga0315902, IMG submission 203523) | Freshwater fungal communities from buoy surface, Lake Erie, Ohio, United States - Buoy 12 MA117 | ecosystem: Environmental > Aquatic > Freshwater > Lake > Lake biofilm | place: USA... | reverse complement strand
TGTCTGCGTCGCAAGCTGAAGAGCTGCGCGCAGCGATCGCCAGCTTCCGCCAATCTGGAAAATTCGTGATCGCACACCTGCAAACCGACGGTGTGCGTATGTCGATGCCGGGTTACATGGCCGTCGCCGACGCCGATGAAGTTTGGCTGCAGGAAGCGAGTGAATTCATGCCAATGGGCCTGTCGGCCGAAGTCACGTTCCTCGCCGGCACGCTACAGCGTTATCATATGCAAGCGCAGTTCGAGCAGCGCGAAGACTACAAGAACGCGCCCAACACGCTGACGCAACGCACGTTCACGCCCGAGCACCGCGAAGCCACGCTCTCGCTGATGAACGGCATCTACGACAACATGCTGGCTAACATCGCCGCCGATCGCGGCATCACGCCGGCGCAAGCGCGCACGGCTGTGGAATCCACGCCGTTCACCGCCCAGCGCTCGCGCGAACTTGGCCTGATCGATCAGTTCGGCCGTCCGGAAGAAGCCGAGCGCGCCGCGTTGGCGCGTGCTGAAAACGACAACGCCGAGATCGTCGACATCCACGAATATCGCCCGCGTGCGCAAACCAGCGGCCGTGTGATCGCCGTGGTTCAAGGCGAGGGCGCGATCATGTCGGGCCCGCCGGAAGACAACATCTTCGGCGGCGATGAGAACATGAACAGCGACCGCGTCGCGCGCGCGCTGCTCGACGCCTCCGAGGATGACGACGTGGCGGCAATCGTCTTCCGCGTCTCCAGCCCGGGCGGCTCGGTGGTCGCGTCGGACCAAATTCTCGCAGCGTTGCGTACGGCGCAGGAACGCGGCAAGCGCGTGGTCATCTCGATGGGCGATGTCGCCGCGTCGGGCGGCTATTACGTCTCCACCCACGCCGATGAGATCGTCGCCTCGCCCTCGACCATCACGGGCTCAATCGGCGTCTATGGCGGCAAGCTGATCATTGGCCCAGCGCTCGACCATTATCTCTCGACCAATACCGAGACGATCACGGTTGGTTCGCCGATGGTGGAAATGTTCACCAGCGAGCGCCCGTTCAACCAAGCCGAACGCGCCGCCTTTGCGGGCTTCATTGACCGCACCTACACGACCTTTATCGGCCTCGTCGCCGAAGGCCGCGAGATGACGCCGGAGCAAGCACGCGCTGTGGCGGGTGGCCGTGTGTGGACGGGTCAACAAGCGCTGGAGCGCGGCCTGGTCGATCACCTCGGCGGCTTCTCGGTGGCGGTGGCGCGTGCGCGCGCGTTGGCCGGTATCGCCGAGGATGACCAGGTGCGGCTGCGCTACTTCCCGGTCGCAGAAGATCCGTTCAAGTCGCTCGGACGCTTGTTCGGCGCCTCGTCGGAAAGCGTTGAAACGCTCGTGGCCATCAACGCTCTGCTGTCGGACCCGCGGATGCAGCGCACGCTTGCCGCCGTGCGCGAAGAGGACGCCAACGTCCGCGCCGAAGCGGATGCGATGTCGATCCGCTAAACACGTAATCCATAGCCCCTCGGAGGCCCTTCGCGGAAACGCGGAGGGCCCTTTTCTTTTAGGGCGTGAGCTGGATTAGCGCTTGTTCTCGACTTCGTATTTCGGGAGATCGGCGCGCAACGTTTCGTAGAGACGCTCGACGAAGCGCTCGGCGTCGTCGTCGACGAAATCGTCGAAATAGTCCGGGTGATTGGACTCAAACACGTACTCGCCTTCGTCGGCGAAGATGAAGCCCAATTCTTCGTCGGTCAGGACGTGGATCACCGCGATTTGCGTTTCCTCGTCATCCTCTTCGCCGAGCGTGAACGCGAGGCGGCGCGAGGAGATTTTCTCGGCCAGGATTGGCGCCAGCGCTTGCAGCGCCGCCAGATCGTCAAAGGCGTCTTCCTGGTTCAGCGCCGATTCCAGGCGCTTGCGCGCGGCGTCCACTTCGGCGTCGAAACCCGACGTCGGCGCAGCTGGCGGTTTTTTCGCGCTCATGCCGCTTCCATCAGGCTTTCGAACACGGCGCGGCCGCCAATACGGCCAAGCACAGGATCGGACGCGCGCTCCGGGTGGGGCATCATGCCCATCACGTTGCCGCGCTCATTGATGACGCCGGCAATGTCGCGCGCTGAGCCGTTTGGGTTGTCGATGTAGCGAAACACAACGCGGCCCTCGCCCTCGATGCGGTCAAGCGTGGCGTCGTCGGCGACGAAGCGCCCGTCGCCGTGCGCGATCGGAATTTCCGTCTCGCGGGTTTCACGGTAGGCGCGTGTGAACGCGGTATTGCCGTTGTCGATCGCCAGCGGCACGTCCTTGCAGGCAAACTTGAGCCCCGCGTTACGACCGAGCGCGCCCGGCAACAGGCGCGTTTCTGTCAGCACTTGAAAGCCATTGCAGATGCCCAGCACCAAGCCGCCGCGCTCGGCGTGCGCAATGACTTCGCGCATCACCGGGCTTTTGGCCGCCATCGCGCCGGAGCGCAGGTAATCGCCATAGGAAAACCCGCCCGGCAACACCACGAGATCCAGCCCGTCGGGGAGCGTGGTGTCCTTGTGCCAGACCATCGAGGCGGGCTTTCCTGTGATGCGCTCCAAGGCGCGTGCGGCGTCGCGGTCGCAATTGGACCCCGGGAACACGATGACAGCTGATTTCATGAGGGCTTCAATAAGCTGCGTCGCTGCGGTTTTAAAGGCGTAAGGGCGGCTTTGGACGGCTGGTTTGCGGCTCCAGCGGCTCAGTTTGCCATGATTTCGGCCGTGGGCGTGGTAAGTGAGGGTTTATGGGTACTTGGATCTTGATCGCCATCTTCGCCACCATCGCCGTAACAGCAGGCCTTGTCGCTGTACTGCAACGGGTTAACGGCCAGAGGCCGCGTCGTGATAAGAATCTCGGCGACGGCGGCGCAATCTATGCGGATGGCGCCAGTTCGCGTCGCGACACCGATTCCCACGATTCCAATGGGGGGTCGGACAGCGGCGGTGATGGCGGCGGGGGCGGCGATTGAACGCGGTGACCGCAACGTAAGTGTCACAAAGCCCAGTCAGAAGGGCGCATCGATTGAGCAAAGGGTTTTGAGATGAAGAAGCGATTTTTCCTGACCGTTGCGTTCGCGGCCTGCGCCGTGGCGCTGACGGCATGCGGCAGCGGCGACCAAACCGCGCCCGCCGGCGGTTCTTCATCTGAGTCCATCCAGGTTGACGGCTCGTCCACGGTCTTCCCGCTTTCGGAAGCTGCGGCTGAAGCTTTCACCGCCAGTCAGACTGGCGGCGCCCGCGTTACCGTGGGCGAAAGCGGCACTGGCGGGGGCTTCCGGAAGTTCTGTCGCGGCGAAACGCAAGTGCAAGGCGCTTCCCGCCCGATCATGGCTGAGGAAATGGCTGCATGCGCCGCCGCTGGCGTCGAGTATGTCGAAGTGCCGATCGCGTTCGACGGTCTCACAATTGTTGTGCACCCATCAAATCCGGTGCGCGCGGTGACGATTGATGAATTGCGCCGCATCTGGGAGCCGGCCGCGGAGCGCACTGTCATGAATTGGCGCCAGGTGAATCCACGTTGGCCGGATATGGCCATGCCGCTGTTTGGCGCCGGCACCGCGTCCGGCACGTTCGACTTCTTCACGGAAGCCGTTGTCGGCACGGCGAAGTCGTCGCGCACCGATTACACGCCAACGGAAGACGATAACGTCACGGTTCAAGGCGTCCTGGGCACCCCAGGCGGCATGGGCTATTTCGGCTACGCTTATTACGAGCAAAACCGCGAACGCCTCGCGGCGCTCTCCATCAACGGCGTATTGCCAAGCCCGGAGACGATCGCGAGCGGCGCCTATCCACTTGCACGCCCAGTCTTTGTGTACTTCAACGCCGAAGCGTTGCGTCGCCCGCAAGTGCGCCGCTTTGCGCAATATTTTGTCGCCAACGCGGGTCGCTTGGCGCCGGAAGTCGGTTACGTGGCGCTCCCGGACGCGGCTTACGCGACCTTTGCTGAGCGCGTGACCAACGCCACTACCGGCACCGCTTTTGGCGGCCACCAAGAAGTCGGCGCGAGCATCGAAGAGGTGATCGCGCGTCCTCTCGTGAGCGGCGCGCCCGCCGCGGAATAAAATTGCCAAAACCGGGCGCTGCGTCTTCAGCAGCGCCCGCCCTGCGTGTCGGGCTTGGCGTACCCATATAGGTTTTATGCTGCCGACTGGTGCTTTCGCGGTGGCGATTGGCCTAGGCGCTTTGGTGCTGATCGCGCTGGTTTCGATGCGCGGCCCTTCTCGCAAACGTAGGGCGCGCGACGATGGTCCCGTTGTTCCGCTCGGTCGCGCCGACCATGATGGCGACGCCGATTTCGGCGACGGCTAAATCAGCGACAAACTATCCAGATGCAGCGCCTGCCGCGCCGGGCGCTCGAACATGACGGCGAACATCTCGTCGCCGCGTTCCGTCCGCTCCACGTTCATCGATGCAATGATCGCCATGATCACGCCGGCGAACGCGTAGAGCCGATATTCGCGCCAGACTTCATCGGCGTCCGCGTCAGCGCCGAGCATGCGCAATTCATCGACATAGAAGCGCACCAGCCGCGCTTCCTCATGTGCGCGTATGTCGGGGTCAGCGACGCTGGTGCCGATCAAGTACGCGACGTCCGAAGCGCCCGCGCCCAGGCCAAGCGTCTGCCAATCCACCACGTGCGCTGCGCCATCCGGCGAGAACAGGATGTTGTCGATGCGCAGATCTCGGTGCTGGATCGTGCGCGCCTTAGGCGTCGCATCGAAATAATCGCTAGTGTGCGCGATCAGTTCGCCACCTAGGTCTAATAGATCCGACGCAATCCGCGCCGCGTAACGCTCGCGAAACTGACTGAATAGCGGCGCGAGCATCTGCCGCACCATCACGTCAACGTTCGGCCGTGGCTGCAGCCAAGCGATGTCGTCGAGCCGGGCATCGCCCCAATATGGCGCATGCAGTCGCGCGGCCTGTTTCAGCGCCGCTTCGATCTGCGTCATCGAAGCGCCCGTAAGCTGATCGCCTTGCTGCGCTGGCGCCAAATCCTGCAACAGCAACACGAACTCGCTCTCGTCGGCGTTCGCCTCGAGGTGCAAGCATTTGGGGCAGGCGACGCTGACTTTCTCCGCCAGTTCGCGATACCAACCCAATTCCAGCGCGTACGATCCAAGAGCGGCCGCAATCGCACGCGTGCCGGGATCGGCGGACGGGCATTTGGCGACAATCGAAGCGGGGCCTTCGCCGCCTTTCCAATTGAGCTTTATGCGAAAGCTCAAACTCATCTGCCCGGTGCCAATTGATTTGGCGCTGAAGGCCCCAAGCGAGCCCGCGGGTGCGCCAAGTTTTTGCTCGAGCCAAGTATGGGTGAAGGCGTCAGGATGTGAAGGCGTGCTCATGGTGCGCCATCCAGCGTGCTGGTGAAACCGCTCGGCGCATGTGGTCCGATCAGAAATTGCTCCAACACGCCTGCGCCGTCGCAGCTGTTGGCGCCATCGGTGAGCGTGGCGCGGGCGAGCGCCTGGATATGGATTTGCCCCGGTGCGCTGTCGTCGATGTCGGTCGTGTCGATCACATCGTAGGCAGTCTCGAACTCGCCGTGATCTCGGCCATGTCCCCACGTGGGATGCGTGTAGCCAAGTCCGCTCATATAGAAATGTACGCCCGTTGGCTCGACACTGAGCTCTGGTCCGTTCTCGGCCAAGCGCACCCGCATCTTCTGCAAACGCCGCGAGCCGGGGCGGTAGATCAGCTCCGTCTGCGGCGCCTCTAACTCTGTGCGTGAGGCGCCAATTACGTCAACGACACCGCGCCTATTCCAAGCGCGCCCCACTTCATCGTCATTGGTATGGAAGAACACGGCCCGGTCGCCGAAATTGAACGGCGCCCAAAGCCAGAAGAATTGAAATGGCGCCGGCGCCGGCTGCGAGTCCGCCGCGCCGACAGGCCGTATGCCCCATGAGCGATCGCGCGTGCCCCGCGCGGTCGCCACGTCCAGTTTCTGTCTCTGCAGAGAAAGCTCACCGCTCCACGCGCCGTTCTGCGTCATGCGCGTGTAGTCCATGAACATGCGCGGCCCGAGGCGACGGGTGAAACGCGGTTCCTCGATTGGCCGGTGGCGGGCGTCGAACACCAAATCGGCGCGCACGCCGCCGTCATTGTCGCCAACACGCAGGCCGAGCTTCTGCAGCGGCTCGATCACGCGCACCTCGATGGGCCCAACGCGCAAATCCATGCGCTCGCTGTTCAGCCGCCGCGACGCACGCACATTGTGCTGCTTACCATCGATCAAGAGGCAGAACGCCGCGTCGATCACATCGAGATGCGGATAGACGCCGAGTGCGGCGGCGAAGAACACCGAGCCGTCGGCGCTGTAGCCATTGAAGAAATAGCGATCGTAGAAATTGCGATCGCTGCCCGAGAACGCGACGGGCTCCGGGCTCTGGTGGATCGGATAATCGTCACCCCAGGTCAGCATTGGCGTTTCCTCTTATGTGTTGAGGAAAGCCTAATGCAGCGCTAGGCGCTTACAAGGATGACGTGGCGCGATGCTTAGCGCGCGATTTCCACGCGGTAGCTTTCGATCACGGTGTTGGCGAGCAGCTTCTCGCACATCTCGCGCACTTGGGCTTCGGCGGTGGCGGGGTCGAGGTCGCCGTCGAGTTCGATCTCGATGCGTTTGCCGACGCGCGCGTCGTGCACGCCGCCAAAGCCCAGCTCCTTCAGTGCGCCGGCGACGGCCTTGCCCTGCACGTCCAGCACACCCGGCTTCAGGCCGACGGTGACGATCGCTCTCATGCCAATCCCCCTCGCGCTGCTCTCGCCGGCATAACAAACCGGCGAGGCGGGCTCGTTCACTTCTTCAAACTCAGTGGACACTCTCGCCGCCAGCAGCCTGCTGCTTCACGATGCCCAAGCGGCGCGCCACTTCGACGTAGGCCTCGGTGACGTTGCCGAGATCGCGGCGGAAGCGGTCTTTGTCCATTTTCTCGTTGGTCTGTACGTCCCAGAGGCGCGCGCTGTCCGGGCTGATTTCGTCAGCCACCACGGTTCGCACCATGTCGCCTTCGTAGAGGCGGCCGAACTCAAGCTTGAAATCCACGAGCTTGATGCCGACGGCGCCGAACATGCCGAAGAGATAATCGTTGATGCGCAGCGTCAGCGCCATGAGATCGTCGATCTCTTGGGTGCTCGCCCAATTGAACGCGGTGATGTGCTCTTCGGCGACCATCGGATCGCCGAGCTCATCTTTCTTGTAATAGAATTCGATGATCGAGCGTGGCAGCGGCGTGCCTTCCTCGATGCCGAGGCGCGTCGACAGCGAGCCTGCCGCCACGTTGCGGCACACCACTTCGAGCGGGATGATCTCAACATCGCGCACCAGCTGTTCGCGCATGTTGAGCGTCTTGATGTAGTGCGTGGGCACGCCGATCGCGTTCAGGTTCTGCATGATGAACCCGGAGATCTGGTTGTTGATCACGCCCTTGCCTTCGAGGATCGCTTTTTTCTGCGCGTTAAAGGCGGTCGCGTCGTCTTTGAAATATTGGATCAAAGTGCCCGGTTCGGGGCCTTCGAACAGAATTTTGGCTTTGCCTTCGTAGATCTTCTTGCGACGGGACATAATGCGCGCCCTCCTGAGGCGGTAACCGGATAGTGCCGGAAATGCCTCCAAGGCCTGCGGAATCGCCCGCTAGCCTCTAAAGTCCAGAACTTAAGGGTAAAGCGGGGCGCCCACAATTGGCGCAGGCGCCCAGATGCGGTTGATTGGCTGCGTTAGGCTCACTATTCATGCCATGAACCACCCTGAAAGGCGGAAGATGAGTCAGTTTAACGATCGTGAGCGCGCTGAAGAGAAGAAGTTCCAGCTCGACGCGGAGCAGGAATTCAAAGCGCAAGCCCGCCGGGCCAAGATCGTCGGCCTGTGGACGGCCAATCTGATCGGCCTCTCCGGCGAAGAGGCGGACGCTTACGCCAAGTCCGTGGTCATGGCTGACCTTGAGGAAGCCGGCGTGGAAGACCTTTTCCGCAAGATCCGTGCGGACCTCGACTTGCACGCTGTCCAGCTCTCGGACCACCAGGTCCGCGCCAAGATGGACGAGGCGCTGAACGAAGCGCGCGCATCGGTGAAAGCCGGGCATTGAGCGCTGAGGCAGGGCGGGCTTGCGTCCTGCTGACGTTCTGGCGGGGCGTGCGCTTGCGCTGCCCCGCATGTGGTGCGCGGACCTTGTTTCGCGCCTATCTCAAACTCAATGAGACGTGCCCCGCGTGCGGGGCAGACTTCACGCGCTCGGAAACGGCCGATGTTGCGCCCTACGTAACGGTGATGCTGATTGGTCTGATCGGCATGGCGCCGATCTTGGCGCTCGCCATGCACGCGGGCGAGTATGCGGAGCTCATGCTCACGCCGGCCTTGCTGTTTGCTTTGGTGCTCGCGCTGGTCTTGTTGCCGCGCGTCAAAGGCGTTCTCGCCGCGCTGCTGTGGCGCGCGCGGCGAGAGATGTAACCTTACGGGGTCAGGTGCCCGATCGTGTAATTCACGATCCGGTCGGCGTCCTTGAACACTTCGCTGAGATCGACCTTTGAATCGCGCTTGTGGACATGCGCCGTCAGCGCTTGTTCAAAAGCAAAGCGGCGCAGGTCCAACATGACCTCTTCATCCCATTCGTCATTGTCCGGCTCAAATTCGCTCATCGCCCATCCCCTTCTGGAATCTGGATGGCCCAGGCTTCCAATGCTTTGCGCTATCGCGCAAGGCGGGAAAGGGAGCGTTGAAACCTCGAAACGATCAGCCGAACACGCGTTGGAAGATGGTGTCGACGCGCGAGAAATGGTGTGCGTCGTCGAAGCAGCTATGAATCGTTTTTGTATCGAGCTTGGCGGTGACGTCGGCGTCCCCCTTCAAGCGATCGATCAACGAGGTCGCAGCGCGCGGCGGCGGGCTTTGCCACACGGCCATCGCATTGCGCTGCACGAGCCGATAGGCGTCTTCGCGGCTGACACCCGCTTGCGTCAGCGCCAGCATCACGCGCTGCGAATTATGCAGGCCGCCTAAGAGCGCCAGGTTGCGCGCCATGTTGTCGGGATAAACGACGAGTTTCTCGATGACCATCGCCATGCGGTGCAATGCGAAATCAAGATGGATGGTGGCGTCGGGGCCGATGCCGCGTTCGACCGACGAGTGAGAAATATCGCGCTCGTGCCAGAGCGCGACGTTCTCCATCGCCGGCGTCACCGCGCTGCGTACGAGGCGGGCCAGGCCGCAAAGGTTTTCCGTCAACACCGGGTTGCGCTTGTGCGGCATCGCCGAGGAGCCTTTTTGGCCGGGCTCGAAGAATTCTTCCGCTTCCAGCACTTCGGTGCGCTGCAAATGACGCACCTCGGTGGCGAGGCGCTCAATGCCGGCGGCGACAATTCCGAGTGCTGAGAAGAACGCCGCATGGCGATCGCGCGGGATCACTTGTGTGGACACAGGCTCGATCGCGAGGCCGAGTTTCTCGGCCACGTAAGCCTCAACGCGCGGATCGATCTGGGCAAAGGTGCCGACGGCGCCAGAGATCGCACACGTCGCGATCTCCTTCTTCGCGGCCTTCAAGCGTTCCAGATTGCGCGCGAATTCGGCGTAGTGGCCGACGAGCTTTAGACCGAACGTTGTCGGTTCGGCCTGGATGCCGTGCGAGCGGCCGATCGTCGGCGTCATTTTGTGCTCATAAGCACGCGTCTTCAGCGCCGCCATGACACGCGCGCATCCCGCGATGAGCAGGTCGCTGGCGCGCGCCAATTGCACCGCCAAGCACGTGTCCAGAACGTCGCTCGACGTCATGCCTTGGTGGGCAAAGCGGCTCTCGGGGCCGACGTGTTCGGCGACGCTGGTGAGGAACGCGATCACGTCGTGTTTCACCTCGCGCTCGATCTCATCGATGCGCGCGACGTCGAACTTGCCCTTGGCGCGGTATGCTTCGGCCGCGCTCTTCGGGATCGTGCCGAGTTCGGCCATCGCCTCCATGGCGAGGGTTTCGATCTCGAGCCAGATGCCATAGCGGCTCTCTGGCTCCCAAATGGCCACCATGTCGGGGCGGGCGTAACGCGGAATCATGGGCGCCTTCTAACGCCCCTGGCTGGTCGCGTCACGCTACCCAGTCGCGGCGCAAGGTCCGGGCCGACAGCAGGAAATGCAGCGCAGCCCACAGATACCCGCAAACCCCGATCATCATCGCCCAGCGCAGGCCGACTTCGACGGCGGCTGTGCACGACGCGTTTCCAGTGAGTTCCGCGCAGGCCTCGGTGGTGAGGCCGGCGCTGGCCAATTGGCCGTTGGCGAGGAAATCCGAGAGCGCGCCGATCACGGGCGGGCCCATGCCGTAGCCGATCAGGTTCACCACGAAGAGCAACACAGCGACGGCGGTGGCGCGCATGCGCGGCTCCACCACGCCTTGGGTGACGGCGTACATCGGACCGAGATAGAAATAGTGGGTGATCGCCGCGACCATCAGGGCGGGCATCGCCAGCCAGATATCCGCCATCACGAAGGAGAGCAGATAGAGCGGCGTGGCGATGAAGAAGCCGAGCGCCGGCAGCCATGAGAGGGCGTTTGGGTGGCGCTTCGAGATACGGTCGGCCAAGAAGCCGCTGGAGAAGGTGCCAATCGCCGCGCAGAGGCCGAGCACGACGCCGATGATCGTCGCTGCTTCAAACAGCGAGAAGCCGTGCGTGCGGATCATAAAGCTGGTCAGATATTGGCCTACGCCATAGCCAACGAAGCTCGCCATCGCTGAACCGAACGCCACGTGCCAGAAGGTCGGCTTCTTGGCGAGCGCGGCCACGGCCGAGACGAAGCTCGGCGCATCGGTTTTCGCCGTCGCGCGCGGTGGTTCCTTCACCGTGAGCTTCACGATCACCGCGAGCAGCACGCCGGGTACGCCCAACCAGATGAACGCCTCGCGCCAACCCACATGCGTCGCGATCCAACCCCCGCCCACGGCCGCGATCATTGAGCCGATCGGAATGCCCAGTGCGTAGATCGAAAGCGCCGAGGCGCGGCGATCCGATGGAAAGTAATCTGAGATCACGGAATTTGCCGGCGGCGTGCAGCCCGCTTCACCGATCGACACGCCCACGCGTGCGGCGAACAACGTCGCGTAATTGATCGCAAAGCCGCATGCGGCCGTCATCGCGCTCCACACGCCGACGCACACAGCGAGAATGGTCATGCGATTGTGGCGCTCCGCCAAGCGCGCGATCGGAATGCCCAACAATGTGTAGAGGATCGCGAAGGCGGGGCCGCCGAGTAGGCCAAGCTCGAAATCGCTCAAGCCGAACTCGGCTTTAATCGGCTCTTGGATGATGCCAATGACGACGCGGTCGATGAAATTGAAGGTATAAACCACCAACAGGGCGCCCAGGACGTAGGCGCGGTAATTCTTGGTGCTGTGCCCCTGAAAGGCCGGCGCTGTGGCGTCGGTCATGTATCTTCCTCCCGCGTGGCGGGGCGTTCGCCCTCGTTCCAGACAGCACTGTATGGACTTGCTCCAAGTGGGCAAGCCAGCGCGCCGGCAAATCTTCCTGCTTGAACTAACCCCAAATCACGACGCAACCAAGGGTTGGGTTCGCTGGAGGCGATGATGGCCGCCGCTCGAGCGACGATATTTCACTTCCCGCCGACGGACTTTGGAGAATTTCGAACTCAAGCCGTGAGCGCGTGCGGTTGGTCGAGCCCGGCGGGAGATTTGGTGAAAATCTCGATGCCGTCGTCGGTGACGCCAATGGAGTGCTCGTATTGGGCGGAGAGCGATTTGTCTTTCGTCACCGCCGTCCAGCCGTCGCCCAGCACCTTCACCGACGGCGAACCGAGGTTCAGCATCGGCTCCACAGTGAAGAGCATGCCTGGGCGGATTTCCTCGCCCTGGCCCGGCTTGCCGAAATGCAGAATGTTCGGTGCGTCGTGGAAGACGCGCCCCAAACCGTGGCCGCAGAATTCGCGCACGATCGAGCAACGCTCCGCTTCGGCGTAAGCTTGGATCGCATGGCCGAGATCGCCGAGTTTCACGCCCGGCTTGATGATCGCAAGCCCGCGCATCAGTGCTTCATACGTGACATCCATCAGCCGCTGCGCTTTGCGCGGCGCTTCGCCAACGGCGTACATGCGGCTCGTATCGCCGTGCCAGCCGTCGACAATCACGGTGACGTCGATGTTGAGAATGTCGCCTGAGCGCAGGGCGCGGTCGCCTGGAATGCCGTGGCAGACGACGTGATTGAGTGAGGTGCAGATTGTGTGGCGATAGCCGCGATAGCCGACGCACGCCGGCAGCGCGCCATGATCAAGCACGAATTCACGCGCAAGATCGTCGATGCGTGCGGTGGTGACGCCGTCGCGCACCTCAGCGACCAGCATATCCAGGCATTCGGCGGCGAGGCGCCCGGCCTTGGCCATGCCGGCGAAAGCGGAGGCGCGGTCGTAAAGTTTGATCTGGCCGATATTGCGCTCGGGCGCTTCGGCGGCGGCTACAAAAGTCATCTGATCTCCGGTGCCCCCAATCATAACACAGCACGCCCAAAAAGGCAGGCGATTGGGGGTGTCGAAACGGGGCTTAACGTGGTGTCATATTGGAGTGAGGACGGGTCTGGGAGATTCCCATATGCTGAAGCGATTGGTTTTGTTTGTTTTTTGCCTAGCTATGGGTCTTGGCGCGTCGCCCGCGGCGTTCGCTCAGAAGGGTGGCGGAGGTGGCGGCGGGGCGCAGACGATCACGATCCGCGTCTGCAACAACACCAATGACCCGGCCAACGTGTCGGTCTCCTACCAGCCCGTGAACCAGAGCAATTTCTACAACCAAGGCTGGTTCACCGTAGCGCCCCGCGCCTGCAGCGATCTGGCCGAGACCACCAATGGCTTTTTCTACGCTTACGGTGAGGTCGTGAATAACGGCACGCGTTTTTGGGGCGGTGATTTCCCGCTTTGCGTCATCTATCCGGGCCCGTTCAATTTCTGGAGCGACAATTCCAGCACCTGCGCCAACGGCCAGGAGCTGCGCAATTTCGTGCAGACGCAGACGCAATCGTTTGGCGTTTACACCTGGAATTTGAACTGAGCTTTTAGGCGGCTTGCGCGCCGGTGCGGCCGATGACGCGGTTGCGCCCGGCGCGCTTGGCTTCGTAGAGCGCCTCATCGGCGCGCTTGATCAGCGTGTCGGGCGTGTCGTCACTGCGCTCCGCGCACGAGACGCCAATTGACACCGTAATATCGAGCGGCATCGGCAGGCCTGGCACGCTAAACGGGCTTGAGCAGATGTGCCGACGCAAACGCTCCGCCGCCAAGCAGGCGATATCGCCCCTCGTACGCGGCATGATGATCACGAATTCCTCACCGCCCATACGGCACGCGAAATCGGACGGCCGCGTATTGGTGGCGAGCCGCACCGCGAACTCGCGCAACACTGCATCGCCCGCATCGTGCCCGTAGGTGTCGTTGCATTGTTTGAAGTGATCGATGTCGATCACCATGATCGACACTTGATCCCCGCCGCATTGGGCGCGCTGCACGAGCGGGCCGAGCTGCGCATTCATAAAGCGGCGATTGTAGAGATTGGTCAATTGGTCGGTAATCGCCAATTCCAGGCTCTGGTCGAGCCGTGAGCGCAGCGCATCCATATAGCGCTTGCGGCGCATCAGCGTGCGCGCGCGGGCGATGATCTCGTCTTCGTCGATCGGGCGGGTGATGATGTCGTGGGCGCCAAGCTCCAGCGCGCGCACGGCGCGTTTGCGATCATCGCAATCCACAATCGCCAGAATAGGCAAATGCCGCGTCGGCTCACCTGAGCGCATGA
>Ga0315902_10008650_pt1 | contig 13760 bp, 12 predicted proteins | sample LakEriMetagenome_9_FD_203523 | JGI IMG/M metagenome (GOLD analysis project Ga0315902, IMG submission 203523) | Freshwater fungal communities from buoy surface, Lake Erie, Ohio, United States - Buoy 12 MA117 | ecosystem: Environmental > Aquatic > Freshwater > Lake > Lake biofilm | place: USA... | reverse complement strand
TACTGTAGCTGCTTCAGCGATCGCAGGCAAAATTATCAGCGCCAACGAAATCTCTCAAGTAAAAATCTAAAAAAGTTTAATGCAAAGAACTATTAGCAAAACTCCTAAAGCAATCAATAAGGTAATTTCGATACCTGGTGATAAATCTGTCTCACATCGATCAATTATGTTCGGAGCAATAGCAAAAGGGTTGACGGAAGTAAGCAACTTCTTGACTGGTGAGGATTGCATCTGCACCATGAAGGCTTTTCAGGCTCTGGGCGTGAACATCAAAGAATCAGGCGACAAAGTTCTCATAGAAGGTAAGGGGTTCGGTGCGCTAAAGGCTCCCGAGCAAGAAATTTATCTTGGAAATTCTGGCACTGGAATGCGCTTACTGACCGGGCTATTTGCTGGGCTTGGTTTCAAAACCATTCTAACCGGAGATAAATCCCTTTCTGGAAGACCGATGAATAGAGTGATTCAGCCTTTGACAACGATGGGTGCTTGCATAAATTCTCAAGATGGGAAGGCTCCATTAGTTATCAATCCTAAAAATCAGACTCCAAATCTACACGGCATCCATTACCAATCACCAATAGCATCAGCGCAAGTAAAATCTTCTATATTGCTTGCTGGCTTGAATGCTGACGGTATAACGAGTGTCAGTGAGCCGGAAAAATCTCGAGACCATACAGAGCGCATGCTCAAATATTTTGGAGCTGAGTTGTATATCGAAGATCTTACTATAAGTCTAAATGGTCCGAATTCCAAAAATAGTTTAATGGGTCAGAAAATCAATATTCCTAGCGACATTTCAAGCGCCGCATTTTTTTTAGTAGCGGGGGCAATTCTTGAGAATGCAGAGCTAAGATTATCCAAAGTGGGGATCAATCCCACTCGTACTGGGGTTTTAGATGCTTTGAAATTGATGAATGTACAATTCAGCCTTGAAAATATTGATGAAGCTGGAGCAGAACCAATCGCTGACATATTGATCTCAAGTTCAGAGATTAAAGGTGCTCTAATTAACGGAGATCTTATCCCGAGACTAATTGACGAAATTCCGGTCCTTGCAATTTTAGCAAGCCAAGCAAGCGGTACTACTACTATTAGTGACGCTGAAGAATTAAGAGTAAAAGAATCAGATCGAGTTTATACCACTATTAATCTTCTAAAAGCACTTGGCATCGAAGTCCAAGAAAAACCAGATGGCATGATTATCCAAGGACAAAACAAAAAACCGTTCAACCCTTCTAAAACACCTTGGCAAGACCTAAATGAACATAGTTATTATGTTAGCGATGATAAGATAGTATTTGATAGCCACGGCGATCATAGACTAGCAATGAGTGCCGCAATTGCCGGCTTATACTCTACCAAGCCTATTGAAATCCATCAAGTAGAGTTCGTAAACACCTCTTTTCCAAGCTTTTTTGAGATTCTTCAAAGTTTTGAGTAATCTATGTTTAATCTAGAGATAAAAAATTTTTTACAAGATCTAAGCAGTGGAGCAAATCATCTGGGTCATAAAGTTTATATAGTTGGCGGCTATGTTAGAAATTTATTAATTGATGAATTTTATTCAAGTAACAAATCCAAGAACTATTATGATATTGATCTAGTCATCGATACTAATGCAATACTGTTTGCAAAAGGGTTTCAAAGATTTTATGAGGATTCACATCCTCAGCATATGAGCTATGAAATAAGTAATGAGTTTAAGCAGTTTGGGACTGTCAAAATCAAACACCCTGAATATCCACGCTTTAATATAGAAATAGCTAGCACTCGTACTGAGGTTTACGAAGAACCAGCTGATTTTCCAAAGGTAACAATTATAGATGATATAAAAAAAGATATACCTCGAAGAGATTTCACCATTAATGGCTTACTAATCTCACTTAATAAAAATGATTTTGGGGAGATTATTGATTATTGCCATGGAATTAACGACATCCAAAATGGCTTAATAAGAGTGTTTCATGCCGATAGCTTCGTTGATGATCCTACAAGAATCTACCGTGCGATTCGCTTTGCTTGTGAATTTGATTTTAAAATAGAGTCCAATACACTTGAGTATTTAAAAAAAGCAACAAGCTCACCTCTGTTTTCTTCCTGGCTAACGAAAAGAAAAAATCGTTTTGAAATTGAGCTCAAGAAAATTTTTGATTTGGATGAAACTCAATCATCAAGGGCTATAGATTTATTGAAATCTCTCAAAGCCATTTAAAATTAGACTTCAAAGACTCTACCGATTTATTCATATCAATAACTGGACCAATCATTTGAAATTCAAAAAAACTTTTTTCTTTATCAGTGCCAGGGCTTACTTTAGATAGCAAATTACCGAGATTAGCACTACCTAGCCCAACTGTCTGCAATATGCTCTTTGAATGTCTAGGAATTACACCTTTGCCTGATATCCAAAGCTGATCAGACTTAAAATCCACATAGCCATTAAGATCCAGCTCAATTTGCTCAGCTTTTAAAAGTGCTCTATCTGTAGAAATTTTTCCATGATCATACTTGAGAGCTGTCATAAAATGACTAAAATAGCCTCCCTTATAGGTGACGAGGATTTGAAAAACATTATTGATATCAAAATTTCTTAGAGTATTTACAGCAGTTAGAATTTTCTGCATATATTTTAGAGAGCTTAACTTGCCGCTTTTCACAATTACGTTAGCTGTACCTTCTAGATTATAAAACATAGGATCTGGCAAAACACCTTGAGTCTTACCCTCAAAAGTACCGCTTATAAACCCTTCAGGAACTTCACTACCTAATCCCCATACGCCTTGTACAAAATCATGAGCTGGTATTTTATGACCAGTAACAGAAAAACTAGATTCTAGAGTTTTATAATTAAAAATTGTTTTTGCAAAAGCTTTACCACTTGCTACTTTAGCCTCTAAGTCATTCACATACACATAATCACCATTTACCCTCAAATCGAAATTTAAATTCTTGTAGGGTATGGTATTCCAATCGCCATTATCAATAGCAACTTCAAGATCTAAAGGCTTGTTAACAATCGATAAAAGGGATACATCAATTTGACTAGCTTTAAGATCACCAATGCCATATTTTTTAGCAACCGCATTTTTAATTTTAAAATCACAAACAGTTTGACGATTATAATATGTACCATAAATATCACAAAAGAATTTACCATTTCCAACATCAAGATTAAGAGGTCTAAGAGAAAAAATACTTGGCTCCAACAGAGATAACGGCGAATTCTCAACCGGTGTAGAAAAATTCATAAAATAATTTAAGTCACTAGTTTTTGACCAATCTTTCACCTGAAAAACAGATTTTATAACAGAAGATAATCCGGTTATAGAATCAGAAAAAATTATTTTGGTATCATCAGAGGCGATTAATTCTGGGGTGATAAGAATTTTTGATTTAATTTTAGCTTTATATTTTTTACTTAAATCAAGCCAGTCAGCAAATTTAAAATAAGCAAGCCCTTCTAGGTCGGCATCAAGCGTGAGGTTCTTCTTGAGCTTATTACCAGAATAAATAATTTTCACTGGCATATAGCCCTTCATTTTGAGATAGCGTTGAATACTTACGGGAATTAAATCATAGAATTCATCAGTAAGAATATTAGCCTGGCAACTTAGATCTAAATATTTATCAGAATTTGAGTTTGGGTTTTTGAGGTTTGCATTAAGATTTTGAAACAAAGATGAGCCATAGGAACCACTAAGATTAGATACGGCGAAATTTTTATTAAATTCCACTTGTCCAACCAAATCAACAAATGGATATTTTATATAGTTTGAACCGTTATAAACAAAAGCAACTTTATCCAAGTCAAATTTACCACTAATATTTTTATTCTTCAACAAAAGATCAAAATCTAGGCTTCCTCCTCTAGGATCAAGTCTATAAGTGCGACCAGGATCGATTATAGCCACCAGATCAACAAGTTGAACTTTTTGACCCACTAACTTCATATCAGTTCCATTACCAGTTAAATTGTAAATTCCAGTAGCCTTAATCGTAGAATCATTACCAAGGAAAGCTGAGAAATTTACCAGTTTGAGAGATTTATTAGTGAGGATAGTTAGACCACGAATATCATGAAATTCAAACTTATCATTAATTCTCAGATCAACATCATCAAAATTAAGCTTGCCACTTAAATTCCAGTCTTCAGCTTGCTTGCCAAAATTTATATAAACATCTTTTAAGAGACCTAAACCTCTATTTAAAACCACTTTTTTATTTTGAAAAAGATCAAGGATTTTAGATTGAACAATTGTATTAGCTTTAAGACTTGGACTTGCAAATTCAATACTGAGCTTCTTGAAATCTTTAAGATTCAATCTACCACGAGCTTCTATGTAATCACCGTCAAGATATGCATTAAGATTAAGAAGCCTTAAAAAATTATTACCTAGCTCCAGATCTGCATTTAATTTATTACATGATAAAGGATAATTTTTATAGGCAAAACTCACCCCAGCAAGTTTTGATTTAACTCTAAAAGCATAATCATCAGCGCTTGGCTCTGGAAAAACATTTTTATCATTCTTTAGAGCAGGTATATTTGTAATTCTAGCTAACAAGCTTGTATAGCCCTGAACGGTAATATTATCAGTGATATCTTTAAACTTAAGCAGGAAGGGCATTTCAGAGATTACTGGCTTAACTTTTTCTAGTGACAAATCTTCTGCTTGAATATTCAAATCGAGGTTTTTACTCTGAAAAACATACTTACCTTGCATGCTCAACTTAGAAAAATCTACCGGGATTTCAAATGAAGTGATGACTAGTTCTTTAGGCGAGTAATTTAATTGTGTTTTTAAAAATTGACTTTTGCGATTATTAATAGTATAGGAATTCACCAAAGGCATTTCGAGTATGAGCTGGGGGGCTTTTAAAGTATTTTCGATTTTCAAAGTGCCAGAAAAATACTTAGAATTATGAACCATTGAAAAAATTTGCATCACAAAACTAGGTATAACGGATTTCAAGTCAGGAATTTTTTCTTGCAAGTATTCAAAATTGAGATTACTAAATACAAGGTTCAAATCCAGACCAGGATTACTATTGCGCCATTTCTTAAGATCGCCGTTAAGCGAAATTAGTGTGGAATTAAATATTAATGAACAGTTTTGAAAAACTAAATTCTGCCCAAGAATTAATTTTGCATCAAATTTAATTTTGGGTATTGCAGCATAGTTAATAAATTGCAATTTCAACTGGCAATCTTTACTTGAAGAATTTTTTATATCGTCCAGGTGAGCGTGTAAAAAGACTTTTGCTGATTGAGAGTATTTCCTGAAATATCTTCGATAGTATGCCTGCGAATTAGTAAATAAAAGATTTGCGAGCAACTCAATATTTAAATCATTAATATCATAAAAATCTAGGTATAAGTGCTTACTGTTTTCTAGCATGCCCTGCCAAGAATCTCCTTCAGCTACGCCTAAAATTCCGCTGATTTTCACAAGATTTTTCAATCCAGAATTTTCATAATCTTCAAAAGAGTTAGAGGCCAGACTAGAACTAGTACTTAAAAGATTTTTACTGATGATGTCGACTAGATAGCCTTTGCCTTCCTGTCTAGAAAGTTTTTTGAGATAAATTTTCAGGCTATGGTCAAAATACTGATGACCAGCATATTGACTGACGTTTATGTTACAGGTCGGAATATCTAATTCATCGACTTTAATAGAAAGAGGTTTTCTCTTTTTATCAATTAATAGCTTTTCATAGTTCCATTCTCCGGTGATGGTCTTTCTGAAATATAAATCTAGTCTATCCATTGATACATTTTTGAAAACAGGAGTAAGAGTAAAAAGATTTTTAGTAGACCATGTAAGCTTGGGATTAATAGCTTTAATGACTATCATTCCTTGATCATCCAAAAGAGTAATAGAGTTTAATTTGAAAACCAGCCTCTTGGATGAAATTCCTAATCTCATATTTTCAAATTCTATAGAACCGTTTAATTTATCTTGGATAAGATTTTTTAAAAAATTAACTGCCAATTGATTGTAATCAATCTTCTTGAAAAAATTATAAGTAAACAAAAAACCTGCAACTAAAACAAGCCATAATACAGTCCAGTAAAGTATTTTTTTGTAATTCAACCCATTATATATTATGGCAGAAGATCAGCAATGATTTTATTACTTAACAATAATCCCTTATGTGTCAATGACAAAATTTGAGTATCAGGGGCTTGTTCTTTTAGGTTCAAAAACCCCTCGTCCAAAAAAAACTTGATTTTCTTTTCATTTAATTTTTTTCGAAGAGCTGAATTTAGGATTAAACCCTTAGATAATCTCAAATTCAACATTACTTTTTCCTCAAATTTCTCTTGCTCCTCAATTTTATGAGTTTCTTGGCACAAATAAAAAACATCATTTGTAGAATTTGGTTTTTGAGTAAAATCACGAATATATTTCGAAAGATCACGAGTATTAGAATACCTACATGAATCAATGTAACCATGTGCGCTTAATCCAAACGCAAAATATTCATGAGCAAACCAATAACAAAGATTATGACGAGATTCATGACCAGGCTTAGACCAATTACTTATTTCATACCTATTTAGACCAGCAGAACCAAATATTTCATTAGCTAAATCATACATAGAGATCAAATCCTCTTCAGGAGGTAAATCAGGGTGTTGAGAGTTTTTAAAAATTTCGCCATAAGGAGTGTTTTTTTCTATGCTAAGAGCATAAGCTGAAATATGAGGAGGATCAAAATCAATAGCCGTACGGAAATCCTGAATTGCATCTTGCACAGATTGCTTAGCAAGTCCATAGATTAAATCAAAACTCCAACTATTAAACCCTATACTTTTAACAGCTTCTATAATATTAAAACTATCATCCAGAGAATGACCACGCCCTAATTTTTCAAGCAAGCTTGGATTAAAGGTTTGTATGCCTAGGCTTATACGATTGATACCGACTTGCTTATAATCACTGAGCTTTGCGACATTGATAGTACCAGGATTCGCTTCCAGAGTAATTTCTACACGAGAATCAAAATCAAAAAATTTTTTTAAAGAAGTAAAAATCTGATCATAAAACTCTGGCTCGTGCAAGCTAGGAGTACCTCCACCAAAAAATATTGTTTCAAGCTTAGGCTTTAAGACCAAATTCTTATTATTGAAAAATTTTTCGAGCCGAAAATCAATTTCATTGAAAAGCGCTTGTTGATATGATTCCATTAGATCATTTTTTCCAGCAAATGAAGCAAAATCACAATAAGGACATTTGGTTTTACAAAAAGGTAAATGAATATAAACACTAGAAGGTACTGTTAAACTCATTATTAATCTACACTACGAATAATTTGCAAAGGAGAACTTGTCGATATTTTTTTTAGTAGTTTTTTTTCTTTTACACCCACAAGCCCAAAAAGCGGATTAGAAGAGCTGGGTATGATTAAAAAATCTCCAGATGAATTCAATTCAAAAGTTTTAGGATAGCTAAAATCTGCATCCAATGAGATCTTCTGAGTGATTCCTAGATTTTTTGTATCGAAAAATTTAATATCAGCAAGACCGTCTGAATTCTCTGAAAGTAAAGCAATCTCTCTATCATTGATAAACAAAAGCTCAAGAGGAGTTGAATCCAAATCAAAAGATTTATAAAAACGCCCTGTTACTACATCCAAAAGAATTAACTTAGGATAAAGACCTGCATTCTTTTTGGGATCTTGAGAGATTGCTTCTGTCGAGAGAAAAAGATACTGATCATTAACCAAAAAATCATGAGGTATAAATTTAAACTCAGAGTTAATTGAGCTCAAGTCTATTTGCTGGGAAATACGATAATCAAAACTATTAACAATAAAAATCATATTTTTAGATCGTGAAAAAAACATGATTTGCTCTGGCTCATTACTGCTTCTAGAGACCAATTGAAGCCCCATACATGAAGAAGGTAAATCAATAAGTTTAATCAATTGCCGAGTTTGAAAATTTATTATTATAAGAGCATTTTTATTACTACTTAAAACGTAAGCAATTTTATTATCTGCTGAAACTATAAAATCTTCGATTTGACCTTCAATACCAAAATCAATTAGGCTAATAAACTCACGTGCTTTTAGATATTTATTTTCAGACTCTTGCTTTTCTAAAGGACGAATAGAATTGTATTCAAGGAAATCCGATTTTTTTATTTCATAAATTTTTGCTTTATTACGTTCGACAATATATACATTGCCAAATTTTCTAATATTACTTATATAATGAAAATCTTGCTCTAAATCTAATTCATTATCTACAAGCTCTGGCTGTGACTGGGTTTGGGATTGAATTGCAGAATGATTCAGTGAATAACTATAAAGTTTTCTAGAAAAATAGGAATAAGCTAAAAAATCAAAAATTGTATTTTGATTGAATTCTTTAAGCCTTTGCTTATAAAGAAACTCTCTATCACTTGCAAGTTCTACAGACTTTAGCTTGAGAGGTAGTCTACCTGCAAGCATCGCCATATCTCTAGGTAAAACAAAATCTTTTGGAATTATAAATTCCTGAACAATTTGATTTTGCAAAATTTGTTTTTGGAAAGACTCTGGGTAATAATCAAAAGATTTTATAGAATTTTCGACTACTGGAGTATAAATCCAACCATTGGCAAATAAATAATCAGCTTGATTAGTCTTTTCAACCAAACTAGCTCCAAGATTATTATTCATCTTAGGTACGATAGGAACAAAAAGTTTTTCTCCAACGCTTAAAACTCCATCCATGCGAAATTTTGAATTTGGATAAATCAATAAAAACTGCTTTTGAATTTCAGAGGGTACTTCAAAAGGTAAAGCTAAGCAAGCTTGAAACTTAAATACAAAAATTATTAATAATAAGCGTAAAAACCCAGCCTTCACTTCTACCAGATTAACACACTTTTAAGACAAAAGACTCGGGCTGAGCTTGTTTTTAAGCTTTCCATAGAGCTCCCGAGCGAAGGGAACAGGATAATTATATTTATGAGCAGAATTAATTACCACACCCAATAATTCATCAAGCTCTATTTCTTTACCTTGTTGAAAATCTTGTAACATCGAAGTCCTGAAGTCGTACCACTCAGGCACATCCGTTCTTTCAAGATGCTTGCGATCGACATCATCATTTAATTTAAAACCACTTAACTCTGCGATTTTTTTTGTTTCTGCCATAATGCCAACTATTTCTTTTCGAATACTAGGCTTGGCAAGTAATTGTCCCACAGTCGCCTCATAAAAAACACTAGCTGGATTAAAAGCCGCATTCCAAACGAGCTTAGACCAAAGATCATGATAAATATTAGAGCTGACTTTAACATTAATATCTGCATTCAAAAGAAGATTATATATTTCATTTACTCGCAATTGCTCTCCCCAAGCGACCTTCTCATTACCAGGCAATTCTCCTATTAGTAAACCATAACTTCCTTTTTGCAGATAAATTCCTGGCTCCAAGGTTTCAGCGGCTACACTGGTCAAAGCTCCAATTACACTTCTTGAGCCAATCACACTCGCTATTCGTTCTTCATTTTCTACACCATTTTGAATCGACAAAACTACTGTATTAGAAGTTAGTCTCTTTTTTATATCAAGAGAAGCTGATATAGTATCTTTGGACTTAACACACAAAAGTACAATGGTATACTCATCAGGATTGATTTCTAGTTCATCGTAACTTTTAAAAACGTTTAGTTGGGGCTCAAAAATTATCGTATCTTGCATTTCACCAATAGTGCTTTTTTGGCAAATCAATTTAGAACCTGAAAGTCTCAAAGCATTATAAGTATTGCCTCTTGCAACAAAACTCAATCTAACAGAAGAATTTGACTCTCTTAAAAATTTGGACAGCTTGGTTCCATAAAAACCACCAATAGCTCCTACTCCAAAAACAATAATATGCATAAGGCTCCCTAGTTAATAAAAGTTTACAACAAGAAGAGCAATTCTAAACAGATAAGTTATCTTGGCTTTATTTCACCCAAAGCATCTTCTAATTCTACTGAGCTTGGGCGATTATAACTATAAATAGATCTACGGGCAATCTCAACAGCAGCCATAGGTTCAGCACCTCCCAAGTAAGAAATCAAGCCTTCTTTAATACATTGAAAATACTGGGCTTCATCATTATTAATATAATCAATATGTTGCGCAATAGGCTGATAATAACCATAAGCACAAAGAATACCCAAAAGGGTTCCAGTCAATGCCGCCGATACTTTGTGACCTAATTCCGCTGGAGGACCATCGATGTGCGCCATTGCAATAATAACTCCCAAAACCGCAGCAACAATACCTACCGCAGGCATCGCATCTGCAAGTCTATTAATCGCACCTGGAGCAATAGCCGCTTCAGCGTGATGCGCATCAAGCTCAGCATTCATCGCTTGTTCAACATCTTCTGGCTTTGAATTGTAGTTAATGACAAGTTTTAGAGAATCACAATAAAAATCTAGAGCATGGTGATTACCTAAGAAGGTAGGATATTTTGTAAAAATCGTACTTTCTGCAGGATTAGATACATCCTTTTCTAAACTCAGAAGTCCACTTCTCTTAAGGTTAATAAACGATTCGTACATCAGCTTCAAAGCCTCAAGGAAAGTGCTTTTTGTGTACTGGTCGCCCTTAAAAGGCACCACGATATTCATCATGATATGTTGCATTACTTTAGATGGCATCATCGCAAGAAAAATAAAAGCTCCGCCACCAAAAATAATAATGTACTCTTGCCAAACCGAAATAATCGCAAAAATCGGTCCACCCTCAAGCATAAATCCGCCAAAGATACAAACCGCAACTAAAACTAAAAATACTACTGTCATTTACTTATCCTATCCCTGCATATCCGCTATTTGACCAGATCCCATTGCCTGTTCACCTCTACGAGAGTAAACTGGACTTGGACTATTTCCACCTAGAGTAGTAGAAAAAACTTTTATCATGTGATTTATATAATTAGAAGAATTTTTCAAAAGAGTCATATTAGAATCAGAGAAACGCTTACATTCCACAAGTACTTCTCTTAAATTTTGAGCGACCGACTGAACTTCTTCTCTTTCGTTATTTTCAAGCTTAGGAAGCAATTGATCTAAAGTAATATTAGAAGGATAACCTTGCTCGCGCAAAAACTCTACACGAGCGGCTTCTAGAGCAAGAACTTTTGTAGACAAAGATTTTTCAGACTCTGTTACCAAATCTAAATCATCAATATTATTATCAATGAGAGCTTGTTTTTTTTTCATAGCAAGCTCAAGATAGTTGTTATAAATTGCAATTTCTTTATCTAAAAGTTCGACTAAATATTTCATTTTAAAATTCCTTTTGCTATAACAACGCTTCAACAGTCCCATCGGCGAACATAGCAGAAACAATAGAATTCGTAGAAGGATTATAAGTGCCGTTCTCAACAGCATCTTTTAGACTTGCTATATAAGACGATCTACTTGCTTGCTTGGCGTTTGCCACAAATGATTTAATACTCTCAAGTGAGCTAAGATCGTGAGTATCAACTTCGCTCAAAACAGTATTTGAAACTGAGCTTGATTTAGTTTTAGATTTAGAATTTTCTGTTCCTAAAACAGAAGATGTTTGATTTGTATTCTGGCTTGCTAATAGTAATTTGCTAATTTCCATATTTGTTTTCCTGCTATACGATTTTTATTCCCTAGCAAGTACGAAACGCACTATAGGCCAATTAACCTATTTTGTTAAAAAGAACTAGGTCGTATAAAACTAAGAAACTAAATTAGGGGTTTTTACCTTGCCTATGCTTGGTTCGCGAAGATAATATGGCTGGAAACCCTCATAATCAAAATAATGAGACTTAAGGCACATGTTATTTTTCCAAAATTTGGATAATAATTCCAAGGATAAGATATTATCCAAAAGTCTTATATCTTGAGCAGGGGCTTCTAGTGAAAAATAATTTTCAGAAAAATCACTATAATTGCTACTTAAAGAAACAAAATAGTCATTTTTTCCTGCAGGGATAGCGATTCTGGCATTTGGATCACCAAGCTGATAACGCAAAAGCTCAAATTTATTTGCTGAAAAAATCTTTATATCAAGCTCGGCAGACAGAGTTTTAGCTACAGTAGCAGATGTGCGAATACCGGTAAATGAGCCCGGACCGCTCACGGTGAGGATTAGACCAATGTCATGAACATTTAGATTTTGTTTTTCAAATTCTGCTACAAGAATATGAATCAAATTAGAGGATCTTAACTCTACAGTCAAATCACTATAGGTAACGCCAGTTTCTGATTCAAAGACAGAAATTGAAATTTTATCGGCGCTAGAATCTAAGGCAAGGACTAACATATTAACAAGCTTAAATCAGGATTAAATCCTAACAAGAATAATTGTAACTGATGAAAAGCACTATAGAATTATTATCTATGCCAAATATTCAAGAATTTTTATTTGCACTTCAACTAATAAGTCTAATTGTTATAACCGGTGGAACCATTACTATTGGAGCTTTGACTGCTCCTTCTATTTTTGGGAATCTTAGTCGTCAAGAAGCTGGTGCAGTGATGATTGATTTGTTTGGCAAATTTGATCGTTGGATAAAATTTTCAGCTATAACTTTATTAATTGCAAAGTTTTTTGAATTTGTAATTGTTTATAAATCCAGTTTTTTTATCGTCAACAACTCTCAAGAAGCTGTAATTAAAACTTTTAATGCCAGCTTATTTAGTAGTTCAATGCTTGTAATTGGCATTGCAATAGTAAGTTTAATTTTGGCATTTAAATTATCACCAAAAATGATAGATAGCTATGAAAATGATCTTCCTAGCTTTGAGCGTTTACATCAACAAAGTGAAATGCTTCATAAAGCAAACTTTGCTCTAGGACTGGCTTTGTTACTAAGCTTTGCAAGTATATAAAAACTAGTATATAAAAAATGGTGGGCTTGTAGAGAGTCGAACTCTAACACCGTGAGGTACTTGATCCTAAGTCAAGCGCGTCTGCCAATTCCGCCACAAGCCCGGGTATAGGCAACCCACCTTTATCTTTTAAAAAATAGCATAATTTCATGGCTAAAAAATGACAAATACCTAAAACTAGATAAAAATATTGTTTAAGAACAGTAAAACCCTATGCCCAGTATTACAAGCAAACTAAAAAAAATTGACGATGATCTAAATGGTGCTGTTTCTAGCGGCAAAATAAAATTAATCGCTGTCAGCAAATACGCTAGTGATGCACAAGTAATTGAAGCTTACCAAGCAGGACTTAGATACTTTGGCGAAAATTATGTATTGCCAGGTTTAGAAAGGCAAGTACGGCTTAAAAACGAAGTCCCCGAAATAGAGTGGCATCTATTAGGTCCTATTCAATCTAACAAAATCAATAAAGCCGTTGGTAATTTTAAACTTATTCAATCGGTAGGTTCACTTGAAACGGCCCAGCTAATTAATTCTCGGGCCCAAAAATTGGCCCAAACCCAAGAAGTTCTTCTTCAGATCAATTCAACAGGAGATAAAAATGGTTTTTTGGCGGAGAATTTAAAAAAAGATTTTACAGAAATCAAAAATATGTGTAATCTAAAAATACGTGGCTTGATGACTATGGGATTTTATCAAGATGCAAAAAAAAATGAAACTATTTTTGAGCAAACACGTCAATTGAAAAAGGAACTGGAGTCGTCTCAATCGATCTCCTTGGCAGAGTTGTCAATGGGTATGAGTGATGATTACAAGCTCGCTAGTCAATATGGATCAACGATGATTCGTCTTGGCAGGGTACTTTTTGATGATTAGAGGAGATCAAAAAAGAAATGG
>Ga0315902_10008645_pt1 | contig 13766 bp, 9 predicted proteins | sample LakEriMetagenome_9_FD_203523 | JGI IMG/M metagenome (GOLD analysis project Ga0315902, IMG submission 203523) | Freshwater fungal communities from buoy surface, Lake Erie, Ohio, United States - Buoy 12 MA117 | ecosystem: Environmental > Aquatic > Freshwater > Lake > Lake biofilm | place: USA... | reverse complement strand
ATTGGATGAACGCGTTGACTCCGGCTTGGCACCCTGTCAGGATGCGGTGAGCACAAGCTTGAAGATGGTGCGTTCTATCAGCTATAATCTTTCTCCTCCAGATATCGAAAAGGGAATAATTCCCGCACTTCAGGCATTGTTCCAACGATTACAAAATGTCAATAATGTGCGGTTCATCCTGAGAGCTGATGAAACGTTAGAAGATCTGGATCTCTCTTTTGTGGATGAATATTCTGTGTTCCGCATTGTTCAAGAATTCATCAACAATTCGCTCAAGTACAGTGAATGCAAGGAGATCCTTTGTGAAATAGGGCTTTCGGGTAAGCTCTTGAACATTACGGTTTCCGATAATGGAAAAGGTTTTGATATGGTCGCAGTGCCAAAGGGACTGGGATTGAAAAATATGCGTCAACGGGCATTTGCTGCTGATTTCAACATTGAACTGAGTTCGGAAGTGAATAAAGGAACCACTTTGAACCTGACCTCTTCATTTCCGGTTGCCGTCTGAACTATCCTTTCGGAAAGTGCAGGTAGAATGTCGACCCCTCACCTGGGACAGAAGTGAGTCCGATAGCCCCCCCCATTTTTTCCATCATCTTTTTGGAAATACTCAATCCAACACCTGAACCGGGGTATTTGTCCTTATTGTGTAGTCGTGTGAAGATGTCAAATATCTTTTTATGCTGCTCCTCAGGTATCCCGATACCATTGTCCCGGATCATGATCGAAGGATTTTCTCCACTCTCAGGATCCACGGAGATGGTCACCTCGGCTTTTTGTCCATCCGGCTGGTAAGTTATCGCATTGATAATGAGGTTCTGGAAAACCTGGCGCACAGGAGCCGCAATGCCGCGAGCTTTCGGCAATGGTTCAACACTTACCTTAGCACCGGATGACTCGATCAAACGTTTAAGTCCTAACAGGACATCGTTGAGCAGCTCGTCGAGATCGATCCATTCAAGATCAGCTGCATCGATACGGCCAGCTCTTGAAAAATCAAGCATCTCTTTGATTAGCGTCTTCATCCTGGCAGCACCGTCGACAGCGTAGTGAATATATTCTTTTCCCTTATCATCGATCTGTTCACCGTATTTCTTCTCAAGGAGCTGCAAGAATCCGGTGACCATGCGCAGCGGTTCCTGGGTATCATGCGATGCTACGTAGATGAACTGTTCGAGCTCGTCATTCTTCAATACCAATTCCTGTGTGCGTTCATCTACCAATTCCGCTAAATGAGCCGATTGATCGTTAAGTTGTTTGATGAGCCAATTTGTATGCAGCAGATTTTTGATCCTCAGATCGAGCTCCGTAAAGTCAAAGGGCTTTCGAAGCATATCATGTGCCCCGGAGTTCAATGCTTGTTTGAGGGTTTCTTTCGTAATATCAGCCGTAAGGACCATTACCCGCATCGGACTATCCAGGTATTTTTCTTCCCTCAGCCACTGAAGAATTTCGATACCTGAGATATGTGGCATCATAATGTCGAGCAATATGAGGTCGGGGATCGTCTCTCTTACCAACTGAGCCACCTCACGTGCATCATTCGTGGTGACGTAGTTGGTGTAGCCATTGGCCTTTAAAAAGCTTTCCAATAGTGTCGTATTGGCTAATTGATCATCGACAATTAAGATGCGTGCATGTGAATAGTTCTGGTCCACTTTCGTATTATTTTTGTTCGATATAATGATCTACTGTTTCGAGAAATTCTTTGATCTCGAGCGGTTTGGTAAGGTACTTATCAGCTCCTCCAGAGAGCAGATTCCGGATTTGGTCCTTCGTGGCATCAGCACTCACCACCACCACAGGGATCGTTTTTGTCTCCTCATTTTCTTTTAGCTGCTTGAGTACGATCGAACCGTGAATATCCGGCAGGTCAAGATCCAACAATATGAGCTGCGGGCGATGTTTTAATGCCAATCCGACGGCTTCTGCTCCAAATTCGGTTGTGATCAACCCAAACCATGGGCGTTTGACCTTGAAAATGTCTGTGACCAGGGCGATGTTCATGGAGTTGTCCTCTATGTAAAGCACAGTAGCTTGATTGGTATTCGCCTTTTGAAGTGCGATATCCTCCTGATCTGCCTCAAAAGTTGGCAACAGATCATCTGTGCACCGCGGCAATTCGATCCAAAATTCTGAGCCTTGATCGATTTCGCTCGAAACACCGAGCTCACCTCCCAAAACATGGATGAGCTCCTTAACCACGGCAAGACCTAGTCCGGTTCCTTCGATATTGGTGTTCTGAGCACCGATCCTTTCGAAAGGTGTAAATAAACGACTGAGATCGTCCTGTTTTATCCCTACACCAGTGTCTTTGATGGATATGCGAACCACCTCTTTACCGCTTTCATTTAAACGAACAGATTGTTCGATCATCACTTTTCCATTCTCTTTGTTGTACTTGATCGCGTTGTTGATGAGATTTGTGAGGATCTGCACGGTCCTTTGCTGATCTGCATGAATAAACATGTCTTTTTGCAGAGAATTCCCGACGGATATTGTCACCGCATTCTTTTGTGCCAGTGGATCTAGCAGTGCACACACTTCTTTGATGGTCAAGGTAACATTGACCTGTTCGATAGACAAACTGATTTTTCCCGTCTCAATACGGGCGATGTCCAGAACTTCATTGATCAAACCAAGCAAGTGCTGCCCGCTTTGTAGAATATGGCGCACGGCACTTTCCTGCATTTCATTCAACTCGCCCATTTCCATGAGCTGAGCAAAACCAAGTATCGAGTTCATCGGCGTTCTAAGCTCATGACTCATTCTTGACAGGAATAGGCTTTTTGATGCATTGGCTTCCTCTGCAATTCTGCGAGCAGTGATCAATTCCTCTTCGCGTGCTTTTTGCTCCGTGATATCTCTCGCGACGGAGTAAACGTATTCTCCCAGTGGAGAGGCAAACCATTCAATGTAGCGGTACTCGCCCTCCTTCGTTCGGTATCTGTTCACAAACCGGCTTACAGGCTGCTGGCTTTGGAGAATCATCATTGCCTCCTTGGTGCGTTCAACATCATCCGGGTGAACAAGCAACATGAATTCACTGCCTTCTAGCTCCTTGCGATCGAAATGTAGGATGCTTTCGAAAGCTTTACTCAGCTTAATGAACCTGCCTGTTTGGTGAGAAATGCAAAGCATGTCCATGGACACTTCAAAGAAGGTTTCCAATCTGTTAATGGCTGTTTCCAGCTCTTTTGTCCGATTCTTTACTTTTTCCTCCAGCTGAAAATTTAAGTCGATGATCTCGTGTTCGATCTTTTTGCGCTCCGAGATATCAACGATCGTGTAGGAAATGAATCTGTCCTCGTCTTTTTCGTCTTTAACGAAGCTCGCGCTGACAAGGGCAGGAAATGTAAGGCCATCCGCATTTTCATACTGGATCTCGATGGACGATACATGACCGTATTTAAACAAGCGTTTCTGAAGAAAGTTAAAATTTGGTTTTGAGTCTGCACTAATCGGAGTATCAAAAGAACTACCGATCAATTTATCACGGTCGATCATGAGTAAATCACCATATCTGCGATTAGCATGAAGGATACAATTATCAAGGTCCGTGATCAAAGCACCGTTCACATCACTGTCAAAAACATCCTTGAATAGTTTGACCTCGGCTTCCGCAATTTTGCGTGCCGTGATGTTCTCCTGAAAAGCAACGAAATTCGAAATGGTATTGTCTTCATCCAGGATCGGAAAAATGGTTGATGACTCATGGATCAGAGTCCCGTCTTTACGTTTATTGACAAACTCAGTCGTAAATTTCTTTCCGCCTCTTACAGTCTCCCAGAGACGATCATACACACTTTTCTCTGTTAGACCTGATTTCCAAACGCCGGGCTTTACACCCAGCAGCTCTTCTTGAGTATAACCAATGTTTGTGGTGGTCGCTTTATTGACATATTCAATATTCCCATCTCTATCCGTCATAAAAATACTCACCGGACTTTGATCTACGATCTGTGACAATCGCTTGACCATTCGAATGGTTTGTTTTTCTTCCGTGATATCTCGCCACCTGACAAGAATAGATGGGGCTTTGTTATATTCTGAAATAGTTAAGCTGATTTCTGCAAGGAACAGCTCACCATTCATTTTTACATGTGTCCATTCAAAGATGTTCTGACCCTCACGAAAGACTTTGTCCAGATGTTCGATGACCAAGTCAGTGGAACGTCGTCCGTTTGGCTGAAATTCCGGTGAGATCTCATCCGGGCTGCGGCCGATAATATACGCTCGGTCGGCAGCCATGATCTGTTCAGACGAACGATTGCACTCCACGAATACGCCGTTCTGAATGATCAAGTAAGCTTGGGGCGAGTTGTAGAAGAGATTGCGGTAGTTTTCATTCGTTTTTTGAAGATCTTCTTCTGCCTTCTTGCTTTGCGTTACATCTTCAAAGATCGAGACCACACTGCTGGGAACCGGGTCATTCTGTTCAAAGATCGGAATAGAATTGATGTTGATCCAGACCCAATCGCGTTTCGGAGGGTGATATACCCCCATCATAACATTTTCAACTGTCTTACCGGTGCGTAGCGCAACCATCGCAGGATGTTCTTCACCCGGGAAAGGGTCTCCATTCTCCTTAACAGCTCGCCAGTCAGGATCTACGGATGTCTTTCCCTTCATCTGATCCGCAGTCAAACCCAGCACCCGCTCAGCTGCAGCGTTCACCTCCTGGATGGCCCCTGAGCGGTCCTGAAAAACAACCCCTGAAGGAAGGTTTTCGAACAAGAAATTCCACTTTGATGTGAATGTCATGATCGTTTAATTTCGCTTTAATACATTTCAATTTAATCGTTCTCCCGACATAGTTTCCGGTTGAGCTATCTACCAATCTGTTGCCCTAATCTTTCGAATCGAGTTCATCGATCATTGCAAACAAATTCGCTGGAAAATCACTTTTGATAAAGTATCCGATCACATTCGGGTATGCTTTTGATCGTTGAACATCATCCGCATTACTTGACTGTGAGATGATGATAACGGGCTTCTCGATCCTTCGCTCCATCAACTTATCCAACACTTGCCATCCATGAATATCAGGGAGATAGATATCAAGGAGAAAAAGGTCCGGTAATTCTGCTCCATCGGTCGATAGCTCATCCATTAACTTTAAAATGGACAGCTTATCACAGAACTCTTTTGTAATCCTGTAAGGGGTACATGTGAGCAATAAGTTGCCCAGCACCCTACGATACACTTCACTGTCCTCGATCAACCAGATCTTCATGAATACGTGTTTAAATAATGGTTAACAGCCATGAAACAATTGTCAGTAAGTAAGTCCGAATGTGGAAGTCTTGGTTTCATGAAGTAGGTAAAAATAGAAAGAATTGTGTGAGCGTTGATTTGCTTTGAGGTCTAAATTCTGGAAGAATCAGTAGAAATACGTATCTTAACGATCCAAACAAGAAAATTAGCCATTCAATGGAAAAAGGGATCTCATACACCGAGGCTTTTGAAGAACTTCAGGAGATCGTTCGGCATATGGAAGATGGAGAGATCACCGTAGATGAACTATCTGTCAAAGTTAAACGTGCCACCGAGCTGATCAAGATCTGCAAAACAAAGCTCACCACAACAGAGGAGGATGTCAACCAGATCCTGAAGGAGCTGGAAGGATAGGCTGAAAGGAAAATGGTTTAAAAAACAAAGAGCAAAGACGTAATGTGGTCCTTGCTCCCTCTTGAATATGCTGTTCCGTATGCTTATTTAAGCAGTTTCCTGCTGTACACGTTCCCGTTCTGATCAGCAATCCAAATACTGTAGCTTCCTTTGATCAGCGATGAGGCATCTACCGATTGAGTCAATTCGGTGATCGTTCCTGAAAGTACCTTGCGACCAGAAAGATCCACTATACTGAATGCAGCACCGATGAGTTCCTCGGACACTTTCAGCGTAAAGCTGTGATCGATCGGATTGGGGTACACTGCAAATAATTTGGTAGCAGCTTCATGAACACCCGTGTTATCCTGAGCCCTCAAAGCAATGATGCTGTGTGTATTTGGATTTGTGTTCGACCACGAGGATCCGTTTGTTGCCAGATAGATGGTTTTATCCGTGCCTACACAAATATCTCTTAGGCGTCCGAACTGATTGGTCAGGTAGTGCACCTGCGCATCAACGGCTGTACCGTCCGCGTTAAGATCGAGCGCGATGAGTTTTTTGTCTTTAAGCACGGTCATCAACACTTTTCCGTCGAATTCAGGGATCAGCGGATTTTCGTAATAGACCATATCAGATGGCGCAATGGTTGGAGTCCAGGCAACAAGTGGCTCTTTCACATTATTAGAGGTACAGAAGGACATTTCTGATGACTGGTCACAGAAGCCTCTGACCGTAGGCCACCCGTAGTTGCGGTTCATCTCCAGGATCTGGAATTCGTCATCCGTATCTGCGCCGTGCTCCGAGAGATAGATCTTCCCGTTGGGATGCTGGAGGATTCCCTGCGCATTGCGGTGACCGTATGAGTACATCGGATTTCCGGCCATAGGGTTGTTTGAGGGTATTGTACCGTCCAGATTAATGCGAAGCACCTTCCCATTTGGGGATGAATTGTTCTGTGGGGTGGTAAGGTCTTGTGCATCCCCCGTGGTAAGGATCAGTGTATTGTCGGAAAGAATGGCTAACCGAGCACCATTGTGCGTACTGTAACCTTCAATATTGTCGAGCAAAACAACTTCGTTTACGAGGGAAGTTCCGTTGTACGTGTATTTTACAACCTTCTCTTTCAGATTTGTAGATGTTGTGCCATATGTGTATGCCATGAATACTTCAGGGGAATTGGAGAAATCAGGATGCAGTACCATTCCGAGTAGGCCTGATTCTGAGAACTGACCAACAGGCCCCATAATGTCGAGTATCACTGTTTTGGTTTTGGTCACAGGATTGATCCTGCTCACCAGACCTTTTCTTTCCGTTACCCAAATATGGTCGTCGGGGCCGTATATGATCTCCCAAGGGATGTCCATTCCGTTGTTACCGGTAAAAGCACCGTTGCTTCCTGTTCCATAATAGATCGTTTCTACATCCAGCACTGTGTTTCCTACTGTGACAGTGGTCTGTGCTTGAATGTTTAATGCAATGATTCCCGTAAGAATGAGTAAAGATCGCTTCATAACAAGTAATTTAGTGGTCAAATATAGGGAATTAATCATCCTTTCGGGCAATGAGCCTTACTTTAAAGTCGAGTGGAACCAACGGGAATCCTAAAAAATACGTTCTTTCGTAAAACCATGCTTATGAAAACGTTCCTGGCCGCCTCGGCCATCCTTTGTTTTTGCCTGGCACACGCCCAGCAGACCGACACCACCTTTCAAAAGGTCTTTTACTCGCCACAAGCGGCCTACATGGCAAAAACGCTTGCAGCGCTGGAGGATGACGGAGTAATGATCCTGGGAGAACTGGGCTGGGGCATGGGAGCACTGACCAGGGTGGATTCAGCAGGAACACAGCTCTGGACAAAAAGGTACGGCTCTTCTGATCAGGAGATCAATACGAATCTTCACCTGAAGGATATGATCAAAACGCATGACACGGCATTTGTTTCAGTTGGGTACGTTCTGGAGACCAGCAACAGCGAGGCCTATATGGCAGTCATGAAAACAGACCTTTACGGAGATACGGTATGGACGGCAAGATTCAATAAGTCCGTAGTGGAGACGATGACGGCAACAGCTGTTTCTGAGGGAGTGGATTCGAGCATTTTTCTCTGTGGTTATGGTTTTCAGAATGGAAAAGGTTACCTGTTGAAACTGGATAGTCTTGGGACTCTGCTTTGGGGAAAGGAGCTTGCTGAGTCCGGATCGATAGAACCCTATGGAGTTACCCAACTTTCAGACGGTACCATCGTCATGGTTGGAAACCGAACAGCTGGTATACCTGGGCAGGGTGGATTTATACTGATTCTGGATTCCGACGGAAATGTACAATCCGCAAGATCCATCAGTAACGCATACCTGTTAGATATTATCGATCATGAAGGTAATCTTTACCTGTTGGCTTCTTCAGGAGGAACGATCTCCTTGATCAAGATGGATTATTCGGGAAATCTGATCTGGAAGAAAGGGTATTACTACACCAATGTTCTGGATTACTCCCGAAAGCCGTATATACGAACTCTTTCTGACGGGAATCTCATGGTGATGTATGGAGACCGCTGGTATACTACCCACCTGATGATACTGGACCAGGACGGGAATATCCAGGTTATGCAGCAGCATATGTTTGGAGGCAGTGATGTGCTTGAGACAAAGAAGAAGGGCTTGTTCATGATCGGTTATGGACCGCTGTATGGTGTCAGAATGCTGGGCTACGACCACACGGGACTGGTGAGGATGGATAGTTTATATTCCTTGACAGGAATGAACTGTGCCTGGGAATCATCCCTAAACATTTCAGATCCGGACATTCAGTTCAGTACCTTGACGTTCAGTGCCTCGTCGGCTTTGGTTAAAACTCCGCTGGACTTGTTTTACAACGTTGAGAATCTCAGCGAACAGCCCGGCTGCGTGGAAATGTGGGGTGGATTAGACGAGAATGTCGCGCACAGCATGAGCGCATCTCCAAATCCAACGCGGGATGTAGTGCATTTCCAACAGCCGGAAGGTATGCCGTTTTCAGTTGTGATTATGGACCTTAAAGGGAGAATACTGCTGGTGGATGGAGAACTTTCAGCAGAAAAGGAAATCAACCTTTCAGCTTGTGGATCCGGGATCTACATCTACCGTGTGCGATTTGAAGACGGTACTTTCAGTCACGGGAAGATCGTGGTAGAATAAGCCTATTTTTCTTTCAGCAGCAATGCGATATCGTCGATCAGCTCGTCGACCTCCTTTTGTGAAGTGCCGTCATAGTAACCGCGAATCCGCATTTCCCGGTCTATCAGAACAAAATTGTTCGTGTGGATGAAATCGCTGCCCACATCTCCTTGATTTTCTGCTTCTGCTGGTTTGAGTACAAAGAAGGATTTTCGGGCAAGTGTATAAAGTGCCTCCTTTTTTCCGGTCAGAAAATGCCATTGCTTCGGATCCGCACCGTGATCATCGGCATACCGCTTCATTTGGGCAACGGTATCATTGTCTGGATCAACAGTAAAGCTTAGAATCTTGACATTTGAGTTGTCCTTGTAGGCCTGGTGCACACGCTGCATTTGATTGTTCATGACCGGGCAGATCGTTTTGCAGTTCGTGAAGAAGTATTCAGCAACAAAAACTTTTCCCTGCACATCTTTCTCGGTGATCCTTCTGTTTTCCTGGTCTGTAAAACGAAAAGTTCCAATCTTGTGTCCATAACCGATCCTCAAGAGTTCCGGGTCAACCATCTCATCGTTCACATCGATCGGATTGATCACCGGTAAGGTCTTCACCTTTTCCGGATTGATCATGAAGTATGTGAAGAGAACTCCGCCGACCGAGAAAAGGATGAGGAAAAGGGCGCTCTTGTTCATGATACAAAGTTAGTTATAAATGGATAGTATAAGAAGAAAACAAAGAGTAAGGAACAAAGAGCAAGGACAAATGATTGCCATTTCATGTCTGAATCCTGAAAAGATTACAAACCTTTCGGACCTTTGTTCCTTGCACTGCGCTCCAAAAGAACATTATCTTTGTTCCCACTTAAGAAGTCAGTCCATGGATAAGAACAAGGAACTTTTAGAACGCCGCAGGAACTCCATGCTTGGAGGCGGACAGGCGCGCATCGACAAGCAACACCAGCAGGGAAAGCTGACCGCAAGGGAACGCATCACCGTGTTGCTGGATGAGGGCTCTTTTCAGGAGATCGGACAGTTCGTGGAGCACCGTTCCACATCCTTTGGATTGGATAAGCAGAAATACCCCGGAGATGGTGTAGTCACTGGTTACGGTACGATCCACGGACGACTGGTGTATATCTTTGCGCAGGATTTCACGGTACTTGGTGGTTCACTGGCAGAAGCGCATGCCCAGAAGATCTGCCGTATAATGGATGCAGCCATGAAGAATGGTGCTCCCGTGATCGGACTCAACGATTCAGGCGGTGCACGCATTCAGGAAGGTGTCGTTTCATTGGCCGGTTATGCTGATATTTTCTTTCGTAATACCCGTGCCTCTGGTGTGATCCCGCAGATCTCCGTGATCATGGGTCCTTGCGCCGGTGGAGCAGTGTATTCGCCTGCATTGACCGATTTCATCTTCATGGTGGAAGAAACATCCTACATGTTCGTGACAGGGCCCAACGTGGTTAAAACTGTTACGCATGAAGAGGTAAGCTCTGAGGATCTGGGTGGAGCCAAGGCACATGCAGAACGGTCCGGAGTGAACCATTTTACGGCGGCAAACGACGTGGAATCCCTCAAAAAGGTGCGGGATCTGATGACCTATTTACCACAAAACGCCAACGAACTTCCGCCATGTCCGACCCAGTTTGAATTTTCTGAGAACAAGAATGAACAGATCGGAGCGATCATGCCGGAGAACGTTAACGTACCTTACGATATCCGAAAGGTGATCGACTGTGTGATCGATGATAACAGCTTCCGTGAGGTTCAGGAAGATTTCGCCAAGAACATCGTGATTGGCTTTGGACGTCTGGAGGGTAAAACCATCGGAATTGTCGCCAATCAACCATCTGCAATGGCGGGTGTTTTGGATATCGATGCTTCACGCAAGGGAGCACGCTTCGTGCGTTTCTGTGATGCATTCAACATTCCGTTGCTGGTGTTCGAGGATGTACCGGGCTTCCTTCCGGGAACGGATCAGGAATGGAGAGGCATCATCACACACGGTGCTAAATTACTTTATGCTTTCTCAGAAGCTACCGTTCCGAGAATCACAGTGATTACGCGTAAAGCTTATGGTGGAGCTTTCGATGTCATGAACTCTAAGAACATTGGGGCTGACCTGAACTTTGCATGGCCAACAGCCGAGATCGCTGTAATGGGAGCGAAAGGGGCTGCGGAGATCATTTTCAAGCACGAGATCCAGTCGTCCGACGATCCACAAGCGAAATGGCTTGAAAAAGAAGCAGAATACGGCCAGCTATTCGCCAATCCGTACCGCGCAGCTGAACACGGCTTCGTGGACGATGTGATCCTGCCGTCAGAGACCCGATCGAAAGTGATTGCCGGTTTCAAGATGTTGGAGAACAAGGCAGAGGTATTACCGAAAAAGAAGCACGGAAATATTCCACTTTGAAATTTAGCGCTCAATTCATTAAATAAATTAATAGTGAACATAATTTATGTTTATTCATATTTCACTATATTTGTTTTTCCTTTTAAATTAAACTTATGTTAAGATTTTATTCGTCGAGTACACGCTCTGTGAATACTGCGCGTGGTGTTCAGGAGTGTCTGGAGTCCGCGATGGGTTCGGAATTCAGTAAAGCAGATCTACTCATTTTTCATGCATCCATAGGTCACAATTTTCATGATATTGTGAATGAGGCTTCTCGTTTGTCTCCAAAAAGCCGCATCTTGGCAGCATCGTGTTGTGGAGTGGTCGGCAGAGAAGGGGTAAGCGAATCAATGAAGGACATTGCGCTCATGGCCGTTACAGGAACTTCTTTTGAAGTGAGTCATTGTAAAGAAATTTATGGTCATACCTCTTATGAGCGAACGCTCGAGATGGCGAAAGACTTATGTTCCAAAAAGGAAGGGATCAACATGATCTATTTTTTGGCTTCGGGTATTGATATCGCAAATGATGAATGCATCAGAGCAATGGAGGAGGTATTCGGTGAGGAAGTGACCATTTTTGGAGCAACCTCTGCTGATAACATGCGCGGAGTGATTAATTTTCAGGCGGTTGATAATGAGGTATATGAGCACGGGGCATACATGGTTGGTTTTTGTGATCCTTCGTTAAAGGTGGATACACAAGCCACTCACGGATTCGTGCGTATTGGGGAACCACTTGTTGTCACTAAGTCCTCCGGACATATAATCCATGAATTCAATGGCCAACCGGCATGGAAAGAATATACACAGCGCCTTGGGCTGAATGCAAATGCAGAATGTGGCGATACTATTCCGATTGGAGCCTTGGGCGAGAAGTTATCGGATGAACTCACCAAAGAGTACGGAAATGACCTTCTTCTTCGTGTAGTCACCAAGCATGATGGAGACGATATGCATTATGCGACCACGATCAAGGAAGGCACACCGCTTTGGTTAACGACTAGAGATGAAGAACTGATCTTCTCTGAGATGGATCGTATGGTTGACGATATGACTCAACGAATAGACGGTCGTGAGGTTGTTGCGGTCTTTCATGCCGATTGCCTGGCAAGGGGGCGTTTTTTATTCAACCGAATTGTGAAGGAGGAGCTTGTTGCCCGTATGCAGCATCCTTTCTATGTAAACGGTGAATGTCCCCCTTGGCTTGGAATGTATGGATTTGGAGAGATTGCAAGATTGGGAGGCAAGAACACCTACCACAATTACACCACCGCGTTGTACGTGATCTACCGCGACTAAAATTTGAGTTTTTGGACAGGAATGGTAAATACGAAGATATATACCAAGAATATCTTGAGCTACAAGCGCGCGTAACGAAGTTTGCTGCGACTCAGCAGGAATTAATCAATACGAAGGATCTACTTGATCAGGAATTGGTTCGATATAAACGATTGAACCAATTCTTCTCGAGGGCGATCAGGCAGAGCAGTCTGAGAGAATTACTCCATATCACTGCGGAGGCAATTATTGATATTTTCGAGTTACAGATCGGGTATTTGCGTTATGAATTCAACGATTCAGAAGACCGATCGGAGGAACTTATATTCTGTGAGGGAGCTCCTTATGGTCAAGATGAAAAGACCGTGTCTGATTTTAAGAAACTGGAGTCAGTCAACATTTTCAGTGGTAATTTTAAGAAATTTGAATCGGAAGAGATCGAACTTTATGTAAAAGAGTCGCGGCTTTCTTTTGCGCTTTTAAGCAAAAAGCTCTTATTCGGTCCGGATGCCACATTGATCATAGGCGCAGGTGTCGATAGTGATTTCAAGCATAACTATTCAACTGAAGAAGCAACCAAGATTTCGCTTTTTACCATTTTTGTCCATCAGATCGAAGCTATTCTTAACAATCTGATCACGCTCAATAAAAATAAGGAACAGTTTGTTCGCATCAAAAATTCAGAGCTTGAGCTTAAGAAACTTTCACTTATCGCTACCTCAACGCACAACGCTGTTATAATAACCGATAAATACGGTAGGATAGAATGGGTAAATAAGACGTTTACAGCATTATCAGGGTATGAACTAAATGAAGTAAAGGGGCGTAAACCAAAAGATTTTTTACAGGTTCAGGATGACCGAACTAATGAAGCGCGATTAACACTAGCACATTCTTTGGCTAAATGTGAAAGCGTAGAGGTCGAGATAATCAACATCGATAAATCGGGTCATGAATATTATATCAAACTCCAGATCACACCTGTTTTAGATGACAATGGAAATGTGATCAATTTTATCGCTCTGCAGAAGGATATTACCGAGGAGGTCCGTCAAAGAAAAGAGCTGGAGAAAATGAATTTTCGGCTGAACGAGATCACGAAAGGATCCAAACTTGGTGTTTGGGAGTTTTATCCTTCCAGTTTGGAAGGAAATTGGAATGAAGTCCTTTATGACCTCTATGAAGTAGATCCAACTGTAAAAACAGACCTGCATCAGATTTGGAAAAATTCCCTTCACCCTGAGGATAAGGATCGCATAATTAATGGGATCAGTGATCTTGTTGAAGGCAGAAAACAGAAGTCGATCGAGGAATACAGGGTGAT
>Ga0315902_10008644_pt1 | contig 13767 bp, 14 predicted proteins | sample LakEriMetagenome_9_FD_203523 | JGI IMG/M metagenome (GOLD analysis project Ga0315902, IMG submission 203523) | Freshwater fungal communities from buoy surface, Lake Erie, Ohio, United States - Buoy 12 MA117 | ecosystem: Environmental > Aquatic > Freshwater > Lake > Lake biofilm | place: USA... | reverse complement strand
TTCTCGCTGCTCTCGCATTTCGAGGCTGCCCAGCGCGGCGTTCTCGAGCTGCGCTCACTCCTCTACTATCTTGGTTTCATTGGCCTGTGGCTGACCTTGAATGCCATCTGGGTCGCTGCGCGGAAGAGTGGATGATGCGCCGGCGCCACTATGCCGTCCTCGCAAGCCTTGCCGCCGTCACGATCTTCGCGGGGCTCAACCTCGCATCGTGGAAATGGCTGGGCAGCGCGCGTGCGGACTTTACCGCCAACGCGCTCTACACCTTGTCGACCTCGGCCAAGCGCGTTGTGCAGCGGTTGATCGAACCGGTCGAGCTAGAGTTGGTTTACTCCCGCTCGCTCGGCACGGAGTATCCGGCAATCCGCGCGCACGCGGACCGCGTGCGGCAACTGATGGCGGAGATCGCGGCCCAAAGCGAAGGAAGGGTGAAGCTGCGCGAGTCCGAGCCCGAACCATTCTCCGAGGAGGAGGACCGCGTGAGGGCGATGGGGCTGACGTCGGCGCCCGCGGATGGCGGTGAACCCCTCTATTTCGGCATCATCGGGCGCAACACGTCGGCCGACACCATCGCCATCCCCTTCCTGGCCCCCGAGCGTGACGCACTGCTCGAGTACGAGCTCGTACGGTTGATCTCGCAGCTCGATGATCCAGCTCCGCCGAAGGTGGCGGTGCTCTCCACGCTCCTGCCTTTCCGGCTGCATCCGACCGAGCAGGGGTCGGCCTTCATGCTGCGCGAGGGCGCGCGCGCCTACGAGATTGTCATCGTCGACAACGACTTCCGCGCGCTTCCGGAAGGAACGGATGTCCTGCTGATGGTGCACCCGCCTGCATTCGACGAGTGGCAGACCTATGTCGTCGACCAGTTCCTGCTCAACACGGGCGCTGCGATGATTGCGATCGATCCGGTGTCGCGGGTGGCGCTGGCGCAGCAAGGCGGCGCGCCCGCTGCATCGACGCTCGGCCGACTTGCGAGCATGTTCGGCCTCGAACCGGCTTCTGATGTCGTGGCAGATTCGACCATGGCCCTGCCGGTCAACATCGACCTCGGCGGCGGGCGGGTGGGGCAGGTGGGGCAGCCGTTGTTTTTGGGGCCGCCGCCGCCGCTGGTGTCGCAGAAGGATGTCATTACGGCGGACCTTTCGCGGCCGATCAATTTTGGGGCGTCCGGGCGGCTGATCGTGCGACCGCCCGCCGGCGTCACATTTGAGCCACTGGTGTCGACAAGCAGCGAGGCGGCGCTGATGCCGGCTGCGTTCGCGGCGGGCGATCCGGGGCCTCGTGAGGTGCTGGAGGCGTACTCGCCCTCAGGCGAGCAGCAGGTACTGGCCGGGCGCCTGTCGGGCCCGCTGCGGTCGACATTCACGGGGCCGCCGCTCGCCGCCAGCGATGCCGATCCCGCGCTGGCCGAACAGCAGCGGCAGGAGATGGCGCGACTGCCGCCGTTCATCTCCGAATCGAAGCGCGACGCGCAGGTGATCCTGGTCGCCGATACCGACATGTTCGATGACAGCTTTTTCGTTCATCCGCAGTCAGGCCAGCCGCTGGCGGACAATGCGGCTTTCGTGCTCAACGCGCTCGACAATCTCGGCGGCGATCCGGCGCTGACCGAGCTGCGCTCGCGTGCGCCAGCAGCGCGGCCGATGGCGCGGGTGGATGAGCTGCGCGAAGCCGCGCGGTTGCGCCTGTTCGCTGAGCAGGAGCGGCTCGAGACGCTTCTGGCCGAGGCTGAGGACCGTATCGAAGCACTGGAAGCCCGGCGTGCGGGCGGCGCCGCGCTGACGCCGGAAGAACTCGCCGGGATTGCCGATTATCGGACGCAGGCGGTTGCAATCCGCAGCCAGCTGCGCGGCGTCGAGCGTGCGTTCCGGCGCGACATCGACGCGCTCGAGAGCCAGCTGGTGCTGCTGAATGTCTGGCTGCCGCCGATCCTTGTGGGGATCGCCGGGCTGGCGGTCTTCCTGTGGCGGGGACGCAGGCGAGGGGGCGCGGCATGAGCGCGGCGCGAGCAAAAATCCGACGGCGCACCTTGCTGATCGCAGGCGCTGGGGCCGTAGCGTCGATAACGCTCGGCGCGCTGGCCTGGATCCCGGCGGCCAGCGACCTGCAGAGGTCGGAGATCGGGCGCCTTATCCTGCCGGGGTTCGCGGACAAGCAACCGCTGATCCAGCTGATCATGGTGACGACGCAGGAGGAGAGCTACCACCTCGTGCGCAATGACGATGGCTGGGTTCTATCCGAGAAGGGTTCCTATCCGGTCACGGATGCAAGGATCCAGGACCTCACCGAAGCGTTGTCGAACATGGTCCATGCCGAGGCGATGACGCGCGACGAGCGCAAGTTCGACCGCATCGGGCTCGGCGATCCCACTGCGGGCGGAACGGGCGCGCTGCTGGAGGTAGGCGACGGGCGCGGCAACAGTTTCGCCAAACTGCTGGTCGGTCATCGCGACGGGCGGTCCTATGTGCGCAAGCCGGATGACCTGCAGGCCTGGGCCGTCGCCGGCGCGGTCCTGCCGCCCTTGCAGCGCGGCGCTGCCTGGCTCGATCTCGCTGTCATCACTGTCGCGGTAGAGGAGATCGTCGGCGTCGAGGTGCGCAGTGGACAAGGGCGGGCCTACCGGCTGGTCCGTAACGCCGAGGGCGAATTCGCGCTGGCTCCGCCGCACGACCGACTCCAGCCCGTGACGCCATTGGCGCCAATGCTGACCGCCGAAGTCGTGACGCGATTCGCACCGACGGACGTGGCGCCTGCAAGCGAGATCGCGATCGGCGCGCCGCTGGCCGAACACATCACGCGGCTGGCCTCGGGCGTGGTGATCGTGACACGTGCGTGGCGCGCCGGCGAACGGGGCTGGGTCACAATAAGTGCAGCTGTTGCCGAGGGCGCTGGGGCTGAGGCGGCGGCACGCGCAGGCGAGATCAACCTCAAGGCCGCGCCGTGGGCCTTCGCGCTTACCGAACTGGACTGGGGGGCGTTTGCCGCTCCGCTCGGGGCGATTGCGGAATAGGGGGATACGGCGGCCTACTTCTTCGGCAACGCGCCAATGACCATGCCTTCCGAGCCCGTCTTCTGCACCATCACCACGCATCCCGAGGCGCATTTGACTGGGAAGCGCTGCGCGCCGCCCTTCCATTCGCCGATCTGCTCGTACTTGGTGACGAGATTCCAGTAAGACATCGTCTTGCCCTTGTTGGCGCCGCCGCCGGGCGTGACGTTGGAAACGCCGGGACGGTAATGGACGACGACGACGCCGGCCTTCTCCGTGTCGGCGGGCAGTTCGCCGGAGACGAGGACGAGGTCCTTCTCGAACGCCAGCGTTGCCGGATAGGGGCTGATATCGCGTTTGGCGAAGCGTTCCTCGATGTCCTTGATGCTCGTGCCGGGGCCATGGAGGCGCCCTGAGTAGACAACCTGCGGGGTGTAGGGACCGCGATAGCCAAGGGCGCGATTGTAACGCTTTTGACGTTCGGTGAACTCGGGCTTCGCGAACGTGTCGTCCCAGCCGAGATAGTCCCAGATGCCCACAGGGTAGGTAAGGGCGATGACGTCGGAGCGCTCGGCCAGTTTCACGAGGTTAGCGTTCGCGGCAGGGCAGTTGCCGCAGGCCTGGCTGGAGAAGAGCTCCATCACCACCGGCCGCACCGAATGCTCCGGCACATCCATCCCGCCCCGTTGCGCCGAGGCTGCGGGTGAGAGGGCAGCCAGCGCAACGAGCGCCGCTGCGAGACGTGCAAGAACCGATCTCATTTCAACCCGTTATCTCGCCCCTGCACACAGGCGCGAATCAAGAGGGCGTGACCCTCGATCACCGCGCCATCACGAAGCCTTGCTCGCTCAGGACGCCCTGGCCAGTTCGCGCAACACATAGTGCAGGATGCCGCCGTGCTTGAAGTAATCCAGCTCATTTTCCGTATCGATGCGGACCTTGGCCTCGACCATCCGCTTTGTTCCATCAGCTGACGTGATCTCGACCGTAACCATCTGGCGCGGCAGCAGGGTCGCGATACCCAGAATGGTGACATATTCCGAGCCGGTGAGTTCGAGGCTGCGCCAGCTGGCGCCGTCCGCAAACTGCAGCGGGAGAACGCCCATACCGATAAGGTTGGAGCGGTGGATGCGCTCGAAGCTCTCGGCAATGACCGCACGAACGCCGAGCAGGCGGGTGCCCTTGGCGGCCCAGTCGCGCGAGGAGCCAGTGCCGTACTCCTTGCCCGCGAAGATGACGAGATCCGTGCCCTCCGCGATGTACTGCATCGCGGCGTCGTAGATCGACATCTGCTCGCCGCCCGGGAACTTCTTCGTCACGCCGCCTTCGACGCCCGGGACGACGTGGTTCTTGATGCGGATGTTGGCGAAGGTGCCACGCATCATGACTTCGTGGTTGCCGCGCCGCGCCCCGTAGGAGTTGAACTCGGTGACTGGCACCTGGTGGTCGCGCAGATATTTGCCGGCCGGACCCTTCGCCGAGATGTCGCCGGCGGGGGAGATGTGATCGGTGGTGATCGAGTCGCCGAACAGCGCCAGCACCTTCGCGTTGGCGATGTCGGTGACGGGTTCGGGCGTCATCGTCATGCCGGTGAAGTAGGGCGGGTTCTGCACGTAGGTGGAGGACATCGGCCAGCCATAGGTGGCGCCGCCCTCGACCTTGATCTTCTGCCACTGCTCGTCGCCCTTGAAGACGTCGGAGTAGCGCGTCGCGAACATGTCGGCTGTCACGACCGAGCGCACAGTGTCGGCGATTTCCTTCGTGCTCGGCCAGATCTCGGAGAGGTAGACCGGCTTGCCGTCGCCGTCCTTGCCGATCGGGTCCTTCGTGATGTCGACATTCATCGAGCCGGCGAGGGCGTAGGCGACGACGAGGGGCGGGGAGGCAAGATAGTTGGCGCGCACGTCCGGGTTCACGCGACCTTCAAAGTTGCGGTTGCCGGAGAGGACAGACGTTGCGACCAGGTCGCCCTGCGCGATAGCTGTCGAAATTGCTTCGGGCAGCGGCCCGGAGTTGCCGATGCAGGTCGTGCAGCCATAACCCACGAGGTTGAAGCCGAGCGCATCGAGATCGTCCGTGAGGCCGGCCTTGGCGAGGTAGTCGGTGACGACCTGGCTGCCCGGCGCAAGCGAGGTCTTCACCCAGGGCTTTGTGGTGAGATTGCGCTCGCGGGCGTTGCGGGCGAGGAGGCCGGCCGCGATCAGCACGTTCGGATTCGACGTGTTCGTGCACGAGGTGATCGCGGCGATGACAACGTCGCCATGGCCGATCGTATAGTCCGTGCCTTCGACCTTGGCGCGCGTGTTGGCCTTGTCGAGACGGTTGAATTCCTTGTCGAGCGCGACGCCGAAATTGCTCGCGGCGTCCTTGAGAACGATGCGGTCCTGCGGGCGTTTCGGGCCGGCGATCGAGGGCTCGACCCTGGAAAGTTCAAGTTCCAGCGTGTCGGTGAAGACCGGGTCCTTCATGTCGGCGCGCCAGAAGCCCTGCGCCTTCGCATAGGCTTCGACCAAGGCTACGCGCTCGGCAAGGCGGCCCGTCGACGTGAGGAAATTGATGGTCTCCTGGCTGATCGGGAAGAAGCCGCAGGTGGCGCCGTATTCCGGCGCCATGTTGGCGATCGTCGCCTGGTCTTCCAAGCTAAGGTTGTCGATGCCCGGGCCGTAGAATTCGACGAACTTGCCGACGACGCCCTTCTTGCGCAGCATCTGCGTGACCGTGAGCACGAGGTCGGTCGCAGTCGCGCCTTCCGGCAGCTTGCCGGTCAGCTTGAAGCCGATGACTTCCGGGATGAGCATGGAGACAGGCTGGCCGAGCATGGCGGCCTCGGCCTCGATGCCGCCGACGCCCCAACCGAGAACGGCAAGGCCGTTGATCATGGTCGTGTGGCTATCCGTGCCGACGCAGGTGTCCGGAAAGGCGACGATCTCGCCGTCTTCCTCTTTCGTCCACACGGTCTGGGCGAGGTATTCGAGGTTGACCTGGTGGCAGATGCCGGTGCCAGGCGGAACGACGCGGAAGTTGTCGAACGCGCTCTGACCCCATTTCAGGAATTCGTAGCGCTCCATGTTGCGCTCGTACTCGCGCTTGACGTTCTGCTTGAACGAGTCCGCCTTGCCGAAATGATCGACCATCACGGAGTGATCGATCACGAGATCGACGGGCACGAGCGGATTGATCGCCTTCGGGTTGGCGCCGAGCTTGGCGGCGGCGTCGCGCATGGCGGCAAGGTCGACCACCGCGGGGACGCCGGTGAAGTCCTGCATCAGCACGCGCGCCGGGCGGTAGGCAATCTCGACCTCGGCCGAGCCCTTGTCCTTGAGCCAGGCGGCGAACGCCTTGATGTCGGCCTGGGTGACGGTCTTGCCGTCCTCGAAGCGCAGCAGGTTCTCCAGCAGGACCTTGAGCGACACCGGCAGGCGCGAAATGTCGCCAAGTCCATTTTGCGCTGCGGCCTCAAGGCTGTAATAGGCGTACGTCTTGGCGCCTACCTTGAGGGTCTTGCGGGACTTGAAACTGTCGAGGGACGGCATGCTGGGGCGCCTTTCGGGGCATCGAAACTTCGAGGTCCGGGAGCCTGCGGCGTCCCGCACTGGCGGCGTTCCTACAGGACGCCGTTATGGGAAGCAAATGCACCGGAAGGAGTAAAGGAAGTGTCTGGCGCAGGCGCCTCGCAACTGGTCCTGGAGGCCGAAAACCTCGCGGCGGCGCGCGGGCTTCGCGTGCTGTTCGAAGGGCTGAACCTGAAGGTTTCAGCGGGCGAATCGCTTGAGCTGCGCGGGGCCAATGGATCGGGCAAGTCGACCTTGCTGCGCATCCTTGCGGGCCTGACGCGGCCGCATGCCGGCGCGTTACGCTATTCCGGCGCGGATGAAGATAACCTCCGGCATTATCTCGGGCATCTCGACGCGGTGAAGCCGACCGAGACGGCGCTGGAACAGGCACGCTTCTGGGCGCGCTATTTCGGCCGTTCGCAGGACGCGGCGGATCAGGCGGTCAAGAGGGTGGGGCTGGCGGGCCGCAAGGCCGTGCCGGGACGCGGGCTCTCGGCGGGACAGAAGCGACGCCTCGCGCTGATACGATTGCTGATCGAGCCGAGGCCGGTCTGGCTGCTGGACGAGCCGACTGCGGCTCTCGATGCGGAGGGTCGCGCGCTGGTGATGCAGCTCGTTGGCGAGCATCGCGCAACGGGCGGGATGGTGATCGCGGCGGTGCATGGGGAGGGATTTGCGGGCTCGCGTGTCCTCGATCTGGCGACCCTGAAGGCGGCTGCATGAGCGGCTCGTTCTCCGTTTTTGCCCGCGAATTGAAACTCGCCTGGTCGGGCGGGGGCGGCGCGGCCTTGCCAGTGGGATTCTTTGCAGCGGCGGCGAGCATGACGCCGTTCGCGGTGGGCAATGAAATCGGCAACCTCCAGATCGCCGGGCCCGGTGTGATGTGGATCGCGCTGGCGCTGGCGAGCCTCCTGCCGATGGAACGGCTGTTCCAGGCCGATCTCGAAGACGGCACGCTGGACGCTTATGCGGGGTCGGGGATCGCCATGGAGGGGATCGCGCTGGCCAAGACGCTGGCGCACTGGATCGCCACGGGCATTCCCCTGGCGCTGATAGCGCCGATCCTCTGGATCATGCTGCAGGGCCCGCCGGAGCAGGTCCTGTTTGTGATCGGTGCGGCGTTGGTGGGGTCGCTGGCTTTCTTTTTCTTCGGGTCGATCGGGGCCGCGCTGGCGGCGGGATTGCGACGGGGCGGGCTGGTCATCGCGCTGGTGACTTTGCCGCTTTACGTGCCGACCATGATTTTCGGGGCGGCGGCGCTTTACATGGCCGCGGGCGGGGGCGACTGGGGCCAGCCGGCGCTGCTGGCGGGGGCTGTGGCGATGTTCGGGATTGCGACATCGCCCTTCGCCGCCGCCATGGCGCTCCGGATGGCGATTGACTAGATAGCCCCATGGACCTCGCCGATCCTGAGAATGTGAAGCCCGCAAACGGGCGATGCGACTAGACTAGAAGCCTGTCCGGAGCGCCTGGCCCATGGCCGTCCTGTCCTTCTTCGCCAACCCGCACCGCTTCATGGCGGTCTCGACGTGGTTCGCATGGCCGTTTGCGGCGCTGGGAATCCTGCTGATCCTGGTCGGCGCGTATTTCGGGTTGTTCGTGGTCCCGGAGGATTTCCAGCAGGGCGATTCGGCGCGGATCATGTTCGTGCATGTGCCGGCGATGTGGCTGTCTTTGTTCTGCTACGCCTTCATGACCGGGGCGAGCCTTGTGTCCTTCATCTGGCGCCACGCGCTGGCGGATGTGGCGGCCAAGTCGGCCGCGCCGATCGGGGCCGCGGTGACCGCGCTCGGCCTCATGACCGGATCAATCTGGGGCTATCCGACCTGGGGCACGTGGTGGGAGTGGGGCGATGCGCGCCTCGTCTCGGTGCTGGTGCTGTTTTTCATCTACCTCGGCTACATCGCGATCTGGCAGGCGATGGACACGCCGCAGAAGGCGGCGCGCGCGGCGGCGATCCTCTGCATGGTCGGCGCAGTGAACCTGCCCATCATCCAGTTCTCCGTCGAATGGTTCTCGACGCTTCACCAGGTCAAGATGAAGGCAGCGGACGAGTTCAAGTATCCGATGTATGTCGTGGCGCTGGGATACTTCTCCCTCTTCGGCGGGCTTACGCTCTTCAACATGCGCGCCGAGGTCATGAACACCCGCGCCGAAATGCTCATGCAGCGCCGGCAGGCGGCGGAGTAGTCCGATGTTCGAGTACGAGCAGTACACGCCCTATGTCCTGACCTCCTACGCCATCGGAGCGGTTGTGATCGTCGGGCTGATCATATGGTCGGCGCTGCGCGTGTCGAATGCGCGCAGACGGCTCGCCGAGGCTGAGAAGGAAGACACGCCATGAAACGCTGGTGGGCCATCCTGCCGCTGGCGGCGTTTGCAGGCCTCGTCGTCGTGGCGTTCATCCAGCTTTCGCGGCCGGCGCCGGCGCCAGCCTCCTTCATTTCGCCGATGCGGCCGGCGCCGGAATTTGCGCTGCCGGGGCTTGATGGGGGCGAGGTGAAGCTCTCGGACTATGCCGGCCGGCCGGTTCTGGTGAATTTCTGGGCGACCTGGTGCGCGCCGTGCAAACTCGAGCATCCACTGCTGGTTGAGATGCGCAAGCAGGGCGTCGAGATTGTCGGCGTGCTCTACAAGGACCCGAACGGGCTGGACGGCGCGCGGCAGATCCTGGTGCAGGATGGCAACCCGTTCGCGGCTGTGGGGCTCGACCCGCTGGGCGATCTTGGCATCGACATCGGGCTAACCGGCGTGCCCGAGAGCTTCCTGATCGATGCGCAGGGCCAGATCATCAAGACCAAGCGAAACTACTTTGTCGATACAGACGTCGCCGACTTTGTCGCGGCGTATCGCGCCGAACAGGCAAAGGCGGCCGGCGGCTAGCGGCGCGGGCGAGGCCGCTTGGCGGCGACGGTCTTGCGGGCCGGGCGCCGGGGCTTGCGGGCGGGCCGCTCGTCCGGCTCGTGCATCGCGGTCTGGTCGGCGGTTTCGGCAAGTTCCACGAGGATCGCTTGGAAAGCCCCCCGACGCGATGCGGGCAGGGCCGCCAAGAGGTTCCGGTCGACGTCGCGGATCGCGGGCAGCGCCGCGTCGAGCCGGCGACGGCCCTCCTGCGTCAGCCGGACAGACTTCGCACGGCCATCGTCGGCGGCTGCAGCCCGGGCGATCAGGCCACGCTTCTCCATGCGTGCAATCATCTCCGCCAGCGTCGAGCGATCGACGCCCGTGGTACGCACGAGGTCGGACTGGCTGGCGCCCTCGGCCTCGGCGATGGCGGCGAGGAGCACCGTCTGGCGCAGGGTCACGCCGTCGTGCAGATCCGAGCGCGCAAAAAGCTCGGCCGCGAACTGTTCGGCGCGGCGGAGCAGGTGGGAGGGCGAGCGCGACAGGCGGAACACCTCGCGCGACGCCGGATTGCGGGCGCCGCGCTTCGCCGGTCGCCTTGCAGCTTCACGCTTCATGCCTTGCCTCGCTCCGGGTGCGGATCATCACCCTGCCGCTGCTGTCGTCCACAAGCCGAATCTAGGGCGACCTGTTCATCTGTGCACATACCTGCATAATGTTTCTGCTGTGAGCGATACACCCTTGCCGGTTTCTTTTTCGATGCGCACGCCTCCGGGCGAGGATCGCGACCGCCGCGTGTGCGATTCGTGCGGGTTTGTCGACTATTTGAACCCCCGGATCGTGGCTGGCGTCGTAGCCCACCGGAATGGGCAGGTGCTCCTCTGCAAGCGCGCCATCGAGCCCCGATACGGGTATTGGACCCTGCCGGCCGGCTTCATGGAACTCGGCGAAAGCGTCGAGCAAGGCGCCTGCCGCGAAGCGCACGAGGAGGCGCGGGCCGAGCTGGAAGTCGAGGCGCTGCTGGCGCTGTATTCAATCCCGCGGATCGGCCAGGTGCAGATTTTCTTCCGTGCGCGACTGATCAACGAACCGTCGCCGGGACCCGAAAGCCTCGCCGTCGGACTTTTCGACTGGGAAACTGTTCCGTGGACGGAACTCGCCTTTCCGTCAGTCAAGTGGGCATTGGAGCATTATCGCGCAACCGAGGGGCGGACAGGTTTTCCGCCCTTCACCAATCCGGCCGGAAGCGAGACGCTGACACGGTGATGGAAGCGGACGCCTTGCGGGTCGTGGCGATGCTGGAGCTTGTGGCCGAGCGTTGCGGCGATCCAACGGCGGATGTGTATGCAAGACTGTTCGCGGCGCATCCGGAGCTCGAAGCCCTGTTCGTGATGGATCGGGGCGGCGAGGTGCGCGCTTCCATGATGCAGCAGGCGCTCGAATGCATCCTCGATCATGCCGGCGACCGGCTGGTTGCGCCGCAGATCATCGCGGCATCGCGGATGCACCATGACGGCTATGGCGTCCCGGCCGGCCGCTTCGATGCGTTCTTCATCGCCCTGAGAAATGCGTTCCGCGACATCGCCGGCGCAGACTGGACTTCGGAGGACGACGCGGCGTGGGGACGAATGCTCGGTGAATTCGCGGCATTCCGCTGATCAGGCTGGATCGCGCGCCTTCTTGTCGTCGTCCGCTTCGCCATCCTCGATGTTGTGCTTCATCAGGAAGGGGAGGTTCACCACCATGAAGATGATGGCCAACGGGATCGAGAGGAAGATTTTCGAGTTGGCCCACACCTGTTCGGAGAAGTTGCGCCAGATGATCTCGTTCACGATCGCGAGCACGACGTAGAAGGCGGCCCAACGCAGGGCGAAGATCTTCCAGGCATGGTCGGGCATCTTGAAGGCGTGCTCGAAGGCCGTCTTCCAGATGTTGCGTCCGATGGCGAGGCTGCCGAGGATCGTGCCGGCGAAGAGCAGGTTGATAATGGTCGGCTTGATGAAGGCGAAGGTCTTGTCCTGCAAGAACAGGGTAAGGGCGCCGAACACCATGACGACCGTTCCGGTGATGATCAGCATGGGCGGCAACTTGCGGCCCTTGATCAGCGTCCAGCCGATGGCGGCTGCGACAGCCGCCATAAACACACCGGTCGCCCAGAAGATCGCGTTGTCCTTGGAGAACAGGCCGGGGCCTTCCGGGCCGTTCTGCAATACGTTGAACACGATCACGAAGGCGAGCACGGGACCGATGTCGGTCCAGATGTTTCCGGTCCCTTTCGGGATCGATTTCTTAGTGTCTGTGGAGGGCGTGTCGGTCATCGGGGTCACTTAGCGGTCATGGCCCTTCGCGGTCAAACGCTGCGGACATGGCGGGCGATGAATTGCTGCAGGGCGCAACGGACGCCGGCGGCGTCGAACAGGAGTACCGCCAGACCATAGGCGACCGTGCCAAAAGACGCCTTGAGCAGCAGTTCGGGAAGCCCGCCCGCCGGGGGCACGAGGCTCACGACGATCGCCATGAACGCGCAAGACCCCGAAACCTTGAGGAAATCGCCCCAAGGCCAGGACAGTGGGACCAGTTTCCGGGCAGCGAGGCCGAGCAGCACCAGCGCCAGCGCGTAGCATGCGACTGTTGAATAGACCGCGCCCATCAGGCCGAGGCTCGGCAGGAGAACGGCGTTGAGGACAAGGTTGGCGCCGACCGGGATCGCCATAAGGGCGGCGCGCAGGCCTGTGCGGCGCGAAAGCTGGAAGGCTTCCGAGATGTAGTGCAGCACGAAGCCGCTGATCAGGCCGGACAGGGCGATCCACGGGATGATGGTCGCCGCCTCGGCGCGCATTGTCTCGCCAACCATCACTTCGGCAAGCGGTTGGGCGACAAGAGCAAGTCCTGCCGCCGCCGGCGCCGCAATTAGCATTAGCGAGCGTGCGACCTGGGCGGACGCTTCGCGCAGTCCCGCAGCGCCCTCGCGCTCCCAGGCTGCCATCATCATCGGGCCGCCTGCAGCGCCGGCCCAGATGCAGAGGAGGCCCACTGACTTGTCAGCCAGTCCATAGCCGGCCGCATAGACGCCAACGGCTTCCGGCCCGAGATAGAGCGCAATGAGAAAGCGATCACCCGCATCGAGCGCGATGTTGAGAGCGAGCGCGATGGCTAGGGGGACGCCATAGGACAGGTAAGGCTTCACGCGCGTCGCTTGGAATTTCCCGCCGCGGGACTCGCGCCAGAGCCGCGAGCCCTCGACAAGTGCAAGGAGCGCCAGAACGCTCGCGAGGCCAGCGAGGGGCGCTGCGGGGCCGAGCCCTGTCTGCCAGGCGAGGAAGGTTCCAAGCATGAAGGCGCCAAGGTCCTGCGCCATGCGCAGCGCGGAGTAGAGGCCGATGCGATCGCGCGCGCGGTGCATCTCTCGCGCGGCGTTGACGATGGGCAGGAGCGCCAGCGCGCTCATCGCGGCAACGAGCGCAAGGCGAAGGGCGGGGTCGGTGGCGATGAGAACCGCGCCGGTCATCAGCGCGATGCCGATGGCTGACGAGCAGGCAAGGAGGCCCAGCACCGTGCGAATGTGGTCGGGTAGTTCGCCGCGCGGCGCGGCTGCGCCCGCGAAGCGGTAGGCGGCCGCTTCTGCCCAGGTGACTGAAAGCGTGTAGACGAGGCCCATCGTGGTCAGGGCGAGCGCGTAGAACCCGTAATCTGCGGGCGACATCAGGCGCGTGAGCACATACACTCCGCCCACGCTGGCAAGAGCGCCGGCGAAACTCGCCGGAAGATAACCCAGTAGACGTCGCCAGATCATGATCGCACAGGCATCCGTTCGTCAGGCCAATGAACCAGAATGCCGTTCATGAAGGGTTTCGCGCTGGGCAGTAACGCGGGCTGGACCCGCCGGGGGACAATCTTGGGCGCGGCCGGGATGGCGTCCTGCGCAAATGCGGGGGAGCTGGCTGGACGGGCCGAGCCTGATTTGTGGTCGATGACGGGACCCCCAGTCCTGCGCGGCGCCGTGATCGCGCAGCGCCGCCGCCGGATCGCGGTGGATGGTCCAACCTTCGGCGGCGGCGGAGCGGTGCTCCCCGTTTACCAGCGATCCGACTTTGCGGCGCTGGCGGAGGCCGGGGCCAATCTCGTCGTCATGTCGTTTCCGGAATTCTGGACGGTCGGCTCGCCTTGGAAACGCGATGCGCAGGTGACAGACGCCCTCGGCCGCCAGCTCGACGATGCGCGTGCGGCCGGTCTGTTCGTCGTGCTCGCGATGCGCTCGGGGCCCGGCCGGTCGGACTTTGTCTTCCATCGTGAGGCGCAGGACACCTGGTTTCCCGCCCGGCTGATAGACGATTCCGTGTGGCGCAACGGGGAAGCACAGGCGGCCTGGGCGGCGATGTGTGT
>Ga0315902_10008642_pt1 | contig 13770 bp, 7 predicted proteins | sample LakEriMetagenome_9_FD_203523 | JGI IMG/M metagenome (GOLD analysis project Ga0315902, IMG submission 203523) | Freshwater fungal communities from buoy surface, Lake Erie, Ohio, United States - Buoy 12 MA117 | ecosystem: Environmental > Aquatic > Freshwater > Lake > Lake biofilm | place: USA... | reverse complement strand
TTCATCACCGCCCTCGGCAAACGCTACGATGGCGATGCACGCATTGGCTTTATCACTGCTGGCCTGCTGGGCTCCTGGGGCGAGTGGCACACCTATCCCCGCGAGGACTTGTTTGCCTCGCCGAAGAACCAGAAACGCGTTTTGGAGGCTTATGAGAAGGCTTTCAACACCACGCCCATCCTGCTGCGTTATCCAGTGGGAAAGGACAACGAGCAGATGGCGGCCAATGCGCACTACGACATGGGCTTTCACGATGATTCCTTCGCCTGGGGCACGCTGGATCGCGGCAAGGAGGACGACTGGTTCTTCATGCCCATCTTGAAAAAAGCCGGTTATGCCGCGCTAAACAAATGGCGCACCCAACCCATCGGCGGCGAGGTGCGCCCCGAGCTTTGGGGCCAGATTTTTGATGCCAAGCCCGCGCATCCGCAGGCCCAGGACTTCGCCGAGTGCGTGCGGCAAACGCATGTGAGCTGGCTCATGGAGTCTGGCCTGTTCAAAGAAAAAGCCAAACCAGATCGCTATGCCGCTGCGGTGAATCACGTCCGCCACATGGGCTACGACTTCCATGTCTCCACCGCTAACATCCGGCGCCAAGACTCGAAGCTGCACGTCCATCTTACTGTCCTGAATCAAGGCGTGGCCCCGTTTTATCAAGACTGGCGTCTGGAACTCGCCGCGCTCGCTGCCGATGGAAAAGTCACACATCGCTGGCCTGTCGATTGGAAGCTCCCCAGCCTGCTGCCAGGAGATGCGGCCCGCGACTGGAAAGCCACGCTGCCTTTGCCTGAAGCCCGCGTCACAGGCCACACCCTCGCCCTGCGAGTCATCCATCCGCTCGCGAATGGCAAGCCCCTCCGCTTCGCCAATGCCGAACAGGACCGCCACGCTCCAGGTTGGCTCAGCCTCGGCGTGCTGCCGTGAAGGTAAGCCGCAGAATCCTTCGTATGAGGTCAATCATTCTCGTGCTCGTCACCTCATGAAAACTCTCTTCGATTTCTGCATTGCCGCCACCGCCTTGACTGTGATGGCGAGCGCAACGTTGCGTGCGGACGATGCTGTGGCGGGCCATCGGCAGTTCCTGAATGAACACTGCGGCAAATGTCATACGGGTGAAAAGCCAAAAGGTGGTTTCGATCTGGAATCTTTGTCGCCGGGCCTCGCAGATGCAGACTCGCGAAGGCATTGGTTGAGCGTGATGGAGCAGATCGAGACTGGTGAGATGCCGCCTGAGACCAAGCCGCGTCCGCCAGCCACGCAGGTGGAGGCTTTGACCACGTGGATCAGGCAAACGGCCGCGCAGTCAGGCGATGGTCGCGTGGTGATGCGAAGGCTGAACCGCGCGGAGTATGCGAACACCGTGCGCGATTTGCTCGGCGTGGAGGTCGATCTGGCCGATCTGCTGCCGCCTGACACTTCGACGAACGGTTTCGACAACAATGCCGAGTCGCTGCACACCTCGTCTTACCTGCTGCGGAGCTATCTGGATGCAGCGGGTCGAGTGCTCGATGAGGCCATCGTGAATGAATCAAAGCCCTGGCAGGTCAAGAAACGCTTCCACATCAAAGACGAATCCTCCGTGAAGCGGCCCGGCAGCGTGTATCGCTTTCTCGAGGATGGTGTGGCCATTTTCGCCGTCTGGGAGTCGGCCAACATTCGCGTGACGATGTGGAACTTTCGCAGTCCCTTCCGTGGCAAGTATCGCTTTCGCATCTCCGCCTATGGATTTCAGAGCCAGGGCAAGCCGGTGAAGTTTCATGTCACCGCGGGCACATTCAAAGAGGTCACCGAAGAGCACCTGCTGGACTACTATTCAGTGCCTGCGGACAAGCCCACCGTGATCGAGTTCACCGCGCAGTTGGAACCTGAGAATCGCATCCGCATCATCGCCGACGATCTGCCTGCTACTCCTCCGATGGTCGAGAAAGTCGGCGCTGAAAAATACGATGGTCCCGGCCTCGTCGTGCAGTGGGTGGATGCGGAAGGACCGCTGATGGACTCATGGCCGCCAGCGAGTCATGTGGCGCTTTTTGGCGATCTGAAGCAGAAGAACATGCCCAAGGAGGATGACCCCGACTGGCGCGAGGTCGTTTCCGAAAATCCGCTGCCAGATGCCGAGCGCATCCTCCGCCAGTTCGCCCGCCGCGCCTTCCGCCGCCCTGTGATGGAGGAGGACATCCAGCCGATCCTTGCCCGAGTGCGGCAGCGGCTGGAGGCTGGTTACACCTTTGAGCAAGCTGTGCGCGTGGGGCTGAAGGCAGTGCTCGTCTCGCCGCAGTTCCTTTTTTTCCGCGAGAAGGACGAAAACGGCCGCCTGGATGACCACGCGCTCGCCAGTCGCCTGTCCTATTTCCTGTGGAGTTCCATGCCGGACGAGGAGTTGTTTCGACTGGCGGCGGATCAAAAACTGCATCAGCCCGAAGTGCTGCGTCAGCAGGTGGAGCGCCTGTTGAAGGATGACAAAGCCGCCGCCTTCACCCGCGAGTTCACCGGCCAGTGGCTCAGTCTGCGGGCCATCGATGCCACCATGCCGGACCGCACCTTGTATCCTGAGTATGATGACAGCCTCAAGTCCGCCATGCTGAAGGAAACGAATCTCTTTTTCAATGAGGTGCTCACGCAGGATCTGCCGCTGACGAGCTTTGTAGCTTCAGACTTCACTTTTCTCAATGAGCGACTGGCCAAGCAATACGGCATTCCTGGCGTGGAGGGTATGGACATGCGGCGCGTCACATTGCCTGCGGGCAGCCATCGCGGTGGTGTCATGACGATGGGCAGCGTCTTGAAAGTCACCGCCAACGGCACCACCACCTCGCCCGTGCTGCGTGGCTCCTGGGTGCTGGATCGCATCCTCGGAACACCACCTGCCAAGCCGCCCGTGGATGTGGAGGCCATCGAGCCCGATATCCGCGGAGCCACCACCATTCGTGAGCAACTCGCCAAGCATCGCGATGTCGAGACCTGTGCGGGCTGTCATAAGAAGATCGATCCACCCGGTTTCGCCTTGGAGAGCTTTGACGTCATCGGCGGCTGGCGGGAGCACTACCGCAGCCTCACGAATAACGGCGAGCGCGACAGTCAGGGCCGCCGCGTGCGACCTGGACCACCCGTCGATCCAGCCGACGTGCTCGCCGACGGGCGCCGCTTCCGCGACATCGATGAGTTCAAGCAACTCCTCCTCACTGACAAAGATCAGCTCGCCCGCAACCTCGCCGAAAAACTTCTCGCCTACGCCACCGGAGCCGAGCCAACGCCGCTCGATCGCCCGCAGATTGAGTCCATCATTCAGCGGACACGGGAGAACAAAAACGGTTTCCGTTCCCTGATCCACGAGATCGTTCAAAGCCCGCTTTTTCAGACCAAGTAACTCTTCCACACATGATCACCAACCGCCGCACCTTCCTCCGCTCCGCTGGCATCACGATGGCCCTACCTTGGCTCGAAAGCCTCGCAGCGAGTGGCTCAAAAAAACCTCGGCGCATGGTTTGCATCTGCGCTCCGCTCGGTTTTCTGCCGGAGAGTTTCATTCCCGGCCAGAGCGGCGCAGATTACACGCCCTCACCTTACTTGGAGCCGTTTGCGGATTACCGGAAGGACTTCACCGTCGTCTCCGGGCTCATGCATGCTGGGATGAGTTCCGGCCTCGGGCATCAGGCTTCCGCCAGCTTTCTCACGGGCGTGCCGGGGGCGGGCAGGCCGGGATTTCGCAATGCCATCTCGCTCGACCAACTCGCCGCTGAGAGCATCGGCATGGAGACTCGTTTTCCCAGCCTCGTGCTCTCGGCGGAAGGCGCAGGTGGCCTTTCCTGGACCCGCACCGGAGCGCTTATCCCGGCGGACAACTCGCCGTCCAAGGTCTTCGCCCGACTCTTTCTCGAAGGCAAAGGCGACACCGTCCGCGCCCAGCTCCAGCGGCTGGATGATGGCCGCAGCATTCTCGACGACGTCAGATCGCAGGCTCGTGCCCTCAGTGCCAAAGTCGGTCATGAGGACCGCGAAAAGCTCGATGAATACCTCACCAGCGTCCGCGAACTCGAAGTGCGCATGGTCAATGACGAGCGCTGGGCACGCACACCCAAGCCCAAAGTCGATGCCGAGCCTCCCACGGACATCGCCAACGCCGCCGACCTCATCGGCCGCACCCGGCTACTCTTTGATCTCAGCCATCTCGCGCTGCAAACCGACTCCACCCGGCTCATCACCATCATGCTTTCGGGAAACACCTTCACCCCACCCATCGAAGGCGTTACCCTCGGCCACCATGACCTCTCGCATCATGGCAAAGATCCCGGCAAACTGGCGCAGCTCCAGATCGTCGAAACCGAAACGCTCAAGACCCTGCGTGGTCTGCTGGCAAAACTCCGTCAATCCAAAGACGCCAGCGGCAGCCTGCTCGACAGCACCGCCGTCTTCCTCGGCAGCAACCTTGGCGATGGCAGCAGCCACTCCACCAAGAACCTGCCCGTCCTTCTTGCCGGCGGCCGCTTCCGTCACGGACAGCACCTCGCCTTCGATCCCGACAGCCCGCCACCGCTCTGCAATCTCTATGTCAGCATGCTCCAGCACCTCGGCATCGAGTCGGATCAGTTCAGCAGCGCCACTGGCACACTCACCGGGCTGGAGATGAAATCCGCGTAACTGATCGCAGAGTGGTGCAGCCGTCTCGGCTGCCCCAGATGAGTCCAGAGGACTCAACCACACTTTCTATTCCACCACCTCGACCACCGCAGCGAGCTGATGCGGTTGAGCGCCCAACTTCACGCGTGCGCCGTCTGTGCATTTGTTGATGATCGTCGAAGCCATGTCGCGAACGGCTTTTTGCAGCCGCGCATCGTCAGGATGCTGTTTGGCGAGCGCATGAAGTTCCGGCAAAGCTTCGACGGTGATGCCCATGGCATCAAACTCATCCAGCAAGGCGCGAATCGCCGGCAACGCGAACGCATCGACCTCCGCTGAGCGACCAAGATCGGCCAGCGCACGCAAAATGATCACATGATAAACCGTGCGCGCATTGTGCGCGTCGAGCCAGCGACCGTTCTTCGCCTGACCAGGTGCGACACCGACGCGAAACTTCTCCAACGCGGCCTCTTTCATGCCTGCACGTGCCAGCAGCGACACGGAGAAGGCATTGTAGTTGAAGTTCGCGCAGCACTTTTGCTTCGCCGCCCATTCGGCGGCATGGCGACCCGCAGCGAGATAACTTTCGTCCTTCAAAAGCTCATCCGCTCGCAACAAGGCCACGCCGCACACGCCGGTGTCGAATTGCGAACCGCCATCGGGATCAGGCGTGATGATCCAGCCGTCTTCAATCGTGATGGAGCCGTTTTGGAGCTGTTTGGTCGTCATATCGCCAAAACGGATGTTTTTGCCTCGCAGGTCCGGAAACGGAAAATGGCCCTGCGGCTGCTGAAGACGCAAAAGCACGGCTGCCGTGCCTCGCAGCAGCTTTTCCACATCTGCGACACGTTCCGGCGCATGCAGCGCCACATGCGGATGCATCGTCACACAGGCGTCGAGCACGTAGGCATACACGCGGACCATTTGATCCGGCAAAAGCTCGCCCTTCATCAAGGTCCGCATTGCGCGGCCCTGCGTCTCAAGCGCGGCGAGGAAGAGCTTCACCGCCTCCCCACGGCTCAGCTTCAATTCGGAAGCCTTCTGGCCCATGCGCCGGCCATCCGGCACGCCCGCTTGATCACCGAGGATGCTTTCCATCGCCCGCGTGATCTCGCGCACCGCCTTCGCATCGCCCGACGCCATCGCCGCGGCGAACTTCGGCCCCTGGGCCTTCAGCGCGGCCTCCATCGCCGCCGTGGGATGAAACAACGGCTGCCCCGCCATGCTCCAGCCACCCGGATCAATCCCCACCGCTTTCTCCGCCTCGCGCAATTGCTCCTCCGCCTTCGCCGGAAGCCCCGCTTTGAACTCACGCGCCAGTTTCTCCACTCGCTGCACCAGCTCGCGGTCATTTCGCTCCCGCGCAATCTGTCGCGCCATGCGCAAACGAGCCTCCGCCTCGTCTGGTGTCAGCGCCGACGCGATAGAGACAAGCATGAGAAACAAGCAGACGAAAGGAGATGACGACATGACCTTGAGTGCAGATCGGCGCGTGTTTGTATGACAAGAAGATGAATGCTCAGGTGGCGTGCGAGCGATTATTTGCTCGGCCTTGGACGCATCTCAGCCATTTGCTGAGCGAGATGACTGGAGCCCATTCGTTCTATATCAGCCCTCATGATTCGACTCCTCCTTTGCCTTCTTTCCTTCACTCAGCTCTCGCTTGGAGCTGCCTATCAGCCCGAGTGGGCCGTCATCGCACCGAAGCGTGTCATTCCTCATGCAGGCGGCGATGGCGCGGCGCTAGTGAAGGCGGTGGAGGCTTTGCAGCCGGGCGACAAGCTGGAGATCGCCGCTGGCACTTACAGCGTCGAGCGCATGTGGGATGTGCGGGTCAGCGGCACGCGTGAGGCACCCATCTGGATCACCGCGGCCGAGGGTGCGACGGTCATCATCACGCGACCGGATGCGAAGCAAAACCTCATCAACATCGGCCAAGGCGGTCCCGTGGCGTTTCTTTGCCTGCGCGGCCTGGAGTTCACCGGCGGCAGCCACGGCGTGCGCCTCGGGCAATGCGAGGACGTCTGGATCGACCAGTGCCACATTCATCACAACGACGGACCGAATCTCACGGCCAACAGCGGCAACACGCGCCGCTTGTTCCTCACCCGCAATCATCTCCATCACGGCGGCGGAGTCGCCGAAGGCATGTATCTCGGTGCCAACAACGGCGACCACATCATGAGCGAGAGCGTCATCGCGCTGAACCACGTTCATGATTGCCGCGGCGAGCAGGGCGACGGCATTGAGGTGAAGCAGGGCTCATGGGGCAACCTGATCGCGGAGAATCACATCCACGACACGAACTACCCCTGCATCACCGTGTATGGCACCGCGGGCAAGCCGGTGAACATCATCGAGCGCAATCTCTGCTACAACAGCGGCGACAACGTCATGCAGGTGCAGGGCGAGGCCATCGTGCGCAACAACGTCCTCATCAACGGTGCAGGCGCAGGCTTTGCCAGCACCGATCATCAGGGCAAGACGCTGAACCTCCAAGTCATCCACAACACCATCCTCAATGCGGCGCACGCCTTTCGCGGCGGCTCCTGGAATGGTCGCGAAGGCATGGTCCTGGCCAACAACATCCTCTATTCCCGCGACGCCAATGCCCTCCACTACGCCAACGGCAACGCCGGCGTTCTCAGCGTTGGCAACGTCGTCTTTGGCGATGGTCCCAAAGACGGCTGCGTCAAAGGTCGCGGCTTCGAGGACTTCCCCGGCGTCACCCTCGATGGCAGCAAGCATAACGCCACACCCGCCAGCGATGCTCGTTTTGAAAGTGCCGATGCGAAATACCTGCTGCCGACCGACTTCAACGGCAAACCACGCACTCAGACTATCAGCGGTGCTATCGCTCGATAAGCTTCACGCCTTATGAACACGCTCACGGTCAGTTTCTACGACACGAAATCTTATGACCGCCAGGCCTTCCTGGATGCTGCGGGAGGCGATGCTGGCATGGAGTGCCATTTTCATGAGTTCAGGTTGAGCGTGGAGACGGCGGCCTCGGCGGCTGGGTGCGAGGCGGTGTGCGTGTTTGTGAACGATCGCGTGGATGCGGCCTGTATCTCGATGTTGGCGGAGTTAGGAGTGAAGCTCATCGCGCTGCGTTGCGCAGGCTTCAACAACGTGGATCTCGCCGCAGCGAAAGCGCATGGCATCGCCGTGGTGCGTGTGCCGGCCTACTCGCCACATGCGGTGGCTGAGCACACACTGGCGCTGCTGCTGACGCTGAACCGGCAGATTCACCGCGCCTACAATCGCGTGCGTGATTCAAATTTCTCACTCCATGGCCTAGTTGGATTTGATGTGAACGGGAAGACGGTCGGCATCGTCGGCACGGGGAAGATCGGCCGCGTGACGGCGGAGCTTTTTCGCGGCTTTGGCGTGCGCCTGCTGGGCTATGATCCATTTCCAAACACCGAGTGGGCTGCTGCCACGGGACTGGAATACACGACGCTGGAGACGCTGCTGGCTCAGTGTGACATCGTGAGCCTGCATCTACCGCTGACGCCGCAGTCGCGTTATCTCATCAAGGCGGAAACCGTGGCTCACATGAAGCGCGGGGCCTTTCTCATCAACACCAGTCGTGGCAAGCTCATCGACACCACGGCGGTGATCGATGCACTAAAGAGCGGTCACCTAGGCGGCGTGGCTCTGGATGTTTATGAGGAAGAGGAAGGCATTTTTTTTGAGGATCACAGCGGACGCCCGCTGCTGGATGATGAGCTCTCACGCCTGCTGAGTTTCCCCAACGTGCTGATCACTTCTCATCAGGCCTTTTTGACGCATGAAGCGCTCGCTCAGATCGCTGGCAGCACGCTCGATAACCTCCGCCGACTGCGAAACGGCGACGCCTGGCGCGATGGCACCGCGCTGTGAGCACCTAGCGTGCCTCATCCATTTGCTGATTGATAGCGGCTTAAATGTCGATCATCAAACCATGTTGACTGCGACTACTGCCCACGATCTCGCCACCTGTGATGCTTTGCGGCTCACCGGGGGTTCACTTGAAACCGGACTCACTAGCGCGGAGGCATCTGCAAGGCTGGAACGCTTCGGCGAAAACCTCGTCAAGGTCCGAGGCGGCACGCCTTCATGGGTGCGGCTCGCACGGCAGTTCACGGCTCCGCTGGTGCTGGTGCTGATCGCGGCGGCGGTGGTCACCGGATTCCTCGGTGAGTGGGTGGATGCGAGCGTGATCTTCATCGTCGTCGTGGTGAATGCCATCATCGGTTTCCTCCAAGAGTCGAAGGCTGAAAGTGCGCTGGAGGCTCTCATGAAGATGGTTGTGGCGGAGGCCGTGGTGCGGCGGGATGGCAAAAAGATCCGCGTGAACAGCGTCGAGCTCGTCCCTGGCGACATCGTGATGCTCGCGGGTGGTGATCGAGTGCCTGCGGACATTCGTTTGCTCGAAACGAAGAGCATGCAAATCGACGAATCCTCTCTCACCGGTGAATCCGTGCCTGCCAGCAAACGCCCGGACCCTTTGCATGCCGATACGGTGCTCGGGGATCGGGTGAACATGGCCTACGCGGGCTCTCTCGTCACTGCGGGCACCGGCACTGGCGTTGTGTGGGCCACGGGAGACCGCACAGAGACAGGTCGCGTGGCTTTCCTCATCGCTGAGGCGGTGGATCTCACCACGCCGCTCACGCGAAAGATTGCCCGCTTCAGCGGCATGTTGCTGTGGATCATCCTGGCACTCGCGGCGGCCCTGTTTGCGTATGGCGTGTTCGTTCGCGGTGGCAGCGTGATCGAGATGCTCATGGCGAGCGTGGCGCTGGCCGTGGGCGTCATTCCAGAGGGCCTGCCCGCCGCCATCACCATCGTGCTCGCCATCGGCGTGAGCCGTATGGCACGACGCCGCGCCATCATCCGCAAGCTGCCCGCCGTGGAGACGCTCGGCTGCACCACCGTCATCTGCTCAGATAAAACCGGCACGCTCACGCAAAACAAGATGACCGTGCAGAGCATCCACGCTGGCGGTGAGACCTTCGAAGTCACCGGCACCGGCTACGAGCCGCGCGGGCACATCTGCGATGACTCAAAAACGAAGATCGATGTCACCACCAAGCCCGCCCTGCACGAGTGCCTGCTCGCAGGCATGCTCTGCAATGACTCTGCCATCATCGAAAAAGAAGGCGTGTGGAGCATCGCGGGCGATCCCACCGAGGGCGCCCTGCTCGTCTCTGCGGAGAAAGGCGGCCTAAACCATGCCGCCACCCACGCTGGCTCGCCGCGTGTGGACATGATCCCCTTTGAGAGCGACCACATGTTCCGCGCCACCTTGCATGATCATTTGCAAGGCCGCCGCATCTACAAAGCGGGAGCCTTGGAGCGCCTGATCGACCGCTGCACGCACATGCTTGATGCACGGGGCGGGGTCATTCCCTTTGATGCAGAGTCCGTGCGCTCGATGGCCAATGCCTCCGCCACCCGAGGCATGCGCGTGATCGCTTTTTGCCGTCGTGACGGCTCGCATGTCAGCGGCGACTTCGAGCATCATCATGTCAGCGAAGGCCTGACCTTCATCGGCATGCAGGGCATGATCGATCCACCACGCGAGGAGGCCATCGCCGCCGTGGCAAAGTGCCAGGCGGCAGGCATCCGCGTCAAAATGATCACCGGAGATCATGCCGTCACCGCCCAGGCCATCGCGAAACAAATCGGCATCACAGATGCGGATACAACACCCGCCATCAGTGGCCGCGAGCTTTCGCAGATCAGCGATGCCGACCTGCCGGAGATCGCCAACCGCACCGCCGTGTTTGCCCGTGTGGCACCCGAGCAAAAACTGCGGCTTGTGCGTGCACTGCAAAGTCGCGGCCACATCCTCGCCATGACGGGCGATGGTGTGAATGACGGCCCCGCTTTGAAACAAGCGGACATTGGCATCGCGATGGGCATCACCGGCACCGATGTGGCCAAAGGTGCCGCCAGCATGGTGCTCACCGATGATAATTTCGCCACCATTGCCGCCGCCGTGGAGGAGGGCCGTGGCGTGTATGACAACCTCATCAAGTTCCTCGTCTGGACGCTGCCAGTCAGCGTCGGCTTTGCACTCATTTTGCTCACCAGCGTCGTCTTTGGCCTCACCCTGCCCACACTGCCGGTCCATCTGCTCTGGGTGAATCTCACCACCGCCATCCTGCTCGGCCTCATGCTCGTCTTTGAGCCGCCGGAGGCCGACATCATGCAAAGACCGCCGCGTGATCAAAAGACGCCGATCTTTGATTTCGCCATGTTCATGCGCACCGGCCTCGTTTCGATGATCATGCTAGCGGGCAGCTACTGGGTGTTCTTTTATGAGCAAAGCAGCGGTGCCAGCATCGCACAGACACGCACCGCCGTGGTGAACATGGTCGTCGCCGTCGCCAGCGCCTATCTCATCAACTGCCGCAGCCTGCGCCAGAGCATTCTCAGCATCGGCTGGTTCAGCAATCCACGCCTGTTGCTCGGCATCGGACTCACCGCCATTCTTCAGCTCGTCTTCACCTACGCGCCGCTCATGAATCGCTTCCTCCATACAGCGCCCATCGAGGCCTCCTCCTGGCTACGCATCCTCGGCGTGGCCCTCACCTCATTCGTGCTCGTGGAGCTGGAGAAAAAGCTGCGCAACTCCCGTTCTCAAGCATGAAATCCTGCCTGTTCATGCTTTTCGCCAGTCTGGCCTTTGCCCAGCAGCCTGGCATCAAAACAGGATCGAATGCCAATCTCGGTGATGCTTTGTCATTGCTGGCTTTTCCCGGCGCGGTCGGATTTGGTGCCAAGGCCAAAGGCGGGCGTGGCGGAGCGGTCTTGTTTGTCGAGAACCTCAATGATTCTGGCGCCGGCAGCTTGCGTGCAGCCGTGGAGGCAGAAGGGCCGCGCACGATCCTCTTTCGCACGAGTGGAACGATCACGCTCAAGTCAGAGATCACCGTCCGAAATCCATTTCTCACCCTCGCTGGTCAGACAGCCCCCGGTGGCGGCATTGCCATTAGGATCGACGGCAAGTCCGACATTGGAGCGATCAACATCGAGACACACGACGTCATCATTCAGCATCTGCGTGTCCGACCTGGCCCTGCGATCAAAGGCAGCGTCAACGGCGGCGCCATTCAGATGCTGGAGAACGCCCACGATGTCATCATTGATCACTGCTCACTGAGTTGGAGCACCGATGAAGTCATCAGCGGCTGGTATGACGCCCGCGACATCACGGTGCAGCACTGCATCATCTCCGAGGCGTTGCACGATTCGGTGCATCAAAAAGGCCCGCATGGCATGGGCATGCTCTTTGGCGACAAAAACAAGAGCATCACGATTCACCGCAATCTCCTGGCCCATAACAACCAGCGCAATCCACGGCTCAACCCAGAGGTCAAAGGCAGGTTCCAAGTGAACAACAACGTCATCTACAACTGGGGCCAGATCGCTGGCGAAATGACGGATGACGCGGAGATCAACCTGACCGGCAACCTTTACAAAAGCGGCCCTTCATCGCGGCCAGAGCGCGGCGTGGCGGTCGATGGCAAGGTGAAGATCTATCCCAAGGACAACCTCAGCCCGATCCGACTCGATGCCACCGAGCCTGAAGACGCCATCATTAAACCTTGGGAGGAGAAAATGGATCGCCGCAAGTTTGCCGTGAGCACCCCATTCAGTGCTCCATCGTTGACGATCCTATCCGCTACCGAAACCTACGAGGCCGTTCTCGCCAATGTCGGTGCCACGCGCCCCAAACTCGATTCGGTTGATCAACGCATTCTGGCCGATGTAAAAAATGGCACGGGCAAGATCATCAACCATCCCTCCGAAGTCGGCGGCTGGCCGAAGCTCGCCGTTGGCAAACCTCTCGCTGACCAGGACAACGACGGCATGCCCGATGCCTGGGAGCAAGCGCACGGCCTCAACCCCGATGACCCAGAAGACCGCAACAGCACTCGCGTACCCGGCGGCTACACCCATCTGGAGGAATACCTCCACAGCATCGACTGAACTCAGCGTGACATGCACCTGTCTTTTTTCCATCCGGCGGCCTCTTCTGTGTATGACGGCGACATTGAAATAAGCACGTGGCGCCTTGCCGTGATTCAGGGAAAGCAGCATGTTGGAAACATGACAAAGATTCTGACTTTTCTGCTCGCTGCCGCTGCTTGTGCTCAAACGCCCATCAACTTCCCCAAAGACGGCGGAGTGCTCGAGGTGACGGCTTTTGGCGCGAAAGCCGATGATGCTGTCGATGACACGCTGGCTATCCAAACGGCGCTCGATGCGTTTCCGAATGGGAATCGCATCGTGTATCTGCCTGCGGGCACTTTCATCGTCACCGACACGTTGCGCTGGCCGAAGGGCGAGGGCGGGAATGGCGAGAAGCGCACCATTTTGCAGGGCGCGGGCATGACGCAGACGAAGATCACACTTCCAGCCAATACGCCCGGTTTTGCCGAAAAACCGAAAGCGATGCTCTGGACCGGCGAGAAGCCCGCGCAGCGGTTTCGCAATGCGGTGAGGGATTTGACCCTCGAGATCGGCGCGGGCAATCCGCAGGCCATCGGCATGCAGTTCAACGCGAGCAACCAAGGCTGCATCCGCAACGTGACCCTCCGCGCGGCAAAGGATAGCGGCCTCATCGGCCTCGACATGGGCTTCACGGATGAGATCGGGCCGCTGCTGGTGCGAAATCTCATCGTTGAAGGCTTCGAGACCGGCATCGTGACGAAGTGGCCGGTGAACTCGAACACCTTTGAGCACATCACACTGCGTGGTCAGAGGAAGCTCGGCTGGCACAACTACCATCAGATGATCTTCGTGCGCGGCCTCACCAGCGAGAACGCCGTCACGACGCTCTACAACGAAAAAGACTCCATGGGCACGGTGACGCTCGTGGATTCGAAAATCACCGGCAGTGGCAGTGACGAGCCCGGCATTCTCAATCAGCGCCAGATGTATGTGCGAGATGTCGAGATCAGCGGACACGCCGTTTCCATCGATCATGCGGACAAAGGTCGTGACAAGGGCGATGTGAAGGGACCGGGCCGCATTGCCGAGGACACCTCGCATGCCAATGTGGTGTCGCCCTTCCGCTTTGAGGGCGAAAAGACCTTCGCCGAGGCCGGGAAGGTCACGCACCTGCCCGTCAAAGAAACGCCCGAGGTGCCGTGG
>Ga0315902_10008641_pt1 | contig 13773 bp, 18 predicted proteins | sample LakEriMetagenome_9_FD_203523 | JGI IMG/M metagenome (GOLD analysis project Ga0315902, IMG submission 203523) | Freshwater fungal communities from buoy surface, Lake Erie, Ohio, United States - Buoy 12 MA117 | ecosystem: Environmental > Aquatic > Freshwater > Lake > Lake biofilm | place: USA... | reverse complement strand
CGGTCTTGATCGGCTTGTCGAGAACGACCGCGTTGCGGTCGATCTTGGCGCCGCTCTTGACGATTTCGTCGGCGATGTCGCGCGAGGAAACCGAACCGTAGAGTTGGCCGCCTTCACCCGCTTGGCGGATGAGGATGTAGCTTTCGCCGTCGACTTTCTTGGCGGCCTTTTCGGCGGCCGCTTTGGTCTCGGCGTTCTTGGCTTCGAGTTCAGCGCGGCGGCCTTCGAAAACCTTGCGGTTTGCGTCGGTGGCGCGCAGGGCCTTCTTTTGCGGGAGAAGGAAGTTGCGGGCGAAACCGTCGCGCACCTTCACTTCGTCGCCAATGGCGCCGAGGCTTTCGACGCGTTCAAGCAGGATGACTTGCATGTGAGAAGTCTCCCTTATTGAACGGCGAACGGAAGCAGAGCGAGTTCACGAGCCAGCTTAATGGCGCGCGCGAGTTCGCGTTGCTTCTTGGCGGAAACGGCGGTGATGCGCGCCGGGACGATCTTGCCCTTTTCGCTGATGTAGCGTTGGAGCAGCTTCACGTCCTTGTAGTCGATCTTCGGCGAGGCGCTGCCCGAGAACGGGCAAACTTTACGCCGGCGACCGAACGGGCGGCGGGCCGGAATGTTCGAGATGTTGAACTTCGGGGCGCCCTTCTGAATTTTCTGGGCCATGATTAATCCTCCCCGCCTTCAAACTCACCACCATCTTCACCGTCACGGCCGCCTTCACGGCGTGAACGGCGGCGCTCTTCACGGTCCCGGCGGGCCAGGATCGGAGAGGGCTCTTCGTCGAGTTCCTCAACGCGGATGGTCTTGAAGCGCATGATGTCTTCGTTGATGCGCAAGCGCCGCTCAAGCTCGTGCACGGCCGGGGCCGGGGCGTCGATATTGATCAGGGCGTAATGGCCCTTGCGGTTCTTGCGAATGCGATAGGTCAGATTGCGCAGGCCCCAATACTCGGTCTTGGTGGTCGCGCCGCCCAATTCCTTGATCGTATTGGTGATTTCCTCGATGAGCGCATCGACCTGCTGCGGCGAGATTTCTGGCCGCGCGATGAGCACGTGTTCGTAATAAGCCATATTGTCCTCTTCCAAAGACCCGCGGCGCCTGGGCCGGGGAAGAACCGGCCAAAACGATGGACCCCGGAAAGCGGATGCTTCCGGGGCCGCGGATCGAAGGCGCGGAAAATACGCATTTCGGCCCCGGAAGCAAGGGGATGGCTGGGATTGGGGGCTGGGGATTAGGGATTGGGACGGCGGCGTCCTAACCAGTCCTCAAGAACCGACCCTAATCGCGCCCGCTTGCCGGGGGAGCGTGGCTGCTCTACCCCGCCGCCCCATGAGCATTTCCTTTATTTTCCCCGGTCAGGGGAGCCAGGCGCCTGGGATGGGCAAGTCGCTGCACGATGCGTTCGGCGCGGCGCGCGAAGTGTTTCAAGAAGTCGACGAGGCGCTGGGCGAGAAGCTGTCGAAGCTGATCTTCGAAGGGCCGGTGGATGAATTGACGCTGACCGCCAATGCGCAGCCGGCTTTGATGGCGGTGAGCTTGGCCGCGATGCGCGTGCTGGAGCGTGAGTTCAAGGTCGCGCCCAGCAAAGCGGCGTTCGTGGCGGGCCATTCGCTCGGTGAATATTCGGCGTTGGCGGCGGCGGGTGCGCTGACGATTTCGGACGCGGCGCGTCTGCTGCGCACGCGCGGTAATGCGATGCAGGCGGCGGCGCCAGTGGGCGAAGGCGCGATGGCGGCGTTGATTGGCAAGGTCGATGTGGCGCTGGCTGAAGAGATCGCCGCGAAGGGGGCGCAGGCTGGGCCGTGCGTGGTCGCCAACGACAACAATGTCGGCAATGTCGTAATCTCGGGTTCGAAGGCCGGCATCGCTGCGGCGCTGGCGTATGCGAAGGAAAAAGGCGCGCGCGCGATTGCTTTGAATGTGTCAGCGCCGTTCCACTCGCCGCTGATGCAACCGGCGGCGGACGCGATGGCGGAAGCTTTGGCGGGCGCGTCGATTGCGCCGCTCGCGGTGCAATTGGTGGCCAACGTGACGGCGCGGCCTGTGAGCGAGCCGACGACGATCCGCAAGCTCTTGGTGGAGCAAGTCACCGGCCGCGTGCGCTGGCGCGAGAGCATCGAATGGATGGCGGGTGAGGGGGGCGTCGCGCGCTTCGTTGAGGTGGGCGCGGGCAAGCAGCTTTCGGGTATGGTGAAGCGCAATGCGCCGGACGCGGAAACGCTGGCGCTGAATGAACCGGCTGATTTGGAAGCGTTCGCGAAAAGCGTCTGATGCGCCAGATTGCGCTTCTGCGTGGGGTGAACTTGGGCAAGCGCCAAGTCGTCATGGCTGAGTTGCGCAAGGTGCTGGAGGGCGCGGGCTTCGAGGGCGTGCGTACTCTGCTGGCGAGCGGCAACGTTGTGCTTGGCTCCAAGCTCAAGGGCGCGCAGCTTGAAGCCAAGCTTGAGCAGGTGATCCTCGATGGCCTCGGGCTGAAGACGGACGTGCATGTGCGCGACGCCGATCAGCTTGATGCGATCATCGCCGCCAATCCGTTCAAGCCGTTCGCAAAGACCAATCCCAATTTCTTGGTCGTCCACTTCATGCGCGCGGATGTGAGCGCGGCTGAGTTCGAGGCGATGGAAAAGACCAAGGCGCGCGAGGAATGGCGCCAGGGCGGGAATTGCCTCTACATCAGGTTTCCTGATGGGCAGGGCCCATCGAAGCTCAAGACGCCGAAGCTGGCCACGGCGCGGAACTGGAATACGGTGTCGAAGCTTGCCGCGGCGGTGCGCGAGGATTAGTGCCGACGCCAACGGAGTGAAGCATGTTTGATCTCAGCGGAAAGACCGCGCTCGTGACGGGCGCTTCGGGCGGCATTGGTGGGGCGATCGCCAAGGCGTTGGCGGACGCGGGCGCCAAGGTGGCGCTCTCGGGCACGCGCGTGGAAGCGCTGGAGAAGGTGAAGGCCGAGCTTGGCGGCGATCACGTGATCGCGCCGTGCAATCTCTCCGATCCGGCCGCTGTGGATGCGCTGATCGGGCAGGCGGAGGCCGCACTTGGCGGGCGTCTGGATATTCTTGTGGCCAATGCCGGCATCACCAAGGACGGCCTTCTGCTGCGCATGAAGGACGATGACTTTCAAAACGTCATCAAGATCAATCTGGAGAGCTATTTCCGGCTCTCGCGCGCAGCGCTGCGCAACATGATGAAGAACCGTTGGGGCCGGATCATCGCCATCACCTCGGTTGTGGGGGTGACCGGAAACCCCGGACAGGCGAATTATGCGGCGTCGAAAGCGGGCATGATCGGCTTCACCAAGGCGCTGGCCGCCGAGGTCGCCAGCCGCAACGTCACGGCCAATTGCATCGCACCAGGCTTCATCGCCTCGCCGATGACGGACGTGCTCAACGAGACGCAAAAATCAGCGCTTTTGACCAAAATCCCAGCCGGCCGTTTGGGCGAAGGTTCTGATGTAGCCGCGGCTGCGGTTTATCTGGCCAGCGACGAGGCCGGCTACATGACTGGCCAGACGCTGCACGTAAACGGCGGCATGGCGATGATCTGAGGCGCCTTCAAGGGCGCCGAAAGAGAGAAAAAGGCTTGCGCGGCTGGCCCGCTGTGGTCAAAAGGCCGCTCACAAGCGTTCTTCGGGACGTGAATAATTATTCAGCCCAATCTTCAAGTACTGGCGAGGCGTGCATGTCGGAAGTTTTTGAGCGCGTAAAGGCGATCGTGATCAAGCATCTCGAAGCCCCGCCGGAGAAGGTGGTCGAGAAGGCGTCGTTCATCGACGATCTGGGCGCCGACAGCTTGGACAATGTCGAGCTGGTCATGGCGTTCGAAGAAGAATTCGGCATCGAGATCCCGGATGATGCGGCCGAGCACATCCAAACGGTCGGCGATGCCGTGAAATTCATTTCCGAAAAGCAGGGCTAAGGCTCAGAATACGCGCATGCGGCGCGTCGTTATCACTGGGATCGGGCTTGTCTCTCCGCTTGCGGGCAATGCGCCCGCGACCTGGGAGCGGCTGCTCGCAGGCAAATCTGGCGCGAACAAAATCGAACACTTCAAGGTGGACGATTTGCCGTGCCGGATCGCGTGCGTTGTCCCGCGTGTTGACGGACGTGGCGGCGGCGCGGGCGACGCGCACGCGTTCGATGCCGATAAGACGCTTTCCCAAAAGGAGCAGCGTCGCATTGAGGATTTCATCCTGTTTGCGATCGCTGCGGCTGATGAAGCCGTCGCCGATTCTGGTTGGAAGCCGGCCGACGACGAAGAGAAGAACCGCACCGGCGTTCTGATCGGGTCGGGCATCGGCGGCATCGAAGCGATTGGCAACAATGCGCTCATTCTGGAGAAGGATGGGCCGCGCAAGATATCGCCGTTTTTTATTCCGAGCGCGCTCATCAATCTCGCCTCGGGCCAAGTTTCTATTCGTCATGGCTTCCGCGGGCCGAACCATTCGGTGGTGACGGCGTGCGCGACAGGCGCTCACGCCGTGGGCGATGCGGCGCGTTTGATCGTGCACGGCGATGCGGACGTGATGATCGCGGGCGGCGCGGAAGCTGCAGTGTCGCGTTTGGCGATGGCCGGGTTCTGTGCGCTGCGGGCGATGTCCACCGAATACAACGACACGCCGGAGAAGGCGTCGCGTCCGTATGACAAGGGCCGCGACGGCTTCGTCATGGGCGAAGGCGCAGGCTGCTTGGTGCTGGAAGAGTACGAGCACGCTAAGGCGCGCGGCGCGAAGATTTACGCTGAAGTGAAGGGCTATGGCCTTTCGGGCGACGCTTATCACATCACGGCCCCGGCAGAGGATGGCGACGGCGGTTTCCGCGCCATGACGATGGCGTTGAAGGACGCCGGCATGAGCGTCAGCGACATCGATTACGTCAATGCGCACGGCACATCGACGCCGCTCGGTGATGAGATCGAGTTGCGCGCGATCGAGCGTCTGTTCGGCAATTCAGCCGCGAACCTCTCGATGTCGTCCACCAAATCGGCGATCGGACATTTGCTGGGTGCGGCGGGCGCGGTGGAAGCGATCTTCTGCGTACTGGCGATCCGCGACGGCATGATCCCGCCGACGCTGAATCTGGACAATCCCTCGGTCGAGACCGCCATAGATTTGACGCCGCTCACGGCGAAGAAGAAGCCTGTGAAGGCGGCGATGTCGAACTCGTTCGGGTTCGGCGGCACCAACGCCGCCGTGATCCTGACCGCGGTGGATTGATGGCACGGGCGCCAGCGCCACGCCGCAAGAGCGGCGGCTTCTCGTCTTTTCTGTTCTGGGGCGCTGTGTTCGTCGTCCTCGGCGCGGTGTTCGCCGGCGCGTTTTTCTATAGCGCCATCTCGCGGCCAGGCCCTTCCACGCAAGACACCGCATTCATGGTTGAAAGCGGCGCCACCGGCGCCTCGATCGCCGCTGATCTGCAGCGCGACAATCTGATCACCGACCCGCTGCTTTTCCGCGTCGCCAATCGCATCTTCGCGGCGGGCGCTTCGCTGCAAGCCGGTGAGTACCAAATCCCCGCGGGCGCCTCGGTGCGAGAGATTGTGGAGATGATGGCGAGCGGCGATGCATTGCAGCACGCGATCACATTCCCGGAAGGCATTACGATATCTGCGGTTTTGCGCACGCTCGAAGAGAGCGATGTGCTGACCGGCGATATGCCAGAAGCGCCGCCGGAAGGCTCGATCCTACCGGATACCTATCACGTGCAGCGCGGCATGACGCGCGCGGCGTTGTTGCAGCAAATGCGCGATGCGCATGACGAAGCGTTGGCCGAGATTTGGGCGAGCCGTCAGCCGAATCTGCCGCTGGCGACGCCGGAAGATTTGGTGATTCTCGCGTCGATCGTCGAGCGCGAAACGGGGATCGCGGCAGAACGCCCGTTGGTGGCGAGCGTGTTCATCAATCGCTTGCGCCGGCCGATGCGCTTGGAAACAGACCCCACGATCATATATGGCGTGTGCCTGCGTTATCCGGATCGTTGCGTCGATGGCCGCTTGGTCAATGCGCAAGGTCAGCGCCGCACCATTCGTCAAAGCGAGATCGCGCTCGATACGGGCTACAACACCTATCGCATCGATGGCTTGCCGCCGACGCCGATTTCAAATCCGGGGCGCGCTGCGCTTGAGGCGACGGCGAACCCCGCGCAGAGCGAAGCGATTTTCTTCGTCGCGGACGGCTCCGGCGGTCATATATTTGCGGCGACACTGGCTCAGCACAACGCCAACGTCGCGCGTTGGCGCGTGATCGAAGCCGAGCGCTTGGCGGCAGAGCGCGCGAACTAATCTCACAAAAAAACGCCTCCCGAAGCATTGGGAGGCGTTGAGGTGCGGCCGGGTCGAGGCCGCGGGGCTGTTAGCTCAGACGAGCGCTATGAGCGCACCGTGAAAGAAGGCGGCGAACAAGGCGCCAGCGAAGAGGCCGGCGAGTGCGCCCGAAAGCGCGGCTTTGGCGTTGCGCGCGCTGAAGCAGACGCCGACGCCTGCGCCGATCAGGGCCTCAAGGCCGCCTTGGAAAAAGAGTGCGGCGCAGAGTGCGGCGGCGATAACAAAAAGCATGAGATCAAGGGTATAGCCCGTGCGCCCCAGACGAAGGCGGCGTGGCGGCGTGGCTGATGTCGTGGTCGCCAGTGTCATGGCCGGCCCCTGTCTTATCCGCGCACTGCATGCACGGGTCGCATAAAGGCCGCGTGACACTTGGGGCAAAAATACGCGACAAGGACGCCCATGACGATTTCAGGAATGACAGGATTCGCGCGGGCCGAGGGCGAACACGCCGGCCAACGCTGGATCTGGGAAGTGAAGAGCGTCAACGGGCGCGGGCTCGATCTGAAGCTGCGGCTGCCGCAGGGCTTTGACGCGCTGGAGCCGGCCGCACGCGCGGCTGCGAGTGCGAGATTCAAGCGCGGCTCGTTGCAGGCGTCGTTGAATTTGGCGCGCGATGCGAGTGCTGCGGCGTCGCTGAAGATCGATTTCGTACTGGTGGAGCGGTTGCTGCAGGCCGGCGAGACGTTTGGCGATCGCGTGGGCAAGCCGTCGTGGGATGGGCTGTTGGGCGTGCGCGGCGTGCTGGCGGCCGAAGATGGCGTTGAGCAAAGCGATGAAGAGCGGGCAGCGTTCGAAGCGGCGCTGCTCGCGGGCTTCCACGCGGCGATCGAGACGTTGGCTGCGGCGCGGCAGACAGAGGGGCGCGCCTTGCGCGCTTTGTTCTCGGATGCGGCCGATCGCATGGAGGCGCTGATCGCGGCGGCGCGGGGCTCGGCAGCGGCGGCGCCAGCGGCGGCGTTGGAGCGGATCAAGCAACGATTGGATTCGCTGTCGCCCGAGGTGAAGCTTGATCCCGCGCGCGTGGCGCAAGAAGCGGCGATCGCGGCGACGCGGGCGGACGTGCAAGAGGAATTGGAACGGCTGGCGGCGCATACTTTGGAGCTGCGGCAGCTTTTGACCAAGCCGGAGCCTGCCGGACGCAGGCTCGATTTCTTGAGCCAAGAATTGACGCGCGAGGCCAATACGTTGTGTTCAAAATCGGCCGATCTTGAGCTCACGCGGATCGGGCTCGATTTGAAAACATTGGTCGATCAGATCAAGGAGCAAGCCGCCAATGTTGAATGAACACGTCGCGCGGCGCGGGCTGATGTTCGTGTTGTCGAGCCCATCGGGCGCCGGCAAATCCACTTTGGCGCGCAAGCTCTTGGAAGCGGACGACAATATGTCGTTGTCGGTTTCGGCCACGACGCGTGCGGCGCGGCCGAGCGAAGTGGACGGGCGCGAGTATAAATTCATGCAGCGCGAAGCGTTCGAGGAAATGGCCGATCGCGGCGAGTTTCTCGAGCACGCACTGGTGTTCGGCAATCATTACGGCACGCCGCGCGCGCCCGTCGAGGCGATGCTGATCCAAGGCAAGGACGTGCTCTTCGACGTGGACTGGCAGGGCGCCCGCGCATTGCGCGCGGCTGAGCCGCAGGACGTGGTTGGCATCTTCATTCTGCCGCCGTCGATGGCGGAGCTCGAGCGGCGCTTGCATGCGCGCGCGGAAGATAGCGAAGAGGTCATCAACCGGCGCATGGCGCGCTCGCTCGATGAAATCTCGCATTGGGAAGAATATGATTACGTGCTGGTCAACACGATGCTGGAGCAGACGCTCACGCAAATCCGGCAAATCCTCGCGGCGGAACGCTTGAAGCGTGCGCGGCAGCTCTGGCTGAAGCTGCATGTGGAGCGGCTGAAGCAGGGGATTTGATGCGACGCTGGCTGATCGCACTGATGCTGCTTGTCGCTGCGTGCGCGCCGCAAGCTGTGTCAGTTGGGCCAAGCGAATTTGAACAATGGTTGTCGGCCGATGCTTCGCGCGCGCCAGCGTTCGTGCGTTTCGAGGCGATGCTGGCGCGTGAGGGTGTCGCTGAGGTCGTGCCTACGCGCGAGCTTTGGCTGACCGATCGCCTCGCGCCGGAATGCGTGGTCGAGCCGTTCACGATGCCACCGGAAGAGATGTGGCCGCACATCGTGCCGACGCTGCGCTTCGTGCGCGATCACATTGAACCGGCGATTGGCGAGGTGACGGTGGCGTCCAGTTATCGTGATCCGACCTTCAACGAATGTGTGCGTGGCGCGTCGCAAAGCACCCATCGTGATTTCCACGCGCTTGATCTTGTCCCGCGCGATCCGGCGGTGACGCGCGAGCGGCTGATTGCGGCGCTCTGCCCGTTGCATGCGCGCGAGGGTGCGCGGTTCTACATTGGCATGGGCATTTATAGCGCCCGACGTTTCCATATCGACGCCACCCGCTATCGGCGCTGGGGTGCGGACTTCCGTGCTGCGAGTTCGCCGTGCGGCGCGGCTGGCGAGCCCGATCAGCGCGAATAGCTGACGATCTTTACGGTTTCGCCCGCGCGGAGCGCGGCGGCGCTTTCCAAGCCGTTGATGACGAGGAAGCGCTCAAGCTGGAAATCATCATACGCCATGCGGCGCGAAAGGCTTTGCGCCGTATCGCGCGCGCCGACTTGCACAAGCTCAATGCGGCGCGGGCGCAACGCCGCTGCTTGTTGCGTCGTCAGCGTGCGCATCGAGCCGAGCATGGGCCTCATCGCCGCGTCGCCGCCTTGGGGCGCTAGCGTGAGAAAGTGGTAGGCGCGGTCATTCACGCGATAGGCGGTGACGGAGACATCGACCACTTGTCCCTGCTGTGTTTGCGCGCGCGCGGGGATGGTGACGGTTTCGAGGCCATTGGTCGTGCTGCGTTGCGGCTGGCCGATCTGCGCGCGGGCTTGGCCGATCAACTGGCGCAGGCGCGCTGAGGCGTAGGCTTCAAGCCCCTCTTGGGGCAGCACGCCGCCGGAGAATTGCGCGCGCGCGTTGTTTGGTCCTGCGATCAGCACGGCGGTGGTTGTGTTGGTGAGCGTGAAGCCTTGCGGCGCTTCAAAGGCGATGCGCATGCCCGGGTGCGAGAAGGTGCGGCCGTTGACGAAGCCTTGTTCAGGATCGTCGCCATAAATCATGCCGCTGATGGCTTGCAGATAGGGTTGCGTGCGCTCCGGCGGCGTACCGCGTGCGGCGCCTGCGGCTTGGGCGCGGCTATTGGCGCGGGTGACGCGGTCGGCGGAGAGCGGGTGCGTGCGCGCCCAGGCTGGAATGGCGCTTGCCGTGTCGCGATTGCTGGTGCGCGTGGTGAGTTCGTCGTTGAGGCCCAGTGCGTGCAGCATGTCGGCGGCGGCGTAGGCGTTGTAGCCATTGGTAAGCAAATAGCGCACGCCCAGATCGTCGGACTCGTATTCCTGATCGCGTGAATAATTCAGCGCGTACATCTGGCCGGCTTGGCCCGCGAGTTGCGCGATGTCGCCTGAGCCCGTGAGCACGCCTGCGACGATGGCGCCGAGCGTGGTCATGGTGGCGGTGTTTTGCCGGCGCGCGGAATGGTCAGCGACGACGTGACCGACTTCGTGGCCCAGCACCGAGGCGAGTTCGTCTTCCGAGTTCATAATCGCGAGCAGGCCGCGCGTAATGTAGATGTAGCAGCCTGGCACGGCGAAGGCGTTGACAACGTCTGAATTGATCACCGTGAAGGTGCATTGGCCGGGAATGCCGGCGGCGACAGCGACGCGTTCACCAACGCTGGCGACGTAAGTTCCGAGCGGTCCCGCAACGGCGCCGCCGAATTGCGCGACGATTTGGGGATGTTGTTGGCCAGCGCGCACGCGCTCGTTGGCGGCGACAGAGGGGGCGTCTGCGGTGGAATCGATGGTGGCGCAGGCGATGAGCGGGAACGTGAGCGCTGTGAACAACGCGCCGCGAATGAGCTTGTGCATGGTATCGCCTCCACCGTTTAGTTGGGGAACTTTAGTCTGCTGACGGGCTTGGCGAAAGGCTTGGCGTTTATTCTTCGCGCAGGTGTCGGGTTGCTGGCGGGCGATGCGTCCTTGGCTTAGGAGGTATGAATGAAGCGATTGATTTTGGCATTGGTTTTCGCAGCGGCGGCATGCGGCGCGCCCACACAAATTGCGCCAGAGGCGTCGCCGCCAGCGGAAGCGGCGGTGGAGCACAATGCCCCGCCCGGCGAATATCGGCTCGAAAAATCGCACGCGAGCTTGATCGTACGGCTCGGCCACATGGGTTATTCGCAATTCACCGCCCGGTTCGAGACTTGGGACGCCACGCTCGATCTTGATGTGGCGGCGCCGGAGAACTCGTCAATCAATGTGACGATCGATCCGCGTTCGATCGCGAGCGACAATCCGCCCGCTGGTTTCATCGATATTATGCGTGGCGCGGATTTTCTGAACGCCGCGCAATTTCCGGAAATTGGCTTCCGCTCGACGCAGATCGAGCGCACTGGGCCGAATACGGCGCGGATTGTTGGCGACCTCACGCTGCACGGCGTGACGCGGCCGGTGACGCTCGAAGCGCGCTTCAATGGCGGCTATGAGGGCATGGAGCTCGACCCGAACGGGCGCGTGGGTTTCTCGGCGCGCGCCGTGTTCAATCGCTCCGAGTTTGGCATGGCGTACGGCATTCCGCCGGAGGGTTCGAATATGGGTGTGAGCGACGCGGTTGAGGTGATTATCGAGACCGAGTTTACCGGGCCCGCCTGGACGCCGCCGGCGGCGCCTGCGCCGACGCCTTAAGAAAAAGCCCCGGCGTCGCCGGGGCTTTTGAGTTCAATTCGTATCATCCAACACAGGTCCAACGCGCTAGCTTCGAGGAAGCGGCGCGGACGCGCGCGTTACAAGACACCCAGCATGGAGGCGACCAGCGGGTGGCGCACGATGTCAGTGTCGGTGAGGCGGCAGACCGAGATGTTCTTCACGCCTTCAAGTTTATCGGCGACCGAGTGCAGGCCGGAAAGCTCGGGCAGAAGATCGGTTTGCGCGGGGTCGCCAGTAACGACCATGGTGGAATTCCAACCAAGGCGCGTCAGCAGCATTTTGATTTGGCCGTAGGTGCAATTTTGCGCTTCGTCGATGACGACGAAGGCGTTGTTGAGCGTACGACCGCGCATGAAGCCAACCGGCGCGATTTCGATGAGGCCTTCGGCCATCAGCGCTTTCAGACGCTTTGGTGAGAGGCGATCTTGCAGCGCGTCGTAGAGCGGACGCAGGTAGGGCGCGAGTTTGTCTTCCATTGCGCCAGGCAAGAAGCCGAGCGATTCGCCGGCTTCGACGGCGGGGCGTGAGAGCACGATGCGGCCAACTTTGCCGCTTTCGAGCGCTTCAACCGCCTTGGTGATGGCGAGATAGGTTTTGCCAGTGCCGGCTGGGCCTAGCGCCAACACGAGTGCGTGGGTGTCGATCGCTTCCATCAGCGCGGTTTGGCCTTTGGATTTTGGCCGGACAGTTTTGATAAAGCTCTGATCGCGCGCGCCCGCGCCTTGAGGTGCGGCGTCCTGGCCTTGCCAGCCGCCGTCGAGCACTTTCAAATTCCTTGTGCGTCGATCTTCACGTTGGAATTCTTCCACGTTGAGCACGCCTTGTGCATGCCGACGCTTCGCTGGGCGCTTCGCCATAGAGGTCTCCTTCCTGGAGATGGACGAAAAAACCGCAGGCTTTAGGCCTGCGGCTGGGGAGTCGAAGAAAATGTCGGCAGATGCGCATGCCGAATCTGGGGAGTCGATGAATCGTGCGCCGGGCGGCGGTGTCGAACTGGAAGTGTTCCTGCGTCTCGCGCCCACGCTCTCCCCCACATGACGGACGCCTGCGCGTCCACGAAATGGGTCGAACCAGAAAAACCGATCCGAACGCTTCTCAGGAGACGCTGAACCGGTTAACGACGCGTTGAAGTGCGCTGGCGTCACAAACATTTCGCACAAGCGATGAGGCATGGCGCGCAAGGAGCATATCGATGGCGATCTACGCTTTGGCCGATGCGGACCTGGAAGTGGAAGATGACAATGCCTTCTGGGTGGCGCCGGGCGCCGTTCTGGTGGGCAAGATCATTCTGAAGAAGAATGCTTCGGTGTGGTTTGGCGCGGTTTTGCGTGGCGATAACGAAGCGATTCTCGTCGGTGAAAATTCAAACGTGCAAGACGGCAGCGTGCTGCACACCGACATGGGTGCGCCGCTGACGATCGGGAAGAACGTCACCATCGGCCACCAAGTGATGCTGCATGGCTGCACGATCGGCGACAATTCGCTGATCGGCATCAAGGCGACGGTGCTGAATCACGCACTGATCCCGTCGCATTGTTTGGTGGGCGCGCATGCTTTGGTGACGGAGCGCAAGACCTTCGAAGAAGGATCGCTGATCACGGGCGCGCCGGCGCGCGTGGCGCGCAAGCTGGAAGATGTACAAAGGCAAGTGATCGAAGGCTTGGCGCATCACTACGTCGAGAATTGGAAGCGCTATAAGCGCGACATAAAGAAAAGCCGGTTCGAGGTTTAACTGCTCACCCGTTTATGGGGAGCTGTCGCGTAAGCGACTGAGCGGGTGACGCCGCGAAAACGGTCAAAGGACTTGCCCCCTCCGGCTCGCTCCGCTCGCCTTCTCCCCCGTAAACGGGGGAGGCGTTAGCGCGTCGCCTCTGGGAGCGGGCTGTTCCAGACTTTGCCGATGCGCACATCGGTTTCCGGTCCGAGGTTGAACCAAGCTAGGCGATCGCGTGTGGCGTCGATCACAACGAAGCGATCGCCGTGTTCGAGCGTTTGCGAGAGCGTGTTGCGGACGACGCCGGCGGAGAGACGCGTGCGCAAAATCCAAAGGCCGGGCGCAAGTTCGCAGAGGCGGCCCATCGAGGTGAGCGCGGCCATGTACGCGTTCCACGAGCCTGAGAAGATTTCGGCGTGTACGAAGACGTTGGCGCCTTCGTTGTTTTCGTTTGCGGCTTCGCTGCGCGGTTGCGCCATCAAGCCGACGACGCGTCGCGCCTCAATCCACGGGCCTTCCGCTGTGTCGGACACCTTCGTCGCGGGCCGGATGCGACCTTCGGTAACGAACTCGGAGAGCTGGGCCATCGTGTAGGGGCCGTAGTTTTTGCCGCGCACCTGCACCCACCATTGGCTGGTGGCGACGACGCGGATGGGCGTGGCGACCTCGGACAAGGGTTATTGCTCCGTTTCGAAACGGCGCGCGGTAAGGCGGCGCCGACGATCAGAGCTGGTGCAACCGGCGTGCCGGTTGGTAAGTGAAAGGTTAAGCGCTCTTGGCCGGGCGCGGTTCGAAGTCGACGGCGAAGCCGCCTTCGATCAGGCGCGCGACGCGGCCGTGAATCGAGCCGATGCGCGCCCAGGAGCCGATCAGCGGCGGGGGGCGGCCGGTGCGGACGGTGACGCCGGCGAGCGAGAAATCGAGGATCTC
>Ga0315902_10008640_pt1 | contig 13773 bp, 18 predicted proteins | sample LakEriMetagenome_9_FD_203523 | JGI IMG/M metagenome (GOLD analysis project Ga0315902, IMG submission 203523) | Freshwater fungal communities from buoy surface, Lake Erie, Ohio, United States - Buoy 12 MA117 | ecosystem: Environmental > Aquatic > Freshwater > Lake > Lake biofilm | place: USA... | reverse complement strand
GCGCCGCTCTTCAATGAGGGGAGGCTGCTTGGTTCCACACTGGCCGCAAATCGCCTCCCACATCGGCATGGGTTTTGCGCACGAGAGGCACGGGGCCTCAAGTGACTCGCCGCAACCGCGACAGAATCGGCGGCTTGAGTCATTCTTCACGCTGCATGCCGGGCACTGGCCTTCGCCAAGGTCCGCCGGGGCGGGTGCGGCGGTGACCAAGCTGGCCTTGAGCGCGTCGCGGAGTTCCCGTGCCGTCTGATACCGGTCGTCTTTCCTTTCCTCCAGGGCCTTTGCCAAAACGTCCTGCAGGGCCGCCGGAACGTCGTTGAAGCGAATGATCTTCGGGCTCCGGCCCGTGACCATCTGATAGAGCGTGGCGGCTAGGCTCCACAGGTCGCTGCGGGCATCGACGAGCGCCGCATCGCGACGTTGCTCGGGCGGCATGAAGTCGGGTGTGCCGAGCACCGCCCCGGTCATCGTCATCTGATGATCCGCCGTCTCGGCCTTTGCGAGGCCGAAGTCGGTGAGCTTTGGCAGGCCATCCTTGGTGAGCAAAACGTTGGCCGGCTTGATGTCCCGGTGCACGATCCCAAGGTCATGTGCTTTCGCGAGGCCGTCACACAATTGGCAGGCGAGGTCGATGGCCTGCTCGAGCGGCAAGGCACCATCACGGCAGCGGTCGAGCAGACTGCTGCCGTCCACGTACTCCATGATCAGGAAGGGCCCATCCTTGGCCCGGCCGTAGTCGTAGATCTGGACCACGTTCGGGTGACTGATCGCGGCGATCGCCTTGGCCTCGGTCAGAAAACGGCTTACGGCTGTCTTGCTGCGGGCAGCCTCTCCTAGAATCCTCTTGATAGCCACTTTGCGGCCCAGCCGAGTGTCGGTGGCCAAGAGCACCGCGCCCATACCACCCTGGCCGAGCGTGCCTTCGATCTTGTAGCGACCCTCTAGGTCGACAACCTCAATGTCGTCGATCACCGTGTCGAAGCCAGCCGCGTCGCCGGCGCCGACGGTTCTCTCGTCGCCGAGGCTCACGGCGGACCGCTGCGGCCGGGCCCCCCGCTGGCCCGCAAAAGTCGCCTCGCCGCCGAGGCTGTTGTCGTGGAGGCCCTGATTGTGGCTACCCGCAAACGTGCCGGCATCACTCAGATTGTTATCCGAATCGTCCCGTTTCATCGTGCAACCTCGAAAACAACCAAGGTCTGTTCGGAGCGGGCACTGGCCACCTGAGGTTGTTGGCCAATACCTTTTTCCCGCGTTCCAGAGTATAACGAGTGCCCCCTCCCCAAGCAGGGTGCTAGCAACAATCGTTCGTCGTGGGTTGCAGTCATGCTCGACCCTTCCGATCCCTGGCTGTACGAGTTGTGCTTTCCGGGCGCGGTCACTGGCGCAGCAGAGGTCGCTTGCCCGCACTGCGGAGTTCTGCTGAGCGTCCCAGTGGACGATCCCATGGATAGCCAGACCTACACTTGCTGCAGATGCCAGACGGCCTTCAGGGTCAACTGGGGAGAATAAGGGCGCAGCCTGACGAAGACCCGAGTCTCAGCGATGCGGCGCCATTTGCGTTACGGGCCAAGCCCCGATGTTCGCATGCGGACATCAGCGTTGGTGACGAGCGGACGCTGGGCGACAGGGTTGGCGACCAGGAAACCATGATCGACGATCTCAAGGTCGTCCATCTCGAGGGCCGTTATCGCGTCGAGAGCAAACTTGGGCATGGTGGTATGGGGCCGTGCTGCTGGCCGCCGACACGCGGCTGTGCCTAAAGGTCGCGATCAAGCGGATTCTTGGAGAGGCCGCCCGCCGCAAAACCGCTGTGGCGCGGTTTCTGAAGGAGTCAAAGGCGCTCGCCGTGTTGAATCCCCTCAATATCATCCAGATCTTCGACTACGGCCGCGGTAAGGACGGGCCGTTTCTGATCATGGAATACTTGGATGGCAGCAGCCTCGCCGACCGTTGCAAGCAAGGCGGCCTCCCGCTGGAGGACGCGGTCGCCCTAGCGTGCCGACTCTGCGACGGTCTGGCAGAAGCTCACGACGCCGGGATCGTGCACTGGGGCATTACTACTCCGAGCACGAGATAGTGCCTCCTTCTCGGGAAACCCCACCTTATCTGGGCACCCGAAAATCGGGGTCCACCTCACTGATCGCTTCCCGGCCGGCGTTGGTTTTCCTGCGCTTATGTATTTTGAAAAGTGGCCTGCTGACTTGGCAGAACACGACTGCCAGCTCCCCCTCGACGTGCCCATTCTGGCAGCCGATTTGCCCCCACGAACAAAACACATCGTGCGCAGGAAGTCGAACCTGAGTTTCTTCCGATCGCGGCGCTGCTTCGCGATTTTCTCGTCTCGATGGCACGGCAGGTGCATTCGACGGATTCATACCGCCGGCACGCTGCCCGCGGCCACCTCAAAGGAAGATAACCATGAATCGAAAACGCAAGAAGAACCAGCCGCTCGATAACGCGACGAGGGAGCACCAAGAAAAACTGAACCGCATTGAGCCCCTGCGAAAGGACTTGCGTCCATACCTGCAGGACGGCGGGCCGTTTCGCTACTTGATCAGCCATCCCTTCTGCATCCAGCCGATCTCGGACTTGAATCGGTGCGCTCTCATCCACGAACAAATAGATCACCGGGAGCCCGAGGCAGACGCCCGCTTTGAGGCGCAGGACTGGGAGGGATACATCGACCTCATCGAATACCAGTATCAGCCGGAGTGGTTCGCGAAGGATGCGTACCTGCTTCCGGACGATCGATACTGGCCTCTCCTCAGCCGGATCTATCAGACGCAGAAGTTCACGATTCACGATCGCGACCTGTTCGACGAGCTATTCCGCTCCGATCGACCCGGGCGAGAGCGCCTGATGACGCTGGAAGAGCAGGCCGTCCTTGCTCGCCTGCCGAAACGGCTCCGCGTCTATCGTGGCTACAGCGGTGAGGAACTGTACGCCGACGGGATCGCGTGGACCTTGGATCGGCGGCAGGCAGTCTGGTACGCCAATTGGCACCGTGAGGACGACAATCCCGCGGTCGCGAGCGGCACGGTGGCCAAAGCCGACATCTGGGCCTACCTCGACGGCGGCGACATCCTGCTGCCGTCCGAAGCGGTGAAGAACCGCCGGGACGTCGACGCATTCGACGACACGGCCCGGGTGGCGTGGAAGGACTTCCTCACGCCCGCCTTCGACATCACCCCTATGCTGACCCCGTAGCGGCTCCCCGCCAGAGCCTGTTCGAGCAGCCCGGCGGCCGGCGGCAAACTCGCCCAGCGAGACCCCGGTCGCCGGGTTTTTTCGTGCGCCTGCCCCTCACCCCAAGCCGGTACCGCCCTTTTCCTGACGCTTTTCCCAAACCGCTCCCGCCATATCCCAATAGGAGCGGGTATTCATAACAAAATCCCATTCCCCGGCCGGCTCCAACCCAACCCCGGCCCAACCTCACCCAAACCCATGAAACTCACCCCCTACGAAGAAACCGGCCTCCCGACCTACGACGTGGATCTGGAGGCCCCACCTGACATTCGCTGGAAACACGTCGCCCAGAAGGAAGCCAAGAACATCGGCCGCCTGCTTGATGACGTCGTGAACCTCTGCGTCGAGCGAGCCAGCAGTTTTCCACTCATCGTCCGCCCGCTCGTGGTCGCTGCCGGGAAGGGCCTCGCTGGTCTTGGCGGCCGGGTCATCGACAAACTGGCAGCGTCCTACGGACAGGACTACGTCGCTGAAATCAGGTCCATCGCCAAGCACGCCGATCAGCCCTTGAGCCACGTGATGCTCGGCAATTTGACCTACGACCTGTGCCAAATGGCCGGCATCTACGGTCTGGGCTGCTCAAGCTTCTCGTGCAACATCGACGGCATGCCCACGCTCGTCCGCAATATGGACTGGGTCTGGCCGCGCAGCACCGGCAAGCACACCCGGCTCATTCGGTTTCACGCTCTCGGCGAGCATTACACCAGTGTCTCTGTGCTGGGCTGCGTGGGGGTGGTCTCGGCTTTCTCTCCCGGGAAGTGGGCCGTGACGATCAACCAAGCACCGACTGAGGGCGCGACCACCAGCTATTTCGCGTGGCCAGTACTTCAACGGCTCCGAAACGCGTGCGACCGGCTTGGCTCCTACCGGCAACTCGTTGATGACCTGCAGTACTTCCAGACTATGACGAGCTTCTTCGCCCATGTGGTTGGCACGAGGCCCAAGCAGCACACGTTGATCACAGGGCTTGGCGATAGCTTCCGGCATCGCGGCCTGACGGATGCTGCCCTCATTCAGACCAACCATTTCCGGGGGCATCGTGACTTGGAGGAGCACAACAGCCCTGAAAAATGGGAAGACGAAGAGGGGCAGGAGTGGGTATGTGATTCGCAGTACCGGGCCAAGAGCCTGACCAAGCGGCTCACGAACCCACCTACGACGCTCGCTGACGCCCGTAAGAAGATCTGCACAAGCGCCGTTACGACCGAGGACACGATGCAGCAGATGGTTTTTCAGCCCGCCAGCAGCTACGCGAAAGTCTGGCTGCGGGCCCGATGACTGACCCCCATAACCCAAATATCATCAACCCCGAGCCAAAGGAGCACACCATGAAACGATTTACCGCCCTCTTCACGGCCGCCTTGCTCGCCGTCCTGTGCAGCCCATTGATGGCTCAGGAACCGGCAAAACCCAAGCCAAAAGCAAAAGCCACCACCAAAGCCCCCAAGAAAATCAACTGGGATCGCGTTGCTGCCTCGGTCGACACCCATGACCCCGCATACATCGAGGCGGCTACGGCAGCTATTCGGGAGACCATGGAGCGCAACTTCCAAGCCAGTTCCGCCGAGGACCTGAAAGCCCTGATGGCGACGATGACCTCGAACTGCCCTGACCGCGAGAACTTCCAGAAGGAATGCAAGAAGATGTTCGAGGAAACGGACGTCTACATTCGGCTCGTGGACTGCCGCTGGATCACGAGCTGGCAGGACTCTCGTGGACTCTGGGCGGCCGTCGAGATCAAGCAGTGGACGATCCCGAAAGACGATAACGTCGCTTACACCGAGTATCGTCACAGGTCCGGGTTACTGCCGGAGTATGAACTGTGCACGTTCCAGCTGTATTGCCGTGTCGAGAACGGCCAATGGAAGGCCCACGCGATCAACAGCAACGTGTTCGAGGCGCAGTGGCCAGAGGACCAGAAGCCGGAGCGGTAGGGGAGGTAGCGGCGGCCAGAAAGTGCTCGAATCCGCTGTTTTTCCGGCTTCGAACCCGGTTATTACAACAAAATGCTGGAAGGGACATGCGGGCCGTGGAATTGCCCATTTTAACATTCATTTCGGGTGCTTGACCCTTCGAAACGACCCGCTACATTTCTCTTCGTTCTCAAGGCCCGCGATGCCGCCCTCAGCGGTTCGGTGGGGCCACGAACAGCTTTATTCCCCCGCCGTCTTGGCGGGCCGACCAGATCGTCGCGTTGGATTCATCGGGTCATCTCGATGGCCGACGTTGCTGTCTGGTTCTAGCACAAGCTGTTGACCGTCTGGCCTTTGTGGGGCCCCGGTCTGTTCGTATCCGAAGTTCAGAGCTCGTCTCTGCACTTCATGACGCAGGAGAACCGCCATGGCCCGAAAAAGTTTGAAAACGCCCGTACAGCACCGTCAGAACCTTGTGCCACCTTCGGACTACAGGTTCCTTGGTAGCGCCGACAGCTTCATCTACACCGATGGTCGACTCCGCCCCACGTGGGAACATCGGCGCGGTTACCGCCTGACGGCCGACCATCGCCGCCAGCTCTGCATTCATCTCGCAGCCCACGCGGCCGTGAACAGCAAGGGCGGAGCGTACATCTACATGATGGCTGTTGCGCCTGTAGGTGTTCGCTCGTGGACTACGTCCGAGCGCAAGAGCCGGTTGTTGGGGAAAATATGGGGGCTTTGCAGCGTGTCGGACTACTACTGCAGCCACATCGAATGGATCCCGGACCGCCAACGCTACGTGGCCAACCGAGAAGGCTGGGAGTGGGAGATCAGGCGGCAGTACGAAAGTTTGTTGCGTGATCACTCGAATCCTGAACCGGGCATCAACGTGTTGGACCCGTTCGCGGACGGTGCCCCCTCGGTAGATGAGTTTATGGCTGCTCGCCGGCGAGTCGTACGAGCCCACGCATGCGGGTACCTAGCCGGCCATATCGCCGACGGCATCACGGCAGGCATGGGGGCCGACGAAGCGCTGCGGCTGTATGACCGTCGAGACACCCAACGCGTAGAGATGAGCGACATCGCGGTTGCTCAAGGTCTCGCAGACTTGCTACCCCCGGGGGAATACGAGCACGCAGTCCGCCTCACCGAAGAGGCTCTGCGGCGCCCTGAGATCTGGGCGGCGGTACAGCAGGTGGCTTCGGAGCTGGAGCAACTCGGGTTGATCGAGGGCGACCCTTGCGAGGGTGACGCTCTGGCACTGCTACCGTCCGGGGAACGGGGTTGGCCACCCGCTCCTGAACGAGGTGATGCTGCGCAGCAGACGTAACCACAGCGGTTCGCTCCACGACGAGTGCAGTTGATGCAGAGGGGAGGCGGAATCGCCTTCCGCCTCCCCTCGCCTTTCGAAGCCTCAAGGTTTCGTTCTCTCGTGACCGTTTCCCGCTTTCCCATTTCCCACTCCCGGGAAAGTGGGAATTCAACCAAAAGGAATCCCTATGGCTACCCTCTCTCCGCTCGAAAGCCTTCACCGCCAGCAGTCCCTTATTAAGGACCGTATCCGGGCCGTCGTTTACCGCGAGGCCAACGGCGTCTACCTCCACGGCCGCCCGGGCTCGTCCAAGACCTACCTCGTCCGGACAACGCTGGACAGCCTCGACCAGCGATACGCCTACTCGAACGGGCACCTGACGCCCGTGGGCCTCTTCGACCTGATCGAGGAGAACCCGCAGTCCGTCATCGTGCTGGACGACGTCTCGGCAATCTTCGAGCAGCCGAAGGCCCTGCAGATCCTGCTGGCCGCCCTTGGCACGCCTCACGACGGCTCCCGCATCCGGACGGTCCGTTACAAGACGGCCAAGGACGACAAGGTTGCCCACTTCGAGGGCAGCATCGTCGCCATCAGCAACCTTCAGCTGGCCGGCCATGCCAACGCGGTACTGGAGGCGTTGCAGGACCGGGTCCACGTCATGGCCTTCGAGCCGACCGACGAGGAGGTCGAGGCCGCCATCTACGAAATCGCCGGAACGTCGCCGCGAGATGTGGCGGTGCACGAAGCGGCCGACGTGGCGGACTTCATGCTGGAGCAATGCCGTGAGATGGGCCGCCGGCCGTCCGTGCGGCTCTTCATGGACAAGGCCCTCCCCGACTACCGGCTCTGGCGGGCCGGGAACACAGAGTCGGACTGGCACGACCTCGTGCGGTCAAGCGTACGGGAGACGGTGATCCCTCAGCAGCGCGGCCTGCGGGACCTGACCCGAAAGGACCAGATCGCCTCCGAGCGGAACATCGTGCTGAACATTTGCGCGACCTACTCCTCCCGGAAGGAACGCGTGAAGGCGTGGCGGGCCAAGACCCGGAAGGGACAGTCGGCGTTTTACCGCCGAGTGCAGGAGTTGGAGAAGGAGGGCCGGCTGGCCACGATGCACGAGGGCCGCGCCGGTGCTCACTCGCAAAAGGAGGTCGCAGTGCTGGCGTAGCCATTCCCGCCCAAGACACCCAACGAAGTGCCCGAGGATCGTTGGCGCAGCATCCAGATGTGGGAGGAAGCGTCCAACATGGGTGCCCTATCAGCTTGAGCGGCGATTTCAGAGTCATCGCGAAGAGATAGCAGGGGCGTTCGGCTGAGCGATATTTGGAGCGGGGAGCCACAGCATTTCGCTGTGGCTCCCTTGCTCCATGTCGGCCGCTCGTGTCGGCATCTGCTTCCGTGCCTATGCGCTCGGCCCGCCCTGCCCTCTAGCTCACCCGCCTTCTACGCTGCCTCTGACGGCTCGTTCTACACGGGGATCACCAACGACCTCCCCAAGCGGCTGAAGGCTCATGCTGCCGGTAAGGGGGCCCGATACACCCGGAGCCGGCGCTCTGTGGCTTTGGCCTACAACGAGCCCCAGAAGTCCAAATCGGCGGCCTTGAAGCAGGAGGCGGCCATCAAGAAGCTCTCCCGGCCGCGGAAAGACCGGCTTCTTTCCTCCAAGCCCACCCGCCGCCACCAATCTGCTGTTTAATTGATAACAAAATCCACCCCCGGAGGCCCCCATGACCAACCCGCTGCTGCACACCTGGAACCTCAACCTCGGCTACGCGAAGCGTCTCGTGGCCGACATCCCGGACGACAAGATGGCCCTACAGCCAGCCCCGGAAATGAACCACGCGGCCTGGGTTCTGGGGCACCTGGCCTGCACGGCGGACATGCTCGGGGCCATGATCGGCATGAAGCCCGTCTGCCCGCCTGACTGGGCCGCCCGCTTCGACTGGAACTCGAGCCCGTCCAGCGAGGCCAGCCGATACCCCTCGAAGGCCACGCTGCTGAAGGCCCTCGAAGACGCCCACGCTGGAATCGCCGCTGCCCTGCCCTCTGTTCCCGAAGCCCGCTGGTCGGAAATGACGCCGCTGGAGGACGTCAGGGGGTTTCTACCGACGTTGGGCGACTGCTTCGTGTTCGTGATGGCCGCCCACGAGAACATGCATCTGGGCCAAGTCTCGGCCTGGCGGCGTGTTCAGGGCATGGGGCGGGTTTGAACCAGGAGGCAGGCAATGAACTACCTCGGATTGAGTCTGGCTGTCCTGGCATCGGTCCTCTGGGGCCTGACGTACTGCCTCGATGAGCGGGTCTTGGCGAGCCTGTCGGTGTTCAAGCTGTATTTCCTGCATTGCCTGTGCGGCGTGCTCGTGGCTGGGGTGATCCTGCTCATCCAGGGCACCTCGCCAGCCGCCCTGCTTTCGTTCGACACGGCCAAGGCCAGCCTCCCGTTGGTTGGCCTGACGCTCATCACGGCGACGGCGGCAGCTCTGTCCATCCTCGCCTCAATCCAGCTTCTGGGGGCGGGCAAGTCGGCCGTGCTGGAAATCTCCTACCCGCTCTTCGTGGCCCTGTTCTCAGTGCTGCTCTTCAAGGGCCAGCTGCAGCCCCAAGTGATGCTCGGCGGGATTTTCATCTTCATCGGGTCAGCCATCATCGTGCTGGCGAAATGAAGGGGCAGCCCATGATGCCGGCCCAACCTTCGGATAATGACAACAAAAAGGCCCAGGTGAAGCCGGACTGGTATTTCGAAAACGGCCTCTTGGTCTATACGGCCGCATACCACCTGAAACGTGGATCTTGCTGCGGCTCGGGCTGCCGGCACTGTCCCTATGAGCCCAGGCACGTCGAGGGAAATACGCATGTCAGCTCGTGACCATGGCCAGGAGAACGAAACGCCCCCCAAACCTCGCGATAAACCCCTGCCGCGACCTATAATTCCCAAGACCAACGGCTGTTTTTCCGTCCCTTGGAGCCGCGTGCCATGACGACGTCCGCTCGCTTGCCGCTCGTGCTGGTCTTCCTTTTGGCCCTGCTGTGCGTTTCCGGGTCCGCAGCTGAACCGACTCCGCCACGATCCAACGTCACACAACCCAGAACCGGCCAGACCCAGAAGTTCGGCTCCGGCTCGCTCACGCACAGGTCTGACGGCACGAGCAGCCAGACGAGGCCCTTTGGCTCCGGCTCGATCACGACAGAGCGAACGCGGGACGGCAAGACTGTCACGGGCCACACGCAAAAGTTCGGCTCCGGAACGATTACCAGATGGTCAGACGGCTCCAGAACTGAAACCCGGCCTTTCGGCTCTGGCTCTGTCACTACTGAACGAGGCCGGGATGGAAAAACAGTGACGGGCCAGACGCAGAAGTTTGGCTCGGGGACTATTACGCGTAGGTCTGACGGCTCCAGCACCCGCACAGAGAAGTTCGGCTCTGGCACAATTCAACGCGATCAGCCGGGCAGAAAGAGCCGCTGAAGTATCCGCATGCCCACCTCCATTTCCCTGCTCGTCGCCTACCCCAAAGAACTCATCCGGGCGGGCCTACGGGCGATGCTGGAGAAAACCGGCATCAAGATCGTCGGAGAGGCCGTAGACGCCCCCAGCACCCTCGCGCTCGCCAAGAAGCACAAGCCCGCTGTGATTCTTCTGGACGCGACTATTCCGGGCGGCGACGCATTTGAACTGGCACGGACTCTCTCAAAGCCCCTGCCGGCCACCAAGTTCGTGTTCGTGACCGAGATCGACAATCCGACCTACATGGCCCGCGCACGTGCTGTCGGGGCTGCGAACTTCCTGCTCATGGGGTTCAGCCAGCGGGAACTCGTCACAGCCATCGAGGGCGCCGCTGCAGGAAAGCCGGTCTCGGGGGCAGGGCCATTCTTCAAGATCACTGCTTCGATGGAGCCTCGGTACCCTCAGGCTGCGCGCGACTCCGGCCTGACGCCCCGGGAATCGCAGGTCCTCTCGCATGTCGCTCTCGGGCTGTCCAACGACGAGATTGCCCGGTCGCTCGAAATCAGCGTCGAGACCGTGAAAGAACACGTCCAGAACCTACTCCGGAAACTGGCGGCAAAGGACCGGACGCAAGCGGCAGTGTGGGCGGTGCAGTCAGGGGTGCTGTAGGACCTCTTCAGGTGCAGGTACGCTGCCGAACGGCGGCATATGGCCAGCGATGATTCAGCGAGCACTCCTTGACGACCGATGATCCTCCGCTTTTCCCAGAAACTTGGCTCGCGGCTCAAGACCGGCACGCTGAAGCCACTGCCGATGGATGCCGCTCCCATCGCGGACTGGACGAGCCATATCTTCTTTTCTGGCCGAACGCCCTACATCCTCGTCAGCAATACGGCGACGCTCTACTCCACCGTGCTCTATGCCAAGGGAATCACGAACGACAGTGTCTTCATCGTCCGCGTCATGGCCGCCCTCAGGGAGTTCATGGAAGCCGACGGGCTAGTGTTCGCTTACGATCGCTTCATCATGCCACACACCGGTCTTATCACTTTCGCCTCGACGTTCAGTCGCTCGGTGACGGGCTCGATGAACGAGTTGATCGCCGCCGCACAGCTTCTTCTCGCCGATGATGAGACGTCGCCTTTCGATCTTGGCTTCCGTCTCAACGACCTGCTCCTGTCGGCGAGCACCACCGACGAAAGTCGCGACTACGGCAAGCCGCGGGATGCTTTTCGAGCCCTCATCGCCCAGTCGATCGCCCCATGAAACTTCACCAGATCTGGCACGAGCAGTGCGACGCCGCCAGAGACATTCAGAACGAGTTCGGAACCGACAGGGCACTCACCTATCTGGTGGGAGAGAAGTTCATCAACTTCCTAGATGCAGCCGAGACGGACGAGGAGTTCCGGGAGGAGATTCCGGCATTCGTGGCGGAGATCAGAGACATCTTCGAGCGTTGGCAGCTCGCGGCTTATCTGGACATCGCCCGGCAAACCGAGCGATTCGATCCGGCAGACTACGACGACCCCGCAGAAGCCGCGCTTGCTCGCAAGCGGGATCTTCAGGAATCGACCCGCGACCTGCTCTTGGTGGAACGGGCGAGGGACTGGCTGCTGGAGGAGTGATTCGTCCGGCGCGGCTATCAGTCACCGCCGCCGCTTGATCTCGGGTACTTGGGCGACCAGATAGCCCGCCCTGATCATTGGCCGGTGAACTGCCTGAAGGCATTGATCGCCGCAATAGCCCGGTTTGCTGCGCCGAGGATGAACCATGCGGCGTCCGGCAAGCCCTTGAGGTGATCCTGACCGCCCTGGTGTGCCTCGGGGACGCAATCCCGTGGCTATTCATGGCGTTCTGAAAATCACTCTGCAACCCAGCCGTTTTCGATCGCAACCATGAGCCGGTAGAACCTGTGCACTGCCCGCAAACTTCTTGCCACACCCCGCCTGCCCATGCCCGCCCCGATTTCCCTGCTGATCGCCGACTCCAAGGAAATCATCCGTGCGGGCCTACGGGCGATGCTGGCTGGCACCGCGGTAAACGTCGTCGGGGAGGCCAGCAACGTTCCTAGCACGCTCACGCTCGCCAAACAGCACAAGCCAGCTGTGATTCTTCTGGACCCCGGTCTTTCTCGCGGCAATGCGTTTGAAATGGCCGTGGAACTCCAGAAGCCACCCCCGGCCCCCAAATTCATCTTTCTTTCGGCCATCAATAACCCGAGTCACATGGCCCGGGCAAAAATAGCCGGGGCTTCGAACTTCCTGCTGATGCACTTCATTCAGCGGGAACTCGTCACGGCCATCGAGAACGCCGTCGCAGGGAAGCCAGTTTCGGAGACAGAGCCGTTCGCGAGGATCTTAGTGGCCATGGAACCGAGGGACCTGCCGGTTGCTCGCGAGGCTGGATTGACCCCTCGCGAAACTCAGGTTCTTTCCCACGTTGCTCTCTGCCTGACCACCAACGAGATCGCCCGGTCGCTAGGCATAAGTTACGGCACCGTGAACGTGCATATCCGGAACCTGCTCAGGAAGTTTGGCACACATGACAGGACCGAGTTAGCCGTGTGGGCAGTGCGGTCGGGAATTGTGTAGGCATCGTGAGCCTACTCGTCATAGCACGTCTCTGACTCGCCCGCGGGCAATTCTTCGTAGTCATCCGAGACGTTGGCGAACCACGGGGCAAGGTCGGGCAGGCTCATCTGGAATCCGTCTGCTGCAAAGGCTCCACGCACTTCGCCGAGTCTTGCTTGGCGTTGTTCACGAGCGTGCTGACTGGATAGGCCGTCATCTCATCTGGGTGAAACGGCCGCAGGAGCCGAGATAGTTTCACGACGTCATGTTCCGCCGGATTCAGCCAGGTATCAAAACTCTCGGGCGGGATCACGACGGGCATTCTCTCATGAATAGCCATCATGGGGTCGTTGGCGTCGGTGGTCAGGATCGTGCAGGACTCGATTGGCTCGCCCGCCTGTTTATCCCAGCGATCCCACAGCCCAGCGATTCCAAACGGCTGCCCTGATTTGAGCCGGATGTAGTAGGGCTGCTTCTTGCCATCCCGGGCCTGCCACTCATAAAAACCATCCGCCACGATCAGGCACCTGCGGGCGCGAAAACTCGACCTGAATGCTGGCTTGGTGGCGGCAGTCTCAGAGCGGGCATTGGCCATCCTGTTGCCAATCTCGGGATCGTCCGCCCAGAACGGCACCAGACCCCATTTCAGGGCGACGAGTTCCCGCTCATGGCTGCCCGGCTTTTCTCGAACAGCCAGCACGAGTTGGGACGGGGCGATGTTGAATCTCTCGGGGAGCGTGGGCGGAACTTGGACGCCGAACGTCTCCGCGATGATCTCAGCCCGGGACTTGAGGGTGTATCGGCCGCACATGGAGGAAGTTCGCTGGGGCCGCTCGTCAGATCGAGGCCAGACCGAGAGAATCATAAGCGGCCGCCGAATAGCCCGTGTTGACCCCGGAGGAGCCAGCCATGACCGCGACCAGATTCCCCCTGCTGCTGGCTGTGTTTCTCATGCAGGCAGTCGCAGAAAAAGCCCTTGTGCCAATTTTGGACTTTGCTGGCCCCGATTCCGCCCAACAGTGGCAGGCCGTGAACGATGGCGTGATGGGCGGCGTTTCAGACGGCCGGTTCAAGATCACGCCGGAGAAAACCCTAGAGTTCTTCGGCACGCTCTCGCTTGAACACAATGGCGGCTTCGCGTCTGTCCGGACCAAGCCCACTGACTTAGATATCAAGGCCGGGGACACGCTGGTGGTGCGGGTGAAAGGCGACGGCAGAGAGTACGTTTTGAACATCTACACGAAGAGCCGCCGGATGGCCTTCTCGTACAGGGCCCCGCTGCCG
>Ga0315902_10008638_pt1 | contig 13774 bp, 11 predicted proteins | sample LakEriMetagenome_9_FD_203523 | JGI IMG/M metagenome (GOLD analysis project Ga0315902, IMG submission 203523) | Freshwater fungal communities from buoy surface, Lake Erie, Ohio, United States - Buoy 12 MA117 | ecosystem: Environmental > Aquatic > Freshwater > Lake > Lake biofilm | place: USA... | reverse complement strand
CATCGGCATGTGGGTCGGCGACCGCTACAACAAGCGCATGATGGCTGCGGCCTGCATGCTCATGCATGCTGCGGGGCTTTTGCTGCTCACCTGGGCGAGCAACATCGTGATGCTGGTGGGCTTTGCATTGGTGCATGGCGTGGCCTGGGGACTCAGAGGGCCCTTCATGCAGGCGATCCGGGCCGACTATTTCGGGCGTCGCGCGATCGGCATGATCATGGGCATCTCTTCGCTGGTCATTGCCATAGGCCAGATCAGCGGCCCCCTGGTGGCGGGCGCCATGGCTGACTGGACGGGCGACTATCGGGCGGGCTTCACGCTGCTGGCCGTTCTCGCGGGTGCGGGCGGCATGTTCTTCGTTCTGGCCACACCACCCAAGCCGCCCATTCGAGCGGGCGGGTGAGACACAGGGCCTGACCTTGCGCGCGGCATAATCACGGCATTCCGATTGCTGATCGCAGCCGGCTTGCGACCGGCCTGATCCGCGTTGTCCCGCCTTGCCCTGTCCCTATTCGAGACCCCTCATGCTGCAAGCCACCGACTTTCCCGACATCCGCGACGGCGTGCGCGCCCTGTGTGCCGAGTTTCCTGACGAATACTTTCGCAAGGTCGACCACGAGCGGGCCTACCCGGAAGCCTTCGTCGATGCCCTGACCAAGGCCGGCTGGATGGCTGCCCTGATCCCCCAGGAATACGGTGGTTCAGGCCTGAGCCTGGTCGAAGCCTCCGTGATCATGGAAGAGATCAACCGGTGCGGTGGCAACTCCGGAGCCTGCCATGGCCAGATGTACAACATGGGCACGCTGCTGCGCCATGGCTCGCTGGAGCAAAAGCAGCGCTGGTTGCCGCGCATTGCCACGGGCGAGTTGCGCCTGCAGTCGATGGGCGTGACTGAACCCACCACCGGGACCGACACCACCCGCATCAAGACCAGTGCGGTGCGCAAGGGTGACCGCTACGTGGTCAATGGCCAGAAGGTCTGGATCTCTCGCATCCAGCACTCCGACCTCATGATCCTGCTGGCCCGCACCACGCCGCTGGATCAGGTCAAGCGCAAGTCCGAGGGCATGTCGATCTTCGTGGTCGATCTGCATCAGGCCATCGGCAATGGGCTCACCGTGCGGCCCATTCCCAACCTGGTCAATCACGAGACCAACGAGCTCTTCTTCGAGAATCTCGAGATCCCGGCCGAGAACCTCATCGGCGAAGAAGGCCAGGGCTTCAAGTACATCCTCGATGGCCTGAACGCGGAACGTGCGCTCATCGCAGCCGAGTGCATCGGTGACGGCTACTGGTTCATCGAGCGGGTGGCCAAGTACACCAAGGAGCGCGTGGTGTTCGGCCGACCCATTGGCCAGAACCAGGGCGTTCAGTTTCCGATTGCCGATGCCTACATTGAAGTTGAAGCCGCCAACCTCATGCGCTGGAAGGCCTGCCAGCTCTTTGATGAGCGCAAGCCCTGCGGCGCCGAGGCCAACATGGCCAAGTACCTGGCCGCCAAGGCCTCCTGGGAAGCGGCCAATGTCTGCCTGCAGTTCCATGGCGGGTTTGGATTCGCCTGCGAGTACGACGTCGAACGCAAGTTCCGCGAGACCCGCCTGTACCAGGTGGCGCCCATTTCCACCAACCTGATCTACTCCTATATCGCCGAGCACGTCCTCGGCATGCCCCGCTCCTTCTGAGCCTCTAACATCGAGGGGCAGCGTCGCTGTTGCGGTTTGCCCCCGGTTGCAGGTTGCCAGTAAGCGTTGCCGTCCGCGGGGCCGGCCCTGTGGGGGTCGGCATTAAGCGGCTTGCCGGCCTCTCGTGTCCAGGGTGGGGGCCAGATAGCGCTGGGCGAGCATGACCGCCTCGTCAACCAGCTTGCGGGCACGACGCGAATCGCTACAGGCCATGTCGAGCAAGGCCATGACGGCTCCCAAGGTTGTCATGGCGATGTGCTGGGCGCAATCGGCGGACAGACTCGGCGAACGCTTGCGTAAGGACTGACCCAGGCGGCGGGCCAAAGACAGTTCCTGTTCCCGGTCCCATGCTCGTAGGGTTGCCGAAGCATGCAGGGTACGACGTGCGATGCGACCCCCGGGCTGGTTCAGACGCAGTTCATAGGTCTGGCGGATCAGGCTCTCGATGGGCACGCGCCAATCCCGCTCATGCTCCAGCCTTCGAAAGATGGAACGGGCTGTGACTCGGTGCTCTTCATTCAGGTCCGCAAACAATTGCAGCAGGATCTGTTGCTTGTCTTCGAAGTATCGATAGAGCGTGGCCGTGCTGACACCGGCCTGGCGCGCGATCTCGGTGGTTCCGAGGGCGTCGTAGCCCGACTCGTCGAGCAGTTCACCCGCCGCCCTCAGGATAGATTGGATTTTGTCGGTATCGGACATAGCCCGAACACTGTAGCGCCGCCAACTCCGGGGTCAGTGCGAACCCTGTCACGCTTTTGCTCGATGAGCTGTCCGCAGGATAGAGCGCCTGTTTCAGAAAGAGCGAACGCCCCGGTCAGGCGGTCTTCTGCTCGGCCAGGCCGAGCGCCTCGATGGTCTGTTGTCGCATCAGGTATTTCTGAATCTTGCCCGTGATGGTCATCGGGTATTCGGTCACGAACATGATGTGGCGAGGCACCTTGTAGTGCGCGATCTGACCCTTGCAGAACTCGCGGATCTCATCCGCTGTCGCTGCTTCGCCGTCGCGCAGCTTGATCCAGGCACACAGCTCCTCGCCGTATTTCACGTCCGGCACGCCGACGACCTGCACATCCTGAACCTTGGGATGGCGGTACAGAAATTCCTCGATCTCGCGCGGATAGATGTTCTCGCCACCGCGGATGACCATGTCCTTCAGACGCCCGACGATGTTCACATAGCCGTCGTCGTCCATGATGGCCAGATCCCCGGTATGCATCCAGCCTCCGGCATCGACCGCTTCGGCAGTTTTTTCGGGGTCGTTCCAGTAGCCACGCATGACCGAATAGCCCCGGGTACAGAACTCGCCCGTCACACCGCGCGGCACGATCCGGCCCTCGGTGTCCACGATCTTGACCTCAATGTGCGGCTGCACGCGGCCGACCGTCGCCACACGCCGCTCGAGCGGATCGTCGGTCGAGCTCTGGGTGGAGACGGGCGAGGTCTCGGTCATGCCATAAGCGATGGTGACCTCGGTCATGTTCATTTGCGACTGCACCCGCTTCATGACCTCGATCGGACACGGTGATCCGGCCATGATGCCGGTCCGCAGGCTCGACAGGTCAAACTCGCCAAAGCGTGGATGATCGAGTTCGGCAATGAACATGGTGGGCACACCATAGAGCCCGGTACACCGCTCGGTTTGCACGGTGTGCAGGACCGACAGCGGGTCGAAGGCATCGGCCGGATAAACCATGGTGGCGCCATGTGTCATGCAGCCCAGGTTGCCCATGACCATGCCAAAGCAGTGATAGAGCGGGACCGGAATGCACAGCCTGTCCGTTTCGGTCAGGCGGATGGCCTCGGCCACAAAGTAGCCGTTGTTCAGGATGTTCTGGTGGGTGAGGGTGGCGCCTTTTGGAAATCCCGTGGTGCCCGAAGTGAACTGGATGTTGATCGGGTCATCGAACTGCAGGGTCTGTGCGAGTGCGGTGAGGCGCTCGCGCTCGGCGGTGCCACCCAGCGTGAGCAGTTCATCGAAGTTGCGCATGCCTGCGGTGCGCTCGCTGCCCATGCGAACCACATGACGCAGATGGGGCAGGGTGGCCGAATGCAGCGCGCCGAGCGGCGCTGAGGCCAGTTCGGGCGCGAGGTCATTCACGATGGCCAGATAGTCACTGGTCTTGAGGGCAGGTGCCAGGATGAGCGCCTTGCACTCGACCTTGTTGAGCGCATATTCGAGCTCGGCCCGACGGTAGGCCGGGTTGATGTTGACCAGGATCAGCCCGGCCTTGGCGGTGGCGAACTGGGTCAGCGTCCATTCGGAGCAATTGGGCGCCCAGATGCCCACCCGATCCCCGGGGTCCAGGCCCAGCGCGAGCAGGCCCGCCGCCAGTGCATCGACCCGTTCGGCCAATTGGGACCAGGTCCAGCGCACATTCTGTTGCACCACGACCAGTGCCTCGCGATCACCGTGCTGGGCGACCGTTCGGTCAAAGGCGCTGCCGATCGTCTCTCCGATCAGTTTGCGATCGGAGGTGCCGTGGTCGTACGAGAGGCGGGAGTGGCTCATGGTGAGGACTCGGTGGCGGGTGGCCGGTGTGTTGGACAGAGTGTGTTGAATCAGCAGGCGCAGATGCTAACGCCGAAGCCCGGTGTCAGGATCATTCAATCGAGCCCGAATGGCCGGTAACCCGGCGCGCAGGTTGGCCAGGGCGCCGCCCGCTCGTAGGCGAGAGCCAACCCCCAGGCGAGGCCGTCACGCCAGCGAGGAGCCGCAATCTGCAGTCCCATCGGCACCCCGTTGGAATCCAGTCCCATCGGCACGGTCAGGGCGGGCGTGCCGGTCATGTTGAAGTCCATGGTGTTCGTGATGCCTTCGACCTCGGCCTGCAGAGCGGCTGCATTGTCCTGCGCTGCCTCGGCTGTCAGCGCCGGAGCCAGCCGGTTGCGCACGGGAGTGAGCAGCACTGCGTCCTGGCCAACGAGCGACGCAAGGGCTGCGGCGTAGTCGTGCCGGCGGCGCAGGGCCCTGGCATAGGTGAAGACCTCTGTGGCCGCGCCGTTCTCGCAGACCTGCCGAAGCGAGGGTTCGAAATACGGCCATTGCTCCCGGTATTCAGACAGGCGTTGCGCGGTTTCTACATCGTAAAGGGTTTCAAAATCGGGCAGCAGCGTGTCCGGGAAAGGGCGTTCGACCCATTCGACCGGCAGACGCAGATCGCGCTCGATGATCCGACAGGCCTGCTCGAATGCACTTCGGATGGTCGGGTCGACCTTGCGGCGCAGGGATGGACAGGCCAGCACCCGCACGGGCAGGGAAGGCTCGAGGTCGACCGCTCCGGGTGGAAGGCTCGCGACATCACCCGGTGTCGGGCCGGCCAGTACCCTGGCTTCAAGCAATGCGTCTTCGACGGTGGCGTTCATGGTGCCGGCACTTGAAACACAGACTGCGCCAAGTGGCGTGCCCCGGCCGAACAGGCCCAGCGTGGGCTTGTAGCCCACCAAACCACACAGGGAGGCGGGACTGCGGGTCGAACCGCCGCCATCGCTTGACGTGGCCAGGGCACTCAGTCCTGCGGCCAGCGCCGCAGCCGAGCCGCCACTCGAGCCGCCCGGAGATCGCTGCAGGTTCCAGGGGTTGCGGGTGACGCCATACAGCGGGCTCGCCGTGAGTCCGGTATGACCGAAGCTGGGTGCATTGGTGCGGCCGATGATGATGGCACCTGCTGCCCGCAGTCGGGCCACCGCGGGGTCGTCGCGGGTCTCCGTCGCGGCATTGGCCCACAGCGGATGTCCACCGTGCGTGCAGCGCATTCCAGCGACCGGCATGGTGTCCTTGATCAGGAGGGGAAGGCCGGCCAGCAGCCCCTGGCAGGCCGTTGCGTCACCACGGGCCAGCGCCTTGGCCAGATGGTCGGCAGCAGTGAACGCATGCTCGGCATGCAGGGTGCAGACGGCGTTGATGGCTGGATCGAACTGCTCGATGCGTCGCAGCGCGGACTCGATCAATTCACGCGGATGCAATCGGCGCTGGCCTACCTCTGTCGCGAGTTGACTGAGCATGGCAATGCCTCTCAGGGACGGGGATCGATCGGCAGACGGGCCCCTTCATGGGCTTCGATGACCTGGCCGGCGTCAAGCAGGAGATCCTCTCTCCAGCGGGCACCGAACACCTGAACGCCCTGCGGCATTGCGCCACCCAGGTCGATGGGCAGGGCCAGTCCGGGTAAACCGAGCACCGGAAGCATGAGCTGGAAGTAGAGGGCATCGATCATGGCGCGTGCCCCCTCGGCACCCTGAACGTCGAGGCCCGCGATGGGCGGACCGTCGATGGATGCAGGCATGATGACGATGGGCCAGGTCTCGAGGAATACCAGCCAGCGCTGCAGCAAGGCATCGCGCTCGACATGGGCCTGGAGGTAGCCCGGCAGATCACGCGGCGGGCGCAGTGCCCACCAGTGCCCGAGAAAGGACGCAATGCCCGGGTCACCCGACTGGGCGAGTTTCGGCCCGAGGAAGAGGCTCTGTTCGGTAGTGCCCAGCGCAGACCAGAGTTCGCTGGCGGCACGCATGTCCGGCGGCTGCACCTCCTCCACCCGATAGCCGGCCGACTCGAGGTGACGTCCAGCCTGACGCACAGCTGCCCAGCAGGCCGGATCGACTGCAGGCCCGTCGGACCTCGTGACCAGAGCCACTCCGATCGGGCCTTTGGGGCGGGGCAGTCGTATCGGCACGGGAGTCCAGCGGTTGTCGCGGACATCGGGGCGGGTGGCCATGACCTCGAAAGCAAGGCGTACATCGCGAACGCTGCGCGCCAGAGGACCGTCGACCGCCATGAGTTGCGTCGAGAGCGGTCGGCCCGGTGGCGCCGTGTCGTTGATGCGGGCCACCCGACCGGGGCTGGGTCGAAGCCCCACCACGCCATTGCAGTAGGCGGGCCAGCGGATCGATCCACCGATATCGTTGCCATGGCCGATCGCGCCGATGCCGGTGGCAACGGCTGCGCCCGCTCCGCCAGAGGACCCTCCCGGGGTGAGTGCCCGGTTCCAGGGATTGAGTGTGGCGCCGTGCAATGCGTTGTCGGTGTGTCCGCGCATCGAGTATCCCGGGGTATTGGTGCGGCCGATGATCACTGCACCGGCCTCCCGCAAGGCAGCGACCACCGGCGCATCACGCGTTGCGATCAGGTCCTTCAGGAGGGGCACACCGTTGTCGGTGGGCAAACCAGCCTGATCGACATTGACCTTGGTTGTGACGGGTACGCCGGCCAGAGGCCCCAGCGACTCCCCTCGGGCACGGGCCGCATCGACGGCCTGTGCCGTCTCGAGCGCCTCGGCATCGAGGGCGCGAACCACCGCGTTGATCGCCCCATTGGTCTGGTGCAGACGCTCAAGCACCGAGAGCGTGACCTCGCGGGCCGAGACAAGCCCGTTTGTGACTGCATGCGCAACGCAAGTGGCGTCCCACTGCCAGGGCTCGGTATCCGGCGAGGGTGTGGAGGAGGGGGACGTCATGTCGGCATGTCCTGGGTCGGTTCGCTGGAGGGGTCGCAGGGGCCGCCTGCGGGTGGGTCGAGGTACAGGGCGAGGTAGGCGTCGCGTGCTGCGAGCAGTTCGCCGAGCAAGGCCTTTTCGCGCCGGGGTTCGAGGTTGGCCAGATCGAAGAGCGCGACCGTGATCGTCAGGCTCACCATGGCCACCAGGTCGGCTCGGGCGGCAGTCAGGGCGGGCTGGCGTTTGCGCATCGACTGTGCCAGCCGGTGGGCAAGCGCACGGGTGTGATCGAGGTCCCACTGCCAGAGTTCGGGCGAGGCCTGCAGCGCGCGTCGTGTGGAGCGGCCACCCGGACGCTGCATTCGAAGCCGGTAGGCCGTGCGACTCGCCTCAGCCAGGACTGCCCGCCAGTCGGCCTCGCTTGCCAGCCTGCTGTAGTGCGCAGCAGCGGTGTCACCTCGCTCGGTCATGAGCGCCTGCATCAAGGCGCGCAGGATGTCCTGCTTGTCTTTGAACTCCCGATAGACCGTACCGGTACTCACATTCGCCCGGCGCGCGACCGCGGTGGTGTTCAGCCCATCGATGCCGACCTCATCGAGGATTTCGCCAGCGGCCCTCAGGATCGCTGAGCGGGGATCGGCCGGAGGCGGGGAGCGTCGCCGGGGCGCCGCCGCAGGCTCGCGTCCGCCCGAAGGACGGGCCCTGGCAGGCATCGCCGGCGGGGATGCCGACCGGGCGGCAGCCCGGGTCGAGGTCGCAGACTTTCGGGTGTCGTCAGGAGCTTTGCGTCGAGGCATGTTCCGAATCCTATGCGATTGCCGGCCAGTGAGGCCATAAGAAAATAGTTTTTCTTTGACAAAACTGAAACGCCATGTCTAAAGTCCTGTAACGGGGTGATGTGCACCTTGACAAGAACCCGCCCCGATATCCGGAGGAGACCACCATGAAGCGTCCAATCCTTGGGGGCGCGCTCGCCCTTGCCGCGGTTTCATGCCTTTCAGTAACGCCGGCTGGAGCCGTCGCCCAAAGCCGTACGCTGGTGTATTGCGCCGCCTCCGACCCCGAAGGCTTCGACATGGCCCGTTGGGTGGCAACCCAGACGATTGATGCGGCCGGCATGGCCCTCTACAACCGGCTGGTCGAATTCGAGGCGGGCACCCTCAAGATCCTTCCCGGTCTGGCCGAGCGCTGGGAGGTCAGCAACGACGAGCGTTCCTACACCTTTCACCTGCGCCGCGGCGTGAAGTTTCACAGTACCGACTGGTTCAAGCCCACTCGCGACTTCAATGCCGATGATGTGGTGCTCTCGATCGAGCGCTACCGCGACCGTAACGGCGCCTTCAACAAGGCCTACGGAGTCAACAGTTATCCCTACAACAACACCTGGGCGGCCAATGTCGTCTCGGTGACCCGGGTCGACCCTCAGACCGTGCGGATCGCTCTCAAGGAGCCAGACTCCACCTTCATCGCCAATCTTGCAATGGTGACCTCGCACATCATTTCGGCGGAGTACGCGGGTCAGCTGCAGAAGGCAGGCCGTCTTGCCGAACTCGACACACGCCCGATCGGTACCGGCCCGTGGGTGATGCGCCGCTATGACAAGGACACCGCGGTACGCTACGACGCTCATCCTCAGTACTGGGGCGGGCGGGCCAGAACCGACCGGTTGATCATTCAGACGGTCAAGGACAGTGCGGTTCGTGCGCAAAAGCTCAAGGCGGGTGAGTGTCACATCTCGTCCGACCCGAAACCGCAGGAGGTGCAGGCCCTGCGTTCGGACCCCAACATCACGCTGCCCGAGGTCGCCGGTCTGAATATCGGCTACGTCGGCTTCAATGTCACCCGTGCGCCCCTCGACAACCGCGATGTCCGGGAGGCGCTGGTGCTTGCCACCAACCGCCAGGCGGTCATCGACGCGGTCTATCAGGGCACGGGCATTCCAGCCTCTCAACTCGTGCCGCCCGGAATGCTGGGTCATGACCCCTCGCTCAAGCCAACGCCCCACGACCCAGAGCGTGCACGAAAACTGCTCGCAGCCGCAGGTCATGGCAATGGATTCGAGATTGATGTCTGGGTGCCTCCGATCACGCGTCAGTACAACCCCGACATGCGCAAGACGGCCGAGATCCTGCAGGCCGACTGGGCCCGCGTGGGCGTCAAGGTGCGCATCGTGTCCTATGAGTGGGGTGACTTCCTCAAACGCCTGCGTGCGGGTGAGCACACCATCGCCCTGATTGGCTGGGCGGCCGACATGGCCGATCCCGACAATTTCTATGTGCCACTGGTCACCTGCTCCCGGCCCACCGCCTCACGCTGGTGCACTCCCGGTGTCGATGCAATGCTGCAGACCGCGCGACGCACCACGGACACCGCGCAGCGCCAGAAAGCCTACCTGCAGGTCAATGCCATGATTGCCCGTGAGCATCCCTACCTGATGCTGGCCCACGGCAAGCGCTGGCAGCCGGTACGCCGTGAGGTGCAGGGCTTTCGGGTTGACCCGCTCACCCGGACCATCCTGCACGAAGTGACCCTGCGCTGACGGGCATCCTGAAGCAATCCGATGCTGCGCTGGTTGATTGGCCGCCTGCTGCTGGTGGTGCCCACGATTCTGGGCATCACCCTGCTGTCCTTCGGACTCGCCCGGCTGCTGCCCGGCGACCCGGTCGAGGTCATGCTCGGGGAGCGGATTTCGGATGCCGAGCAGCATCGCGACCAACTGGCCCGGCTGGGGCTGGACCAGCCCCTGTGGGTTCAGTACCTCGCCTACCTCGGGCGTTTGCTCTCCGGGGATCTGGGGCGCTCGCTGGTTCATGGCCGCCCCGTGTTCGATGAGTTCATCACCTTGTTCCCGGCCACACTCGAATTGGCACTGGTCGCGCTCTGCATTTCCGTGGTGGGTGGCGTCACGCTCGGAACGCTGGCCGCGCTGCGTCGCGGCAGCCTTGCCGATCAGGGGTTGATGGGTCTGTCGGTCCTCGGGCACTCGATGCCGATCTACTGGTGGGGGCTGCTGCTCATCATGGCCTGCTCGGTCTGGATGCGGGACGTGGCACCGTTACTGGCGCTGCCGGTGTCCGGGCGAATCGCCGTGATCTTCGACGTGCCGCCCCAAACCGGGTTCATGCTGATCGACTCACTGCTGTCAGGCGAACCAGGGGCCTTCGTCTCGGCCCTGCGACATCTGGTGCTGCCCGGGGTGGTGCTCGGCACCTATGGGTTGGCCGTCATCGCGCGCATGACCCGCTCCTGCCTGCTGGAGACTCTGGGTCAGGACTTCGTACGCGCCGCCCGTGCGCGCGCTCTGGCACCCTGGCGGGTCGTCGGCCTGCATGCAATGCGCAGTGCGCTCATTCCGGTGCTCACGGTGGTTGGCCTGCAGGTGGGCGCTCTCATGGGCGGAGCCGTGCTGACCGAGACCATCTTTTCCTGGCCAGGCGTGGGGCGCTGGCTGGTCGATGCGATCTATCGGCGCGACTACGCAGTGCTGCAGGGGGGGCTGCTGCTGACTGCACTGATCGTGGTGGCCGTCAACCTGCTGGTCGATCTGCTTTATGGCCTGATCGACCCGCGCATCCGTCATCCGAGGGCCTGATGCAGGGTGCGGACTGGCTCGACCTGTGGCAGCGTCTGCGTGGGCGTCCGGCAGCATTGGGCGGCCTGGCGGTGGTGACGGTGCTGGCAGTGCTCGCACTGGCTGCGCCCGTGATTGCACCCCATGACCCGGTGACCCAGTACCGCGAAGCGCTGTTGTCGCCCCCCTGGTGGGCTGGGGGCGAGGCCCGATTCCCCTTGGGCACAGACGATCTCGGGCGCGATGTGGCATCGCGCCTGCTCTGGGGGGCCAGGGTATCGCTCGCCGTCGGCGTGGCGGCCGTGCTGCTCGCCATGGTGCCGGGCACGCTGCTGGGACTGCTGGCGGCCTTCCTGCCGGGCTGGCCAGCGCTGCTGATCAATCGTGTGTCGGACGTTCTGGTCGCGATTCCCGGGCTCCTGCTTGCGATCGCGGTGGTCGCGGTACTCGGACCCGGGCTGGCCAATACCGTGCTCGCGATCGCTCTGGTCATGATGCCCCCCTTTGTGCGGCTGGTGCGGGCGACAGCACTCGCCGAGCAGGCCCGCGACTATGTCACGGCGTCGCGTCTGGCCGGGGCCAGCCGGTTGCGTCTGATGTTTGACACGGTTCTGCCCAACTGCACTGCGCCGATCATCGTCCAGGCCACGCTGGGCTTTTCCAGCGCCGTGCTCGAGGCAGCAGCCCTGGGCTTTCTCGGACTGGGCGCGCAGCCGCCCACGCCTGAATGGGGCTCGATGCTCGCTGCTTCGCGCGATGACATGGAGCGGGCTGCGTGGCTGGTTACCTTGCCGGGGCTCGCCATCCTGATCACGGTGATCGCCATCAACCTGCTGGGCGATGGATTGCGCGATGCGCTCGATCCGAGGCTGCGCGACCGTGCCTGAGAACCTTCCCCTGCTCTCGGTGCGCGGCCTGCGGGTGTCCTTTGGCCGCGGCGATGATGCGGTGATCGCAGTCGATGGCGTTGACCTCGACGTGCATCGCGCAGAGGTGGTCGCAATCGTCGGCGAGTCAGGCTCGGGCAAGAGTGTGTCGATGCTTGCCGCGCTAGGGCTGATCGACCCGCCCGGATACACCGAATGCGAGCGGATGGATTTCGATGGCATCGATCTGCACAGACTGTCGCCCGCTGCTCGTCGGCAGCGCGTTGGACGTCGCGTATCGATGATCTTTCAGGATCCGGTTGCCAGCCTCGATCCCTGCTGGAGTATCGGAGCGCAACTCATCGAGGTGCTGGCCGCCCAGCATGGCGGCCCGCGCCCGGCGTTGCGCGAACGTGCGATCGACCTTCTGAGGCAGGTCGACATCCCCGACCCGCAGGCCAGGCTGTCGGCCTGGCCCCACCAGCTCTCGGGCGGCATGTGCCAGCGAGTGATGATTGCCATGGCGCTGGCAGGTGAGCCCGAACTGCTGATTGCCGATGAGCCCACGACCGCGCTCGATGTCACGCTTCAGGCGCAGGTCATGGCCCTGCTGCGCCGGCTACAGCGTGAGCGAGGCATGGCCATGGTCTTCGTCAGCCATGATCTTGCCCTCGTGAGCGGGGTCGCTGATCGCGTGCACGTGATGTACGCCGGGCGTGTCATGGAATCCGGGTCGCCCGATGCTGTTTTCGGAGCGCCCTCGCATCCCTACACCCGCGCATTGATCGATGCGCTGCCGCAGGCCAACCGGGGTCGCCGACGGCTCAATGCGCTGCCGGGCACTGTGACGGTACTGTCGCGGCAGCACAGGGGCTGCAGCCTCGCTCCGCGCTGCCCGCAGGCCAGTGCTCAGTGCCGTCAGGAGCAACCCATGCCCCGCGTTGCGAGAAGCGGAGCGATCGTGTCCTGCCACCACGCCGATCCGCAGGGGGATCAATGAACGACTCGCGCGACAGCGCAAGGACGCAGGCGCCTGCTGCGTTGCAGGTCGAGTCGCTCAGCAAGTCCTACCGCGTGCGTCCGGGTGGCCTGTTCTCGCCCGTTCGCAGCCTGCATGCGCTGCGCCCGGTGAGCTTTCGGCTCGAGGCGGGGCGCACGCTCGCGGTGGTTGGAGAGTCGGGCAGCGGAAAGACCACGCTCGCCCGATTGCTGACCCTGATCGAGCGGGCCGATAGCGGCCAGATCCATCTGGCGGGCGTGGCGACCGACGACCCGGCTGTATCTCGCAGGGACCTGCACCGCCGCATTCAGATGGTCTTCCAGAATCCCTTTGCGTCGCTCAATCCGCGAAAGACCGTCGCAGCCATCCTGGAGGAGCCCCTGCAGATCCAGGGGCAACTCGGGCCGGCACAACGGCGTGATCGGGTGATGGATCTGCTCGCCCGGGTTGGCCTGTCGCCCGAACATGCGAACCGTTATCCCCATATGTTCTCGGGGGGACAACGGCAACGCATTGCCATCGCCAGGGCGCTGATGCTTGAGCCGGCGGTGGTTGTGGCCGATGAGCCCGTGTCGGCGCTCGACGTTTCAGTGCAGGCGCAGATTCTCAATCTGTTCATGGATCTGCAGGACAGTCTGGGCACCGCCTGGGTCTTCATTTCTCACAACCTCGCGGTGGTGGAGCAGCTGGCCCATGACGTTCTGGTGCTGCTCATGGGCCGCCCCGTCGAACTCGCACCGGCCGCGCGGCTGTTTGCCGCGCCTGCTCACCCCTACACCCGGGCCCTGCTCGAGGCAAGTCCGCAATTGCAGTTCGGTGGCCGCACGCAGCCTGTCACCGTGCTGAGCGGCGAACCGGCTTCGCCCTTTTCGCCACCCTCGGGCTGCCCTTTTCACCCGCGTTGTCCCGAAGCCCGCCCGCAGTGCGCCGAAAGTGTTCCCGAACCGAGGGAGCGCGATGGCGCCTGGGTGGCCTGCCATGTCCGATGAACTACGGAGATCCCCGATGACTGCTCAGCCTGCCCGTCGCATCGTGCCCACTGCGGACGCACCTGGCCGCCAGGACCTGATCGCCCGCCGCGACCGCTTCCTGAGCGGTTCCCTGCGTACCTTTCCGATCTATCCCGGCGACCCCATGGTGCTGACCCGTGCCGAGGGCCGACAGGTCTGGGATGACGCTGGCAAGCGCTATCTCGATTGCACCGCCCAGAACGTGTGCATCAG
>Ga0315902_10008637_pt1 | contig 13775 bp, 2 predicted proteins | sample LakEriMetagenome_9_FD_203523 | JGI IMG/M metagenome (GOLD analysis project Ga0315902, IMG submission 203523) | Freshwater fungal communities from buoy surface, Lake Erie, Ohio, United States - Buoy 12 MA117 | ecosystem: Environmental > Aquatic > Freshwater > Lake > Lake biofilm | place: USA... | reverse complement strand
GCGTGATAAGTAGATGCCTTTTCCTGTCATACGAAAGCCATTCCGCTGATAATAAGACCAGTCTGATTTTGCAAACTGACGATAACCGTCACTATTAATTACTTCAATGCCTTGATTCATGTCGATTAGCTCAATGTTTAATCGTTCCAATTGACTTGCTGCCAAGGCCAAATAACATTGATCTTCGATTGGAAAAATTCTCCAAACAATATCCTTAGCGATGCTGTTGGTCCCATCTTGGTTTACGTCTTCATTGGCAAGTTCTATTTGAAGAATCTTTCGTTTGTTGTTTTCTAGGCTGACCGTTTTTCGGTCGTAATTAAGTTCTGTATGTGAAACGTTGAAAAGAAAAGACTCTTCTTTCCCGTTTTTGTATTGAAGCGTAAATAGTTTATTCTTCAGAATTTCAATTTTAGGTAAAGCGTTATTGAGGTAGTCGCTAGTATGAGAATCAAGATAATTAGATAATGCTTTATCTTGCTCTAAGGTTGAATTTGGAATAACGCTCCAGTAGGTAAGGTCATTCGCATCAAGCAGTTCTGGTAGTCTGTCCACCGCTCCTTTGTCATTTTCGCTACCATAATAGTAGTCTTGTTTGTCCTTTGTTTCGGTATCTCCGAATATTACCTTGCTTAATACGAGGCTGTAGGAATTATTGTTTAAGGGTGTTTGATTGAAGTAATAACTATTCAGGAAGTCACTTGTGTCAATCGTTGGGGATGTCTTTGGTGTTGCGGTTTGTGATTGCACTTTAAATAAGGAATCTTTCATGGATGCAAGAGATTTCTCAAACTTTAAAATGGCATCATCCTTTTCAGTTGAAATGGTTTTTTTTTCTATTTCGATTCTAGAAATGGTTTCATTTAATCGAATAATTTCTGCTTCATTTTTTTGAGTCTTCTGCAGGAGACTTAAATTTTCATTATCGAGAATTTTTTGGGACAATTGGATACTGAGGTTTTCTCTTTTTAATGAATCGATTTGACTGGATAAAACAGTTATCCTGTCTCTTAATTCAGTCTTATTCAACTTATCAATGTCTTGACAGTGCGAAGAGTAGTAAGATAGAAGAAATGTTGAGAAGATTATTTTGATTTGATGTTTCATAGCTAGAACAATGGTGTGATTTGATAGGAGAAACACAAAGTGTTTTAATAGCGTATTTAATAGAATGTCATTTTTCTTATACTCTCAGCAAAAGTAAAATTCTATTTATAAAGTTCGAATAAAGATGCGAGGCTAGGTAGCAAGTGGACTGTCTTTTCGAAATATGATGGAAATGTTATAAGAAAAAAGCCCCCCGCAATGCGAGGGGCTTTTCTAAGCTAGGTTTTTGACCGTTGGATTATTGTCTGATGATCAGGCGATCAACCTTCACTTCAGTTCCATTGATCAAGCGATACGTGTAAACACCTGTCGCAAGGTTGCTTACATCGAAGTTCACAACATAAGAGGCACCTGCGTCTACAGTACCCATGAATACATCAGCTACTTTCTTGCCGGTCAGATCCATCACCTCAACTGTAGTCTTGGCGCTGTTGGCGGCTTTGAAAGTGAACAATGCAGTTGTATTGGCTGGGTTAGGCGACACAGTAATTGTGCTTCCAACACGTTCGTTAGATACAGCTTCCTGATCGATTGTCGACTGGCCTTCGTTACCACCGTTGCTTGCAGCGCTTGGGCTGAAGCTGATAGTCTGTGAGCAGGTCGCAGTATTACCAGAGCAATCGATAGCAGTCCACTGACGCTCGATAGTGTAATCTGGGCAGCAATCGAGTTCGAACGCGAAGTCACCACCACCTGAAATTGTGGTGAAGCTTTGGTTCGTGTTCGGACGGAATGAACCGTTGTAGCTGAACCAACCACCGAAGCCGTTGTCGGCAGCGTTGTAATTGTTAGCACCATCACCCAATTGGAAACCAAAGTAGTTGTTTGCAGGTGCGTGTACGAGGTTGATAGAAGAACCGGTATAGTTACCGTATCCTGCCATTTCAGCGCCTGAACCGGCTTGCAACAAGAAGTAAGTCCAAGATGCGAAGTTGGCATCAACACCTCCACAATCAGCTTTGAAGCTTGTTGGGAAGCTTTGGTTTGACCAAGCAGACCAGTCCATACCTCCGTTGAACCATACATCAACATTCCAACCTGTACCAGGATTCAACACGTTGTCGAGCTGAGCAACCAAGTGCAATGAATCACCTGGGTATTGTGCAATGCTACCATCAACAACTTGATACCAGCGGTGAGCTGTTGGCATTCCGAACATAACCATCGACCAGTCGTAAGGATATCCGCATGGGTTACCTGTCGGACGGGCTGGAGTAATTAAGTTACAGTCAGCAATAGAACCTTCAGCAGGAGCGTCACCGATGAATTGCTCGTCGAAGAAAATCTGTACATCAGAATCACAACCGTCAAATGCTGTAACACTTGCTGGTGTTGGTAATTCGTCGTTACAGTTCAACACAAGGTTTTCTGGGCAACCGTTGAGAACCGGCTCAGTTGTATCTTCAAATGAGATGTACTGAACAAATGGTGCGCTAGCGTTTCCGCAAGCATCAACCGCAATCCAAGAGCGCTCGAACATAGGAGTGCAAGTTCCTTGAGTTGGGTTACCATCTGTGTAGCTTAGAGTGTATTCACTGCAGTTATCAGATACTGCAGGAGTAACTACGTCGGCTTCTGAACCGCACTCATACATGAAGGTATTTCCATTCTCACCCCAAACCGGAGCAGTATTATCAGAAACATTGATGTACTGAGTGTAATAAGCTGAATTACCACATGCATCGGTTGCAGTATACGTACGTTCGACGGTATAAGAAGCAGGGCATGAGCCTGGAACTACTACATCGTTGTGCGAAACTGTAACATCAGAGCAGATATCTTCAGCAGAAGCTGTTGCTACTACATCGTCTGCATTGCAATCGCGCTCTTCGTTTGTAGGAACGCTTGTGAATACAGGTGCAGTGCTGTCAACAATAGTAACGGAACGTGAAATAGTTGTGCTATTTCCGCAGTGGTCTACTGCTGTCCAGCTCTGAGAGATGATAGTAGTGCAGTCATCCTGAGCAATACCTGAAATCGCAGTCAAGAATAATTCCTGATCACAGTTGTCAGACCATACCGGCTCATATGAAGGCACTTCCTCACCGCATTCGATAGTTACATCAGAAGGAGCAACTTCAACAGAAGGAGCAACTTCATCAACCAATTCAATGATTTGTTGAATTAAACCAGCAGTTACGTTACCACAAGCGTCGCTAATTGTATAAGTACGGATGATGCGACCTGCGCAACCACCGCTAACATATTCGTCGTTGAAATCGATTGTAAAATCATTGCAATCTGAAGCAGTGATCATTACATTATTGCTAACGTTATCACAAGGCATGTCAATTTCAACTTCGTAAGCATTCACAACCGGAGCTTGGGTATCCACGATGGTGATATACTGTGTGAATGAAGAGTTGTTTCCACAAGCGTCAGCGGCTGACCAAGTGCGAACAATTACACCTTGGCAAGTATTGCCATTGAAATCAGCATCTTGATAAGTCAACGAAACATCGCCACAATTATCTGTAGCTGATGGCTCAATTACAGGAACATCAGCACCGCACTCATAGGTGAATGCGTTGTTCTGCTCGGCAAATACAGGAGCTGTTTCGTCCATTACAAATACATAGCGAGTTTCAACTGCTTCATTACCACAATTGTCAAAGGCGCGGTAAACACGTACAAGCGTGTAGCTCTGTGGGCAGTCACCAGCGAGAGTTGACTCAGAAACGGCTATTTCCACATTGCTGTCGCAGTTGTCAGCAGCAGCATAAATTCCAAATCCTGGCACAACATCTTCGCAGCTGATAGTAGCATCTTCCGGTAAAGACGTGAAGTAAGGATTAGTAGTGTCAACAATTGTTACAACAGTAGTTGCAGTTGTTGTGTTGCCGCAGTGGTCTGTTGCAGTCCAGCTATACGTTTCGATTGTTGTGCAATCTGTAGCTTGTGAAGAGAAGTCAGTAGTGATTTCGAGTTCTTCGTCACAGCTATCGGTAAATGAAGCAGGAACTACAGAGTATTCGTCGCCGCACTCGACAGTCATATCTTCATTTTGATAAGCAACTTCCGGAGCAATCTCATCGATCAGATGAATTACTTGAGTGAAAGTAGCTGACACATTACCACACAAGTCGGTTGCAGTGTATGAGCGAATAACATTTCCTGCGCATGATCCTGATGCCATCATATCACTGTAAGTAATGTTGACCTCGCTGCAGTTATCTGCAGCCTCAACATAAATACCGATATAGTCACCGCATGGACGATCCAATTCGTAGCTTCCAGTAATTACAGGAGCTGTAGTGTCCTGAATGTGGATGCTTTGAACAAACATCGATGAGTTCTCACAATTGTCTGTGGCAGTCCACATACGCATAAACGTGCTGTAGCAGCTATTTCCTTCAACTTCGCTATCAATGTAGGTCAAAGTGATATCACCGCAATTATCTGCAGCAGCAGGCTCAATTACGGGAATAACTGAGTTGCACTCGTAGGTGAAGTCATTCGCTTGCTCTTCAAACATCGGGGCAGTTTCGTCAACTACGGTGATGGTTTGAGTTTCTACAACTTCGTTGCCGCAGTTATCATGACCACGATATACACGATAGATGAAGTAGTTCTGTGGGCATGAACCTGGCATCATGTCTTCAGCGAAGAAAACATCCACGGTTTCATCACAGTTGTCTGTTGCAACCGGATAAACAACTGCAGGAATTTCTTCGTCACAGCTGATTGTGATATTGGCAGGGAAATCTACGAATACAGGAGCGGTAGTGTCTTGCACTTGGGTAGTGCGAGTTGCTGTAGTTGTGTTTTCGCAGTCGTCGGTAGCAACCCATGTACGAATGATGTCATACGTCTCAGGACAATCGTCGTCCTGACCGATGAATTCTTCAGTGTAGATTACTTCGATTTCTTGATCACAATTGTCGGAGACAGTAACACCAGCATTTCCGTTCGACACAACATCTGAACATTCAATGGTAGCATTTTCAGGCAATCCATTAAGCACAGGTGCTAAATCGTCATTGATAGCAATGAACTGCTCAGCATCAGTGTAATTACCGCAAGCATCTGTAGCACGGTAAACACGATACCAAACACCCAGGCAACCGCCCGACTGAAGTTGATCTTGAATCAATTCAACCGTTACGCTTCCGCAATTGTCTGTTGCTGTTGGAGCAGCAGCAGTTTCACCACATGCGATGTGCACATAGTATTCATATGCATTGAACACAGGAGCAGTATTGTCTTCAATGTTGATGGTCTGTGTGAATGTTTCAGAAACATTTTCACATTGGTCAACACCGTACCATGTTCGAACGATTGAATATCCGCAGACGCCTTCAACAGTTGTTTCGTTGAAAATCAATGAAGGGTTCTCATCGCAGTTGTCAGCAATTGTAACCTCGGCAGCCGCAGGCACTGCTGCATCACACTCGATGCTGATTTCGCTTGCTGGCAAATTGTTCAATTGAGGAGCTGTAGTGTCGAGAATGGTAATAATCTGAGAACACTCAGTGGTGTTTCCACAAGCATCGGTTGCAACCCATGTGCGAGTGATTGTTGAAGAACAAGCACCGTTTTCAGAAGTCGCACCAACATATTGAACAGAAACAGCAGAGCAGTTATCAGTAGCCTCAACGTTCGAAGCAATAGCAGGAAGCTCGTCAGAGCACTCTACAGTCAAAGCGGCAGGGCATGCAGTAAACTGAGGAGCTGAGTTATCAATTACAGTGATTGATTGGCTAACGCTTTGTGAGCGGTTTCCGCATGCATCAGCTGCCGCCCAAGTTATGGTGCGGGTGTAAGAACAGTCTGTTCCTTCTGTAACGTCGCTTATAACAATAACAGATACATCGCTGCAATTGTCAGTAGCTGTAGGAGCAGTGAATTCTGGAACGGCTGGACACTCAATGATTGCATCAGCACCGGCTGCAGAAACAACAGGAGCTTCGTCATCAATGATGGTCAAGCGTTGAGTTGCAGTAGAGGTGTTGCCACACTCATCGGTAGCAGTCCAAGTGCGTTCTACGATAGAAGCACACTGGTTATCTTCATCACCGAAAGCGCAAACGAAATCACCGGAATTATCATCACCTTCGTGGAAACTCAGGTTAATAGATTCCATTGCCGCAGAAAGAGCAGTGCCCGAATAAGCAGAGCTGCATCCGCCAATAACATCGTTGGCAATTGCGATTACAGAATTGATGGTCATGCCGGCGAACGTTCCGCTAGCGTAAGTCAAGTTGCCAAGGTTTGCACCTGAAGCGCCTAGATTTTCATCATAAGCATCGAAACCGGTGTTCAGCATGGCAGCAATTAACTGGTCAGCAAAGTTGTTGCTGAATACATCTGCACTTGGGTTCACAAGGTTACCTGCTGGAAGAACGGCAGAACCGCCACCGGAAGGAAGCCAGTCTTCAATTGCTTGAGCGCTGGTGAAAGTGAATGAGCCATTTGCACAACCGATAGTCAAACCATTCGGGAATGCAGCATCGAAGTTATTGTCGCGATATTGACCGGGAGTGCTATTGGAAGGAGAGCCCCAACCACCTTTAGAGTAGGTTGTGTAAACGCAGATTTCTTCGTCAACGTAGCTCAATTCAACATTGCCACAATTGTCAGTAGCAACTGCAGTTCCGAAGGACGTTCCATCAATGCAACTTCCTGTGATATCGAAGAGCTCTTCAATTACGGGAGCAGTAGTATCCACAACATTGATAGTCTGGCTAACAACTCCTGATTCGTTACCGCAAGCATCAATAGCCTTCCAAGTCTTGGTGCGGCTGTAGGTATTGCCGCAACCGGCTTCTGTTACATCGGAAACTTCCACTACTTGAGCATTGCTGCAATTGTCGCTCGCAGTTGGAGCAGTGAACGCAGGCTCAGCAGGGCATTCGATAGTAGCATCAGCGCCTGCAGCGCTAATAGAAGGAGCAGTAAGATCAACCACAGTAATAGTTTGGCTTACCGTTTCGCTGTAATTACCGCAAGCATCATATGCAATCCAAGTTTTGGTTTGAGTATACGATCCGGCACAGTTACCATCGGAGGTGATATCGCTGACAAGTTCTACCGTAGGATTGCTGTCGCAATCGTCGCTAGCAGAAGGAGCTGTGAATTCAGGTTGTGTAGGGCACTCAATAGTATCATCGGCACCTGCAGCGCTGATAGACGGCGCAGTGATGTCAACTACAGTAATAGTCTGACTAACGATTCCTGATTCATTACCGCAAGCATCTATAGCTTTCCATGTCTTGGTGCGGCTGTATGTGTTACCGCAAGCTGCTTCTGTTACATCAGAAACTTCGACAACTTGAACGTCGTTGCAGTTGTCGGTAGCGGTTGGAGCAGTAAACTCAGGCTGTGCAGGACACTCGATGGTTGCATCTGCCCCTGCAGCTGAAATTTCAGGTGAGGTAGTATCTTGAACGGTAATAATCTGAGTAGCTGAAGAAACGTTTCCGTCTGAGTCAACAGCGGTCCATGTGCGGGTGATAGTTGCGTAGCAATTATCACCGGTAATAACTTCCTCGAAGTTAATTTCCAAACTATTGCCGCAAACGTCTTGACCGTCAACTACGGGTGGTTGTGGGATGAATCCACATTCAACCACTTCGCTAAGTTCAGGCAAGTTCAGTAGAACTGGGTTGTTTTCGATTACGATGTTAATTGCACTTTCATCGGTAACAGAGTTACCGCAATCATCAGTTGCAGTGAAGCTGCGAATAATGCGGATACCGCGAGCAAGCGTTATGGAGTCTACTTCGTATGTTACGTCAAGATTATTATCGCATGCGTCAGCGAAAGTTGGCTCTCCGTAAACAGCCTCTTCCTGACACTGAATGAACTGGTCGGCAAGAGGAGTGAGAACTACAGGAGCAGTTATATCTTGAACGTTGATGGTTTGAGAAGCAGAGGAGCTGTTTCCGCAAGCATCTGTTGCAGTCCAAGTGCGGGTAATGCTATAATTGGCAGGACAGCTACCAGGGGTAGTAACGTCTGTAAATGCAAGTTCGAAATCGCCGCATGCATCATTAACAGATGCTTCTACAAGTTCGGGCATTGCTGGGCAGTCAATCGTGCTTTCAGCGGGAAGTTCGCCGAAAATAGGCGCTGTTACATCTACTTTCCAGCTGATAGTGCGTGTAACTGAGCTTTCATTGCCACACTCATCCATCGCACTGAATGTGCGGGTTTGTGAGCGTGCGCAACCATTTTCAGAAACATTGCTGTCTGAAGAAGAAACAGGAAGTTCGCCATCGCAGAAGTCTTCAGCGGTAGCAAATCCCAAAGCAGCATCAATTTCTTCTGCAGTTGGGTTACAGCCGAGGTCAGAACCATCTTCTACAGAACCTGAAGCCGTCAGCACAGGAGCATCGAGGTCGATTTTGTATGTTACTCCGCGGGTCGTTTGGCTTGTGTTACCATAGCGATCGGTTGCTACCACACCACGGGTTATTGTGAATGTGCAGCCCGTTCCGGGAATCGTATCGTATGTTACAACTATTACTACTTCTTCATCGCAGTTATCAGTAACAGTTATTGTACAAAGAGACTCTTCAATCTCTGTCTGCGATGGATTACAACCTAAATCTGTGGTTACAGTTGAGGTATTCTCGCAATTATAGGTGATTACAGGCTCTTCAAGGTCAACAATCCAGCTAATATTGCGTGAAATTGAGCTTTCATTACCACATGCATCAACAGCACTGAAGGTGCGTGTTTGCGAGTAATTACAGCCATCGACTACAACGTTTCCATCAGAAGTGCTCACCGGCAAATCACCATCGCATACATCAAATGCAGCTGCTGTTCCCAAAGCGGCGTCGATTTCTTCAGCCGATGGGTTACCGCCTAAGTTAGCACCGTCTTCAACAGAACCAGAAGCGGTCAATACAGGTGCATCTAGGTCGATTTTGTAAGTTACTCCGCGAGTTGTTTGGCTTGTGTTACCATAGCGGTCAGTTGCTACTACGCCACGCGTAATGGTATAGGTGCAGCCTGGGCCGGCAACTGTATCGTTGGTGATAACCACTTCAACTTCTTCATCGCAGTTGTCAGTTACTGTAATAGTGCAAAGTGCTTCTTCAATCTGTGTGTCCGTTGGATTGCATCCGAGGTTTGTATTCACTCCAACACCGCTTGCGCAGGTATAGGTAATTACCGGAGGTGTAACATCTACCAGCCAGGTCACCATGCGGATTGCAGTAGTTGTGTTTCCGCATTCGTCGGTTGATGAGAATGAACGCGACTGAGAACGGTAGCAACCATTGATTGTGACTGAACCATCAACAATAGTTATGGATGGGGTGCTATAGCAATTATCTGAAGCAGTAGCAGATCCGAGTGCTGCCTCGATTTCTTCCGCTGTCGGATTAGCACCCAAATAAGTTTCGTTTTCTACTGATCCACTTGCACTTACTTCGGGCGCAGACGTATCCTCAGCAACTACTGTTACAGAGCACTCTGTTACACATCCCAGATCGTTTGTCGAGGTAAGAGTTAAGGTGTAAGATGCTCCGCAGCTCATGCCTGCCATCACCTCGATACAGTTGCCGCTACCGACAATTGTTCCGTTACCGGAAATGCTCCAAACACTATTCACAGTTCCTTCTGGAGCACAATATTCATGTGTGGAATTTGGACAAACAGTCGCGGTTGCGCCTGTAATTTCACATTCGCATGTAAGGGGGATAATATCTCCGGCCTTAATTTGATTATCCTGGGCACCCAGTGATACATATTCTTCCAAATCGTAGTTATTCAAATCAGCAACAGGAGCTGCTCCTAAACCATACAGTTTGAAGTGATAAGGACCACCGCTGATGCTACCTGCACCTTGGTCGAGTCCCCAATGGAGTCCCAGCGTATCTGTTGCGCTTACGCCACCAATAGCAAGGTGTCCTCCCAATTCGTAAATCAAAGCAGTTGATGCAGAAACTACAACCAAATTATAATTCACATAAGAATCACCCAAATCATCATCAGAGTGCACCACACGCTCAAAATAGGCATTTTCTATTGGTTGGTCGCCATAGATACGCATGTATCGATTGCCATAAAGCGCTTCAAATGTATTGATGCGTTGTTGAACACCTGGAAATGGATCGTTCGGGAGTTCAACATCGTAAACGTGCTCATCCGCACTTGCCAAATTACTAGAAGTGATGGTGTGTAAGCTGTTACACAAGTCAACTAAGCCGGCAGGTGGTCCAAGCTCCTCGTAACACTGGTATTCACCAATGATGGTTTCGGCTTCAATGCCATTGGCATTTTCATACGCTACGTTCCAACCGGTTAGTGCATCCAATGAATTCCCGGTCAGGAAGTCATAAGCTCTATGACCACCCTTAGAAAACTGATGGCCAAATTGAAGCGTGTGAACATTATCTGTTGTAGCATCAATATTCGCAAGCACAACGCGCTGCAAAGAAGACATGCCTTCTGCGTAGGTAGAATTGGACTGTTGCAGAATCGAATTGATCCAGTGGATTTGATTCGGACCGTAGCCAGCGTCGTTGTTGGCGCTTTGACGGAAATCTACCTTGATGTTACCCGAGAACTGGATTTGAGCCGAACGATCGGACTCAGCTCCCTTGGCTGTTGCCATCAACTCGGCATCGTATTGACTCTCTTCAACTGGAACCTGCCATTCAGCGACAAATTCACCGTTGTCGTTTGCAACCGCCTCGATGGGTGCGGTTACAGTAGAAATTGTGTCGCCATCCGATTCGATACGTTCTACTTCGATGGTTACAATTTCGCCGGAATTGAAGCCGCTACCGTTGAAGGTAACGGTTGTACCGGCCACATAAACAGGTTGGTCCGTAGACAAATTGGCGTCGTCTTGCGCCAGCATGTCTCGACCAAACAGGCAGAGGAAGGCCACCAGAGCAATGGGCTTCCAACTAAAGTTGTTGAGATGTTTCATGAAAATTTGATTAATTTGATTTGGGTTGTGATTGAGTTTTAGAACTTGAAAAGTTTATGTAATTAGTTAAATCTACTGGGTTCGAACATGGTTCTTGACGCTGCTCGAATGAGATGAATTCGATTTTTGGTTATGTAAATTTTGTTTTAAGGCCGCCAAATGTATTATACTCTTTTATCCGCACAAGACTTTTTTATGAAAAATCATCTAGTCTTTGTTAGTAACAATTACGCAGGAAGATTTGGTTGATTCGTCTAATATGATGTGCTATGCGGCAAGTCTGATTGAAGTCATGAACAACTAAAAAGTGTTGATAAGTATCAATTTTGAGGTTATCAAACTGAATGGCTTTGTTTCACCCTAGAGTTTAGTAGGAATTTAACCGAGCTCTATGTTTTTGATGGTTGAAATAATCTAGTTTTGCCCATCAAGTTTCAGGTGTATGAATGTCCGTGTAACCAAGGTTTTTACTTTTGATATGGCCCACGCGCTTTATGGGTATGAGGGGCCCTGCAAGAATATTCACGGGCATACCTATCGATTGCATGTTACGGTCGCAGGTCCGATTAACGATCAGCCCAATCATCCGGAACAAGGGCTGGTAGTCGATTTTGGTAGAATAAAGGATATCACAGTGAGGCATATCATTTCTCAATTTGATCACGCTTTGGTATTACATAAGGAGGCTCCTTATGCAAAAGACAGCTTTTTGCCTGATAATTTTGAGAGGGTCATACTACTCGACGTCCAGCCCTCGTGCGAAAACCTCATGATGCATTTCCATAGCTTGTTGCACGGGGCTCTTCCCCCGAATATTCAATTAGTAAAGCTGAAACTGGAAGAAACACCCACAAGCTACGCGGAATGGCTTGTTGAAGGTGGTAAATAATAGATTGTAGTTAAACGATAATAGCTGAGAGCAAGCCGGAGTTCGAGATAACCGCGGAGTAGGTAGTACGTAACACTCTTTCGACGAGCCAAAAGAGCGCCTAACAACATCGAGCCTCTTCTATCGTCCCCAAAACCTATAACCTAATCCTGAATCCCGATTGCTTAACTCGCAAATTCCTTCGCGTTTCGCTTACGGTCGTTTTCGTTGAGGTAAATTTTACGCAGGCGCAAACTCTTGGGTGTCACTTCAACGTACTCATCGTTTTGAATGTATTCCAGCGCTTCTTCCAGACTAAATTTAATTGGCGGAGCCATCACATTTTTGGCATCTGTTCCCGAGGCGCGCATGTTCGTGAGTTGCTTTGCCTTGGTAACGTTCACTACAAGGTCATTGTCGCGTGAATGTTCTCCTATAACCTGTCCTTCATAGACTTCGGCCATCGCATCTACAAAGAATTTTCCTCGGTCTTGCAGATTACTGATGCTATACGCTGTTGCATTGCCATGATCCATGCTAATGAGTGAGCCGTTATTTCGACCGCCCAAATCACCCTTCCATGGCTGATATTCCTTGAAACGGTGGGCTAGGATGGCTTCACCTTGAGTGGCTGTGAGCATGTATGAACGCAGACCAATGATGCCACGAGAAGGGATTTCAAACTCGAGCAGCGTGCGGTCTCCTTTCTGTTCCATATTCTTCATTTCCCCTTTCCTGCGGCTCACGGCCTCGATGGCTGTTCCAGCCATATCGCTAGGAAGATCGACGGTCAATTCTTCAACGGGTTCGTTTTTCACCCCATCAAGATGCTTCACAATTACCTGCGGCTGTCCGATTTGCAATTCATATCCTTCGCGGCGCATGGTTTCGATGAGAACAGACAAGTGAAGTACGCCACGACCAAACACCATGAAGCGGTCGGCCTTATCTGTTTCCTGCACGCGCAGGGCCAGGTTCTTTTCAAGTTCGCGCTCCAGACGTTCTTTGATGTGACGGCTGGTCACAAACTTTCCTTCCTTACCGAAGAATGGGGAGTCGTTGATGGTAAACAACATACTCATGGTTGGTTCGTCTACGGCGATGGTTGGCAAAGCCTCCGGATTCTCGAAGTCAGCAAACGTGTCGCCGATTTCAAACTCTTCCAATCCATTGATGGCACATATATCGCCGCTCTTTACGGAATCTACTTTGCGCTTGCCCAACCCCTCGAATACATATAATTCTTTGATGCGTCCTTTCACCACTTTTCCTTCTTTCTTCACCAACGAAATTGGCATACCCGCTTTCAATTCCCCACGGTGCAACTTGCCGATGGCCATGCGGCCGGTGAATGATGAATAGTCGAGTGAGGTCACCAACAATTGCGGAGTTCCTTCACGCTCGAGTGGGGCAGGGATGTGCTCTATGACCATATCGAGCAAGGGCTCGATGGTTTCTGTTTTTACTTTCCAGTCGTGGCTCATCCAGCCGTTCTTGGCGGCACCGTATGCAGTAGGAAAGTCGAGCTGTTCTTCAGTAGCGCCGAGGTTGAACATGAGGTCGAATACGGCCTCGTGCACTTCATCAGGTGTGCAGTTTTCCTTGTCTACTTTATTGATAACGACTATGGGTTTCAATCCGAGTTGAATAGCCTTTTGCAATACAAAGCGGGTTTGCGGCATGGGGCCTTCGAAAGCATCTACCAGCAATAGAACACCTTCCGCCATATTCAATACACGCTCTACCTCGCCTCCGAAGTCACTGTGACCAGGGGTGTCGATGATGTTAATCTTGTGGCCCTTGTATTGAATCGAAACATTCTTCGCAAGAATGGTAATACCGCGTTCGCGCTCGAGATCATTGTTATCGAGAATCAAATCGCCGGTTTGTTCGTTCTCACGAAAAAGCATG
>Ga0315902_10008636_pt1 | contig 13775 bp, 13 predicted proteins | sample LakEriMetagenome_9_FD_203523 | JGI IMG/M metagenome (GOLD analysis project Ga0315902, IMG submission 203523) | Freshwater fungal communities from buoy surface, Lake Erie, Ohio, United States - Buoy 12 MA117 | ecosystem: Environmental > Aquatic > Freshwater > Lake > Lake biofilm | place: USA... | reverse complement strand
GCCGTGATTTCCGGCGCCTACTTCGGCGACAAGATGTCGCCACTCTCCGATACCACCAACCTCGCCCCCGGAATCGTTGGCGCAGACCTCTTCGATCATGTGCGCCACATGTTCTGGACGACGGCGCCGAGCCTGGTGATTGCGCTCCTGATGTTCACGGTGCTGGCGATCGGCTCCGGCGAGCATGCGCTCTCCGACAGCGCGGTGGAGGCGACACGCGCCCAGCTGGCGCAGCAGTTCAATCTCGGCATCGTGCCGCTGCTGCCGCTGGTCCTGTTGCTGGCGCTTGCGGTGCGCGGTGTCCCGGCCTACCCCGCCCTCGCGGGCGGCGCTTTCGCGGGTGTGCTGGTTGCCCTGTTCTGGCAGACGGACGCCACGCTCCGTTTCGGCAACCCGGACGGCACATTCGGCGCCGTGGAAGGGCTTGCGCGTGGCATATGGCAGGCGATGGCCAGCGGATACGCGCTCCAGAGCGGCAACGCAATGATCGACGAACTGCTCTCGCGCGGCGGCATGGGGAGCATGCTGAACACGGTCTGGCTGATCATGGCAGCGATGACCTTCGGCGCGTCCATGGAGCGCACGGGGCTCCTTCAGCGCATCGTGCAGACGCTGCTGAAGGGTGTGCGCGGTACGGGCTCGCTGGTAACGACCACCGTGCTCACCTGCATCGGTGCCAACGTCATCGCCTCGGACCAGTACATGGCGATCGTGCTGCCCGGGCGAATGTACCGTCTCGAATTCGCGCGCCGCGGGCTGCACCCGGTCAATCTTTCCCGCACCCTCGAGGACGCGGGCACCATGACCTCGGCGCTGGTGCCGTGGAATACCTGCGGAGCCTTCATGGCGGCGACACTCGGTGTCCCGACGCTGGGCTACCTGCCCTATGCGTTCCTTAACCTTTTGAACCCCGTGATCGCGATCATCTACGGCATCTTCAACATCCGGATCCGGCCCGCGGAGCCCGGTCAGACACCGGTCGCGGACGAGTCGACCGCAGGGAGAAACTGAGCCGTGCCCAGCATCCTCGAGGAAGCGCTTGCAGCGAAACCACGCGCGTCGCTCGCGCAGTTACCTACGCCCCTGCACAGGTTGAAGAACTTCGAGCGATATCTCGACGGCGTGGAACTGTGGATCAAGCGCGATGACCTCACAGGCCTCGAGGGCGGAGGCAACAAGACCCGCAAACTCGAGTTCCTGGTGGGTGATGCGCTGCGCTCGGGCGCCGATATGCTCGTCACCGCAGGGGCGATACAGTCGAACCACACGCGCCAGACTGCCGCGGCGGCGGCGAAGAGCGGCATGAAATGCGCGCTGCTGCACTTCGGCTGGACAGAGGACGCAGGCCCGCACTACCGGGAGGTGGGGAACATCCTGATCAGCAGCCTGATGGGGGCCGATCTCTACGTCGACGACGCACCGCGACCGATCGAGGACCAGGGGCCGCTCAGCGCATTCTGCCAGCGCATGGAACGCGAGGGGCACCGGCCATATCTCGTGCCGGGCGGGGCCTCGGAACACCGGCTCGGCAGCCTCGGATACATGGCCTGTGCCGCGGAGATCGAGTCGCAGTGTCAAACCGCCGGTATCGCCTTCGATTTCATCGTCCACTGCACGGGCAGCAGCAGCACGCAATCTGGCCTTCTTGCGGGCTATGCGGCGATGGGCAAGCGGATGCGGATCATCGGCATCCCGGATGACGAGGAGACCGAGATCAAGCGCGGGCGCGTGCTCGCGCTCGCGAACGAAGGCCTCGGAGAATGCGGACTCCCACAAACAGTCGAGGCATCCGATGTCCGCATTGTGGCAGTCGACTGCAGCCCCTACGGCAAAGCAGATCCGCGCACTCTGGCGGCTATCCGCTTGCTTGCGAGCTGCGAGGGCATCGCCGCGGATCCGGTGTACGAGGGCAAGGCCCTGCGCGGCTTGCTGCACCTCGCCGCCGAGGGCTTTTTCCCGAAGGGCTCCCGTGTCCTGCTGATGCACCTTGGCGGTACACCGGCCATTCACGCGTACGCCTCGCATTTCGGTGCGCCGGTACTGCGTCCCTATCCCTGATCGCGATCGTGGCGTCTGACGAGTAACCGCGGCCCCGACACCCGCGGGTGCGGTGCGGCTGGACACACGGGGGACGGTTCGGGCGGTGAGGGGCTCTGCGCTTAGCAGTTCTGGAGAGGCGGCCAGGAGAAACTCGCGTATTGGCGCCCTGTTCGCAGCGCTCGCAGTGCCGGGGCTGAGCTTCAGCCTCCGAGGTAGCGACGCAGGTAGTCGTCGGCAAGCGCGATGACCTCTGCTTCGAGACGGAACGGTGCCCTTCCCCGTGCATCGCGGGGCGGCGGGTGCAGCACGTTGATGAACGTCGCACCCAGCACTGCGTTGAAGAAGGTCCAACTCGATACCTTCGAGCGCGGTTTGCCCACCGTGCGGGCGATGAGCGCCGTGAGCCGGTCGTGCATCGGGCGCAGAGTGCCCGATAGCTCGATCTCGCCCGGCGGGCCGACGTGACGCGTCACGCTTTCGAGCCCGCCCGGCGTCGCGAAGTCGAGCAACATGACGCGCAGGTAGGCCGGGTGGCTTTCGAACAGGCGAACGAACTCGCGGACACCGTCCAGCAGCGCCTTCCGGGGTTCCCCATCGACGCCGTGGTCGAACAGCCCGGAAAGAGCCTCCAGCGCGCGCAACTCGACCGCAGCGACCACTCCCGAGCGCCCCTCCGGGAAATGCGCGTAGATGGCCGGCGTGGTGACCCCGAGCCGGCTGGCGATATCAGCGAGCCGGAGGGCGTCGACGCCCGAGTTCGCGATGAGATCTTCGGCCGCAGCGATGATGCTGTCGCGGGTACTCGGAGTACCCGCACGGCCGCGCGAGGCGCGGCTCCGGATGGACCTGGAGGAATCGGGCAAGGGCCGTCACCGTGAGAACTGACCCGCGCGGTGCGCAGGAACGCGAGCAAGGTTACCCGCGCTAAGGTGCAGGGAGCAAACGGGCACCGGCAGCGTTCAGGCAGACCGTGGACAGCCTCTTCCGAAATAGCTAAAGTGAATTAAGTTATTGGACGGACTGGAGTCTCCCGGGTGCGCTCGATGCTTGCACGGCCGGACGCGGAGCGCGTGATCAGCGACCTGCGCGCACTCGCAGGATACGGCAGCTGCGGCACGGGGGTTGAGCGGCGAGCCCTGGGCATTGCGGATTGCGAGTCACGACGATGGCTTGCCGACCGCATGCGCGAGGCGGGACTTGCCGTGGAGATCGACGCTGTCGGCAACGTTCTCGGGCGCACGGCACATGCACGTCGGATCGTCGTTGGTTCCCACACCGATACCGTTCCACGCGGAGGTTGGCTGGACGGTGCGTTCGGCGTCGTGGCGGGGCTGGAGGTCGCGCGCGAGGTGGCAGCGCACCCGCACTGCTACGCAACAGGTATCGAGCTGGTGTCTTTCTCGGACGAGGAAGGCCACTTCCTGCCAATGCTGGGCAGCAAGAGCTATTGCGGTGAGATCGCGGAGGGCATTCTCGCCTCCTTGCGCAACACCGCGGGTCAATCACTTGCCGAGTGCATGCAAGGGCTGCCGGAGGCGACGGCTTCGCTGGCGCGGCTGGACACGGCGGCTCACCTCGCATTCCTCGAATTGCACATCGAGCAGGGTCCCGTGCTCGAGTCTGAAGGACTCGACGTGGGCATCGTGACGCACGTGGTTGGCGCCCGGCAGGACCGGGTCCGGTTCCATGGCCGGGCGAACCATGCGGGGACCACCCCCATGGGTCTGCGCAGTGACGCAGCGCAGGCGCTTTTCCGCTGCGCGGTGGCGTGGGCCGATGCCTGCTCCGGGCTGCAGATCCCGGGCGCGGTATGGAACGTCGCAGAAGCGTCCACGCATCCGGCTGCCGGAAACGTGGTGCCGGAACTCGGCATCGCGAGCTTCCAGTACCGCGCGCAGGAGCGCGAGTCGCTGGACCGGATGGCCGAGGCGCTGGCCTCTGTTGCTGACAGAGCCGCGACGCTCACGGGAACGCGGGTATCCATCGAGCCCGTGTTCGCGCTCGATCCCACGGCGATGGACACAATGATGATCGAGGCGCTGGAGGAGCAGGCACTGCGGCTCGGGCTTCGCGGGCGGTGCATGCCGAGCGGTGCCGGACACGATGCGATGGTGCTCGGCCGACACCTGCCCGCAGCGATGGTCTTCGTGCCGAGCCGCGGCGGGGTCAGCCATTCGACAGACGAGGACACCACGCCCGAGCAGCTCGCACGTGGAATCGAGTTGTTCGCGAGGACGGTGTGGAGCATTTGCAGCAGATCCTGAGAGCCCCCTCCGTGAGTGCTTCATCGGCGCTTCGCCCGGTCCGGGTGGACCACGAATGGGGCGAGCTGAGGGAGTGCGTATACGGCTGGGCCGGGCAGTTCATCCTGCCCAAGTTCCTGCGCGACGCCGAGGTGCGCGCCAACGGCGACGTCGCGGAGATGTGGCGCGCGAACCAGGAGCGCGATCTCGCCGTGGCGTCGCCGGCACACTACGCCGAGTTCAGGCAGCACCTCGACGCAGCGGTGCAATTCCTGAGGAACTCCGGTGTGTTGGTTCATCAACCCGCGCCGCAGACTGCGCAGAACCTCCTGTTCCCCCGCGGAGAAAACCATGGCTCGGCGACCGGCTGGATGCGTGATCCCTTCGTCACGATCGGCAACAACGTGATCGAGCTCGCGCCACGCTCCCTTCTCCACCGGCGCCAGCGCTTTGCGATCCGCCATATCCTCGCCGCGACCATGGAGCGCGGCGCGAGGTACTTCGCGCAACCGGACGGCGGCGCCGAGGACAACGAAGATGATGTCGAGGGCTTCGGCTACCTGGAAGGCGGCGATATCTTCGTCCTCGGGCAGACAATCCTCGTCGGACACTCCGGCAATGCCAGCAATGCGCAGGGGGCGCGGTGGCTGCAGCACGTGCTGGGCGATGGGTACGGGGTCGAGTTCGTGGAGATCGACCCGCGCGTTTCGCATCTCGACGTGCTGTTGATGACACCTCGAGAGGGTTTGGCGGTAGCCTGCCTGGAGGGGTTCCCGCATGGCCTCCCTGCGGCCCTCCGTGGATGGGACGTGATCGACGTGCCGTTCAGCCTCGCGAAATACGCAGTAGGCGTGAACCATCTCGTGCTCAACGACCGCACCGTGCTGATCCCGGCGGAGCCGGAACACGAGATGGTGGCGCAGGCCCTCCGTCGGCGCGGCTTCGATACCCCCCGCATCCCTTACCGGGGCGTATGGCAGTTCGGCGGCTCGTTCCGCTGCGCGCACCAGCCACTGTGGCGCGCCTCCTGATGAGCCCGGGACCGGAGCTCCGCGCGCTGGTCGCGGCCGGCTATGCCGCCGTGGTCGGCTCGCTGATGTTCATGATCGCGCCGGTCGTGCTGGGTGCGATGGCGCGCAACGGAGCCTTCAGCGCGGGGGAGCTCGGGCTGCTCGGATCGGCCCCCATGTTCGGCATGTTCGCCGGCGCGCTGGCTGCAGGAGTAGCCGTAGAGCGACTTCGGCGGCGCGGCACAGTGCTCGCGCTGGTGGTCCTGATGGCGGCGGCCTACTTCCTGCTCGCGAAGTGGCACCTGCAGATGGCGCCGACGGCCGCTCTGCTCTTCGTGTCGGGCGTGGCGGGCGCGGGGCTGATGGCGGTCGGCTTCGCGGCGCTCTCGGGGGCGAGGCTCCCGGATCGCGCCTTCGCGGTATGGATTGCGCTGCAGCTTGCCACCGGTTCGGCCGCCGTCGCGATCCTCGGGGCCGTAGGCGATGCGCACGGACCGGGCGCCATGATCGTCGCGCTCGGCGCGTTGACGCTCTCCCCGATGGCGCTGGCGTCGTGGCTGCCGCAATCGGCGGGCACAACGGTCGGCCGAACTCCGCAGGCTGGCAGCCCGGGTGCGGTGGCCATGGCAGCAGAGGCACGAGGCAGAGCGCCGATGACCCGGGCGCTGGCACTCACCGCCGTCGTGCTGTTCGGGGCCGGTGTGATGATCGTCTGGCCGTTCATGGAGGAACTGGGCCGCGAGCGCTTCGGTAGCGCCGGCCCCGCACGCGAGGCGATCTCGCTCTCGCTCGCCGTGTCGATCGTCGCGGCGCTTTGCGCCAGTGCGCTGGCGGGACGCCTGAGGCGCCGGCTGCCGATGATCGCTGCGACCGCGATGATCGCGATGGGTGCATGGCTGGTCGCGAGCGCTGATTCCCCGACAGGATTCGTTGCAGGCGGGATCTCGCTCGCGTTCGGATGGAACCTGATACCGGCATTCCAGCTCGGGGTGCTGACCGACATCGACCGCTCGGGTCGGCTGGTGGTGCTCAACATCGCCTTCATGAAGCTCGGTTATGCACTCGGGCCACTGCTCGCCGGGCTGCTGCCAGGCCACGGCTGGTACGGACCCGTCTCGGCTGCGCTCGTCCTGCCGTCACTGCTGTTGTTCCTGTGGCTCGACGCCACGAACGCCGGGGCATCCGACCCCGCAATCTCGGCATCGAATCCGTCCGGTTGAGTCCGCGAATTGCCATCGCGCCGACCTTGCGGAACGCCGGGAAGAATTATATAAACTGAATTAAGTTCATATATTGGTTCCGGAGGCCGCATGGATACCAGAAGCCGTTGGATGGCATCCCTCGTCAACGGGTTCGGCGTCATCTCGGTGCCGTATGCAGTCCTCACTGCAGTCCCGGCAATGGCGGTCGAAGTCGATCCCGTGGCGCTGGAAGAGGTGATCGTTAGTGCGCAGCGCCGCGAACAGGACGCGCAGGACGTCCCGGTTTCGCTGCTCGCGTTCTCGGGCGAGGATCTGCGGGAGCTGAACGTCGCCTCGGTAAGCGATCTCGCGCGTTTCACCCCGAACCTGATGATCCGCAACACGGTCGGCAACTCGATGCCGACGGTGACCATCCGGGGAATCGGCAACATCTCCGGCGACATCAACAGCGCCGGCTCCTCGCCCTCCGCTGCCTTCCATGTCGACGAGGTCTATCTGGGATCGCCGGCCTTCCTCGGCTTCCAGCTCTTCGACGTCCAGCGTGTGGAAGTGCTGAAGGGGCCGCAGGGCACGCTGTTCGGCAGGAACACCACCGCGGGAACGGTGAATGTCTACTCCAACCGCCCTTCCGGCACACCCGGCGGGGAGCTCGAGGTCGGTTACGACAGTTTCCAGGCCTTTACCGGGTCTGGCTACGTGACGGGGCCGCTCAGCGACTCGGTGAACTACCGCCTCGCAGGCTCGTATGCGAAGGGCGACACGTACTACCGGAGGCCGAACGGAAACAGGCTCGACGGGCCCGACAAGTTCGCGCTGCGCGCGCTGTTCGATGCCACTGCGGGTGATGCCGACCTGCTGCTCAACCTGCACGGGGGGCGGGATCGTTCGGGGGTGATCCGCCCGCACCTCATCGGCTACCGCGGCGAGGGCTGCGACTTCCTCCAGACGGGCAAGCAGGACCCGTCCCGATGCGTAAACGGCGTGGGTGGTCCGACCTACGAGGACCGCTATCGGGTCGATGGCTCGCGCGAGGACACCTTCCGCTTCGACGGCTTCGGTGGCTCGCTGCGCGCGGAAGTGCCTGTCGGCGGTCTCGATCTCGTATCGATCACCGCGTGGGAGCGCCTGAATGCATTCATCCCGGAGGAGGGCGACAGCGATCCTGCCGTCGGTTTCTTCGAGTACGACGAGCGCAGCCGTGTCCGCCAGTACTCGCAGGAACTGCGTATCAGCGACCAGCCCGACTGGGGCGGCTGGACCGTTGGCCTCTATGCGATCCGCGAGCAGGCGCGCTCCATCAACCGCAACTACCTTTTCGGCGGCCCGCTGAGCGATGCCGGTACAGATCTCGATACCGACCGCGAGACGACCGCGTACTCCCTCTTTGGCCAGACCGAGATCAGCCTGTCGGAACCGGCAACGCTGGTGCTGGGTCTTCGCGGCACGGAGGATCGACAGGAGCTCGACGTCAGCTCGAGCCTCGGCGAGTTCTTCGGCGGCGCCATCCTCGGCATTCCGCAGGAAGACCCGATCTGGGATCCGGCCACTCGGCGCTATGTCACGCTGCCACCCACGGAGGAGAGCAAGTCGGAGAGCAATCTCTCCGGCACGCTGGGACTCAACTATGCGCTCGATGTCGACACGCTCGCCTATGTCAGTGTCCGCAGTGGCTATCGCAGCGGGCAGTTCCCCACGGGCAGCGTCATCGCGGTCCGCAACCCGACACGCCCGGAAGAGCTCTATGCCTACGAGATAGGCATCAAGACGCAGTCCGATGACGGGAGGTTCCGGTTCAACGCCTCGCTGTTCCACTACGACTATCGTGACCTGCAGGTGTCATCGATCGTGGTACTGGACAACCAGCCCGTCGGCAGCCTGACCAACGCCGACAAGGCCCGCGTTCGCGGCTTCGACCTCGACGCGAACTGGAACGCCACCGAAGCGGTCTCGCTGTCCGCGGCGATCGGCTATGCAGATGCGGAGTTCACCCGCTTCGATGCCCTGCAGCCGGGTGGCGTCGAACGCATCGACCGCTCTGGTCAGCCGCTGCCGAATGCGCCTGAACTTACCGCCACGCTCGGTATCCGCGTGGATGTCCCCCTGGGGGATGGCACGCTCTCGACGTCGATCAATGGAACCTATCGATCCAAGGTGCTCTTTTCGTACCTCACGGACCGGCCGCTCGACCGCTGGTTCCGGGATCCATCGGCAACGAAGCTGAACGCGCGGATCGCATGGATAGCCCCCGGCGACCGATTGGAATTCGCGGCGTTCATCGACAACGTGGGCGACGAGGAGACTGCCTACCAGATGTTCGACGGTGTCGATGCCGCCGTCGAGTACCTGGATCCTCCGCGTCGCTACGGGGGAACCGTGACGGTGCGGTTCTGATGGGCACCCGGCTTCCGGGGCTCCGCACGGCGCTGGGCCGAACTGGCTGTGCCTGGCTGCTCACTGCCGGCGCGGCCGCTGGAGCGGGACCAATACCGACCCCCGTCGCAGGGCCAACGGATCCGCTCTCGGTCACGTCGCAGCAGGTAATCGACGGACGGGCGCCCACGCTCCCCGAACTGGCGGCAGCACGCGGGGTTGCCGGGGCCGTGTGGGCGCGCGACGGGCGTTCGCTCGTGTTTTCGAGCAATCTGGCCGGGCGCTACAACCTTTGGGAACTCGACACGCAGCGTGGCTTTCCGCGGCAACTCACGGTTGGGGACGAAGTGCAGGTCCCGGTCGCGGTCACACCGGAAGGCCGCGTCCTGTATCTGCAGGACAGCGGGGGCAACGAGTTGTGGGACCTGTACTCGGTGCCGGCGGGTGGCGGCGCGACGGTCAACCTCACGGGCACGCCCGAGGCCGCGGAGAGCGCGCCGGTGCTGTCACGCGACGGGCGACGCATCGCGCTGTCCTATCGGGAGAAGGAGGCGTCTGCGGTCGACCTCGGCTGGCTGGATCCCGGTACAGGAGACTTCGTCCGCCTGACGCAGGAGACGGACCCGTTCCGTGTCTGGAAGGCTGCGGGATGGCTACCGGATGGCCAGTCACTTATCGCCACGCGCAGCAATGCAACAGACACCGAAGCTACGGTCTACGAGATAACCCTCGAACCCCTGTCGGTTCGACGCATCACCCCCGAACAACGGGGACTCTACACGGCCGCCACAGACGTCTCGCCCGATGGCGAGCGGATCGCGATCACGACCAACGGCCAGACGGGCCAGTTGCAGGCAGCGATCCTCGATCGTCGTGAGGGCATGACGCGGTGGTTCCGGCCCACGCCCTGGGAGCAGACCGCGGGCGCTTTCTCACCGGACGGCCGTACGCTGCTCCTGAAGAACAGCATCGACGGGCGGGTCAGCGTCTCCGCCGCGGATGCCCGCACCGGGGCAGAGCGGACCTTCGCGATCGGTCCGGGGGTAACGGCGCCGTCCGCGCTCGGGCAGCCGTGGCGAGATTCCCGGGAGATCCTCGTGCACCACGAGAGTGGATCCCGCCCACCGGAGTACTGGAGCATCGACATCAGGTCCGGCCGCAAGACGCAGCTCACGTTCCTCACGCCGGCGATGCTGCCGGCTGAATCCCTGCCCACCTCGGCGATCGTCTCTTTCCGCAGCGCTGACGGCACGCCGGTCAGCGGCGTCCTCACGATCCCGGCGAATCTCGCCCGTGACGGTAGCCACGCAGGCGTGGTGATGCCGCACGGAGGGCCGAATCTCCAGTCACTCGATGACTACGATCCGGATGCGACGACCCTCGCCTCGCGGGGTTTCTTCGTGTTGCGGCCGAACTACCGCGGCTCCACCGGGTACGGTCGCGATTTCCTGAATGCGAACGTGAAAGACCTCGGTGGCGGCGATCTGGACGATCTCGTGGCTGCCGCTGAATTCCTCGTGGCAACGGGGTATGTCGACCGCCGGCGCATCGGTATCGTGGGCGGCAGCTACGGTGGATTCCTGACGCTGATGGCGCTCGGAAGGAAGCCGGAGGTGTTCAGCGCCGGCGTGAACATGTTCGGCATCCTCGACTGGACCACGCTGTGGAACAACACGGTGGCCGGGCTGCAGGAGTACCAGCGCGCACTCGCCGGCGATCCGGTCATCGACCGCGAGGCATATGTCCGGCAGTCGCCTGTCACCTATCTGGATCGCTTCAGGGCGCCGCTGCTCGTGCTGCAGGGCGACAACGACCCGCAGATCCCGCGCCTGCAATCGCAGGAACTGGTCGATCAGCTGCGGGCCCGGCGAGTCACGGTGGACGCAGTCTTCTACCCTGGTGAGGGCCACGGGTTTGCGCGGGAAGAAAACCAGCGGGACGCGCGCCAACGCATCGTGAGCTGGTTCGAGAATCACCTGAAGGCCAGTCCCCCGCAGAGCCCCGGATCGCCGCTGCGCTGAGCGCCGCCGGCGTCCTCCCCGCACGCGGCCTCAGATGCTGAGCTTGCTCAGCCTCGCGAGTGTGGTGATGCCATCGTTCGGCGCCGAGACGAGCATCGAGATCTGGGGCTGGGAAGGCGTTCCGGAAACCACGAACTGCAAACTGACGTTGCTGACCGGCACTCTGTCCGACCACAGGGTCATCGTTGCCGCCCCCTGCCGGATGGACGCAGAGGTGATGCCGCCCATTCCGTCGAAGGTGAGGCGACCGACCGAATGCGTGACAGATATGTCTAGTGCCGGGGCTGGGAGTGGTAGGGGAATGGCTTTATCCTGCCTGTACTTCGCCCACCGAAGACGAGCTTCACGCGCTGCAACCACTGCAGGCGGCGGACATCACCTACAGCATTGCTTTCGGCCCCCGCGACCCGAGCACGAAGCAAGATGGGACTGACCCTCGCCACCATCTCCCTGGTCCTTGGCGCCGTCGACGCGGTCACGACCCATATCGGCCTGAGGGGGGGGAGGCTCGCCGAAAGCAACCCTGCGGCGCTTTGGCTTTACCGCCGCGTGCCGCCGCCGGTCTTCATCGTCACCTTCGCTCTGGCCTCCGGCATCATCTCCCTGGCCCTGTTCCAGCTTCTGGGCCCTGAGGCCCAGGCGGGGTTTGTCGCCGTCGGCGTCCTGCCGCCGTTGTGGAACACCTGGCTGATCCTGCGGTCCCGGAGACGGGGTTAGCCGCGCTGCGACAGGCCAGCCTCAGGGCGCTGCGCGACGACCAGGATGCTGCGCGAGTGCGGGAGTCCAATTCAAAGGACGTTGGTGGAAGGGGTGTTGACATTAAGCAAAGTACTTTGCATAGTAAAGTACATCAACCCTCATGGAGACGCTCATGACCGACACGACCCATACCCCAGAAGAGAACCTCGACTTCCTGCGGCAGCTGGCCCATGCCGGCAAGGAGGCGCCGTTGATGGCGGGGCCGTACCTGATCGCCGGCGGCGCCTGGTTCGCCGCGGCCAGTCTGCTGCAGTGGCCGCCACTGCGTGACCTGCTTGGGCTGAGCCTGACGCAGGCCACACTCGCCTGGCTGATCGCCGCAGCGGGGTTTGCCCTGCACTTGTTTGTGCTGATCCGCCGCGACCACCACAAGGTGGAGAACTCGGTCAACCGCGTCGTCAACGCTTCGTGGATGGGCGTGGGCCTGGGCATCTTCGCCTTCGGGCTCGGCGTAGCTGCCGTCGCCTGGCAGCGTGGCGACGCCTTCGTGATGAGCACCATCAGCCTGCAGGTGCTTTCTGTCTACGGCATCGCCTGGATGATCGCCGGCGCTGCCGCGGGGCAAGGCTGGATGAAGGCCAACGCGTTTTTCGCGCTGCTCACCGTGCCGGTGCTGGGCCTGTTCGCCGGCACGGGACACGACTACCTGGTCTATGCGATCGCGCTGGTGCTGCTGGCTGTCGTGCCGGGCGTCAGGCTGTCGCAGCAGGCCCAGCGCGGCAAGGCTTGACCCCATGAGCGCGTTCAACATCCACGCGCTGGACGATGTCATACATGGGCGTATCCGGCTGGGCGTGATGGCCTACCTCGTCGGCGCGCAGACCGCCGACTTCAACGCCCTGAAGACGCACCTGGCCACTACCGACGGCAACCTCTCGGTGCACCTTCGCAAGCTGGAGGAGGCCGGCTACGTGAGCATCGACAAGTCGTTTCGCGGGCGCAAGCCCGTCACCGCAGTCAGCCTCACGCCCAGCGGGCGCGAGGCCTTTACCCAGTACCTCGGCGCGCTGTCGGGGCTGATCGGCAAGAGCTGACGGGAAACGGGGGGGGCGGTCTGGCCGCTCACCCGCCTCTTGCCGCCGTTCGAGGCGCAAACGTGACACGCGCCCACAGCGCGCGGGCCTGAGCACCCTCGACGGCGAGCAACTCCTGCTCGCTTACGGCGAGATCGCCGATGTCGCGCTCGAGCGGCTCTACCGCACGCGCGCGCTGTATCGCTTGCTGAGGCTTCTCCGGCACGAGCAGGCGTTGGAACAGTTGCTGCGGAGGGGGCCGAAGGATTGAACGGAATTTCCGTTCGATTGAACGCCCGCCGCGTCGCATATCACGCCCGGATCCCGTGATCTTTAACGGGCGTCGCCCAACCCACTGATCGCAAGACAAAAAAAGCCGGTTTATCAATCTGGCACGCCCCTTGGAACGTCCCCCGTGTTCGCACACGAACCACGCACTTTCCACGCAAGGGGTTTCCATGATCAGGCGTCTTATCGCAACCAGCATCGTACTGGGCGGCATGTCCGTTCCGGCCGTCGCGCAGTCCTCCTCGCCTTCTGCCGACCATGGCATCGAGGAGGTGACAGTCACCTCACGCCGTCGCGCCGAGGTGGCGCAGGACGTACCCCTGCCCATCAGCGCCATCGACGGCTTCAAGCTCGACAACACCGGCACCTTCAACGTGAACCGGCTGTAGCAGTTGCAGCCCAGCTTGCAGTTCTTCTCGTCCAACCCCCGCAACACGGCCGTCAACATCCGCGGCATCGGTGCGCCGTTCGGTCTCACCAACGATGGCATCGAGCAGGGCGTGGGTTTCTATGTGGATCAGGTCTATTACAGCCGCATCGCGGCTTCGACCTTCGACTTCCTCGACGTGCAGCAGATCGAAGTGCTGCGCGGCCGCCACGCGCTCGCGCAGCCGTGATGCGGCGGGTGCCAGCGCTGCGCGCTGAGTCGCGGGCATGGCCCGCTCCCTCAGGATAGTGCGGCAGCCGCCGCTGTTTGTGGTGGTGGGAGCGCGCCATGCGCGCGACACTTTCGTCGAGAAGGAACGTCAACTTGCAGCGAGCGCACGCCCCAGTTTTTCCAGCAGAATCTGCGCATGTTCTGGCGCGAACACCAGCGGCGGGCGGATCT
>Ga0315902_10008635_pt1 | contig 13775 bp, 7 predicted proteins | sample LakEriMetagenome_9_FD_203523 | JGI IMG/M metagenome (GOLD analysis project Ga0315902, IMG submission 203523) | Freshwater fungal communities from buoy surface, Lake Erie, Ohio, United States - Buoy 12 MA117 | ecosystem: Environmental > Aquatic > Freshwater > Lake > Lake biofilm | place: USA... | reverse complement strand
GCACCCCAGCCGCGGCAGAAAGTCGGGATGCCGCCGTCGCGATTTTGGAGGTCAAGGAGCCAGCGGATGCCCGCTGACGCGGAATGACGAATGTCGAATGACGAATGATGAAACTCCGGCGCGGAAAGTTGATGGAGAGCAATGAGTGCACTCGAGGTGTCATCGGCATCCGGGACGCCGCCGGGGAGATCGGTCCAGGCCCAGCCGCCGGGAGCGGCGTTGGTGAAGGGGTGGATGTCGCGGTATTGTTGGGCCAGGAGCCAGTCGGTCACGGCTTGGCGGACAGGAGTGTCCGCGCTCCCTTCCAGAGCCCGCACCGCGAGCATGGTGCCCCAGGTCGCGAGATTGGTGTCGATGGGCCAACTGCCATCTTCACGCATGCTGCGGCGGAGGAATTCGACGGCCAGCGGCAGGCAGGGATGATCGAGATCTCCGGCACCGGCGAGGGCCATCGTGACGAAGCTGGTGAGAGGTGTGGCCTCCAAATAACCGCCACTGGAGGGTTGCAGCGTTTTCAGCATCGGCCGCACGCGTTTCCACGCGAGCGCCCGTAGCCAGCGCAGCGGATTCCACCACGCAGGCGGCTCTTTTTGAAACCGGATGTGCCCGATGGCGATGAGCGCCGGCAAGGCATAACTCACCACCGGCAGCCCCACCGCGCCGAACCACGTCCGAGGCAACGCGGCGAGCTCGAACGGCAGCGCGATGACATGCAGCCATGGCTTCTCGCCGAGGGTGCCGCAAAGCGAGCAGAGCATCAAAATGGGCACGCTGAAGGTCTTGTCCTTGCCATAGCGGGCGATGACGGCCTTCGCGATGTCTTTGGGATCGAGCGAGCCCGTGCGGGCGATGATCCAGGCCTCCGCCGCAGGCGAGGACGTGCCCACGAGGTGCAGCGCACTCCAGCAAAGCAGCGTGGTGGAGAGATTGCTTTTGCTGATCGTGGTGTCGCCCCAGCCGCCGTCGGTGTTTTGATGCTGGCGGAGCCATGCAGCGCCTTTTTCGATGAAATCCGCGTGCTTCGCGGCATCGACGAGTTTCAGCGCGACGATGGCGGTGGCGGTGGAGAGGGCGCTGGAGCTCAGTTCGCCCTCCCAGTGGCCTTTTTCGTTCCGCAGGCTCAAAAGATGAGCCTGGGTGCTGGCGATGGCGCGATCGAGTTCGGCGAGCATCGCAGCAAAAAGCGGTTGGTGGCCGGTTTAGGCCAGTTTGAGGTCGGCGTGCGCCTCCATGGCCTTCGTGAGGCCGGGCCAGCCACCGGGGCGCTGGCGTTGGAACATGGTCAAATAGAGTGCGACCATCTTCACCGGATGCGCCTTCACGAGCGCGTCCACGGCTTCCTTGGCCTTGGCCTCGTCGATGTCGCCGGGGAGTTCCATGACCTCGCCTTTGCCGTCATGCGCGATGCCGACGGTATCGAGGAAGCTGATGAGCATCGGCGCATTGCCTTTGAGCAGCCAGATCTGGAAGAGCTGCTCGGTGACGCCTTCATTGCTGCGGAGACGGAGCTGATCGAGCACCCACTCGGCCTGTTTGGGCTTGGATTTCTCCATGACAAACGTGGGGCGCAGTTTGCGCTGGCCGGCGATCGTGTTGACGACGGCTTTGTAGGCCGGGCGCTGGTCCTCCTGCATGTAGCGCATGAGTTGGAGCTGCATTTCGGGTCCGATGGCGGCGAGGAGTTCGTTCGGGGTCATTGAGGAAAGGGGAAAAGGAAGGGCGGCTGTGCTACCACGCGGTGAAAACGCTGGCAACTGCGGAGATGACGTGGCGGGAGGGGGTCACTTCGGCAAAACGCGCACGGTAAACGCCTTCGCCTTGCCAAAATAGCGTTTGGCGACGGCGCGGAGTTTGTCGGCGTTTTGCGCGGCCATCAGGGCGGGCAGTCGTTGGAAATAATCCGCGCCGAGGCCGTTGAGTTCGTTCCAGGCGAGCATGTCGGCCATGGCGCCGTTGCCTTGCTGGCTGCGCAGCCACTGGCTGCGCCAGGCGGTGTGCGCGCGCTCGATCTCCGCGGCGGTGAGGCCGTTTTTCGCGAGGTCGTCGATCTGCGCCATGAGCTCTTTTTCAGCGAGCTTGGCCTTCGCGGGATCAGTGCCGAGGTAGAAATAAAACGCGCCCGCGCCCATGGCGGCGAAGTTTTGCGCGCCGACGTAATACGCGAGGCCGAGCTCTTCGCGGATGCGGTTGAAAAGGCGGCTGCCCATGTCGCTGCAGGCTTCGTCGATGAGTTGCAGCGCGTGGATGTCCACGTGCTCGAATCCGACGGTGCGGAAGCCGATGACGATGACGGCTTGCTCTTTGTCGAGGTGCTCGGTGAAGGCCGCGGGGGCCGATTTGGCCTCGAAAACGCGTCCGTGGGCCGCGCTGCGGGCTCCGCGCGGGATTTTGCCCAAAGCAGCCTCAATCTGCTTTTTCACGTCGGTAGCCTTCACATCGCCAAACACGCTCACGACGCCGTTTTGAGCGCCGAGCGCGTTTTGGAGCGCTTTTCGGCAATCGGCGATTTGGAGCGCGGGGATGGTTTTTTCCGTTCCGAGCGCGGTGCGGTGAAATGGCTGTCCGGCGAAGATTTCGCGGCGTGCCTTGCGCATCGCGACGGTGAGCGGGTCTTCTTGTTCCTCCTGGATGCTGGCGAGCTGGCGCTTTTGCACATCGGCGAGGCTGGCGGCGGGCAGTTTGGCGTGGTGAAGCAGATCGGTGATGAGATCGAGCGCGGTGGATTCGTCGCCACGCATGACTTCCGCGCCCAAAACGAGGCGATGCGCGTCAGCGGTGCAGATGAGCTGGCCGCCGCGGTTTTCGAGCTCGGCGGCGATCTGTGCGACGGCACGCTTCTTCGTGCCCTTCAGGAGCATGTGCGCGGTGACTTGCGTGATGCCGGCGTTGTCATTCGTCTCCGCGGGCACGCCAGCGAGGAAGTTCACGCGTAGGCTGACGAGCGGCAGGCGCGGATTTTCACCGACGAGCAGTTTGAGGCCGTTTTTGAGCGTGAAGGCCTGAATGACCGGCGCGGCGGCGCTGGTGCTCGTCTTGGCATTGCCATTCGTTTCGACCTCCGGGCCGACGATGGCGGTGCTGAAGGAATCGGCGGGCAAATAACGCCGTGCGGCGTCGCGAATGGCCTGCGGCGTGAGTTTGGCGATGGTGGCGAGGTATTCGCGCTGGTAATCGAGCGTGCCGGTGAGCAGCCAGCCATTGCCGAGCGAGCTGGCCTGGCCTTTGACGCTGCTGAGCGTGCGGATTTGATGACTGAGCGTGGCGCGCACGGCCTTGTCGAGCTCCGCTTTGCCGGGGCCGCTCGTTTGCATGTCGGCGATGACGCGGCGCATGCCGTTTTGCACGGCGGGGAGGTCGGCGGGATTGCACTCCGCCTCGGTCATGAAGATGCCGCACTCTGCGGCGCACCACGCGCCGGCCCACACGGAATGCGCGAGCGCTTTTTTCTCCCGCAGCGCCTGATACAGGCGCGAGCTGCGGCCGCTGCCGAGCAGGAAGGCCAAAACGTCGAGCGCGGGCTTGTCCGCGTGGCTTTCGCCAGGGATCTGCCAGCCAAAGGCGACGCGAGTGAGGTCGGTGGCGAAGTTTTTCGCGGCGAAGCGCGTGCCCTGCTGGCGCGGCTCGTCCGGCAGCAGCGCGGGATCATACGCGCGGCGTTTCCAGGTGCCGAAGTGGCGTTTCACCTCCTCGATCACGCTTTCCGTGTTCACCGCGCCGGCGATGACGATGAAGCTGTTGTTCGGCGCGTAATGTTGCTGCACAAAGCCCGCCACATCGGCGCGTGTGATTTGATCAAAGACCTCGCGGTGGCCGATGATCGGATGACGCAGCGGGTGCTGACGAAACGCGGTGCCGAGGATGAGGTGCTGGAGCGTATCGCCCGGATCATCGTGGCCCATGGCCATCTCACGGCGGATGACGTCCATCTCACGCGTGAGCTCGTCTCCATCGAGCTTTGAATGCCTCACCATGTCCGCGAGGATGTCCAAATAACCGCCGGTGTGCTCCGCGAGGCCGTCGATCCAATACACGGTGCGGTTGAAGGTGGTGTAGGCATTCACGTAGCCGCCGAGGCGCTGGATGCCCTGCGAGATCTCCGACGCCGTGCGTTTCTCCGTGCCTTTGAAGAGCATGTGCTCCACGCAGTGCGCGATGCCCGCGCCGGTGTGCTGCTGCTCCTGCAAGCTGCCCGCTTTGATCCATACCTGCACGCTGACGAGCGGATGCGCGTGATCCTCGCGCACGATGACCTCGAGTCCGTTTGGCAAGGTGACGACCGAACCCTGCGCAGGCGGAAGGGCGAGTTTCGGAGCGGCTTTTTTCGAGGGGCGTTTGGCAGGCATGGGGGGCCGCTACATGGCGCGGGATCGCACCTGGACAACCCTGAACCGGGAACTCAAGCCGGGCGGAGCACTTCCTCCGGCATGCGGGCGATGATGTGGCCCTCGGAGTCGCGCACGAGCACGCGGCCGTGAATGATCTCCGGCGGATCGGCGATGCCTCGGGCGTAGTCTTCGGCCAAGTCTTTACCGTAGCCCATTATCTGGCGGATGCGCTTGGCGATGTTCTGGCGTTCTTCGTCGGTCATGGCTGTTGGGGGATGCGCTCTGATAGCGTGAATCAAACGCCTGTCACCGGAAGAGTCTAGGGTTTGCGTGCGCGTTCTTCAATCCAGCGCATCAAAACTTCCGCGTCCGGCGTTTCGGCGAGTTTTTGCCGCGAGCGACTCGCTCCTTCGCGGATCGCTGGATCGGACATGAGGCGTTCGAGGGCCGCCGCCACGCGTTCCGGCGTGAATTGCCGCACGCTGAGGCCGATACCCGCACTGAGACGCTCCACGCGATCCGCATTGTCCGGCTGATCGTGCGCCATGTGCATGATGAGCTGCGGCACGCTCGCCGCGAAGGCCTGTGACATCGTCCCGATGCCGCCGTGATGTACAAACACCGCCGTTTGCCGCAAAAGCGTGCTGAAGGCCGCATACTCCTCGACGTGGATGTGCGGCGGCAAGTTCGCCGGCACCTGCTTGGGCTCTCGCGTCACAAAAACCGCGCGACAGCCCACTTTCGCGACTGCTTTGGCCGCGACGTCGAAAAAGCGGGATGCCTGCACATTCGCGCTGCCGGGCGTGAAGACGACCGGAGGCTCGCCTGCGGCCAAAAAGGCCTGCAAAGCCGGTGAGAGCGGTTGTTCCTTCGCGAGGTCCTCCAGCGGGAAAGTCCACTGAAGCAGGTTTTTCGGCCAATCGGGCTGCGGAGCACAAAACCACTCTGGAAACAACGCCAGCACGCCATCCGGCGAGTCCCACCACTCACGCCACAGGCTGCGCGGCGGCTTCACGCCGTGCTGCTGGCAGAGGCGGCGGATTTGGGGCAACGCGAAGAGGTCCACCGGGTTCGGCAGCGAGAAGAGCGCCTTCTTGAACCACACCGGCATCGCGCGCAGCCACTTCATCGCGGGGTGGAGCAGCGGTGTCTCATGCACGCTGAGAAAAACAGCGGGCTGGAGATGCACGGTGATCAGCGGCGTGCCGTGTTTCTCCCGCGCCAGCCTTCCCGCGAACGCCGTGACCGGCGCGAGCATCAGATCCGGCTTCTCGCAGCTCTCGATGGCGGCGAGATAAGGCTCCACCGCCTTCGCGGCGAAATCGAACACGACTTTCGTCCCCTGCCCCAGCTTCCAGATGCGTGGATCGCGGATCATCGCCTCAAACTCATCGGCTTGACCCCACGGGATGAATTTCAAGCCCGCCCGCCGTGCATGCTCCTCAAACAAACACGCCGAAACCATCGTCACGCGATGACCACGCGCCATGAGCTGCCGCCCCAGCCAGATGAATGGAAACACATCGCCCGCGCTGCCGAATGGAAGGAGAAGAAGATGCGACATGAAGAAAAGCGGTGGGAGGAAGTTTACGAGGCCTTGCAGTCGATGGCGCGCTGCTCGAGCCAACGCAGCATCTCCTCCGGTGCGGGCGTGGCGCGCAGTTTTTCCGCGCAGCGCCGCGCGGCGTCTTTGAACGCGGGCTCGTTCAACAAACGCCGCAGGCAGCTCGTGACACGATCCGGCGTGAACTCCGACGGGTGCAGCGACAAGCCCACGCCGAGGCGCGTCATCCGCTGCGCATTGTCCGGCTGGTCATGCGTGAGCGGCATGATGAGCTGCGGCACGCAGGCCTGATAGGCCAGCGACATTGTCCCCATGCCGCCGTGATGCACAAACACCGCCGTCCTCGCCAGCAGCGTGCCAAACGGCGCATACTTCACCACCTGCACCTCCGGCGGCAGCCCGGCCGGCAGCTGCGCAGACTGAGAGGTGACAAACACCGCGCGGCATCCCAGCTCGCGCACCGCTTGCAGCGCCACTTCGAAGAATCGCGAGGCATGCGCATTCATGCTGCCCGGTGTGAAGACCACCGGCGCGGGCCCCGCCGCGAGAAAGGCCTCCAGCTCCGGCTCCAATCCTTTTTCACGGCTTAGATCCTCCAGGGGAAAGCTCCATTGAAAGCGCGGCTTGGGCCAGTCCGGCTGCGGAGCCGCGTGCCACTCCGGAAACAGCACCAGCGCCCCGTCCGGCGAATTTCGCCAATGCATCGGCAGCCATGGCGGACGCACTTCTGCCTCGCGACACGCACGGCGCAGCAACGGCAGCACCTCGCGCTCCAGCTTGTGCGGCAGATTGAAAAGAATCCGCTTCACCCAGGGCGGCACGCGTTTCAGCCACTCCAGGCTCCGCCCCAGATACGGCGTCTCATACACGCTCGGAAACGTGACGGTGTGGATGTGCACCGTGATGAGCGGGATGCCGTGCTTCTCACGCGCCAACCGCGCACCAAAGCCCGCGCTCGGCGCGATCATGAGATCCGCGTTCCCGCAGCTCTCGATCGCCGCCAGCGTGGCATTCGCCACCCGCGCCGCCGTGGTGAAATAAATCCACGCGCCCTTCCCCGGCGTCCAAAAGCGCGCATCCCGCGCCATCGCACTGATTTCATCCACCTCCCCGCCCACCGGCACAAACTCCAGCCCCGCCGCGCTCGCCTGCTCCGCATAGCCCTGCCCGGTGATCATCGTCACCCGATGCCCCCGCGCCATCAGGTGCCGTCCCAGCCAGATGAAGGGAAACACATCGCCCGAGCTGCCAAAGGGGAGGAGGAGGAAGTGCATGGGATGGAATAACGAAATCAGAATGAGGAATGATGAAGCTCAAACCTCCATCAACGCCTCCAAGCGCTTCACGCTGACGGGCTGTGAGGTGCCGAGTTCTTGGGCAAAGACCTGCACGCGGTATTCTTCGAAGAACCAGCGGAAGGCTTCGTGGTTGGCTTTGGGGACTTCTTGGGGCCAATTCGCGAAGTCGGTGATGAGGAGCTGCTTGTCGGTGTCTTTGGCGGGGTTGTTCATCCAGCGTTCGTTGCGGACTTGGATGGCTTTCAAATAGCGTGGCAGGTGCTGGAGCTGCTCGTGTGGGGTCTTTGAAAGCAGATCGGACGGAACGAGGCGCAGGAGATCGGCTTCGAGGCCGGGATAGCGTTTCGGCAGGGCGAGGAGTTTGCTGCGTTGATCGTGGATCTGAGCGTGGAGCGTGCGTGTGCGATGGACGACGCCTGGAAGATCGCGGCGGAAGGTTTCGGCGAGTTGTTGAAAGCGCTTCTCGGTGAGCGGGAAGAGCGGTGTGAGGCGCAGCAGGTGCGCGAGGATGTGCTCGTGGGCTTGATCGGGCAACGCGACGGACGAAACGGCGGTAGGAGCGGCTTGGACCTTCTCAAACGGATTTTTGGCAGGAGAATGAAGGCAGGAGAATGATTTCTGAACTGATTCTTCTGCCTTCATTCTTCTGCCAGTTTCTGGTCCGACAAAACTCCTCAGCTCCTTCTTCAGCCACGCGATGTCTTTGGCCAAAAGATTCTCCGCGAGCTTCCGCACGGCGGCGGGAGTTGTCTTGATGGCTTCGGCCTTCGTTTTGAAAAGACGCACATCGACCTCGCCATCGCGCAAAACGAGGGCGGGATAGCCGAAGACCTGCGCGTGGCCGATTTGCTCGACGAGGATGCTTTCGGGCAGATCGCCGAAGCTCCAGCTTTGCAGGGCGAAACGCTCAAACTTCGGCAAAAGTCGATCCCAAGCATCGGTGCGACGGTGGGCCTCTTTTTCGACCTCGGCGTGCAGCGTGCTCAAATCACGACTGGAGGCGACGACGGTGTTTTTCTTCGTGTCGTGCAGTTCGATGCGCGGCTGCAGATGCGGGGGAATGCTGCCGGGTGCCCAATCGCTGGCTTGGATACGCATGCGGTAGCGTTGTGAGATGAACTCGGCCATCGCAGCGAGGAAATCGCCCGTGCCGGGATCGAACTCGGTGGCGATCTCGCGTGCCTTCGGGTCGATGGGCATCAGATCGCGGCGGATGGACTTCGGCAGCGCACGCAGCAGCGCGGCGGCGATTTCCTCGCGCATCCCCGGCACCATCCACTGCACCTGACCGCTGGTGAGATGCCCCGCGAGCTGCACGGGCACCTTCACGGTGACGCCGTCATGCTCCTGACCCGGTTTGTAGCTGTAGGTGACGGGGATGACGCTGTTCGCGAGCGAGACTTGATCCGGGAACTGCTGCAAATCGGCCTCGAAGTCTTCGCCACCGGCGAGATCGGCTTCGGTGGCGATGAGGAAGCGCGGTTCGGTCTCGCAGCGCTCTTTGACGACGCGATTGAGGTCGTGGATCGACGAGACGTTCTTCAAACGGGCATCGTAAAAGCGAAACAGCCGCTCCTCGACGGCATAGACGAGGTTGCTGCGCACCCGCGTGAGCATGGTCTCGATCTTTTGCCGCAGGGCGTTGTTCTGCGCGTAGAAGCGCAGCGTGATGGCGGTGTCCTGATGCTCGACGAGCGCACCACGAATGAAAAGCTGCGTCGCGGCGACGGGATCGACCTTGAGGTAGTCGATGCTGCGTCGCGTGATCTCCAGGCCATGCAGCATCACCTTTTCCACGCAGGTCACACGCCCGGCTTTTTCGTTCCAATGCGGCTCGCTGTGCTTGTAGGTGCACAAATGCGCTCCCAGCTCCGCGATCCAATCCGGCTGCACCTTCGCCACGGTGCGTGCGAAGAGCTGCGAAGTATGCACGATCTCTCCGGCAACGATCCATGCGGGTTGTTTGGCTTTGTCTTGGCCGGGTTTGGGCTTCGCGTTCTTCTCGCGGCGTTCGTAGAGGTTTGATCCGGGAAAGATCATCACCTCACGGTTGCCGGAGGTTTTGTAGAGGTTTCGGTCTTCTTTGACGGCGATGTGACCGAGCTGCGCGACGAGGATGCTGCGGTGGATGGCGTCCTGTTTTTTGGAGAGATCGGTCTGATCAGACGAATCGGTCCGATCATTCATGAGGTCACAAAGCTGCCTCCAAACATCCCGCCACTCCTGCATGCGGGTGAAGGAGAGGAAATTGGCGCGGCAGAATTTGCGCAGCGCATTGGCGGAACCGTCGGGCGCGGCTTGCCAGATTTTCAGTAGGCTCAAAAAGTCGGAGTCGGGCGCGGCGAAGGCTTTGTGGGCGGCATTGGCGAGTTCCTTCTTCTCTTCGGGCCGTTCGCGGGGATCCGGAATGCTGAGACCGCTGGCGATGATGAGCATCTCCGGCAGCACTTTTTCCACCCGGGCATGCATCAGCATGCGGCCGAGCGTGGGATCGAGCGGGAGCTTCGCCAGCTCACGACCGAGCGGCGTGAGTTCGTGCGTGTCACTGAGGCTGCCGAGTTCGTGAAGAAGATCATAACCGGCCCGAATGGCGGCGCTGCTGGGCGGATTGATGAAGGGGAAGTCTTCGATCTCGCCGAGCTTGAAGGCTTTCATGCGCAGGATGACCTCGGCGAGGTTCGCCCGCTGGATTTCCGGCATGGTGAAGCGGTCGCGCTTCTCAAAATCGTCCTGTTCGTAAAGGCGGATGCACAAACCATCCCGCACGCGGCCTGCGCGACCCGCACGCTGATTCGCGCTGCTTTGCGACACGGCTTCCACGGGCAGGCGCTTGGTGCGAGTGCGTGGATTGTAGCGGCTCATGCGGGCGAGGCCGGTATCGACCACCACGGCAATGCGCGGGATGGTGATGGAGGTCTCCGCGACGTTCGTGGCGATGACGACGCGACGTTTGCGACCCGGCTCAAACACACGCTGCTGCTCTGCGGAGGCCATGCGGCCAAAAAGCGCCAAAACCTCGAATTCGCGGCCCAAACGGCCATCGAGCAAATCCCGCGTGTCGCGGATGTCGCGCTCGGTGGGCATGAAAACGAGCACATCGCCGTCATTCGTCTCGATCAGCGCATTTTCGACTGCGGCCACCGCACCGTCGATGAAACCGAAATCGTCTTCTTCGGTCACGAGCGGCATGTAGCGGATCTCGACGGGGTAAGTGCGCCCCGACACCTCGATGATCGGTGCACCGCCGAAGGCCTGCGAGAAGGCCTCCGTATCGATGGTGGCCGAGGTGACGATCAATTTGAGGTCCGGCCGCTTTTTGAGCAACGTGACGAGATAACCAAGCAGGAAGTCGATGTTCAGTGAGCGCTCGTGCGCTTCATCGAGAATGAGCACGGAATACGCCCGCAGCATCGGATCACTCTGGATCTCGGCGAGCAGAATGCCGTCCGTCATGAACTTCACGCGTGTCTCACGACTCGTGTCATCGCTGAAGCGCATTTTGCAGCCCACCTCGCGGCCCCACGGCACGCCGAGTTCTTCGGCGACACGTTTGGAGACGCTCATTGCCGCCACGCGACGCGGCTGCGTGCAGCCGATGGTGCCCTGAAAGTCACCGAGGGCCTCCAGGCACATTTTGGGAAGCTGCGTGGTCTTTCCGGAACCGGTCTCACCGGCCAAGATGACCACCTGATGCTGCCGAATCGTCGCGACGATCTCTTCACGGCGGGCCGTGATGGGCAGATCGTCGGGATAGCGGATGCGGAACATGCGATTACTTCAAAAGAGTGCGCAGTTCCGCATGCAGGCGCTCCAGTTCCGGCATGGCGATGCCTTTGGCGTGGGCGCGACGCAGCGGTTCGCTCCAGATGGCATCGAGCTCGACTTCGCGGCCGGCGAGGTGGTCGATGAGGCTGCTGGGTTTGTAGGCGGACATGGTGCGCGTGCGCTCGATCATGCTGTCGATCAAGGTGAGCGGGATGCTGTGACCGAGACGGCCTGCGGTGTCGATGATTTCGCGCATCAAAACGCGCACGCGCTGCTCCAGCGCGGGATCGGCGAGGATGGCGGCGGTGTCTTTGTTTCCCGCGGCGATGGAGAGGCCGTTGAAGGGGATGTTCCAGACGAGTTTCTTCCACCGCGCGGTGAGCAGGCTGTCCTCAATGCTGCAAGGGATGCGCGAGGCTTTGAAAAGCGCGGCGATGGCCCGCGTGCGATCGCGCGGGCCGCCGCTGTATTCGCCGAGGGAGATGTGACCCTGCGCAAAGTGCTCGATGACGCCGGGTGCGGTGCGGTTGATGCACACAAAGCACAAACCGCCGAGCACGCGCCGCTCGCCAAACTGCCGCGCGAGGTAGTCGTCGCAGCCGAGGCCGTTTTGCAGCGTGAGGATCAGCGTCTGCTCTTTGAGCAGCGGCGGCAGCAGCGTGAGCAGCACGTCATTCGCCGTGGCTTTCATCGCGACGATGACGAGATCGCACGGCCCGATGTCCGCCGCGCTGCGATGGGCGTTCACTTTTTCCAAATGGAAATCACCCTCGTGACTGCGCACGTGCAGGCCATCGCGACTCACGACCTCGAAATCACTGCGCATCAAAAAATGCACGTCCGCGCCGTGCTGCGCGAGCCGGCCGCCGTAGTAGCAGCCGACTGCGCCGGAGCCGACGATGGCGATTCGAGGTTTGGCGGGAAAAGGGTCCGTCATGAGTTATTTCACCATCAAGTAGTGCCGCGTCTTGCCGTGCTTTTGTTTGTTGGTCAATGGCGGCAGGTCGAGGTGGAAGAAATGGCGCAGGGTTTTGGTGTGGTGTTTGAGCGTGGCCTTCGCCGCGTCCTTCAGCGCGGTCCAGCGCCGCCAGGCGTGATCCGGCGCGTGCGTGATGTGACGCAGCAGGCTCAGCCACTCGACGTAAGCACGCGAGATGTCGCCCTCGGCGACCTGAGCCTTCATTTCCTGCGCACCGGGGCGGTCGGGATGCAGCAGCGCGTCGAGCAGTTCGGCGGCGCCTTCGCCGTAATCGACGGGCAGGCCGTTTTCGAGATAACCGTGGTGATTGACGAAGCCGTAGGTGCCACGGCAAACGGCGGCGAGGCGCTCCGAGCCACAATCCATCGGCAGATCAAACTTGGAGCCGCTGCGCAGGTTCGCGAGGTGATGGACGAGTTCGTCAGCGGGATAGCTTTCGTCTTCCAAAGCGGCGACGATGGCCAGACCTTCGCCGTGCTGGAAGAAGCTGAAGATTTCGCCGCGTCGCGTGGGCACGCCATCGGCATCGATGAGGCCAAGCGTGCGCCAGGCGTGGATCGGAGAGCCGAATCGCGGCTCGCGTCGGTCGCTGGCGGCGGTTTCAGGCGCGTGGATGCCCGTTTCGTTTTGCACGACGATGCTGCGCTCCCGCGGTGACAAAAGCAGGCGCTGCTGGCTGTCCTCGTAGGCGAGAACTTCGACGGGCGAGAGATCGAAGCATGCGAAGACGAGATTTTCCTTCGTGACCGTGCCGGTGAATTCCGGGAGCGTGTCCTTAAACACATCCTCATGCGGCGCGAGGATGGCGCGCGCGATCTCCGCGCTGTGCAAAACGGTGATCTCCTCCAGCGGCACCGTTTCGGCTTGGCGCGACAGTTTGAGCAGGCGGCGGAGGCTTTTGGTGGGGCGGATGTTTTCGCCATCCGGCGTGCCGAGGCTGATTTCGATGCCGTAGATCAGCTCCGTCCGATCAGACTGATCCGACCGATCTTTGCGGATCTTCCCGACACGGCCGATGCCGTGCGCGAAGCGCGCGACGAAGGCGGGAATGCTCAATGCGGCATGTGCTTTGGCCAACGGGACGCGCTGGAGCGGGTGGGCGTGCTTTTTCTCCCAGTCGCCGATGGAGTTGAGAATTTGCTTCTCGGTGGCTTCGAGGCCGAAGAGGGCTTTTTCGGTCTGGAGAGGCGTGTTTGGCTCCTGTGGCTCCAAACCGAGGATGGGCGGCACTTTGGCGAATAGGCGCTCGGAGAAGGTTTTCGCGGCTTCGAAGGGATTTTCGGCCTGGAGGGCCGCGTGCTTCATCACGCGCAGAAAAATCGGCCACGCGAGCAAGGCGCTGCGATGAAGACGCGCCGGTCTGGCATCGAAAATGGACGGACTGTCGCGGCTGGTGACGACGTGGCCTTTGTCATCGAGCCCGCGACGGCCAGCGCGGCCGTACATCTGCAAAAGCTCGTCTGGAGCGAGTTTATGCTCACTGGTGCCGTCGTGGTAGGTCGTGCCGGCGACGTGGACGCTGCGCACGCTGAAATTGATGCCTGCGGCGAGTCCCATCGTGGCGACGATGACGCGGAGCTGGCCCGCTTTCGCCAGCGGCTCGATGACGCCGGCCCGCGCGCCGTAGCTGAGGCCGCTGTGATGAAAAGCGATGCGGCGCTCGATCAGCGTGGCGAGGTCTTTGCCGCACACGGCGCGCTGCTCGGGCGTGAGCTCTAGCGGATCGCCCATCGGCAGATCGGCGGCGAGACGGCGGGCGATGGATTCGGCCTCTTTGCGCCGTGGCGCGAAAATGAGCAGCGGCGCGAGATCAGCCATCATCACCGCGGCGGCGAATCGCGGCC
>Ga0315902_10008628_pt1 | contig 13781 bp, 11 predicted proteins | sample LakEriMetagenome_9_FD_203523 | JGI IMG/M metagenome (GOLD analysis project Ga0315902, IMG submission 203523) | Freshwater fungal communities from buoy surface, Lake Erie, Ohio, United States - Buoy 12 MA117 | ecosystem: Environmental > Aquatic > Freshwater > Lake > Lake biofilm | place: USA... | reverse complement strand
CCGGATCCAAACGGAAAACACCCTTGCGATCGAACACGAAACTCAACGATCCACTCGTACCTAAAGCGCCGCCTGAACGGTTGAAGTAGAGGCGCACATTGGCTACGGTGCGCGTAGGATTATCGGTGGCAGCCTCTACCAGAATCGGCACCCCATAAGGGCCGTAGCCTTCGTATACAATCTCTTCGTAGTTAGAGTTATCCTTATCGCTGGCGCGCTTAATAGCAGACTCCACACGGTCTTTTGGCATGTTCAAACCGCGCGCGTTGTTCATGATCTGACGCAGACGTGGATTGTTGTTCGGATCGGGACCGCCCGATTTCACGGCCATTACAATGTCTTTACCGATGCGCGTAAAGGCCTTCGCCATTTTATCGTAGCGCGCAAACATCTTATGCTTTCGGGTTTCAAATATGCGTCCCATAGAATTCGTTTAAATCGACCACAAAAGAACACGAGAAAAGCCTTTTTTGCAAAAAATAGACATGCACGCAATCGCATTCAGTCGCTATTTTGCGCTCGCTAAGTTGCCTACAGGAGATGTTTTTAGAAAACACCGATAATCGCGGTCGCCGTCAGGGCTGGATAGAAGTCGTCTGCGGCTCTATGTTTTCCGGAAAAACGGAAGAGCTCATACGCCGTATGCGCCGCGCGGAATTCGCCAAGATGAAGGTTGAGATTTTCAAGCCACGCATCGATAACCGTTATCACGAAGAAAACGTTGTAAGCCACAACCAGACAACTATTCGCAGTACCGTCGTTGATCATTCTTCCCAACTTTTACTGCTCACGGGCGATGTCGAAGTAATCGGCATTGACGAAGCGCAGTTCTTCGATGATGGTTTACCTGAGGTGTGCAACCAACTCGCCAACCAAGGCATCCGCGTAATCATTGCCGGGCTCGACATGGATTATATGGGTCGACCGTTTGGACCCATGCCGCAATTGCTAGCCATCGCTGAGTTTGTGACGAAGGTTCATGCAATCTGTGTGCAAACAGGCAATCTGGCCAACTACAGCTATCGCCATGTGCCCGGAGATTCGGTAGTGCAGCTCGGTGAAAAGGAATCGTACGTGCCCCTCTCGCGCATGGCTTTCACGCAAGCTATGCAACAGCGGAAGAGCGAAGGAAAAGAGGAAAACGCATGAGTTTTTCCATTCACGATATCGCGAAAATTGCTGAAGGCAAATTGTTGCAAGAGCGGGAAAACCGTACCATTGAACGTTTACTTATCGACAGCCGAAAACTCACGCACGCAGGCGACGGATTGTTCTTCGCGATTCGCAGTGAGCGTAACGATGGACATAAATACATCAGTGATGCGTATGCCGCAGGCGTTCGCAACTTCGTCGTTGAGCATCAACCCGAAGTTTCATTAACGGATGCAAGTATTGTTGTTGTAAAGAACAGCATGAAAGCACTGCAGTTAGTTGCAGCTGCACATCGCAAACAATACGATATTCCTGTCGTTGGCATAACAGGCTCGAATGGTAAAACCATCGTGAAAGAGTGGCTCAACCAATTGCTGTGCGACGACTTCAACATTGTGCGCAGCCCGAAAAGCTACAACTCACAGATTGGTGTTCCGCTGTCCGTTTGGAATATGGAAAGTGTGCACACACTCGCGCTTTTCGAAGCCGGTATTTCGAAGCCGGGCGAAATGGATGAGTTGTCGAAAATCATTTCTCCCACCATTGGCATTTTTACCTCAATTGGCTCTGCACACAGCGAGAACTTTTTGAGTAAGCGTCAACTTATCGGCGAAAAGCTCAATCTGTTTGCGCATTGCCCCGTGGTGATTTGTCCGGAAGACGGTGACATCGCCGCGCTTATACAACCCTGGCTTGCCACGAAAACCATACTGCGCACACCAACTGCCGAGCACGCCACACGAGCGAGCACAGCAACCAGCGCAACCATCGAACTGAAATGGAACGAGCTGCTGCTCGAGTTTCAATTACCGTTTCGCGACAAAGCATCGGTCGAGAACTGTATTACATGCATTACGCTGATGCTTCATCTGGGCTTCGAGCCAACTACCATTCAAGATCGATTGAGTCGATTAACCGCGCTTGAAATGCGTTTGCAGTTAATCGAAGGCGAAAACGATTGCACACTGGTGAACGATGCGTACAGCAACGACTTGCATTCGCTCGAAATAGCGCTCGATTTTTTGGGGCATCACGCACGGCAGCAATCGAAGACCGTCATTCTTTCCGACTTGTTTCAAACCGGATTGAGCGATGACGAGTTGCACAAACGCATTGCGCGTTTGCTAAGCGGAAAGGGGATCACGCAATTTATTGGCATTGGCGCATCCATGTCGAAACACGCATCATACTATCCTGAAAACGCACTTTTCTTTCCCTCAACAGAAGCATTTCTCGCGCAGCTCACCACCGACGAATATGTGAAGCGCGCCATCCTCATCAAGGGAGCCCGCGACTTTCGATTTGAGCGCATGGTCTCTGCTTTCCAGCAGCAGACGCACGATACGGTGCTTGAAATAAACCTGAATGCACTCGCGCACAACCTGCGTTACTTCAAATCGAAGTTGCCCGCAACGACGAAGTTGATGGTGATGGTGAAAGCGTTTGGATATGGAAGTGGCGCGGAAGAAGTAGCGTCGCTGCTGGAGTTCAACAAAGCCGATTATCTCGCAGTGGCCTACACCGATGAAGGAGTAGAATTGCGCAAGGCCGGAATTTCGTTGCCTATTATGGTGATGAACCCCGAGCGCAGCAGTTTGCCAACGCTCATTCGTCATAAGCTCGAACCCGAGTTGTATAGCTTCCGCACGGCGAACAATTTTCTTCAGGCATTGCAAGCGACCGACATCACAGAGAGGTCCCCGAGCGAAGCCGAACGGTCCCCGAGCGAAGCCGAGGGGGCGTATCCTGTTCACATAAAAATCGACACCGGCATGCATCGCCTCGGATTCATTGCCGATGAGATGCACGATCTCTGCGCCTGGCTAGATGCCAACAAGCAGGTGCGCGTTGCCAGTGTCTTTACGCATTTGGCCGCGAGTGATGCCACACAATACGACGACTTCACTCGTCACCAATTGAACATCTTCAACGACTGTTGCGACCGCCTTGCGTTGCATGTGAAGAACCCGTTCATGCGTCATGCTCTGAACACGGGCGGCATCGAACGTTTCCCCGACGCAGCCATGGACATGGTACGACTCGGCATTGGGTTGTATGGCGTGTCGGCCAGCGGCGACGATCAGCAGCACTTGCAAACACCCGGTAAGTGGAAGACCATCATTTCGCAAATCAAGCACATCAAAGGCGGAGAAAGTGTAGGTTATTCACGCGCGTTTGTAGCGCCGTTCGACATGACCATTGCCACCATCCCCGTAGGCTATGCCGACGGTCTGCGTCGCACCATGAGCAACGGCCAAGGCTATGTAATGGTGCGAGGTGAAAAAGCCCCCATCGTCGGCAACGTATGCATGGACATGACCATGATTGACGTCACAGCCGCTCACTGCAGCGAAGGCGATGAAGTCGAACTCTTCGGCGAGCACATCTCACTCCTCGAATTCGCACGCATGTGCGGCACTATTCCTTATGAAGTGTTGACTTCGGTGAGTCAAAGGGTGAAGAGGGTGTATGGGGAGGAGTAGGATTGTAGAGAATGGCAATGTCACTTGTTTAGTTGAATGCGGGAATGCCTGTCCGCATCACGCAGACCTAGCGGGGCGTAATCCGCTCGGTGTCTGTCCTTGGAATTGGCCCATGGTTTTTTGGAAAAAGAGGGGCGAATGTCAACGGGAGTTTCTGAAAGGAGAAAGATCTCCCTGTTCCTGAGTGTTCAGGGTTATTTCTTTCCGGAGATGTAATTGCACTTTACCAATGAATACTTCATTTCCTTGTCAAGGAAATTTTGATCTGCCAGTTTCTTGGACTTATACTCTTCGAATGAATACTTTTTATAATCGAATTTCCAGTAGTACAAATCTCCATCAGCAAAGAGGGTAAACATGTATGGAAACCCCTTAACCGGATAGATAATTTCTCGCATGATGCTAAAATCCATTGTGTAGTATTTGTTGGGATTTACGCAAACATCGTCACCTTCATCGAGGTTTAAACGAATATCAGCGCGGTAGTCCCCCTTGTCGCGTTTTTTAGAGTTTAATCTCTTAATAACTGCGTCAAACGTTATTTCAACAACCTCGTCAGAAGATCCATCTTTTTGATGTGCTTCTTCCCAATATTTAGTTTGCGCCCTATTTATTTTGAATTTGACCGTGCCGTAATTTGGGATTTCATATTCACGGTCGTGAAGAAGTGCCTTCGTGGCCTCCGGGTCTTTAAAAACATTTTCTATTTGGCCAAACAGACGATTGCTATTGCCTAATGAATAAATTAGAAGTAGGCAGAAAAGTCTAGTAAGATTGAATGTGTTAAAAATTTTGTTGGTCATGAAATCGTATTTTATTATTGGATTTTCTATTGCGGAGTGTCGTCAATGAGGTTTTCGCTTAAAAGGTTGTATACCCACATGAACAACCGCATTTTTTTTCGTGAAGCTATTTAAAGCGGTGTTAAGATTTGTTTTAAATGACTAAATTATGTACATGGATCACTTATTCCAAGTTTTTCTTCTAAAACTGATACCCTAGTTTACACTCACTCGTGAGTTTTCCTGTCAGCCGAAATAGAGTGGTCTTCATCGATCACCAACCCGTCTCGTTGGTGTAGCGCATGGAATCTGGTAAGAATATTTGTCTTGATACCAACTGTTGCATTATCGAAGCGTAGATTAGTAATACCCGCTATAGTCACAACAGCGCCTTTCATGCGTAATCTTGAGAGAAGATGCACATAGAAGCAGAATAGAATCACAAACAGCAACATATGGAGAATCGCTGAGCACTCATTTTGATGCTGTTTGGCATTTTGTTTCTCCTCAGTAATAACTCCCGCACCCTTTCACCGCTTCACTCATTCACCACTTCACCATCTCACCACTTCACTCTTTCACCACCTCATCCCCTCAACTTCTCCCGTATCTGCTGCATGAACTTCGACGGGAAAACAAAGTTGTTGAGCGCTTCATTGGTGGACTCGAGAATCTCTTCCTTGTTGCCCCGCCAGCTAAGCTCGCCCTGATAGATGAAGTTGATGTGGTCGCCGGTTTCTAGCACCGAATTCATGTCGTGACTGATGACAACCGTGGTGGAGTTGAACTCATATGTAATCTCCCGAATGAGGTTGTCGATGACAATGGCCGTTTGTGGGTCGAGTCCCGAGTTGGGCTCGTCGCAAAACAAGTAACGCGGGTTCATGGCAATGGCGCGTGCGATGCCCGTGCGCTTTTGCATTCCTCCCGAAAGTTCGCTCGGATAGAGTTTGTTCTTCCCTTCCAGATTTACACGCTTTAAACAAACATTGACTCGATCGAGCATGTCGCTCTTACTCATCGCGCTGAACATCTGAAGCGGAAATAAAATGTTCTCCTCAACCGTCAATGAGCTGAATAGGGCACTTCCCTGAAACAGCATACCCATTTCTTGCCGAATGTCTTTTCGGTCCCAGCGATCGAGTTTGGTGAAGTTTCGATTGTCAAAGAATATTTCTCCTTCATCGACTTCCATTAAACCTACAATGCATTTCGTGAGTACCGATTTACCGGAGCCGCTTCGCCCGATGATGAAGTTCACTTTACCGGGATGAAATTCGGTGGTAATGTTTTTCAGCACCGTATTGCCCGCAAAACTCTTGGTTACATTCTTTACTTCAATCATAGCAAGAGCAATTGGGTGAGAACGTAGTTGGCTACGAGTATGAGCACCATGCTATATACCACTGCGCGTGTGCTGCTGGCGCCTACCTCGCGTGGCCCTCCTTGGGTGTAATAGCCGTGATATGAACTTACACTGGTGATGATGAACGCAAAGAAAACCGTCTTGATAAGCGAGTACGAAACCTGCCAATATTGAAAAGAGTATTGAAGCCCATATTCAAAATCGCTCAACGAGGTAACGCCCGCGGTATACCCTACAAATGCACCGGCCGATATACCAATGCCCATCGACAGGACCACTAAGAATGGAAAAATGAAGAGCGCGGCAATAATTTTAGGAAGAATAAGGTAGCTCGCGGAATTGATACCCATAATTTCCATTGCATCTATTTGTTCAGTGATGCGCATGGTGCCTATTTCAGAGGCAATCTTTCCACCTACTTTTCCCGATAAGATGAGACTCACAATGGTAGACGAAAATTCGAGCACCATGGTTTGACGCGTCGTAAAACCGATGGTCCAGCGCGGAATCCAACCGCTGTCGATGTTGGCCGCTGTTTGCAATGCCACAACAGCTCCCATGAACATGGAGAGCAATGCGACGATTCCCAAGGACTGAATTCCTATTTTATCGATTTCCTGAATGATGAGCTTGGGATAAATCCGTCGTTTTTCAGGCCGTGTAAACGTGTTGACCAGAAGAATAAAGTACTTGCCTATGTTAAAGTATATCGACGACATGCGTTTCAAACTTAACTCAATGAACGAGATCAAAACGTAAAAGATATGCAGGCTTTGCACATCGCTGCGTGAATGAGTTTAATTATTTTCTCTTGTCTCTTATCACTTCTGAAAGGAATGGCACCAGAGGCGATGCAAATAATAGTATCGGAAAGAACAGGCGACTGCCCCACGTTCCGGGCGCAGGCCAACCGATAAGGGTGAACAAACTGAACTTCAGGATGAAAATACTGGCCGTAATTGAAGCGAACCAGCCTAGAAGGGGGTATCGGAAATCGCGATCGGAAAGGAAAATCATGTAACGAAGCACCGGAGAGGCTGTATACCACCAGCCGAAAGCACCGATAAGGAGCAGCACGATATGAGGCCAATTGTCATGCATGGAATGCCGTATATTCGCAGTTAAAGGCACGAATCTATGACAGTCCGAATGAAATCATGTATAGCCATTGCTGCGAGCGTGGTCATTTTTACTTCTTGTGCATCGAACAAAAAAAATCGCTGCAACACATGTCCGAAATGGGACGACCGCATAGAATGGACCTCACAACGTGCAGGGCATGAAGAACAGTACCAATCTGGAGGCCGCCCTTAAGCCATTTCTTCCTGAAGAGGCCCTGTCACTTGCGTGCGATAAACTCCGCGAGCACCCACATCATTTGGTAATTACCGAACCTCGTTCTACTAAGCTGGGCGATTTCACCGCCGACCCTCGTGGCGGCAGGCATGTGCTTACCGTGAATGGAAACCTGAACAAATACGCCTTCCTCATCACGCTGATGCATGAGCTCGCCCACCTGATTACCTACCTCAATCACCGCGATCGGGTGAAGCCTCATGGGGCAGAATGGAAGGGCTGCTTTAAACAAACATTGGGTCCATTTCTAAGACGCAATGTGTTTCCCGATGATGTGGCCAAAGCAATAGCTTCCTATTTGGCGAATCCGGCCGCTTCCACCTGTGCCGATATTCAACTATCGAAGACGTTAGCTCGTTACGATAAAAAAAGTCACCCCGATATTCAGCTGTTAGACGATATTCCGAACAATGCTCGCTTTGTCTATGGCCGCGACCATCGCGTGTTCATCAAAGGAGAACGCCTGCGCACACGGTACCGGTGTTTTGAAGAATCTACGAAACATGAGTACTTATTCAGCCCATTAGTAAAAATCAGGCACCTCAAATAAACAAGAAAGCCATCCGAACGTGATCGAATGGCTTCCTTCTATATACTGTTTGTAATTTAGTTCCGCTGTAATTTCAACGTCTTGGTTTTGCCATCTACTGTAGCTACGCGCACCATGTAAATGCCGCGCTTCAGATTTTCCAGAGGAATTTCAACGAACTGACAAGGGTCTGAAGCAGATGGGTGTGACTGTGAGAAAATGATTTTTCCGGTCAAATCCATTACACTGATGGTAAACGCATCGGAAACAGGCTCATCGAAAACCAATTCCACTCGGCCATCAACGCCTGCAATTCTTGCAGAAGCGATGGGATGCTGCATACTATTCTGAGCGGAAGCGATACCGCCACACAAAAGAATAATGAACGCTAAGAGAGTAAAATGTTTTTTCATTTTTGAAGGTTTCCCTTTTCAATACGAAATTCTTGCCGTAAAGATACAGCGTATTGCAAGGTTTTCAACAATTAACAATTGATAAATCTCAATAAATCAAAACTGAAAGCGAACCTGGAGGTGAACATCTGATTTAATACGCTCGGTTGGGTCGGCTGTTTCTGCGGTAACGACGCGGCTTTGGTTGTAAAGAAAAGCACCGTAACGCACCCACATGTCAACGCCTCGAGCTACATCCCATTTTACCATGCCGTATACGCGCGAGCCCTTTCCTGTGTAGGGAAGGATGCTGAAAGCATACAGCACGTCGTTTTCATACGCATAAATACGAGCATTCCAGTCGGGACAATCCATCAGAGCATATCGAAGCGTGAGGGTGGCTTTAGAGCCCAATCGTTTATAGTTAATGTCCTGATAAATGACAAAGCCTTGGCTGCGTTCACCTTCTTTCGAGTAAAACGACCACTCGGCGCGCGAGCGCAATTGTACGTTGGGGTGAACTTGATAAGAGCCGTTCACCCGCCAATTTTCCTGCAACAGGTCGGCCGGGGCGGTTATAAGTGCATCTTCAACGGATGAGTTCAGCATATTCGTGCGGCGGCGATAACGCAGATAAATTTCATTCTTCTTATCCGGTTTGTAATTGAGTTGTGCCAAGTAATCGGTAGCTACACTTGGCGCGTCGACCCGATAGCGCAACCAAGGATAGCGCACCAGGTCGGCATAGGCAGTAAGTGTGAGCTTGCTTGAAAGATTGGCCTGAATACCTGTGTATAGCGCGTGTTCATTCGCTGCTGTGAGACTGTTCTCGCCGAAAACATTGGCCTTGTTGTTTTGAAAGTCCTTACCGAAGTATCGCCAGACGGCACTTACCGTCAGACTCGGGTGAAGCGCTGCGACTAAACCATGAATCATGGAGAATCCGCCATTGGCACTGCGCGCAGCCTCTCCGAAGATGTTGGCGTTGCCCAGCACCGCCTGGTAATCGGCGCCAACGGTGGTATTTTGCGATCCGGCCAATCGATACATGGAGTATAGGTCAGTATTGGGAAGAAGCTGTGCGTTGATTTGGGTATGAAGGCCCGTCAGCCCTACGGAAAACATTCGGTGTGAATACTGCGCATGAGCACCCAGCACTTGTTCGCGCACCAAATTTTTATTGGCAATCTCACTTTCGGTGCGGTGCAAGCCCCCTGCGGGCAAACTTGAAACGATGAATTCATCGTCGGTGAGCACGCTGTCGGCTGTTTCATTTGCATTGGCGTCAATACGTTTTTCGCTGAAAAAAGTAGTCAGCTCGACATCCTTTTTACCGATCGTCACACCGGCTCCGCGAAAGAAATTGGTTTCCTGAACACTTGAATAGGGTCGCAAGCCAATGCCATTACGCTTTACATTGGAAATGAACGGCGACTTTCCGAATGCCAAGCCATTCCAGCAGGTCAGGCCTTGCCCAAAGAGCGCCTGATAGTCGCCCACCACCAAACGGCGCAACCACGTTTGCCCACTGTACATGGCATGGGCACTGTAAAAGTCAGGGCCTTTTTCCAGCGATTCACCCGCATCTTTTTCCAATGTGAATCCGGCCCTGAAACTCTTTTTGTAATTCAGGCGGTAGCGTGTGTATACATAATCGGGCGAGCCTGCATAATCTGGTACTCCGGTGTCGGGATCCGGAATGAAACCTTCTTGCAGTTGCAAGTTCCGCTTGTAGCGTAGGAAAAGATCATGCGTTGATTCACGCCAGAATTCTGAAAAACTAAAATCGCTTAAACTGAGCACAGGCTCTACTGTCGCAAACCAAACAAGCTTGCGAATGGTAGGAATGTCGAAGTCATCTATGGCCTGCAATTCAAATAAGCTTCGCAAAGGACCATATCGCACGAGATGTCGCTGCAGGTTGGCAATCTGAATGTCGCTCAGTAGAAACAATTCGCGTAGTTCTTCGGGCTGCGCTGAATTCAGATTCAGTGGATGCTCGTAATAGAAGGCGAGTTCTTCGAACAGATTGGTATAGTCGAGCTCCTGGCCTTCATCGAGTGAAGAGGCAATATCTTCAATGAGCTGCTCAATCAGCAAATTTTTCTGTTCATCCGTTTGCCCTTGCGCGCCGCATACCAGCCCGACTATGCAAGCTATGGTAATGAGTGAATGGATAAGTGAGCGCACGGCGTGATAATTACGGATTTCGTATTTCAGACGGAGCTTTAGGGCCGCCACTATAGTTGAACGAGAGGTGAGGGTTGAACCCGAGCACGGGGTGATAGGCTGCGGCCATATCCATCATCCACTCATTGAGTTTCCAGCCAAATCCAAACGTGAATTGGCGCGGTACAGAAGCCCAACCACCGCGCAACGCAATGGATTCAGAGATGCGGTATTCCAGGCCTGCACGGATGGAAGCATCAGTCTGTGTGTTTTTATAGACCTCGCCGGTTAACAGCACTTGCTTCGATAGCATATAGGTGGCACCCATACGAACAACCCCCGGTATTCGCTCGTCCAGATAATCAGAAAGTTTAGCTCGATTCGGATTGCTGATGTGACCGGCTAGTGTGAGTTTATTGTTCAGCCTGTAAATGAATCCGCCTTCTGCACTGAGGGCTCTGGCGCGACCATAGTTTTCACCCAATAGAATGGTGTAGTAATTCAATTGTACACCAACATCCAGTTTTTCGCCGAGACCCATTGCATAAGAAATACCGCCTTTCGAAGAAGCGTATTGCGAGTATCCGAAGCTGTGAAAACTGCCTGCGATTACTCCTTTCCCAAAACGGGCTGCCACAAAAAGTCCTTTATCGCTGAGTGTCGTTAGCCCGAACCGGTTTTCGTAATACACTCCCGCATCGAGGGTTTTCACGGCATTCAATCCGGCCTGATTGTGAAAAGCGCTCCATCCATCGCTGAGAGCGGTATATGCACCCGCCATCGCAGAGGAGCGGCCTCCGGCGTTGTCGTTGAATTGTGCGGTGCCTGTAACCCATGTCGAGGCGAGCAGAAGTAAGCAAAGAAGACGTGGCATCATCGCGGGCAAGATAGCACCTCTGCGGCAATTGGATAACGCCGCATTGGGGTAAAAAAAATTCCGGAATATTCCGGAATTTTTCTTGTTGTGCGGGCGGAGGGACTCGAACCCCCATGCCTCGCGGCACCAGATCCTAAGTCTGGCGCGTCTGCCAATTTCGCCACGCCCGCATGCACGGCGGCGCGAATATACACACACCGAGGCAATTGCTGCTCTTCAATTTTCCATTACCCTCGAATGCCTTTCGTGCATTAGTTTTGCGCGCCCGAATCCAAAGGGCTTTCAATCCATCCTAAACAGTTCACCATGAATATCGAACGAAAAGACATCGACACCTTGAATGCGGAATTGCACATTCACATTGCACCTGCCGACTATACTGAGCGTGTCGACAACGCCATGAAAAAATACCGCAAAACGATGCAGATGCCGGGCTTTCGTCCGGGTCACGTGCCCATGTCGCTGGTAAAGCAGCGCTATGGCAAGAGCATTTTGGCGGAGGAAATCAACCAGGTGATTCAAGACAACTTGTATAAGTTTTTGTCCGAAAATAAAATTGAAGTCCTTGGAAGCCCTATTCCGAGCAACCAACACGAAGAAGTAGGCAATTGGGATAATCCGGGTGATTTTAAGTTTACCTATCAGCTGGGCCTTGCTCCAGCAATTCAGGTAGACTTGAATGACTCTTTAAAATTCGATTACTACAAGGTCGATGTGAATGATGAGCTCATCAACCGCCAGGTGAAAGATCTGGCTCGTCGTTATGGAAAAATGTCGGACCCTGAAAAAAGCGAGGGCGAAGACATGCTGATGGTGGAGTTGAATGAATTGGGTGAAGACGGCATGTTGAAGGAAGGTGGTATCTCGAACAAGACCACGGTGTCTATCGAGTTTGTGAAGGATGCTTCCACCAAGGCCTCTCTGGTAGGCCTCACTGCTGGTAGTATCGTGGAGATTGACCCGAATCATTTGACTGAAAATCATGAGGACCTGGCCAAGATGCTGGGCGTTGCGCACCACGATGTGCACCACTTGACTGCCAAGTTTCAGTTGAAAGTAAATGAAATCAAGCGCATCGAGCCGCACGCAATCGATCAGGAGCTGTTCGATAAGTTGTATGGTCCCGGTGAAGTGAATGCTGAGCAGGAAATGCGCAACAAAGTGAAGGCAGATGTAGAGCAGATGTTTGCACGCGATTCAGATTTTCTCTTTAAGCGTGAATTTGCCAAGAAAATTACGGAGTCGATTGACCCCCAATTACCAGATGCTTTTTTGAAGCGCTACATTCAGCTTACAAACGAAAAGCCGGTAACGGCAGAGATGGTAGAGCATGATTATCCGTTTTACGCCGCCCAATTGCGTTGGGAGTTGATTGAAGGAAAAATTATACGTCAGTATGAACTGCGTGTTAGCCCCGACGACGCCATGACACACGTGAAGCAGATTTTGGCCTCTCGTTATGCGCAATACGGTTTGCCCATGGAAGATGAGATGCTTACTGAATTTGCGAAGCAAACCTTGGCGAAAAAAGAAGAGGCGAAAAACGTGTACGATTTTCTGTATGAAGAAAAGATGATTGCAGTGGTGAAGGAAAAGTGTAACCTGAATGAGATCTCAATCGGATATGAAGATTTCATACACAAAGTGCAGCACGGTTAATTATCCGATTATAAAGCCATAAAAAAACCCCCGAATAGTCGGGGGTTTTTTGTTGAGTGATTTTTATTGAATTAATCGCAACAACTCACGAGTTATTGAGATAATTACATCTTCTATCGCTGCACCATGAATCGTTTCACCGAACGCTGGCCATTGTTACTAACCATGAGCAGGTAGGTTCCAGCTGCGAGGTTTTGTGTGTCATAGGCTTGGTGTTGCATGCCTTCCTGCAGATCTTGTGACTTCTTTTCGATTACACGACCCTGAAGATCAAGAACGCTGATTTCAACGGTGCCACTTTCAGCAAGAAGATAGTCTATGTATAGAGCATCTGTTACCGGATTCGGGTAGATGTTTACAGCTGAAATGGCTTCTACTGAATTATTGATAATGGATGCATTTGCTTCTTCTTCGCGGGCAGCAACAACGCAACCGGTGATAACCACATCGTCGATATATAGAGCGTCATCGTCATCGGAAGCATCAGCGCGGAAACGTACGCGAGTTGTGCTCGTGAATGGACCCGGGATAACCACGTTAACGCTGTAGACTGTATTGTTTGCGAATCCCGTTCCGGCGACATAAGTCGCGCGTGTCGTGTAGCTTGTTCCGCCATTGGTTGAAAGCTGTACCCAGAAATCTTCGCCGTTTTCGAAACTTACGGTTCTGAATTTAAAGCTAACCGTAATTTCATTGTAGTTAGCTAAGTTGATATTGGTTGTAGACATTACAGATGAGCTGGTATTGTCGCGCAGACGAATCGCCCATGTACCACTTGGTGATGTTGTACCGCTGATACGAGCGCAGTCCGTACCTCCATCTGTCCAGATACCGAGACCTGCCTCAAAGTTGTTGGAGTTAACCGTTGTTACGGTGCAAGGCGTAACGCATGGAGCACAAGAACCACCGCAGTCGATGCCAGTTTCGTTTCCGTTTTGAATACCGTCCGTGCAGGTTGGAGCAGGCGTGCTACCAACGCAGAACTGGGTTGCTTGGCTTGTAGTAAATGTACCACC
>Ga0315902_10008626_pt1 | contig 13781 bp, 15 predicted proteins | sample LakEriMetagenome_9_FD_203523 | JGI IMG/M metagenome (GOLD analysis project Ga0315902, IMG submission 203523) | Freshwater fungal communities from buoy surface, Lake Erie, Ohio, United States - Buoy 12 MA117 | ecosystem: Environmental > Aquatic > Freshwater > Lake > Lake biofilm | place: USA... | reverse complement strand
AAGCCGCAGGGACGCCTGATGGCATTGTGTCTAACATTCGCTCTGCGATTGCGCGGGGTTTACCGGAGCTAGTACCAAGTCTCATTGCTCACGATGGTCACATGGTCATCGTGGGTAGTGGGCCTTCCATGCCGTCTCAGATTGAGAATATACGAGCAGAACGCGAGCGCGGTCGTCCTATTTTTGCAGTCAAGGCAGCGCATGATTTCCTTTGCAAGAACGGCATACAGCCAGATCTATGGTGCTGTGTTGACCCACGCGATAGAAGCGCACAGCTAAGCGAAGCAAACGCGCACACGGTCTATCTAGTGGCTTCTCGGTGCGATCCGTCGATGTTTGACGCGCTGAAAGCAAACAAGGTAATTTTGTGGCATTCGTTTGCCTACGAGGAATACAACGACGAACCTTTCAGCAGCATCTTCAACAAGAAGTTTCTTGTCGGCGGTGGCACTACGTCGGGAATGCGTGCTGTGTCGGTGAGCTATGTTTTAGGTTTCAGAACGTTTGAGATGTACGGCTTCGATTCTTGCCTGGCAGGTGATGGCAAGACTAAGCGATTCACAGGTGAGGGCGTTGATGAGCCGATTGATGTGATCGTCGGTGGTAAACGGTTCTTGTCTAATGGCGCAATGGCGCAGCAAGCAAACGAATTTCAAGAATACTTTAAGACTTTGCCGGACATTCATTTCAACGTGCATGGCGGCGGTCTAATCGCAGCAATTATGGACGAGCGCAAACGCCTCGGAAAACGCGTATGAGAGTTTCATTCATGCATCGCGGGGGTGCTGAGATGGCATCCTACCGATTGAGGGCGCAACTGCCTTCAGCGTATTGCAAACACAAATCAAGGCTGAATGCTCAAGGCGCGGATATAGCCGTCTTTTCCAAGCCGCACCCCGATGATGCAATGCTGTTCCATCACATGAAGGGGCAAGGCGTGAAGCTGGTTGTCGATATTTGCGATGACCATTTTGAGCATCCGCAGTTAGGAAAACTTTATGAAGAAATGTCTAGAGAAGCTGATGCGGTTGTGTGCCCGACTGAGGAAATGGCGCGACGAATTCGCCGCCATGCGGAAAGGGATGCCCAAGTAATCCCCGATTCGTGGGAAAACCGAGGTCAACCGCACGCAGACGGCAATAAATTTTTGTGGATGGGGCATCAGAGCAATCTGAAAGAAATGTTGCCGTATCAACAAATGTTAAAAAAGTATGATATGACCTACTGCACAGGGCCGAATGACCTGATCGATTGTGTGCCGTGGTCGAACAGCGCACAAGAGCAATTGCTGCACCGAAGCAACATCGTTTTGCTACCGAATGCCAAAGAAACCTACAAAAGCCCCAATCGACTCATTAACGCAGTCATGGCGGGTTGCTTTGTAATCGCCAGTAAGATTGTTATAAACAAGGAATTTAGGCACTTTTGTTACCTTGGGCCAGTCAAGGGCGGGTTGCAGTTTTCGCAAGCCTACAGGCACGAATTGAATGACTTGGTACGGGAAGGCCAGCGATACATTCAAATGCACTATTCCCCTGAACAGATTGGAGCGGCATGGGATACGCTATTCGACTCCATTTAGGGGCGGGGGATCGATCATGGCCTGGCTGGATCAACGTCGATTGCGTCGGGGATCAGGATTTGCTGTCCGATGTAACGAAACTTGACTTGCCGGATGACCACGCTGACGAGATTTCAGCGATCCATTTGTTTGAGCATATCCCGACACCTAAGGCGAAACAAACGTTGCTAGAGTGGTTGCGGGTGCTAAAGCCGGGCGGTCAGTTGTCGCTTGAAATGCCGTGTCTTGATAACGTGATTGCGCTGTGGAATCAAGGGCACAGGAATGACGATTTGATTGGGCGTGCGTTGTTCGGAATGCCCAAACCTGATACGATGCGGCATCATTGGTGTTACTCTAAAGCTGAAATCGGTGCGCTGTTTACCGAGGCAGGTTTTCAGAACGTTCGATTTGAAGAACCTTTTTTTCATATTCCGCAGCGAGATTTGCGCGTTTTAGGATTCAAATGAGCATACCTTCGCGGGTTCTCGGTTCGGGTGTCAGTCAACTATCCACGGTTTCGATTTGCGGGGATGGCAAAGACGAAATTACGGCTACCGGATCGACAAGAACCGACGCAAAGCAATTGGTAAGCGTGTTCAATTCGGTGGACACGGTTGCATCGGGTACAGGTGTGAAACTTCCCCCGACCGAAATGGGGGAGGTGATTTACGTTTCAAACAGCGGTGCTAGTGCGCTGAAAGTCTACCCGTATGAATCAACATCAACAATTAACAAAACGACTTCAGCAAGCGTAGCCAAAGATCATACAAGCATTTTTTTTGCAGTCAATAATAGTATGTGGTACAGCATTGTCGGCACAAAAACCTAATCCCCACAGGAGAACGTTATGGCACTTGATTCAGATATTAACAACGCAGATTCGCAACTCTATGTTGAGTTTTACAACTACGAAAAAGACCCCTACAAGGGAAAGCCTTTCGTGCGAATCATTGTGCCAGGAGACAAGACCACGGTAATCGATCAGCCGGTTCGGGATGACCACAAAGAGCGGTTTCCCCGTCAATGGCTGCATTTTCAGATGCAAAGCGGTGATGGCCCGGTTATCGGCGTGCCGCTGAAAGATTGGTTTCAAGACCGCCCCGATGAACTGACCGACAATCAACTGGCTGAATTGCAGATTCTGAAGTTTCAGACGGTTGAACAAGTCGCCACGGCAAGCGATAATCAGCTTCAACGGATTGGCATGGGCGGCATAGGATTGCGCGAACGTGCGCGGAATTACTTGCTGAACAAGAATCAAAAGGTTTCTAGCGGTGAGTTGGAAGAAACCCGCGCACAGCTTGAAGAACTGAAGGCGCAGATGGCGATGCTATTGGAGCAGCGCAAACCTGGCCGACCGAGGAAAGAGAATGTCAACGACAACGATGCTGGAGTTAGTGCAGCAAGTAACTAACGAGCTTGGCGTCGCAACTCCGACAAGCGTAGCAGGTAACACCAATCAGGACGTAATCCAAATTCTCGCGTTAATGAACGCGAATGGATACGAGTTTTTGCGCCGTCACGCTTGGCGGGAACTGACTAAACCGCACGCGTTTTATACGCAATACATCACGACGACCGGCACTTGGACGACCGCCGCCCGCACGATCACGATGGCATCGACTGCGGGACTTGATACGACATATCAGGTTCAAGGCACAGGCATCAATCAGAACACCTACATTGTTTCGGTTGATTCGGGTACGCAAGTCACGGTCAATCAAGACTTTGCTGCAAGCGCCGCAGGTGCTACTGCCTACTTTCAGAAAATCAAGTATTCGCTACCAAGCGATTACGAAAGCCTTGTTCCGCGCACGATGTGGGATAAGTCGAAGCATTGGGAAATGCTTGGCCCGGAAGATGCACAGCAATGGGAATGGCTGCTGTCGGGCTATATCTCAACCGGCCCGCGTATCCGTTGGCGCTTGCTTGGTGCGTACTTTCAGATTTGGCCCGGTATGTCTACGGCTGAATATCTTGGCTTTGAGTACCGCAGCAAAGGATGGGCGGCTGCTGCGGATGGGACTGTCAAGAATTCCTTTACTGCCGACACCGATACCTGTATCTATCCCGACCGTCTGATGGTCAACGCTACAAAGCTAAAGTATTTTGAGGCTAAAGGCTTTGATACCACAGCGATGATGCGTAACTATCTGACAGAGATGGAAGCAGCGAAAGCTCTCGATATGTCATCCGCTAACCTGTCCCTTGCTCCGCGTCCGGGCACAGTTCTTATCGGTTACGACAACATTCCTGATAGCGGTTACGGAACGAACTGATGGCAACGAGCGCACGCCGTCGGATGATGATCCAAGGCACAGCGGCGCAAGTCGCTTCCTTGCCTGCGCCTATTGGTGGCTGGAATGCCCGCGATTCGCTCGCCAATATGGAACCGACGGATGCTGTCCAGCTAACCAATATGTTCCCGACTGTCTCAAGCGTCAATCTGCGGGGCGGCTATCAGCAATTCGCAACGGGCATTACAGGACAAGTTGAAAGCCTGTTCAATTATTCCGGTGGAGCATCCGAAAAGCTGTTTGCGGTTGCTGGTGGCAAAATTTACGACGTAACCGCAGGCGGCGCTGTTGGCGCTGCTGTTGTCTCAGGACTGACTAACAGCCGGTGGGAGTACGTCAACGTCTCAACCCCTGGCGGCTCTTATATGTATTGCGCCAATGGTTTCGACGCTCCCTTGCTTTACAACGGCACAACGTGGACTTCGATCACAGGCGTATCGACTCCCGCGATAACTGGCGTTACCACGACAACGCTCGACGATGTGACGCTGTTCAAAAACCGCGTATGGTTCATTGAGAAAAACACCCTCAAAGCATGGTACTTGCCGACTTCCTCCATTGGTGGGGCGGCTGAACAGCTAGACCTGAGTTCTATCTGTCGGTTTGGTGGCTATCTTGTTTCCGTTGGAACGTGGACAATTGATGCTGGCTATGGTGCTGATGACAATTTAGTGTTTGTGACCAGCACAGGCGAGATCGTTGCGTATCGAGGCACAGACCCTGCAAGCGCATCGACATGGGCGTTGATAGGCGTATGGAAGCTCGGCACGCCAATTGGCAAGCGGTGTATGTTCAAGTATTCGGGCGATCTGTTGATCCTCACGCTTGACGGTCTTTACCCTCTTGCTTCTGCTGTGCAGAGTTCTCGGCTTGATCCAAGGATTGCGCTATCAGACAAGATTCAAGGCGCGTTTGCACAAGCGACTAGGACTTACCAAAACAACTTCGGCTGGCAGATTCTTTACAACGCAAAAAACAATGCGCTGTTTGTCAATGTGCCAACGTCCGAAGGATCGCAACAGCAGCAGTATGTGATGAACAACATCACAAAAGCATGGTGCAATTTCACCAACTGGAATGCAAACTGTTGGGAAATCTTTAACGACGATCCTTACTTTGGCGGCAATGGATTCGTAGGCAAAGCGTGGACACTTGACTATCAAGACAACGCAGGGAATATCCAAGCAAACACGCTGCAAGCGTTTAATTACTACGGTTCTCGCGGCGTTAAGAAGTATTTCACTCGCGCAAGACCTAGCATTTTTACCAACGGGCAACCGGGTATTTTTGTCGGTATGAACGTCGATTTTGACATCCAAGACACTACGGCGGCGCTGTCATACAACCCGCAAACCTATGGCGTGTGGGGTACATCCTTGTGGGATGTTGGCTTGTGGGGTTCGGATTCAACGATCACAAACAACTGGCAGGGCATAACCGGCATCGGCTACTGCGGCGGCATTCAGATGAAAAGCGCCAGTAGCGGCATTCAGATTGAATGGGCATCAACGGACGTGGTGTATCAAACGGGTTGGGCTGGTATATGAAGATCATTACCGAACCGAAAGAACTCATCGGGCGCTATGTGGCGCGTAAGCAAGGAAAAACCGATGATTGGCAAAATTATGCGGCAATCGGTTTGCTCAATAGCAACGAGGAGTTAGTAGCTGGCGTGGTGTTTGATTGTTACCAGCATCCCAATATTCTGATGCACATTTCTGCTGAACGATTGAGCAGGGGTTTCATGGATGCGATTGTGCGTTATGCGTTTGAGCAGTTGCAATGCAAACGAATTACAGGGACGATCCTCAAGAGCAACAAAAAGTCACGGCGATTTGCTGAACAGTTTGGCGCAAGGCTTGAGGGTGTGATGCGTGATGCACATGAACAAGGCGATGTGTGCATTTATGGATTGTTGAAAACAGACGCTAAAAAGTGGATGCGTCGGGAATTGGAGGCTACATCATGGGCGGCATAGTTTCTGCGGTGTTTGGCGGTGGGCAACAATCTGCCCCTGCGCCGGTTTATCAAACGGTTGACCCAACTGCGGCAGCTAAAGCGCAAGGCGCGGCTAACGTAGAAACAGCGATCAAGCAGGGTTACATCAATAACCCGAATGTGTATTCGCCTGCTGGAACGCAGCTTGTAACGTTTGACCCAAGCACTAACCAACCAACGGTTAGGCAAACGCTCACGCCAACGGCGCAAACAACCTTTGACACTCAACAAAGAGTGCAGCAGCTATTGGCAAGATTGGGCGAAACGGGCGCAACAACCGCACAAGATGTGCTGAACAAGCCGTTTACTCCAAGCGGAACGGCAGCAGGCCCGCTACAAACTCGTCTAGATTTGTCCAATCTCACACAAATGCCGGTCAATGCAGGAATGACGGGGCAACAAGCGATTATGGCGCGGTTAGAGCCGCAACTGCAACGCCAGCAAGCAGCGATGGAAAATCAGCTTGCCAATCAGGGCATTACGCCAGGATCAGAAGCCTATCGAGTTGCACAGACGCAGGCAGCGCAAAACCGCAACGATCTGTTGAGCCAAGCGGCTTTGCAGGGCATTAGCCTTGACACCGGAGCGCGGGCGCAAGGATTCAACGAACAGCAAGCGCAAATGGCGGCACAGAATGCAGCGGATTTGCAAGAAAGACAAAGACAGCTTGCAGAACGTCAAGGCCCGTTAAACGAAATTACGGGCTTGCTGTCCGGCTCGCAAATTCAGATGCCTCAGTTCCAAGGCTATCAACCTGCACAAGTCGCACCCGCCCCGATCTTTGCTGGCGCTCAAGCTGCAAACCAAAATGCTTTGACTCAATACGGCATTAACGCAGCGCAGCAAAATGCCAATATGTCGGGCCTTGGAAGTTTGCTAGGCGCAGGTCTTGGTGCATACGCATACAATCCGACTGCAATCAAAGGTTTATTTGGCGGGGTGGTATAAAAAATGGCTGAAAATCAAGCAATAAATTTTACATTGCAAAGCCCATACCAAGCTGAATTGGCTGATATGGCGCGTCGGCAGCGCATGGCTGAGATCATGCAACAACAGGCTTTCCAGCCCGCCGAAACATTTAGCTACGGCGGCATACAGGCTAGGACTTCGCCGCTTACGGGGCTTGCCAAGGCGTTGCAAGGGTATATGGCCGTTAAGACTCAAAAAGATTTAGCGAATGAGCAGAAAGCATTGGGCGAAAGAGCGCAGCGGGAAAGTGCATCCGACTTTGCTAAATTGTTTGAGCATATGAGAGGGCAGGAAGCAATGCCCGCCCGTGAACCCGCAACGCCGCATGATGACGAAGGTAATTTCATGCCTATGGTGGCTGCTACTCCTGCGCGTGAACGCGGCTTTGTTGATCCAAGCATTTTGCCGACTTTGCGCGATCCGCAAGCGCGTCAACTTGCCATGTCGCAAATGCTGTCACAGATGCGCCCACAAGCGCCTATCAGCGTGAAGCCTGGCGAAATATTGGTTAACCCTCGAACATTACAACCTGTTTATACCGCTCCAAAAGATGAAGAGTTTGGCACTACTCCGCACTACGAATTGAATGACAAAGGAGTGCCGCAGTCGGTAGTGTATTCAAAAACAGGTGCTCGCAAAGTAATTGGTGATGCTGTGCCACAAAATACATTTAATGCTATGCCACTTGAAGGCAAAGCAAGGTTGTATTTTGATATGTACAAAAATCAAACACTTAGCGCGGATCAACTTGCAAACCTTGCCATTAGTAATGTTCAACTTGGTGTGGCAATTCAAAAGTTAATTGATGAAACAGGACAAGGGCCTACCGGTGGAGTTCAATTGCCGCGTCAAGGTCAAATTCCTCAAGCATTGATAAATATGTTGCAAGGGAATCCTCCGATTGCGGGTCAAACAATGATGAATCAACCCGCTGCACAACCTGGCGCACAGCTTGCTGCAATGCCAATGGGACAACCTGCTGCTCCTGTTCGTGCCCCAGTAGCGCAAACACCTATGCCGCAAGCACCGGCTATGCAAGCGCCCGTAACGCCTGCTGATTTGTCTCGTAGTGGCTTGCCAATAAAAACGCAAAGAAAAATTCAAGAAAATTTGTTGACAGAGCAATTCAAAAATCAAGCAGCAGCAAAAGAGGCTTTGCCGCAACAGTTAGCGCAAGGTCAAAATTTGCTTGATGTTGTTGATCGTATGGTCGGAACGGTTGATAAACAAGGCAAGGTCATTACGCAGCCGCATCCTGGCATCAGCGCGGTAGGTAGTGCCATTGGTCGTTTAGGCTCTTATGTGCCAGGTTCAAGCGGCGCAGATTTCATGTCAATGTATGACCAAGTAAAAGGCCAGGCATTCCTTGAGGCTGTGCAAAAGATGAAAGGTAGTGGCGCAATTTCTGAAGTTGAAGGAACAAAAGCCGCTGCCGCCGTTACTCGCATGAATACGTCGCAATCGCGCGAAGAATTTACCAAAGCAGCAAGAGAATTCCAAGACTCTATGCGTCGCGGTATGGCAGAGGCTCAACGTCGCGCTGGTGGCTTGTCGCAAGGCGCACAGGATGCTTTAAACGCTGTGATGAGGAGATAACATGGCTGAACCGATCAAATCCCCATCGCTAAGAGACTTTGAGGCGGCAATCGCTTTAGAGTCAGGCAAGCCAAATCCTAACTTGGATGTTATCCGCGAACTAACGGATACCATGAAAGTCATGTTTTCTCAGGCGGGAGTAACGCCGAGAGAGCCGACAATGGCTGAACGTGTTTCACAAGAAATAGCGACAGAACCGTTTGCAAAGCAAATGGTGATTGGCGCGGGAACTGTGTTACCAAGAGCGGCACAAGGCATTAAAGGTTTGTTTACTGACATTCCTCGGCAAGATATTGAGGAATTGAATATGTTGCGACAAGCCACGCCAGGCACTCAAGCTGGAAGCATGGCAGGTGAAGCATTGATGGGATTTGCATTGCCGATGCGGTCGATTTCGATGATTCCCGGCGTTTCGCGGATGATTCCTAGCCTTGGTGGGCGAATCGGGCAAACCGCAGAAATGGCGGGAACGAGCGCCGCTACAAGTGCCGCTTTAACCCCCGAGGATCGCACAGGAGCGGCTATCGCTGGTGGGATGGGTGGTGCATTGCCCGCAGTCGTTGGGGTCGCTCAAAGGGCGTTACCAAGTGGCATGGGTGGCGTTAGCGCAAGGGAAGTCGCTGGCGAGCAAATTGCACGCGATGTTGGTAAAACCGCTGAATTGATCCGGCAACTTCGCGGTGGCTATTCGCCTGTTCCCGGCGTGCGTGGTACTTCGGCAGTCATAACGCAAAACCCGTTGCTGCAAACGCTTGAATCGGGAAGTCGTATTCAATCTGCGGAGTTGTGGAAGGCGTTAGACCTTGAAAATGCTCAAGCAAGATTGGCGGCATTGTTAGAGCGTGCTGGAACGCCAGCAGAATTACAGGCTTTGCGTGTGCGCCGAGATGAAATTACAGGCGGCGCAAGAGGACAAGCATTTGCACAAGCAGAGCGTGCAGCGCGTGAAGGCGCATCGCTCGGTTTAGCGCCAAATCTTGATGTAATCAATCAAGAACTTGTTGCATTGTCAAAAGGCGAGCAACGCGGCAATCCTGCGGTGCAAAAACTTGTGAAATATGTGCAAAGTGAGATTGCAAACCCCGAAGGCATTACGCCGCAACAACTTTACACGGTTCGCAAAGTATTGACGGGACAATTAAAAACCGGCATCAATGAGGAAATCGGTGCAGCGGCAGCGGCATCACGGCGCGAAACGATGGGAGTAGTCAAAGGGATTGATGAAAACCTTGATGCTTTATCGGATGGCGCATGGTCGCAATACCTTGCAAAGTACGGTGCTGAAAGCAAAGACATAAACAGCCGTAAAGCATTGCAAGATGTTATTGATCGAATTTCTCGCGGAATGTCTGAAGAAAACATTCCTACACAATTGACAGGTCTTAGAGGTGAGTTGCCGTTTGGTCGCACAATAGAACTAGCAGCACAAAAACAAGTTGGCAGCAAAACAATAGATCAACTTACGCCGCAAGATCGTCAACTTGTTGAAGCTCTAAAAAATGATTTGTTTAGAACTTCGCAAGCAATGAATATGCGTGCAACTGGTGGCCCAGGAACTGCGGCAGAACTGGCAATGTCAAAGCGTGCTGGTGATTTGTCCGGGACATTTGCAAATCAAGCAGCAACTGGCATGGGTGCGATGATTGGCGGTGTGCCTGGCGCGGCAGTCGGTCAATTGACTAGCAGTATTGTTGGCAGAGCATTGATGCAACAAGGTCAAAAAGGGCAAGAAATCCTTGCGAGATTGCTGCAAGACCCGCAAGCAATGGCAGCGGTATTAGAGAAGGCGCGACGTTCACAGGCGCAATTACAGGCAGCTAAACGTGCTGGTGTGGTTGCAGGTTCAGCAGCGGATTAAAGGAGAATATTTTGAGCTACAACGGCAGCGGGACATTCCAAATCAACACGGCAGGGCAACCTGTCGTTGCAGGCACAGTTATTAGCTCAACAGCGTTTAACTCGCTGACGGCTGACCTTGCGAACGGACTTAGTACCGCAATTACTAAGGACGGGCAAACGACTGTTACCAACAACATCCCCATGTCGGGATTCAAGATCACAGGTCTTGGGGCTGCAACGGTTGGAACGGATGCTGTTCGTTACTCGCAGATTCAGAGCAATACCGACAAGCTCGTGACGGTTAGCGGTACTGATACGCTGACCGGCTCAGTCACTCCTGCGCTGACTGCTTACGCTGCTGGCAATCTGTTCTCGTTCGTTGTGGCTAACACGAACACCGGCGCGGTCACAATCAACATCGATGGCGTGGGTTCTAAATCCATCACTCGGACAGGATCGACTGCGCTAGTAGCTGGCGACATGGTGGCTGGTCAAGTGGTGCTGATTGAATACGATGGCACTCGATTCCAACTGCTGAACGGTAATAGTTTCACGAATTTGCTGGTATCGGGAACGCTGACCTACGGCGGTGTGACGCTAACGAATGCAGTTACCGGCACAGGTAAGATGGTGCTTGATACTAGCCCGACTGTTAACAATCCGACCGTCACTAATTACGTTGAAAGCGTCGTTGCTATTGGAACGGTTACATCGTCTAGCACTTTGTCGTTGACTAGCGGTACGGTTCAGACTGCTACGCTTACCGCATCTACGGCTTGCACGTTCACGATGCCCACGGCAACCGCTGGTAAGTCTTTTGTCTTGTTGCTCAAGCAAGCAGCTTCGACGGGTAACGGTACTGCGACGTTTACCGGCGTGAAGTGGGGTACTGCGGGCGCTCCGACGATTACCGCAACCGCAGGCAAGATGGACATTCTGACATTCATCGCTGACGGAACTAACTGGTATGGAAACATTGCTCAAGGATATACCCCCTAATGTTTGCAGCTAAAAACTTTTTTCTTGCCGGTGGTGGAGGCGCTGTTGCGCCAACATCCGTTTCCTATTTGGTTGTTGCGGGTGGCGGCGGCGGTGGATCGACGTTTGCAGGAACGTCCGGTGGCGGTGGCGGTGGCGCAGGTGGTTACCGAGCATCCACGTTAGCGGTTTCTTCCGGCTCGCCAATTACCGTAACCGTTGGCGGCGGCGGGGCGCCTGGTACGACAACGGCAGCAACAAGCCAAGGAACTAACGGGCAAGATTCTGTGTTCGGTAGCATTACCTCGTCAGGCGGTGGTGGTGGTGGCGGTTGTGATACAGGATTCTTTCCTGGCAAAAATGGCGGTTCGGGTGGTGGCTCGGGTGGTGCGGGTGGACTAACAATTAGCGGTGGAACAGGAAACACGCCGTCGACCAGTCCTGCTCAAGGAACGAACGGAGGAACTGCATCGGTTGGAGCGCCGAACTACGGATCAAGCGGTGCAGGTGGTTCAGCAAGTGCCGGTGTAGATTCGACCGGAACTTCAGGTGGTAATGGCGGGGCGGCTACGGCAAACTCAATCAGCGGCTCGTCAATTTATTACGCAGGTGGCGGCGGCGGCGGTGCATACAACGGCGGCACTCAAGGCTTGGGCGGCGGTACGGCTACGACTGCCCAAAAAGGCGGGGCAACTGACGGCGTAACCGGTGGAAACACGGCAGCCAATGGCTCGGCAAATACGGGCGGCGGTGCAGGCGGCGGTTCGGGCGGTGGCGGCGATGGCATTGGTGGGACGGGCGGTTCGGGCATAGTGATTATTAGTTACCCGGACACATTTGCCGCTGCAACAAGCACAACAGGTTCGCCAAACATCAGCACGTCAGGTGGAAACCGAATCTATAAGTGGACAGGATCAGGGAGCATTACATTCTAATGGCACACTTTGCGAAACTTGAAGGCGACCTTGTTACTCAAGTGATTGTGGTTGCTAATGAAGAATTGATGGTGGATGGCGTAGAGAGCGAAGCTAAAGGCATAGCATTCTGTCAATCTCTGTTTGGTGGTGAATGGAAGCAGACTAGCTATAACGGCAGCATTCGCAAACATTACGCAGGTTTTGGCTACACCTACAACGCACAACTTGATGCGTTTATTCCTCCGAAACCTTATCCGTCTTGGACATTAAACGAAACAACTTGCCATTGGGATGCACCAATTCCAATGCCTGAAGGCGCGTGGTCTTGGGACGAAAACTCTCAATCATGGGTAAAGATAAATGGAGAATAATCTTGAAGCAAAGTTCCTGACGCATGAGGCTGTGTGTGCGGAACGGTGGAAAGAGACGATTCTTCGCATCAAGCGCATAGAGTCTATTGGCATTGCTTGTGCCGGTTCAATCATTCTTTTGCTGCTGCACTTGGTGACTAAAGCATGAATTGGCAAGACGTACTCAAAGCGATCATCCCGATAGTCGTGGCTGCACTAGCCTGGCTACTTGGACAAGTCTCGGAGTTTTCTACCCGACTGACTAAGATTGAAGGCTCTATGCCTGCTTTGATTACGCCATCCGGTACGCCTACGGATAGCCCGGTATCGGCTGAAGCGCGGCACAAACTGAAAGAAGAAATTTACAAAGACATTCACGATTTGCAAGTTCGCGTTAAGTTAATGGAAGAAAGAGCGAGGATTTATGCAAAATGATCGACCCCGTAACAATTGGAGCGGCGTTTGCCGTAGCTAAGACTTCGGTCGCCTTTGTCAAAGAGGCGATCAACATGGGTAAGGAAATCCGTGATTGCTACGGAGAACTTTCCCAATTCTTTACTGCCCAAGGTCAGATAGAGAAAGCCGCTAAGCAAGTCGAAGCGGCAAAAGCAGCACCAAAGCCTGACGATCCAAAGGAAGCCGAACAGCATGAATCGGCGCTGTCGCAAGCATTCACCATTGTCATGCAGCGCAAGCAGATGCGCGAGTTTGAGCAAGAACTGCGGGATATGTTCACGCTCAAGGGCGAATTAGACCTATACCACGAACTTTGCGCCGAACGGCAGCGCATTGTTGGCGAGCAAGATGAGGCCGCTAGGGAAGCTATTCGCAAAGCCAGGTTAGCTAAAGACCGCGCCGCTAGGAAGAAACAAGAACAAGAAGAATTGCTGATGACGGTTGGAATTTTTGTGGTTCTAGGCATTGGCGGCATCATCGTATTCTTCGCAATCTACTTTAGGGGCTGAAATGCTATCTCTTATCTCTAGTTCGCTGTCGTTCCTCATGGGCGGGTTGCCGTCTATCCTATCGTTCTTCCAAGACCGCGCAGACAAGAAACACGAACTCGCTCTAGCGCAAATGCAGATCGAGCGGGAACTGGAACTTAGGAAAGCCGGTTTTGAGATTGAGAAACAAATAGAGGAAATCAAGACCGAGCAGATCAAGGTGCAAGCGCAGAGCCGGACTGAGGAGCTAGTTGTTCAGTCTCAACAGATAGCCGTTACAGAGAAGGTGGCGCTGCTACAGCACGATACCGAGAGCGCAAGGGGTGCAA